>OEKJ01000299.1_pt2 | contig 19362 bp, 22 predicted proteins | sample 1503081 | NCBI WGS metagenome assembly OEKJ01 (sample SAMEA104379565, study PRJEB20068) | metagenome | biome: 1000743; feature: 77; material: 1998 | place: USA | collected 2012 | depth 25 m | reverse complement strand
TGTGAACGGGCTGTCAACGTCGCTGCCGAGCGATCTACAGCTGGCGATGCTGCGGACAGTGCGCGGCCTCGAGCGGGTGGAGATGACGCGCCCCGGCTATGCCATCGAATACGACTACCTCCCGCCGACACAGCTCCGTCCGACGTTGGAGGTGCGGGAGGCGGACGGGCTGTTTCTGGCGGGGCAGATCAATGGGACGACCGGCTACGAGGAAGCCGCCGGTCAGGGAGCGATCGCGGGCCTCAACGCGGCGGCACACGCGCTGGGGAGAGACCCGGTGACACTTCGGCGCGACGAGGCGTTCATCGGGATCCTGGTGGACGACCTGGTAACGCGAGGCGTCGATGAACCGTACCGTCTGTTTACCTCGCGCGCCGAATACCGGTTGCTGTTGCGACAGGACAACGCGTTGCGTCGGCTGCTTCCGATATCGGAGCGGCTCGGGCTTCTGTCCCCGGACGAGCTGGCGGCGGCGCAGAAACAGATTGACGGCGAGGACCGGATGAGCGCGGCTGCGGCGGTCACCACGATCCGCCCGGCGGACGCGAACCCCGTGCTCGCGACGGTGGGCGAGGCGATCGCGGCGCCGGAGCGAATCGCCCCGCTGGTCAGGCGGCCCGGGGTGTCGCTCGCTGGGCTTCTGCGCGCGGCGGGGGTGACGGATGTCTCCGATGAGGCATGCGTGTCTGCCGAAGTGGAGATCAAGTACACCGGCTATCTGGCGCGGGAGCGGGAGGCCGCGGCTCGGCTCGCGGAGCTCGACGGCTTTCGCCTGCCCGCGGGGCTTCGCTACGACGAGCTCGGTTCGATTTCGTACGAAGCGAGGGAAAAGCTGTCCGCGACCCGTCCCGCGACGATCGGCCAGGCGGGTCGGATTCCCGGCGTCTCCCCGAGCGACCTACAGAACCTGGTGATCGCCGTATTGCGGTTCCGCGAGACCGCTGTTTCACGTGAAACAGCGAGCTGAGTAGGGCATCCCCGCCCGCTGTCGGTTGCGCAGCCCGTCGCTATTAGCGCGTCGAATTACCCGGTTTCACGTGAAACAGTGCCCTCCGTCATTGCCCATCCGGGTGTCATTCCTATATTTCGTCGCACACGCCCACGGGCACGGAACGCCGCCCCCGGACGCCGTCCTGGTGTCAAGCTGTCAACTCACTACGCCACAATAGCTTACTGAACTAATGGCGAGAATTATCTCGATCGCGAATCAGAAGGGCGGCGTCGGGAAGACGACCACCGCCGTGAATCTTGCCGCGTCGCTCGCAATCGCGGAGCGGCGCACCCTCCTCGTCGATGCGGATCCGCAGGGAAATGCGACCAGTGGAGTCGGCATTCTCAAGGGCGCAGTCCGCTTTTCGCTCTACGACGCCATGGTGGATGGTCGTCGCGTCAGCGACGTCATCCTGCATCACGAGGCGCTGCCGCATCTGGATGTGCTGCCCGCGACGCAGGATCTCGTCGGCGCCGAGCTCGAGTTGGTCAATCGTGAAGGGCGGGAGCGCGCGCTCCGCGCCGCGCTCGAGCCGATCGAGAACTCATACGATGTCGTCATCGTGGACTGCCCGCCCTCGCTGGGGCTCATCACCCTCAACGTCCTCACCGCCTCGCATGGCGTGCTGATTCCCATTCAGTGCGAGTATTACGCGCTGGAGGGCATCTCGCAGCTGCTGAATACCGTCCGACTCGTCCAACAGAACTTCAATCCGCCACTCGCGATCGACGGCGTGCTGCTCACGATGTACGACTCACGCCTGAATCTCTGCCGCCAGGTCGCGGAGGACGCCAAGGAATATTTCGGCGCGAAGGTCTTCCGCACTCCCGTGCCCAGGAACGTCCGGCTCGCCGAGGCGCCGAGCTTCGGCAAGCCGATCCTGCTGTACGACGTGCAGTCGGTCGGGGCGAAAAGCTACCTCGCGGTTGCGCAGGAGCTGCTGCACCGCCTCGAGAGTCCGCCGGTACCGGAGCCGGCGTCGCCACTCCCCGAGGTGATCCGATGACCGAAACGAAGCGGCTGGGCCGAGGACTCGAAGCCCTCCTGGGCCCGATCACGCGCGAGCAGGCGGAGGCTACGGGAGCACTGCGGGAGCTCGCGGTCACTGCCGTGCACCCGAATCCCTTCCAGCCACGGACCCGCCTGGACGAGACGGCATTGGCCGAGCTGGCGGCCTCGATCGAAACGTCCGGCCTGCTCCAGCCGGTGGTCGTCCGGCCGCGGAACGGCGGCTACGAGTTGATCGCGGGCGAGCGACGCTGGCGAGCGGTACAACGGCTCGGGTGGCCGACGGTCTCGGCCGTGATCAAGGACGTGGACGATCAGACGCTGCTTACGCTCGCGCTGGTCGAGAACCTGCAGCGGGATGACCTCTCGCCGATCGACGAAGCGCAGGGGTATCGACGGCTGATGGAGGAGTTCGCTCTGTCGCAGGTGGAAGTGGCCCGTGCCGTCGGACGTCACCGCGCCACGGTTGCCAACCTGCTCCGGTTGCTGAAGTTGCCGGAGGAGGTGCTGAGTCTGGTTCGCGAGGGCAAACTCTCGGAGGGCCACGCCCGTGCCCTGCTGGCGCTCGAGCATCCGGAGGCTGTCGCCCGGCTCGCCAAGCGCGCGGTGGCCGACGGGTGGTCGGTGCGAGAGGTGGAATCTCGCGTGCGCGGGGATGGTCGCGGGCGGCGACGCGAGCCGCGTCCGCTCACGCCGGAGGGCCGTCGGGTGGAAGAGGCGCTTCGGCGGCGGCTGGGAACCGACGTCCGGATTCAGGCGGGCCGCAGAGGGCGGGGCGTGCTCGCGATCAGCTACTACTCCAACGACGACCTCGCCCGCGTGCTCGAGCTCATCCTGGGCGAACCGTTCACGGGATGAGCCCGGGCGCCCGGGCCTACACCATCATGGTGCAGCGGGACGGCGCGCTCGAGTCGCGCACGCTCCGCATCCCGGTCTGGCTGGTCCAGGCCTCGGCCGTCGCCGCTGCCGTTGTCGGGTTGTGCCTGGCGGGAGCGATCGCGTTCTACGGGCCCATCGCCAGGGCCGCCGCCCGGGTGCCCGGTCTCCAGCGAGACGTCGCGCGGCTTCAGGCGGAAAACTCCAAGATCGTCGCCCTGAGCGCGGCGGTGGACAGTCTGGAACAGCGGTACGCGCAGGTCCGCAAGATGATCGGCGCCGACATCGTGCCCGACCCGCTGCGCCACGCCGCAACGCTTCCTGTAGCGCCCGCGATCCGGGCATACCCCCGATCAGCCAACCCGCGATTCGCGACCGGCGGGCCGCCGCACTACTGGCCGCTCGACGATACCGGGTTCCTCACACGCGGACTGGTCGGGGACAGCGCCGGTGACCAGGCTCACCCCGGGATCGACATTGCCGTTCCCACGGGCAGTGTTGTCCGCGCGGCCGGGAGCGGGACCGTGGCCCAGACCGGCCAGGATCCCGAGTACGGATGGTTCGTCCTGCTGCAGCATTCCGAAGGCTACCAATCGATGTACGGCCACCTATCCCGTCGGCTGGTTGCCCCGGGCGACTCGGTGGCCGCCGGCCAGGTGATCGGATTGAGCGGCAACACCGGCCGATCCTCGGCACCCCATCTCCACTTCGAAATCCGCCGGCAGGGGACCACGCTCGATCCTCTGACCATGGTCAAGGAGGGCAGACAATGAACCTCTTCGCCAGCCCCGCCCGCGACGAGCACGGCAACGAGCTGCGCCGCCGGCGCAGCGACCAGATGCCCTTTTCGATCGTGGCGAAGGACATGACGATCGTGGGTGACCTCGAGACCGAGGGCCTCATCCGGATCGAGGGTCGAGTCCGGGGCACCGTGCGAGCGGGGAGCCAGGTCCTCATCGGCCAGGGCGCGCAGCTGGAGGGCGACCTCCACACCAAGGAAGCCGTGGTGGGCGGCGAAGTAATCGGTTCCATCCATGCGACCGAGCGGGTGGAGCTTCAGCCGACAGCGGCCGTCACGGGCAACATCATCACGCCCCGGATCGCGGTGATGGAAGGCGGGAAAGTGAGCGGTGAGGTTCGGATTCAGGACCATCCAGTAGAGCTTGAAAAATAAGGACTTGTCGTGATCTTGGCGCGTTTGTGTCGTCTTGCTGTCCTCATATCGATCGTGGCCTGCGGACCGGCGGCGGGCACCAAGCCCGGCCTGCGAGTCGGTCTCATCACACCGGGCTCAATCGCTGACGCCGCCTGGAACTCGGGGGCCTACCGGGGCCTGCTCCAGATCCGCGATTCCCTCAAGGTCTCCGTTTCCCAGGTGGAGGCCCGCACGCCGGCGGAGCAGGAGGATGCGCTCCGCACGTACGCTGCGCAGGGGTATGACCTGGTGTTCGCGCACGGGTTCGAGTTCCAGGGCGCCGCAGAGCGAGTGTCGCGACAGTATCCCAAAACTGTCTTCATCGTGACGTCCGGCGAACGCGCTGCCGGCAACGTCGCCCCACTCGTCTTCCGCCTCGAAGAGGCCAGCTACCTCTGCGGCATGGTGGCCGGAGGAATGACCCGGTCCAATGTGCTCGGGTTCGTCGGTGGCATCGAGCTGCCGCCGATCAAGGCGGCGTACGAGGGCTGGGTTCGGGGCGCCCATGCCGTGAACCCGAAGGTCGAGGCCCGACAGATCTACCTCAACAGCTTCGATGATGCTGCAGCCGGCCGGGAAGCCGCCCTGGCGCTCATCCGGATCGGCGCGGACATGTTCCACCACAACGCCGATGCTGCCGCGCTCGGCCTGTTTCAGGCCGTCAAGGAGACGCCGGGCGTCTATGCCTTCGGGGCGAACTCCGACCAAAGCGAGCTGGCGCCCGATCACGTATTGGGCTCTGCGGTCATCGACCTCCCTCGGGCGTTCCTGCTGGTGGCCCGCGACGTTCGGGCCGGGACGTTCAAGCCGAGGATCGAGTCGTTCGGTCTCGCGAGCGGGGTGATCCGGTATGAGCCCAACCAGCGTCTCGAGCGGCTCGTCCCCTCGCCCCTGAGGCTCAGGGTTCGGGCCGCTGCGGACTCGATCGCGGCCGGAACGCTCCAGCCCGTCCCCTCCCCCGGCTTCGCGCTGCAACAGGGGGTTCCTCCGAGCGCGCGAGCCGAGCCGACGTCCCAGTGACGGAAGTCGCTTTGACCGAGGTGGTCCGGTTTCTCGACGCCTTCCTGCGGGTGAGCGAGGTACCGGACGATCCGAACGCTCTCAACGGGCTCCAGGTCGCGAACGGCGGGCGAGTAGCGAAGGTCGTGGCCGCCGTCGACGCCTCCCTCGAGACCATCGAGGGTGCCGTTCCCCGCGCGGCGAACGCCGGGCCCCCGATGCTCCTGGTGCATCATGGCCTCTTTTGGGACGGCAACGTCCCGCTCACCGGCCGCCGGTTCCGGCGGGTGAAGGCTCTTGTCGATGGCGATGCGGCGCTCTATTCGGCACACATTCCCCTGGACCTGCATCCGGAGGTGGGCAACAACGTCGAGCTAGCTCGCCGCCTCGGGTTGCCGGTGGAGGGATGGTTCGGCAGCTACCGCGGCGTCCCGATCGGCGTGTACGGGACGCCGCCGCCCACCCTGACGGATCGAAACCGGGTCGTCGCGCTGCTCACCACGGATCTCGGAGGCGTGGTGCGGCTCATCCCCGGCGGACCCGAGAAGCCCAAGCGGATCGGCATCGTAACCGGCGCTGCCGGCTCGATGATCGCGGCGGCCCGCGACGCGGGCATCGACACCTTCATCACGGGCGAGGGAGCGCACCACACGTACTTCGACGCGATGGAGTGGGGCGTGAACGTGATCTACGCCGGCCACTATGCCACGGAGCAGGTCGGAGTGCAGGCGCTCGCCAACCGCCTCGAAGCCGAGTTTGGCCTTCCCTGGGAGTTCCACCGGCACCCCACCGGTCTGTGACGGCGCCCGCGCTCGAGCTCCGCGGGATCGTGAAGCGGTTCGGCCCCGTGCAGGCGCTGCGCGGGGCCGATTTTACGTTGGGGGTCGGCGAAGTGCACGCGCTGTTGGGCGAGAACGGCGCCGGCAAGTCGACCCTGATGCATGTTGCCTACGGCCTCCTGCGGCCCGACGCCGGCAGTATCGTCGTGCGCGGCAGGACGGTCAGACCGCGCTCTCCTCGCGACGCGAGGCGTCTGGGGATCGGCATGGTCCACCAGCACTTCACGTCGGTCCCGGCCCTGACCGTGGCGGACAACGTCGCCCTCGCGGCGGGATGGGGGGTCAGTCTCCGGGCGCTGCGCGCTCGCGTGGTGGCCCTCACCACTCGTGTCGGGCTGCCGCTGGATCCGGATGCTCGTGCTGACACCCTCCCGGTTGCCGCGAAGCAACGCCTCGAGATCGTGAAGGCGCTCGCCGCGGATGCCACGATCCTGCTGCTTGACGAGCCAACCGCGGTGCTCGCCCCGTCGGAGGCCGACGAGGTGATTCGCGTGATCCGCGCGTTCGCGAGGCAAGGGGGATCGGCCGTCCTCATCACCCACAAGCTCGAGGAAGCGTTGCGCGCCGCGGATCGTGTGACCGCGCTCCGTGCAGGCCGCGTCACCCTCACCGGCGTTGCCGCCGAGCAGACGCCGGAGTCCCTCGCCCGGGCGATGATCGGCTCCGGCCCTCCCAGCCGCGGGGGTCGCGGGCGCCGCACCGCGACGGAGCAGCTCTCCCTCGTTCGGTGCGAGATGCTCGATCTGTCACGCGAGGACGGCCGAGGGATCGCAATCCGTGGCGCCTCGCTGGCCATCGGCGCGGGCGAAATCGTGGGAGTGGCGGCCGTCGAGGGCAACGGTCAGCGTGAGCTGCTTCGCGCGGTGGCCGGACTCGTGCGGCCGCTCCGGGGACGGCTCGACGTGAGCGGCCCGGTCGCCTTCATCCCCGAAGACCGCACCACCGAGGGCCTGATTGGCGAGCTGGCGCTGACCGAGAACGTGGTCCTTGGACTGGGCCGCGCGGCGCCCTGGGTTCACGGCGCGCTCATCGACTGGAGCGCCGCCCGCCAGCGGACCGCGGCTCTCATCGGCGAGTTCGGTATCCGCACGCCCGGGCCGGACACGCCCGCTGGCGTGCTGAGCGGGGGCAACCAGCAGAAAGTGGTGATCGCACGCGCACTGGAGCTGCTCCCGCGCGTGATTGTGGCGGAAAATCCGACCCGCGGGCTCGATGTGCTGGCCGCCGCAGACGTGTGGGACCGGCTGGCCGCGGCCGCCGCCGCGGGGGCAGCGGTGCTGGTGCACGCGACCGACCTGGACGAGCTGCTCGATCGGGTCGATCGGACCCTCGTCGTGGCGCAGGGCACCCTCACGCCCGCGCCAAGCGGCGCCGGCAAGGCCGAGATCGGCGCGATGATGCTTGGGACTGGCGGGAGCCGGCCCGCGTGAAACGGTCGGGCTTGCTCACCGGGGCGACCGCGCTCGGGATCGGTCTCGCGGTGCTTGCCGCCGGCCTCTGGGCGGCGGGGTTCGACGCCCCCGAGGCGCTGGGAGCGCTTTGGCGCGGAGCATTCGGCTCTTGGTACGCGTTCACGTCGGGCACGCTCGTGCGGTCCGTGCCGCTCATCATCATCGGACTGGGGATCGCGGTGACGTTCCGGGCCAACGCGCTCAACATCGGCGCCGAGGGGCAGTTCTACGCCGGCGCGATCGCCGCGACCTGGGCGGGTCTCCATCTCGGCGGCGTCCCCGCCATCGTCGCGATTCCTGCCGTCTGGCTGGCGGCGGCGGCGGCCGGGACGATGTGGATTGCGTTGCCGGTCTGGCTCCGGGTCCGTTTCGGCGTCCTGGAGGTGATCAGCACGTTGCTGCTCAACTTCGTGGCGGAGTCGCTCGTGAGCTGGATGGTGCAGGGACCGCTTCAGGAGGCGAAGCGGATCTACCCGCAGAGCGATCCGATCGCGGAGACCGCGCGGCTTCCCCTGGTGCCCGGCACCCGGCTTCATCTCGGCCTGCTGGTGGGCCTGGGTCTCGCCCTGGTCCTGTGGTTCGTGTTCCGGCGCACGGTGTGGGGTTTCGAGCTGCTGGCCACCGGGACGGGCCCTCGAGCCGCGAGCGTCACCGGGCGGATCCACGTCGGGCGGGTCATCGCGTTCGCGCTGCTCTGGTCCGGCGCCTTCGCCGGCCTTGCGGGAGGGATCGAGGTGGGCGGTGTGTCCTATGCGCTCTTTCAGAACCTCTCGCCCGGCTACGGCTTCACGGCGATCGCAGTGGCACTGCTCGCCCGCCTCCGGCCGCTCGGCATCGTGGCGACGGGCATCCTGTTCGGCGCATTGGAGGCCGGTGCCGGGGCGATGCAGCGAGACGCCGGGATCCCGGCGGTGGCGGTGTTCGTCGTTGAGGCCGTGATCATCCTGGTCCTGCTGCTGGTCGAAGCGACCTCTCGGCGTGCCCGCACGACGGTGGCGCTGCCGGATCCGCCGGCGGAGGCTGCATGAGCCTCGAGCTCGATGCGGGGGCGCTGGTCGGGTTCCTCGCCGCCTCCGTTCGGGTTGCCACGCCGCTGCTGTTCGCTGCGATCGGGGAGACGGTGACCGAGCGTGCGGGGGTGATCAATCTGGGGCTCGAGGGCGCTATGCTGGCCGGGGCGCTGGGGTCCGCGCTCGGGGCCGGGCCAGGCGTGTGGAGCGGGGTCGCGGTCGGCGCGCTGGCCGGAGCAGCGGTCGCGGCGGTGTTCGCGGCCTGGGTCGTGGGGGCGCGGGTAAACCAGATCATCGCCGGCACCGCCGTCACGCTCGCCTGCGTCGGTCTTACGGGAACGATCCATCGCCAGGCGTTCGGAGCCGGCGGCGCCGGCCTCAGCCTGCCGACGCTGGGCCCGCTGCCGGTGCCGGGGTTGAGCCGCATCCCGGTGATCGGCCCGGCGCTCTTCGTGCAGCCGATGCTCACGTATCTGGCGCTGGCATTCGTACCGATGGTCTGGTGGGTGCTCTATCGGACGCGGACCGGCCTCTCGCTCCGGGCGACGGGCGAGGCGGGGCCGCTCGCGCTGGCGGCCGGTGTGCCGGTCCGTGCACTCCGATTCTGGGCCACGGTGTTCGGCGGGGCGCTCGCGGGCCTTGGTGGCGCGAGCCTGGTATTGGCCCAGGTGGGCACGTTCGCCGAGAATATGACGGCGGGCCGGGGCTACATCGCGATCGCGATCGTGGTGCTGGGGCGCTGGCACCCGGGCGGCGTGACCCTCGCGGCACTCCTCTTCGGCGCCGCCACGGCGCTCCAGTTTCTGTTTCAGGCGCTGGGGCTCGCGATCCCGTATCAGTTCTTTCTGATGCTGCCGTACATTCTCACGCTGCTCGCTCTCGCGGGGGCGGTCGGGCGGGTTCGGGCGCCGGCGGACCTCGCAAAGGACGACTGAGCGGGCCTCAGGCGTGCTCCCGGCGGAGCGCGTCACGGGCCTCGAGGATCTGTTGCCGAACCCGCTCCCGCAAGGCGGGGACGTCCTTCACCTTGAGGCCGGTGGTCTCGATGGGCGCGAGCACCCGTACTTCGGCGACCGACCGCCCAAAGCGCCAGTCGTGCTTGCGAAGCGCGGTACTGGTGCCGGACACCGCTAGCGGGAGGATTGGCGACCCGGTCTGCACCGCCAGGCGGAAGGCCCCGTCCTTGAAGGGCAGCATGTCGTCCGTCGTGGACCGCGTGCCTTCGGGAAAGATCATTACCGACACCCGCGTCTTGAGGACCTCGCGGCAGCGCTGGAGCGCTTCGACTGCGCTCCGCCCCTCCCCCCGGCGAACCGGGACGTCGCCCGCGAGACGCATCAACCAGCCAAGGACCGGCACCCGGAACAGCTCAGCCTTCGACAGCCATTTCATCTCCCAGGGCAGGCAGCTGATTAGAAGGATGTCGGCGAACGACTCGTGATTGGAGACCACCACATAGGGGCGGCGAGGATCAGCCGGAGGGGTGCCGGAGGTACGGAAGTGCCACAGGGGATTGAGCGTTGCCATGACCGGGCCGATCCGCCGAAACACGTAGCCGACGGCGTAACGGCCAGGATCGGACAGCGTGACGAGACGAATCAGGGCCATGGCCGGCAGCCAAAGGACCAGGCATGCAGCGAGGACGAACCACGCCCAGATCGACATCAGGGCTTGCCAGAGCGGTGCCATGCCCGATTCCGAAGGAAGCGACGGGGCCGTAACCTTAGCGGGACCGTCGAGCCCGCGACAAGGGCCGCTCGTGGCCCATGCCGCATCGAGGAGAGATGCCCGGAACTGAGGACCGACGGAGTCGAGGAGGACGGCTCACGGCGCTCGAGGCCGGTGCGCTGTCCTGCCTTCCGCTGCCCGTCGATCTTACGCGGGTTCGCCTTCACCGCGGGGCCGGCGGGCCGCTCCGGCGGGCGCTACGCGCCCTCGTGCTTGGGGTAACTGGCGGCCGCGCCATCGCTCTCGGCAACCACGTCTTCCTGCCCGACGCCGGTTGCGACTCGCTGCCCGTGCTCGCGCACGAGCTGACGCACTGCGCCCAGTACCAGGCCTGGGGCGCTCTCCGCTACTTCGCGCGGGGCGCGGCTGACCAGCTTCGCGAGCTTCGCCATCGCCGGGGGCTCGGCCCGAGTCCGTACGACTACGCCCGGGGCTCGCCCCGACCCTTTGCGACATACGGCATGGAGCAGCAGGGCCAGATCGTCGAGGACTGGCTCCGCGGCTCGCCGGAGGCCGCGGCGCTGCTCACTGCTGCGGCAGGCGATCCTCCCACAGCGCGAACACGTTACCGTCCGGATCCGCGATCATCGCCATGATCCCCCAGCTCTGTTGCGCGGGCTCCGCGATGACGCGGACGTTCCGTTGGTGGAGGCGCGCGCAGAAATCCAGCAGGTCGGGTACGTGGAAAGTGATGCCGGTATGGCGGCCGACGAGCGCCTTCGCGTCCGGGTGGATCGCCGGATGGACGCCGAGATGGGGCTCCTGCTCGAGGAACTCGGCGCCGAACGACCCCTGCTTGGTCAGCGTCAGCCCGAGATCGTCACGGTAGAACGCGATCGCGCGGTCGATATCGGTCACGAACACGGCAACGCTGTACATCAAGCGGATCACGCGGCCTCCAGGGCCTGTGCCAGATCCGCGATCAGGTCGTCCGGATGCTCGAGGCCGACGGACAGGCGGAGCAGACTCTCCGGCGCACGAGTATGAGCGCCCTCGACCGAGGCGCGATGCTCGATCAGCGTCTCGGGTCCCCCGAGGCTGGTGGCCCGCGTGATCAGCTTGAGGCGTGCGGTCATCGCCATGGCTTCGGCGCGTCCACCCCGCACCTCCAGCGACAGCATCCCGCCGAAGCCCGGCATCTGGCGCGCCGCCACCGCGTGCGCCGGGTGGGACGCGAGGCCCGGGTAGTGAACCCGCGCCACGGCCGAGTGCGCCTCGAGGAACCGGGCCACCGCCAGCGCGTGCTCGCAATGCCCCTGCATCCGATACGGCAGTGATCGGATCCCTCGCAAGAGCAGCCAGCAATCGAACGGCGAGGCGACGGCGCCGCCGGCGACCTGCACCGTCCGGATTCGCTGGAACATCTCGTCGTCCGACCGCGCGACCACGGCGCCGCTCAGGACGTCGCTGTGACCGCCGAGGTACTTGGTTGTGGAATGCATCACCAGGTCGGCGCCCAGCTCGAGCGGACGAGTCAGCACCGGTGATGCCCAGGTATTGTCGCAGGCCACCCGCACGCCCGCCTTTCGCGCCAGAGCGACAATCGCGGCGATGTCGGTGATCCGCATGAGCGGATTCGAGGGCGTTTCAACCCAGATGAGCCGTGTGCTTGGCCGAAGCGCGGCGGCGACCGCTGCCGGGTCCGTCATGTTCACCGGCGTGTGCTCCAGACCCCACCGGCTGTAGACCTCGCCGAGCAGCTTTCGAGTGATGTAGTACGAGTCGTCCGGGACGACGACGTGGTCGCCGGGAGCGAGCGACTGGAAGATCGCGGCTGTGGCCGCCATGCCCGAAGCGAACGCCGCGGCCGCGCCGCCGGCCTCCAGCTCCGCGAGGCTTCGCTCGAGCGCGCGCCGATTCGGATTCGCGTCTCGCGAATAGATGTAGCCGCCCGGGAAGTTGCCGTCCGGCGCACGCTCGAAGGTGGTGGAGAGGTGGATCGGCGGGGTGACCGCGCCGGTGGCCGGGTCGGGCTGGTGGCCGGCGTGGACCGCGATGGTCTCGAAGCGCATCGGGTCGCTCAGAAGTGGGGTGAGAGGGACAGGAGAAATCGAATCAGGAGCAGCGCCGCGACGACCGACGCGAGCGCGATGCCGGCGAGAAGCAGCCCGATCATGATCAGGAGCCGCCGACTGGCTCGGTGAACGGTCTGCGGCTGGGCCAGATGCCGCCGCAGGAGCACCATGTTCTTCGCGTCGGACTTCCAGACGAAATCAAACAGGTCCCCCGCGCCGGGTATGGCGCCGACCAGGCTGTCGATGCCGATGTTGTAGAGCATCCGTGCCAGCACCGCCCGCGGGGCACCGAATCGCGCGGCTTCCAGGACGATCCAGGCCGAGGCGATGGCGCCAAGGGCGTCGCCCAGGCCGGGGAACAACCCCAGCAGCGGGTCGAGGCCGAACCGGAAGGACGTGCCGGGGATCTGAATCGCGTTGTCCAGAAGGAAAGCGAGACGCTCAGCTCTTTCGAGCCGCCGGCGCTCGGGCACTGTAAGCTCGCGCAGCGCGGGCTCAGCGGATCGGTCGGGGGTCACGAGGCCTTGTCCGGCCCGTCCAGCGACATTGCCATGACATGGTCGACCTGGCGTTGGGAACCGAGGTGGAATGCGCTCTTTCCCACGACGGTGAAGCCCGCCTTCCGATAGAAGGCGATCGCCCGCGGGTTCTCCTCCCATACGCCCAAGCAGAGCGTCCGTCCGCCCTGCTGCCGTGCTACCGCGACGCAGGCGTCCATCAGGTGCTGCGCGACTCCGTGTCCGTGCCATTCACTCGCGACGTAAAAGCGCACGACCTCGACCGGGGAGTCGAGGGGAATGCCGCCGGGCGCTTGTTGGGCGACGAGGTACGCATATCCGATGAGCTGGTCGGCCAGCTCCGCGACGATGTACGTCGACGCCGGATCAGCAAGCTCCTCAGCCTGTTTCCCCTCACCGTATCTGGCCGAGATGTGCGCGGCCATGTCCACCGGGTCGTTGTAGGCGGCGTAGGTCTCCGAAAACGTTCGCGCGGCGAGCTCGGCGAGGCGGCCCGCGTCGGCAGCCGTGGCCCTCCGGATGGTGAACGTCACGCGTGGCCGCTCCGCGAGGCGAAGGCCGCGTGCAGGTTACGCCGCATCCCCTCCAGCCCGGGGCGTGAGAACGGCGTATCGCCGAAGCGCGCCGCGAACTCGGCTTCGTCCATCTCATCGAAGAAGTCCGGACCGGCACCGTGGAGCAGTCCCCTCGCCGCGAAGTCGGAGGTCGTCGCCTCGGAGGCGAATCGCGCATTCCACGGGCAGGCGTTGTTGCAGATGTCGCAACCGAACGCCCAGCCGTCGAGCTTCGGAACGGTCGCTTCCGGAATCGGCCCGCGGTGCTCGATGGTCAGATATGCGATGCACCTCGTGGCGTCGAGCACGCGCGGCTCACGGAAGGCTTCCGTGGGGCAGGCGTCGAGGCATCGGGTGCAGCTCCCGCAACGGTCCGTCTCGAACGGCGCATCGATGGACAGCGCGAGATCGGTGAAGATGCATCCGATGAAGCAGAAGGAGCCGCCCTCGGGCTGGATCAGCATCGTATTCTTGCCGATCCATCCGAGCCCTGCACGCTGTGCAAGCTCCCGCTCGGGTACCGGGCCGGTATCGGTGTAGGTCCGCGCGACACTCGCGCCATTCTGGCGGAGGAAATCCGCCAGCCTCTCCAGCCGCCGGAGCGTCGAGCGGTGATAGTCCTCGCCGCGGGCATATTTCGCGACCCGTGGCGGTTCCAAGTCCGCAGGCGAGTCCGTCGAGAAGTAGTTGTCCAGCACTACTACCACTCCCGTCGCCTCCGTGTCGACGCACTGCGGGTCCTTCCGCTTCTTGGCTTGCCGGTGGAGGTAGCGCATGGTGCCCGCGTACCCGTTCGCGAGCCACCGATCGAAGGCCGCCGCATGCTCGCTGGGGCGCAGGTCGGTGATCCCAGCCGCGATGAAGCCGAGTCGAGCGGCCTCGAGCTTCACGTCTTGGGGGGTGAGGGACATTTGGGGCGCCTTGCTGGGGCGGTCAGGTCGGAACGCGGTCCCGCGCGCCGTCGGGCGCGGCCGCGGGTTGCCAAGCCTCTGTGATCAGCCGGGCGCCACGTTGATAGGTCAGGTAAGCCCACGCCCACTCGATCAGCACCAGCACGCGGTTCCGGAACCCGATCAGGAAGAAGATGTGGATGAAGATCCACAGGAACCACGCGATGAATCCGCCGAAATGGAGTCGGCCGATGTCGGCGACAGCCTGGCCCCGTCCGATGACGGCGAGCTGCCCTTTGTCCCAGTACCTGAACGGCTCCCGCGATCGACCGTCGAGATCGCGCCGGATGGCCCGTGCAGCGTACTGCCCCATCTGGATTGCTACCGGGCAAATGCCGGGCAAGGTGCGATCCCCCTCGGCGAACGCTGCGGCATCGCCCAGGACGAAGACCTCCGGGTGCTCGGGGATCGTGCAGTCAGGGCGTACGGGGACCCGACCCTGACGGTCGAGCGGCACCCCGAGCGTCTTGAGCAAAGGACTCGCGACGTTGCCCGCGGCCCAGATCACGGTGTTGCTGGGGATGGTCCAACCGGCGGCGTGTACCGCGCCAGGTCGGATGTCCGTAACGAAGGTCTCCGTCCGGACGTCCACGCCGAGCGCCCGCAGCTCACGTTTTGCCTCGGCGCTGAGCGTCTCCGGGTACGACGGGAGAATCCGCGGCCCCCCCTCGAGCAGCAGCACGGTCGCGTCGCGCGGGTCGATGTGCCGGAAATCGCGGCGCAGGGCAAAGCTGCGGATCTCGGCTACGGCTCCCGCCATCTCGACCCCGGTCGCGCCGCCGCCGACGACCACGAAGGTGAGATCGGCGTGCCGCTTTACCGGATCGACCTCGCGCTCCGCTCGCTCGAACGCCGTGAACACCCGGCGCCGGATCTCGAGCGCATCTTCCAGGCTCTTGAGCCCGGGCGCGAGCAGCTCCCAGTCGTCGTGCCCGAAGTAACTGTGGCGGGCACCGGTGCAGACCAGCAGGTAGTCGTAGGGCAGGCGAGCGCCGTCGTCGAGGTCGACGGCCCTGGCGGCGGTATCGACGCGGGTCACGTCGCCCATGAGGACGTCGACGTTCTTCTGGCGGCGGAGAACGGAGCGAATCGGTGCGGTGATGTCGGCCGGATTGAGTCCGGCGGTCGCCACTTGGTACAGCATCGGCTGGAAGAGGTGGTAGTTCTTCCTGTCGACGAGCGTTATGCGGACAGGAGCACCCTTGAGGGCACGCGCGGCGTAGATCCCCGCGAACCCGCCGCCGACTATGACGACGTTCGGTGTCGGCCGCTCGCTCGACGCGGTCACAGACCCATGGTCTCCCGCCGCCAGCGGGCGAATCGGACCACATCGTCCACTGGGGGCACGGCGTTTTCGTCGGCGTACGCGGTGTACATCCGCCAGCGGAGGTACTCGCGGTCGGGGAGCGGCAGGAAGGGCGACCGCCGCCACCAGTCCCGCCGGCGAAATGCCCACGCAACCCCGACCAGATCACGGGCGAGCCGCGGGTTGATCAGGGCCCGCGCCGTGAGGCGCGCTGTGAGCGAGAACCAGGTGGCGGCCATCGCGATAAGATAATTGCGGTGGCTGGGGTATATTCCCCGGGCTATGGCTGCCGCATCGGTTTCGGCGCCGCCCGCGCGGCAGTTTCGGGACGAGTTCCCGATCTTCCGCCATGCGATCTATCTGAACAGCTGCTCGCTCGGTCCGCTGTCCCGGCGGTCACGTATTCGGGTTGCGGAGTATCTCGACCTGTGGGAGCGGCGCGGCGCGGCGGCCTGGTACGATGTCTGGTGGGCGGCGCTGGGCGAGTTGCGCCAGCGCTACGGCCGGGTCGTCGGGGCCGAGCCCGCGAATATCGCCCTGCACCCGAACATCTCCGGCGCGCTCTCGGCCGTCGCCGAAGCCTTGGACTACCGAACCCGGCCCAAGGTCGTGGTAACCGGGCTCGACTTCCCGACTATCGCCTATCAATGGCTGGCCAAGGCGGGTGAGGGCGTCGAAGTCGAGCTGGTGGAGAGTGCGGACGGCGTCCAGGTGCCGTTGGAGCAGATCGAGCGCGCGGTGGACAGCCGCACCGCGTTGGTGGCGACCAGCCACGTGTTCTTCACCTCCGGCGCGATCCAGGATGTCGCCGCGCTCGCAGGGATCGCCCACCGGAAGGGCGCCCTGCTGCTGGTGGACGGGTACCAGGCCACCGGCCAGCTTCCGGTGGATGTGCGACGACTGGACGTCGATTTCTACTGCTCCGGCGGGCTCAAGTGGCTGCTTGGCGGATCCGGGATCGCATTTCTGTACGTGCGACCGGAGCTCGCGACCGAGCTCGCGCCCCGGGCCACCGGTTGGTTCGCCCATCGGGAGCAGTTCCTATTCGACCCACGGCGACTCGTTCCTCACGACGATGCCCGTCGGTTCGAGGCAGGAACCCCGGCGATGGCGTCGGTCTATGCCCAGCTGGGCGGCCTCGACGTACTCGAGCAGGTCGGGATGGAGGAGATTCGCCGAGCCACGATGGCACTCGCGGAGGACCTGATCGAGCGGGCGCGGGAAGCCGGGCTCGGGTGCAAGGTCGCGGCGACAAAGGAGTCTCGGTCGGGCATCGTGATGCTGTCGAGCGCCGATCCCCCGGGGGACGTGCGCCGGCTCAGCGACGCCGGCATCATCGTCGATGCCCGACCCGGTCACATTCGCGTCTCACCCTATTTCTACAATGTGCCGGATGATCATCTCGCGCTGGTGGAGCTTCTGAAGCCGTGACCGAGACGTCGCCCCGCGGCCCGCATCGCCCCGGCGAAGCGAAGCCCCTCACCGAAGACGAGGTTCTCCTCGAGAGCCCGTCGCCCCGGGAGGCCGTCGAGCTGCACAAGGCATCCGACTCCTGGCGGGCGCTCCGTATCCTGGGCGAGTTCGTCTGGGGGTTCGAGAACCTCGCCGACGTGAGCGGTGGGGTCTCGATCTTCGGCTCGGCGCGCACTCGGCCGGAGGATCCCGACTATCAGGCCGCCACGGAAACGGCGCGACTCCTCTCGGAGGCGGGCATCCCCGTCATCACCGGCGGCGGCCCCGGCATCATGGAGGCGGCGAACCGCGGCGCCTACGAAGCAGGCGGCCTCTCGATCGGCTGCAATATCGAGCTGCCGTTCGAGCAGGGGACGAATGCGTACGTCACGCGGAGCCTGATGTTCAAGTTCTTCTTCGTGCGGAAGATGATGTTCGTGAAGTACGCCAGCGCGTTCATCGTGTTCCCGGGCGGCTACGGGACGCTCGACGAGCTGTTCGAGGCCCTGACGCTGATCCAGACGGGCAAGGTGAAACATTTCCCGGTCATTCTCTTTGGTCGGCGCTATTGGAGCGGCATGGTGGACTGGCTCCGCGAGACGGTGGCGGCCGAGCGCAAGGTCAATGTGGAGGACCTCGAGCTCTTCCGCGTGACGGATGACCCCGCCGAAGCCGTGCAGCTCGTCATTGCCGCGCGCAACGGGCAGCCGGCGAAGAAGAGGAAGGAGAAGCCCAGGTCATGACACGCCCGTCGGCGGCATACCTGCGCGGTCAGCGGATCGATCCCAAAGCGACGACTGGGCGGGAAACGGCCGCCGACCTGATCGACAACGCCTTTCTCGCCTACAATGCCGGGCGCCTTCGCGAGGGATGCGCGCTCTTCGCCCAGCGGATGCTCGCGACGGACGTTACCGTCGGCATGAGCCTGACCGGCGCGATGACGCCGGCGGGCCTCGGGATGAGCTGCCTCATCCCGCTGATGGAAGTCGGGTTCGTCGACTGGGTGATCTCGACCGGTGCGAATCTCTATCACGACGCGCACTTCGGGCTCGGCCTGGCCATGCATCGCGGGACCCCGCACGCAGATGACGTGGAGCTGCGCGACAAGGGCGTCGTCCGGATCTACGACATCTTCTTCGATTACTCGGTGCTCCTGTCCACCGACGCGTTCATCCGCGAGGTCTCGGCCCGGGCGGAGTTCCAGCGACCCATGAGCAGCGCGGAGTACCATTGGCTGCTGGGCAAGTACCTGGTGGAGCGGGAGCGGGCTCTTGGCCTGAGCCGCCGCTCGGTACTGGCCGCAGCGCACCAGCTCGACGTTCCGGTCTACACCAGCTCGCCGGGGGACAGCTCGATCGGGATGAACGTGGCCGAGCAGGCGCTGGCGGGGAGCAAACTCCGGTTCGACGTCAGCGCCGACGTGAATGAAACCGCGGCGATCGTTCTGGAGGCGAAACGGTCGGCGGGGAAGAGCGCCTGTCTCATCGTGGGCGGCGGGAGTCCCAAGAATTTCATGCTCCAGACCGAGCCCCAGATCCAGGAGGTGCTCGGCATCGACGAGCGCGGGCACGACTACTTCCTCCAGATGACCGATGCGCGTCCGGACACCGGCGGCCTCTCCGGCGCTACGCCGGCGGAGGCGGTGAGCTGGGGCAAGATCGACCCGGACCAGCTGCCCGGAACGGTGGTGGTCTACTGTGACAACTCGATTGCCCTGCCGTTGCTCACGGCCTACGCGCTGGCGCGGCACGAGCCCCGCCCGCTCAAGCGTCTGTACGGCAAGCGCGAGGCGATGCTGCACCGGCTGATCGACGAGTATCACGCGGCACTCGCGTCCCGAGACCGTCGAGCCGAGGAGTCGCTCGGTGAGACGCCACCGGCCGGAGGGGCCAAAGCGGTCGGCCGGTGACGGGAAAGACCGGTGCGGCCCCGCCGGGGCCGAGCCTCACCATCGCCTATCGGTGGTACGCGCTCGGCCTCCTCGCCCTCATCAACCTCCTCAACTACCTCGACCGCAACGTCATCTTCGCGCTGTTCGAGCCGATCAAGCGCGACCTGGGGCTGACCGATACCCAGCTTGGCTGGCTCGGCTCGGCCTACATTCTGGTCTTCTCCGTGGCCGCGCTGCCCTTCGGCGTGATCAGCGACCTCCGCTCCCGGCGGGCGGTGATCGCGGCCGGCGTGACCGTCTGGAGCGCGTTCACCGCGCTGGGGGCGGCCGTCCGGAACTTCGGGCAACTGTTCATCTGCCGGGCCGCCGTCGGCATCGGAGAGGCAGCGTTCGGTCCGGCGGCGGCGTCGCTCGTGGCGGACTACTTCCCCGGCAAGGGTCGCGCGGCGGCGATGGGAATCCTGTCGTCTGGGATCGCCCTCGGCGGAGTGCTGGGTATCGGTTTGGGCGGCGTGCTCGAGAAGCACTACGGCTGGCGGGTCGCCTTTCTCGTCGTCGGGATCCCGGGCATGCTCTGCG
>OEKJ01000252.1_pt3 | contig 19423 bp, 10 predicted proteins | sample 1503081 | NCBI WGS metagenome assembly OEKJ01 (sample SAMEA104379565, study PRJEB20068) | metagenome | biome: 1000743; feature: 77; material: 1998 | place: USA | collected 2012 | depth 25 m | reverse complement strand
CGCCGACGCGCGGAGCGGTTCCCCCGCTGGGCGCACTGCGCACCGGAGCGAGGGATATCCGGGCGCGCTCGATATCCGCGAGCGCGGCGCTCGTATCGCCCGCGGCGAGACGCAGCAGGACCAGACGATCGACGAGACTGGCCGACTCGAGCAATGAGGCGCGAAGATCCGCGTTCTCGGTGCGGGCGCTCGCGGTGTCGAACAGGGCGAGTGCCCGGTCGAGGTCGGCGATCGCCACCTCGAAGCGACCTGCGCCGAACAAGGCCTCCGATCGGGCGACCAGTGCGGGCAACAGGCGGATGACGTTGCGATGGCTCGTGAAGAAGGCGACGACCGAATCCAGCGCAGCGATCGCGGCGTGCGTGTCGCCGCTGGGGGCGAGTCCCGCCTCGGCGAACTGGAGATCGGACTCGAACCAGCGGCGCTCGGGCCCCGGTGCGAGGCCGTCCACGATGGCACGGGCCGAGGCGAGGTCCTGCCGCGCGGCGGCGGTGTCGCCCGAGGCCGCGGTGAGCCGGGCTCGCGCGATTCGCGCTTCGGCCAGGTACATCGGCCTGCCGGTCTGCTCGGCGACTCGCACGTCCTCGTCCTGAATCCGCGCGGCCGTCAGCGGGAATCCGTCGCTCGAGACGAAGCGGGCGCCGAAGTAGAGCAGGTTGTGCGCCCAGACGGACCCACGGTACGGGCGCAACGCTTTGAGGGCTCGATGGATTGCGGGATACGCCGCCGCCGGGTCGCCCAGGTACTGGCGCGTGTCCGCCTGCATCTGCAGCATCGCGCCGGCGTATTCCGGATCCCCTGCTCGGGCGAACAGCAGGGCTGCGGGCTGGAACTCCCGGAGGGCCTGTTCGTAGCGTCCGCGGCGCATGAGCGTCGTGCCGAGCACCCAGCGAGCGCGGCCGGCGAGGGCGGGTTGGGTCATCGTGTCGGCGGTGGCAGTCACGCGGCGCACCATGGCTTCGGCTGCGGGCAGCCGGCCCTGGTACACCAGGACCGACGCCAGCAGGACTCTCGCCCAGGCGACGAGTGCCGGTGAGCGACGGCCGCGGGAGATCGCGTGTCCGAACGACCGCTCCGCGGCCGCGTAGTCGCCGGCGCGGAAGGCGGCACGCCCCGCGGCGTAGTCGCGGTGTGCTGACGCAAGGACGCGTGTGGCTCCGGGATCCTTGGCCGTCGCGTCGATGGCGTGCACTGCCTCGGCCAAGGTCGCATCCCTCCCCTCTTCCACGAGCCCGTTGCCCACCACCCGCGCGAGACCGAGCCACCGATTGGCACGAGGCCCATCGCCCGCCTCGGCCCCGGCGCCCCACTCGTCGAGCAGCCGATCCCAGCCGAGCGCCAGCGCCTCCTGCGGAGCCGTCCTGACGTAGCCCGCGACGTCCGCGGCATCAGCGCCAGGGACCGGTGCGATCGCCGATGCCATCGCCATGCCCGTCTCGATTGGTGCTTGCCTCCGATGCCTGGCCTCAGCGGCCCAGTCGGAGGTCGAGTCAAGGTCGAGATAGGCTTTCCAGGCTGCCTCGGCCTGGCGGTCAAGCCCAAGGAGATCGAGACCGAGCGCCAGGTTGAAACGGGCCGCCGGATCGCGTGGCTGCAGCTGGAGAGCCCGATCGGCGGTCTCGATAGCTTCGATCAGGTCGCGCGGGGTCTGATCTCGCTCGGCGCGGACCAACAGCGCGGCCGAGAGGTCGGCGAGGATCGGCGCTCGACGCTCGGCGAGGCGCGAAGCCGTCCGCAGGTAAGCGACGGACCGCTCGATCGGAATTCCCTGATCCGGCGTCCAGAGGAGGTCTATCAGGGCGGCCGCGTGAAGCGCGGAGGGATCGGCTTCGGTATGAACCTGGGCCGAGGCGCGCTGGGCGAGGTCAAGGAGCGGGGGCGACGAGTTGCGCCCGGCCGCGGCTGCGCCGCACTCGGCTCGGGGCATCGTGCCGCCGGGCGGGACGGCGTTGACGCACGGCCGGTACGCGACCGGGATCGACAGGCGCGGCTGGATGGTTCGCTCCACGCCGGCCCGGGCAAGCTCGGCCACGAGCCCGCCCCGTTTGGGATTGGAAGGAGTCGAATGGCCAAGGGGGCTACAACCGAGGAGACTGGAACCGAGGCTGAGCATGACAACCCGGAGGACCAGCCGAGCGACGGCAAGCCCCCTAATCTCCTCGCGCGGGCGCGGGAGGTGCCCATGCTTCCGAGTGTCCGGGATCGGGGATCCCCTTATCCAGCCGAGGGGTACGACCGTACCGTCCAGCCGGGGGGCGGGCTAGGGCGATTTTGCGACAGCGAGGGGCTGCTTTGCGACAGGGGGGTCGGGAAATCCCTGCTCGGCGTCCGTCCCATGTCAGAGTCCCACTTCCTTGAAGAATGGAGGCCATCATGGCCACCCTACCACGAGGCTACACCCCGCTTCCCGGCAGCGAGCGCACTCCGCTTGCCCGGGCGCGGCTCATCGGCGCGGCAGATCCGAACGAGAGCATCCTCGTCACCGTCCGGGTCCGTCCCCGGAACGCCACATCGGGGCTCGCCGCGACGCTGAAAGCGGCGGCGGCCGCCCGGCCGAGCGAGCGCCGCTACCTGACTCGGGAGGAGCTGGTCGCGGCCCATGGCGCGGACCCCGCGGACCTGGGCAAGATCGAAGACTTCGCGCATGGACACGGGCTGACTGTTGCGGACGTCGACGCTGCCGAGCGGAGCGTGAAGCTCATCGGCACGGTGGCGGCGTTCAGCAGCGCGTTCGGCATCGATCTGTCGCGCTATGACTATTCGGGCGGGTCCTATCGCGGGCGCACCGGTCCGATCCACGTGCCGGAGGATCTCGCCCCGCTGATCGAAGGCATCTTCGGCCTGGACGATCGCCCACAGGCACGCGCACACTTTCGCCGCAGCGCGCCGGTCGGCGCGGTCCGGCCGCGCACCGGGGGAGGAAGCTCCTACACGCCGCCGCAACTGGCGAAGCTGTACAGCTTCCCGACGGGTGTGACCGGGCGCGGTCAGTGCATCGGTATCATCGAGCTCGGTGGAGGGTATCGCACCGCCGATATCAAGACCTATTTCACCGGCCTCGGCATCAAGCCGTTGCCCAAGGTCAAGAGCAAGTCGGTCGATGGCGGGCACAACCAGCCGACCACCGCCGACAGTGCGGACGGCGAGGTCATGCTGGACATCGAGGTCGCGGCCGGCGTCGCCCCCGGGGCCGACATCGTCGTCTATTTCGCTCCCAACACGGACGCAGGGTTTCTGGACGCGGTGCGAGCCGCGATCCATGACAGCCGCAACAAGCCGTCAGTGATTTCGATCAGCTGGGGCGCGGCCGAGCGCTTCTGGACCACCCAGGCGATGCGCGACATGGACCAGGCCTTCCAGGAAGCCGCGGCGCTCGGCGTCACGGTCTGCTGTGCCGCGGGTGACGACGGCTCGTCGGATCTCCGGGGTGGAAGCGACGGGTTGCTCCATGTCGATTTCCCTGCGTCGAGCCCCTACGCGCTCGCCTGCGGCGGGACGCGGGTGGACGCGAACGGCACGATCGCGAAGGAAGTCGTGTGGAACCAGGGGCAGAACGGGGGCGCGACCGGCGGCGGGATCAGCGACGTGTTCGATCTCCCCAGCTGGCAGAAGACCGCGAAGGTGCCGGCATCGGCGAACCCCGGCGGTCGGGTCGGCCGCGGCGTGCCCGACGTCTCCGGCGACGCGGACCCGCAGACCGGCTATCAGGTCCTCGTCGACGGCCAGGAGCTGGTCATTGGCGGGACGAGCGCCGTCGCGCCTCTATGGGCGGGACTGATCGCGCTCATGAACGAGGGCCTGGGTCACAGCGCCGGGTATCTGAACCCGGTGATCTACGGGCTTCCCGTGAAGGCGAAGGCCTTTCGGGATATCACGAGCGGCAACAACGACACCACCAACGCCGGCGGCGCGTATCCCGCCCGGCGCGGCTGGGACGCGTGCACGGGGTTGGGGAGTCCCGTGGGGAAGAAGCTGTTGACGGCGCTGGGCCAGGCTTCGGCGTGACGCGAGCCTGGGGCACTTCTCGGTGAGGCGGCATCCGCCGCGATTCGGAGGCGGAGATCCTCTTCGAGAGTGGAGGCCCAAGCTCGTGGACGACCGCGCGCCGACGATTCTCCCCGAGTTGCCGAACTATCTGGCGCCGGATGGGTCCGCGATCCGTCTGCTCGCGCACGGACGCCTCGGCAGTCTGTGTCACTGTACGCTGCCCGAGGGGGGTCGGACGACAGCCGTGCACCATCGGCAGGTGGAAGAACTGTGGTATTGCGTGTCGGGCCAGGGCGAGGTGTGGCGCTTCGGGCTGGGACCGTACGAGCTGGTCAAGCTTGCGCCGGGGGTGAGTCTGGTCATCCCGCCCTTGACCAACTTTCAGTTCCGCAACACCGGCGTCAGCGACCTGGTTCTCTTGGTCACGACCATGCCGCCGTGGCCCGGGGCCGAGGAAGCGGTGCCGTCACCGGGGCGGTGGCCGTAGCTTCGCCGCTGGCCTTGGCGGCTAGGCATGCCGCGGCAGGGAAGACTCCAATGCGGCAAGTGCTTCGGTCGCTGTGGCGAAGCGGCCTGCGGGGGCCTTGGCGAGGGCGGTCCGCATGACGACGTTGGTTGCCGGCTGGACCGCCGGACGCACGGTCGTCAGCGGCGGCACCGGGTCCAGCGCATGGCGCGACAGGATGGCCTCGCGGGTGGGGCCGGTGAAGGGCGGCGCGCCCGCGAGCATCTCGTACAGCACACAGCCCAGGGAATACACGTCGCTTCGGCCGTCGAGCTGAGTCCCGCCGCCGCGTGCCTGCTCGGGACTCATGTAGTAGGGCGTGCCGACGACGAGGGAGCCGCTGGTGATCGGAGTGTCTCCGTCGCCCATGGCGAGTCGTGCGATGCCGAAGTCTGTCACCCAGGCCTGCCTACCCGACAACAGGATATTTCCCGGTTTGATGTCGCGGTGTACCACACCGGCAGCGTGGGCGTAGTCGAGGGCCGCCGCGACCTGCCGTCCCAGGTCGAGGACCTCTGAGAACAGCAGTTGCCCGACGCGGGCGAGGCGCTCGCGGAGGGATTCCCCTTCGACGAAGGGCATTGCATACCACGGCACGTCATCAGCGACCCCGGAATCGAGCAGCGCGAGGATGCTGGGATGGTGGAGTCTGGCGGTGATCCGGATCTCCCGGAGGAACCGGTCGGGGCCGACCGCGGCCGCAAGGGCGGGACGGAGGACCTTGATAGCAACGCGGCGGTTGTGCTCAAGGTCCTGGGCCAGATAGACCGTCGCCATGCCACCGTGGCCGAGCTCGCGCTCGATCCGGAAGCGGTGGCGCAGCGCATCCAGCAATGCCGTGGGGGCGGCCGTCGGAGGCTCCGGAAGGCTGGATAATGAATCTGCGGGTGGTTCTGGGCCGACGCCAGCCGCCAGGATCAGGAACGGGCGCGACTCCCCCACCTTTCTGGTCAGCCGCGCGACTGCGCGCTATGTTTGCCGGCGCTCGACGAATCCAGTGAGGTGAGCCGCCCCCGCACGGGATTCGCGAGTCTCGACCCACGCGCCAGGCGGGTCAGCCATGCCGCAGGTCAAGCCTGCCATTCTCCTCGCTTTCGCCAACGACCGCGACGACCGCGAGCGCTACCTTCGGAACCTCCCCGAGGAAGTCCGCAGCGTTCGTCAAGCGCTCGACTCCGGCCGAGCGGATGGGTTGTGGGATGTGGTCACGCTGACCAACGCAACGATCGACGACGTCCTCGACGTCTTCCAAAATCCCGAGTACCGTGACCGTATCGCGATCTTTCACTTCGGGGGCCACGCCGGGAGCTATCAGCTGCTGTTCGAGTCTGCGAGCGGGCACCCGAGTATTGCAGACGGCGGCGGCCTCGCAGCGTTCCTCGGGCAGCAGCGGGGCCTGCAACTCGCCTTCCTGAATGGCTGTTCCACGGGAGCAGATGCTCGGGGACTGCTCAATGCCAATCTCTCGGCGGTGATCGCCACATCTCGCTCGATCGACGACCAAGTGGCGACCGGTTTCGCAAAGCGCTTCTATCGTGGGCTCGCAAGCGGCGCCGGCATTCAGGTCGCATTTGCCGAGGCCGGGGCGGCGATGCGGACCGAGCGCGGCGGTACCCCGCGGGACTTGCACCGCCACGATGCCGAGTCGGCGGACGGCTGGCCCTGGGAGTTGAGCTTTCGCTCGGGGGCGGAAGATGCCGCTGCGCAGTGGAGGCTGGGCGACGCGGCGGGCGACCCGTTGTTCGGTCTGCCACCCGTCCCTCCTGGGGACTTGCCCGAGCGTCCTTACCGTCATCTCCAGTGGTTCACCCGCTCGGATGCCCAGGTCTTTTTCGGGCGGGGACGGGACATTCGAGGCCTCTACGAGCGGGTAGCCAGCACGGAAACGGCGCCGATTACCCTGCTCTACGGGCAGTCCGGAGTCGGCAAGTCGTCCCTGCTGGAGGCAGGCCTGCTCCCCCGGCTCGAGTCAGCTTGGGACACGCGTTACGCGCGGCGGGATCAGGCCAGAGGTCTCTTGGGAACGCTGGGTCGGGCTCTCGACCCGGAACGCGCGAGCACATCGCCCGCAGACGTGTGGCGCTCTTTGGAGGCGAACGGCGGAAAGCCGGTTCTCGTCATCCTTGATCAAGTCGAGGAAACCTACACAAGGCCGGATGGCAACCGGCCACTTGAGCTCGCGGAATTCGTCGCTGCGCTCCAGACCCTCTTCCAGGACCCTGTGAGGCGCCCTCGGGGCAAGCTGGTGCTGGGCTTTCGGAAGGAATGGCTCGCGGAGATCGAGACCTGTCTCGCCGAGGCCAAGCTTCCGCGCGCGAAGGTGTTCCTCGCGCGACTGGATCGCGCAGGTGTCATCGAGGCTATCAGCGGGCCCGCCCGAGAGCCTCGGCTGCGGGACCACTATGGGCTTACGATCGAGGAGGGGCTGCCGGAAATCGTCGCCGACGATCTGCTTGAGGATCGGGAGTCGAATATCGCGCCCACGTTGTCGATCCTGCTCACCAAGATGTGGGCCGAGGCAACCAAGCACGACTCCAGTCATCCGCGGTTCGACCGGGATCTGTATCAGGCGCTCAAGCGTGAAGGGGTCTTGCTGAAGGATTTTCTGGACCAGCAGCTGAGTGAGCTTCGGCGTGGGTGGGACATGGGTCATGCCATGGCCGAGCCTGGTCTGGCGCTGGACGTCTTGCAATACCACACCACCCCCCTCGGCACTGCGGAGCGACGGGCCGCGGCGGACCTGGCTACGGCCTACGCGCACGTTGACGCACGAATGCGCCAGGAAGCCTCGACACACGGGTATGAGGGTTCGGCGGAGTCGCACTCGGGCACGGTCACTTCGCTGATTCAGGCCTGCAAGGACTTGTCCCTGCTGGTGGACGACTCCGGTGATCGACACGATCGTTCAGCTGCGACTCGACTGACCCACGACACGCTGGCACCGCTGATCCGCCAGGAGTTTGACAACTCCGCCCAGCCCGGCCAACTGGCACGCCGCATCATCGAGAGTCGCGTGGTGGAGTGGAAGGACGGGCAAGCTGGGACCCCGCTGGACGAGCGCGACCTAGCCTTGGTGGAGGACGGAGCGCTGGGGATGCGGGCATGGACGGCCGACGAGAGCAGACTGGTCGAGGCGAGCCGCACTCTGCGCGGCGAGGGCCGTCGGCGTCACCGCAGAGATCTGGCGATCTGGGGATTTGCCGGCCTGGCAGTCGTCGTGATCGCCGGTTTTGGGTGGCAGCAACGCTTGAAACGGGAGGCCGGTGATGCCGAGTCAGAGTCTCGGGACCTCGCCGTCAGGGCCCTGACGATCTACCAGAACATCGGCGCCGATGGGGGTCGCTCCCGCCTCGGCCAGGCGGTGAAGCTGGCCATCGATGCCGCGGGTAGAGCGGAGACCTACGAGGCCGACGCCGCGCTGAGGGCGATCCTCAAGGGCGCCGGCCGAGAGCGGGTCCTGGGCCATTTGAATGAGGTCTCTCAGGTAGCCTTCGCACCCACGGGCGGCCTGATCCTCACAACCAGCCGATCGGGCGCCTATCTGTGGCGCACGGCCGCGCCCTGGGATTCCACCCCTCTGCTTGGCCACTCCGCGCTGATCAAGCATGCCGCCTTCAGCCCGGATGGCAAGTTGATTGCGACCGCGAGCTCGGACAACACGGCACGGATCTGGGATGATTCCACCGGTGCGCCGCTCCATACGCTATCCCGCCACTCCGCCGACGTGATGTACACCGAATTCAGTCCCAGCGGGGACAGATTGGTGACCGCCGGGCACGACCGCCGCGTCTACCTGTGGCGTCGTGACGGATCGGTGGTCGACTCAATTGCGCTGGACGAACCGGTCCGGCTCGCCGTGTTTGACCCGCAGGGGTACCTGATCGCGGTCGGGGGCGAAGATGGGGCCGTCCGGTTGTGGAATGTCGAGCGCCACGAAGTGATTCGGTTGGACGGCCACCGCGGGGCGGTGCGAGCGATCGCGTTCCGAAATGATGGACAATTCCTCGCAACAGGAGGGGCGGATTCCACGGTCCATCTTTGGAGGCTAGCGCGACCTGTCGTTGACTCGGGAAGCGTGCACCCAGCTGGTCGCCTGGTCCATGCCGCAGGCGTTAACGACGTGACTTTCAGCCCGGACGGTCGGGAATTGGCAACTGCGAGTGACGATTCCACCGCGCGTCGCTGGATATGCGAGACTGGGAGGCTGAAAGACACCCTCGCGTCGCGAACCGACTTCACGCACTGGGGCTTCGTCGTTCGTGTGCGCTATGCCCGCGACGGGCGCAGACTGGTCACGGCGGGGGAAGACGGCATGGCCCGGCTCTGGGATGCGCGGACCGGTCGTGAGATCGCCACGCTCGGTGGCAAGGGACCCAAACTTCGGGACGCGGCGTTCAGTCCGGACGGTCGGTGGGTAGTCACGGCCGCAGACAGCGGTGGGGCCCGTCTTCACCGCACGCAGATGCCTGATCTGGTCGCTGCGGCGGAGTCGCTGCTCGCCGGCGCGCCCCCTTAATAGATCAACCGACAGAATCAATCACACTTCTCGACCTGGTCGGCCACCGAGAGCGCCACGCGCCCCGGGAGCTGCTGCTTGTACTGCCGTCGCTCTCCCGGAGCCAGCTTGTACACATCGACCACGATGGAGCCGAGGTCCTGGTCCGGCTTTCCGAGCATCTTGTCCTGATACGACGTGCGCATGAAGAATCTGGCTCTTACACAGAGCAGCGGCTGGCCGCTGTGGTTCTCGACCTCCCCGCTGACGAACCAATCGGTGCCGGACTGGCTGGTGCCGAAGGTGACGTTGACGCCGGGACCAATCGTCGCGGTCGCGGGCTGGGTGCCAGGCTGATGCTTCGGCGTGACGTGAATCAGCGCCTTCCCGAACTTGTCCTCGCTCGTCGCCGTCACGATCACGACCCCGGTGTCGTACGCGGTCACCATGCCGCTGGCGGAGACCGTCGCTACAGTGTCGTTCCCGCTTTTCCACCGCACGGCCCGGCCATGCAGGAAGCCGCCCTTAGCGTCGCGCAGCGTCACGTTGAGCTGCAGTGACGAGCCGCTAACAAGGTCGTGTTTCTGGGGCTGCACCTCCACCGATGCCACCGGGACAACCACCGTGACACCGGCCTCGGCCCGCTCACCGTCCGCCTTGTCCGCTCTGATCCGGGCAAATCCCGGCGCGACCGCTCTCACCTCCGCGTCCGATCCGAGCGACGTCACTTTCGCCACACTGGTGTCGCTGCTCGACCAGGCCAGGTCCTTGGCCGGCGCGATCCGGTTGCCCGCGGAGTCCAGCGCCCATACCTGAAGCATGGCAGACCGCCCAGGTCGCACCGTCGCGGTGTCGTAGTAGAAGGCGATCCGGGCCTCGACCGGCCGGGGCGCCGGCCAGAAGGCCCGCACAGCCGCGAGCGCGCCGATGACCACCGGCAAGACGACCACGGCGCGGCGCGTCGCTTTGGTGCGCGATGTCCACCATCGAGCTAATCGACTCGTCAGACGGGGCGGTGGCGGTGGCTGCACGTGGAACAGGACGCCATCGGGGGACCGCATGTGCAGCATCGGCGTCGCCCACTCCACCGACCGTGGCAGCGCCAGACTCATCGCCACGCGCGCCTCGGCGACCGCGCCGTCCACGGGGTAGCCGAGCGCGAGTGTGCGGTAGAACTCCCGGGCGAACTCGATCGCGGCCTGGTCGCTGATCTCCCGTTGCATGGAAACGACCGCGGGCAGCCCGCGGCGCACGAGCGTCGCGGCCGTGCTGGAAAAGAGGTCGTCGCCGCTGCCTTTCGCGCCCTCGCAGGCGTTGAGCACGGTGAGGCGCAGGGTCCGGTGGTTGGCGAGCAGGTCGCTCAGGCCGGTGGCCGCTAGGTCATAGCGGCCGCCCTGCTCAGCCGAGAGGGCCAGGTAACCTTCGCCGTCCGGACTGAGCCCGCCGTGGCCGATGAAATGGAAGACGTGCCACGGTCCGGTCCCTGGTCCGATGGCGTCCTTGAGCGAGCGCCAGGTCTGGCCCTCCAGCCACGTGAGGTTCACGAGGCCGCGCCGGCGCGAGTCCGCGGTGGCTTCCTCCATCCGCGCCTTCTCGCGCGCCACGTCGAGAGCAGGCAGCCCGGCGGGACTTGCTATCATGCCCAGGATATTGAGCCGTGTGCCGACGGCCAGCGCGTCGGCCGGCTGCTGCACGTCCAGGAAACGGACGAACGGCGTCGTGCTCGACAGGCAAACAAAGCTGCCCGGGCGGCGGTCGTAGAGAAGCTCCCAGGGCAGGGCAGCCAGCTCCGGCACCTGCGTGCGGAGCCTCACCCGCAGGCCCCGCTCGGGCTGCTGGGTGGCTTCCCGAAGGCTCTGCACGAAGAGATTCCGGACATCGCCGGCGAACAGCGTCTCGAACAGCATGCCACCGAACGCGCGTGCCGCGGTCTGCCCGGAATCCGACTCGGCGGGGACGGGCACGACGTCGCGGGTTCCGCGTGCGCGCACCAACGTGTCGCCGAGGGCGGCGAGGCGAGCCTGCAACTCGGCCTTGTCGAACGGGAGCCGGGTGACCTCCTGCGTCTGACCCGCGGGTGAGCGGACCACCGCCACGCGGTAGGTACCGCCGCTCCCCACTTCGATCGCGACCTCGAAGTCGAGATACTCCATTCACTGCCTCTTCGACTTCGCCTTGATCTCCGCTGCCTTCTGTTTCAGTCGCGCCTCGGGGGTTGCTTTCGCCGCTGGCCCAAGTTTCGCCAGCTCATCAGCCTTCCCGTCAGCGTTGGATGCCCGGGATCCGTAAAACGTCGGCTTTTGAACGGACGGACCACTGCTCGCCAGCCCGTTCAACTCGTTTCCCGTGACCGTCACCGGGCATCGGCCCGGTACTCCCTCGGGGCGCACCGGATAGTCCTGCTGGCCAGCGATCATGACCCATCTCTCACAGGGACGTCCGGCCGAATCCGAGCGCCAGTTGTAGCTCAGAATGACGAGTGCGTCGGCGCCGGTGCTGATCACCGTGTTCAGAGGAATGCGAGCGCCTTCCTTCAGGTTCGGCGGGCGAGCAACCGTTCCAACGATCATGTGGACCATCGGGTACTGTTGCTGGCCGGCGACCGATGACGGCCCGCCGGTGACCAGGATCAGCATGCCGAGCGTGGTGCCGATCGAGTGGTAGTAGCGCATGAAATCCTCCGTGCTCAGGGACACTTACCTCCTCCATCGCCGGGTGGGAGCGTGGGGCAAGTGCATCTGTAGGTTCGTTTCGGAAGCCACGTCTCCCATTCCCGCCGCGCCAGATTGTGTCCTGCGAGGGCACACGCGTGCGCGGCCCAGGCGGTATAGCTCGCGTCCCATACGCGAAGTGCTCCGTCCGGGCCGCCCGTTACAAAGAGCCTGCCCTCGGGACTGAATGCGACGCTCGAGATCGGGCCGACATACATCGCCAGATCTTCCCCGAGGGCCTGCCGCGTGGCCACGTCCCAGAGGCGTAGTCCGTCCTGGGCGCCGGAGATGAGCGTCGCGCCGTCGGGCGCAAAGGCCAGTCCCCGCACCCGGCCGGCATGAGCCAAGAGCGGTTCTCCGATAGCAGGCCGCTCTTCAGGCTCCAGAACCGCAGGTTGCCGTCGGCCCCGCCGGAGACGAGAGTCGCGCCATCGGGGCTGAATGCCACGCGTGTCACCGCGCCGGCGTGCCCCGTGAGCGGCCTACCGATCGGGCGCCGCGTCGTCACGCTCCAGAGGCGTACGGTCGCGTCCGCACTCGCGAGAGCGAGGGTGGTGGCGTCGGGACTGAAGGCCAGGTCCGATACGGGCCCTGCGTTCGTCGTGAGCGGCTCTCCGATTGGGCGATGCGTCTTCACGTTCCAGAGACGCACGGCATCGTCCAAACCCGCCGCGAGGATCGTGTCGTCGGGGCTGAAGGCAACGCGCCAGACACGCCCGTCCAGCCGGGCGATCGGTAGGCCGATCGGCTCGTGCGTCTCCACGTTCCACAGGCGGATGGTGCCGTCGAAGCCACCAGACGCGAGGGTCACGTTATCGCGACTGAACGCTATGCCGAGTACGGGGCCCGCATGCCCTTTGAGGGGTTCCCCTTTCGGCCGGCGAGTCTGAACGTCCCACAGGCGCAGCGCGCCGTCCGCCCCACCCGAGGCCAGGGTCGTGCCGTCAGGACGAAAGGCCACGTCCGTCACCTCGCCGCGCTGACCGATGAGGGCCTCCCCGATGCGCGCTCCACCTTTCACCTCCCAGAGAAGGACTCCCTCCTGATTGCTGGACGCGAGAGTCCCTCCGTCGGCACTGAACGCCACGGCGAGGACAATGCCTGCACTCCCTGGCAGCGCTTCTCCGATCGGATGGCGCGTCTTGACGTCCCAGAGCCGAAGAGTTCCGCCCTCACCGCCGGCGGCGAGGGTCGCGCCGTCTGGGCTGAAGGCCACGCTTCGATAAGCCTGCTCGCGCGGCTCCGCGAGGGGCTCGCCGATGGGTTGGCGGGTCTTCGCGTCCCAGAGCCGGACGGACTTGTCTTCACCGCCGGACGCGAGAGTTCGGCCGTCCGGAGCAAATGCCACGGAATAGACTCGTCCGTGCCGGGAGATGAGCGGCGGGCCGTGCGGTTGGCGCGTCTTGACATCCCAGAGACGGAGCGTGCTGTCCTCGCCGCCGGAGGCGAGGATCGATCCATCGGGACTGAAGGCCACTCCATAGATCCGCCCGCGATGCTCCGCGGGAATGTCGGGGTAGGCGCGGCGCGCCTTCACGTCCCAGAACCGGAGCGTGCCGGCGTCGTTGCCGGAGACGAGCGTCGCGCCGTCGGGACTGAAGGCCAGGCTTTGCAGCCCGCCTTGCTCGACTGCGAGCGGCTCCCCGATCGGCTCGCGCGTCTTCGGGTTCCAGAGGCGGAGGGTTCCCGCCTCGTTTCCGGCGGCGAGCATGGTCCCGTCTGGGCCGAACGCGATGCTGTAGGTCCGCCCCTGGTTTGCGGCAAGCGGGTCCTCCCCGGCGGGTTGACGCCGCATCACGTCCCAGAGTCGGAGAGTTCCGTCCGCGGCGCCGAACGCCAGCGTTGCGCCGTCGGGGCTGAATGCGAAGCTCGAAACACCACCGTCGATCCGGATGCGGCGGCGAAGCCGAGGGATCGGCCGAACCAGGGTGCTGAGCAGCGCATCTCTCGCTTCGAGCGTTGTCTTGGCTCGCGTGGCCTCCACGCTGAGCAGCAGAGCCGCATCCAGCTGCGGCTCGCTCTTGGCCGTGGCTGCCAGCGCCCGCGATACGGCTTGCCTCTCGCTGGCGGTCGCGGACAGGTACAAAGCGATGATCAGCGCGACCGCTCCGAGGCCGGCCGCCGCGATACCGCGGACGGCCAAGCGCCGATTGCGCCGCCGGGCCCGACTCGCCAGCACGAGCCTCTGCTCATCCCGGCTCCAAGCCGGCATGCCGGCCTCACCGTGTTCCACCGTCTCGAGATCATCCTTGTCCAGTGGATTCCCGGTCTTGCCGTCGCGCCACTCGTCGCGCCGATTCTCCAAGATGCGTCGCGCCCGTTGACCCGGCTTATCCGAATCCTTGAAGCGGCGGGACACCAGCGGGGCCAAGGTGTCATGGGCCAGCCGCGTTCCCGATGCGCCGTTTCCCGACGCCTCCATGACCTGATCGACCAGGAGATACAGGTCCTTGCTGTGTTGGATCAGACCCGGGAGTACTGCGCTCCGGTGGGCGTAGGCCGCCTCGACCTCCGCCCGGGTCCTGGCCTCGGCCGTACCCAGTGGTGTCGTGTGGAAAGCCAGCAGGTCCAGCGCGAGCCCGGTGTCCACGACGCCGGCGTTCCAATCGCAGAGCGCGCTCATCTGTTCCTCGAGGAAATCGCCGAGCAACAGCCCCTTGTGCCGGAGCCCCTGATAGAGGTCAGCGGTGAACGCAGGGGCAGTCGCACTCTGCGCTGCGGCCTGCTTCCACATCTTCGTGAGGAGAACCGCCAGCGTGGGCGCCACCGGCGCCTCTCGATCCTCGAGCAGATTGTCCGCGATTGTCTGTGCCAGCCCCTCGTCGACCACAAGTCCGAAGTGCTCCCGCAGCCGGCCGGCGCGCGCAGGGCCAGTGACGATCTCGATGATGCCGTCCCGGCCGAGGCGCTCCAGGTACGACTTGGAGCGCGGAAGCTTGCTCTCCAGTAGCCGCGCCTCGATGTCGGCGAGCCATTCCTTGCGGAAGGCGAGCACCAGCTTGCCGCGAGGGCGTTGCGCCCGCTCGGCGAATATCCCCGTCAACGCTTGCAGAAATCGGTCGAGCTCGTCCGGGTCGTCCGGCCGGGGTCGGGTGTACACCTCCTCCACCTGGTCGAGAATGACTACCAGTGGCTGGCCGGCGGCGGATTCGAGTGCCTTCCATGCGGGCGCCATCGGCGACCCGGGCGGGCCCCCCAGCGTCGCAGCCAGCGTCTCCGTGAGGCCGAGATCCCGCTGGCGGCGGGTGTAGCGGACCACGTGGTCGGCAGCCAGGCGAGGGAGCACCCCGGCCGCCAGCATCGAGGACTTGCCGACCCCGGACTGCCCGAAGAACAGCACGATCGGCGCGGACGATGGCGACGTCACCAGCTCGTAAAACGCGCGAATCTCGCGCGCTCTACCGAAGAACACCTCGGCATCCTCTTCCCGGAACCATTGGAGGTGGCGGTAGGGAGTTTCCGGGAGGTCCCGCGCAGGAACGGCAGGCAGGCCGAACAGATGATCACCGACCGCCTTCGGCAGGCTCCATTCCCGGATGATTTCGGCCCCGTCGCCGACGTATAGATCCCAGGGCCATCGACCGGATGCGGATGTCTCTGCCTGGATGTCCCGGTACACATCGCGGGCGCACCCTCCCTTCAGAGTCTTCACTGCAGCGGCCGCTTCCGCGTACGCGGTCGCGATCGTGGCTCCGGCAGCCAAGGCCGCGTAGTATCGCGCTGACAGCTCCATCGCCGCGGAGTCCTCGATGGACTCCGACGTGGCAATGACAGCCGGTACTCCCGATCGCAGCAAGCCCTCGACCTGCGCGTGCGTGGAACAGCCGTTCAGGAAGACGAGTTGCAGTCCGCGCTGCCGACCGAGGAATTCCGCGAGACCCGCGGCATGGGCGAGCTCGGGTCGCCCCGTAGCCGATTCCAGGAGCAGCTCGTAACCCCCGGCATGGCCTCCGAAGTGGAAGACCGCAACCCGATCGCGGTATCGCGGATCCACGAAGACGTCGAGCAGCTGATTCACCGTGGTGTTGGTCTTGACCACCACCTCGCAGAGCGTTCGGGCGTCGGCTGTCTCGAGTCGGCTTTGCACGCGGGCGAGCTCCTCGGGGAGCTTGCGAAGGTAGCGGGCGCGGTCGTCTTGCTCGTTCGCAAAGGCGAGGAAGATGACGGGTCGTCCGCCGGGCATCGTCACCCTCACCCGCTCAGCCAGGTCAACATCTTCTCTCGCGCCGCGCCGCTGGCGAAGTAGCCCGTATGCGCGACCGCATCGGTCCCGCCGAAGACCATCCGCTGCTCGATGGGGAAGAAGCTCGATCCGTTCGCCTGAAACACGCCGTCGGTCGGCACCACGAGGTCGTTCGCGGCCTCAAAGATCTTGTCCATCAGCCGGTCCAGAGCGAACGCCTTCAGCCCCGGCTCGCCCGGGGTGAAGTCCGACGCGAGCGCGAAGTAGCGCGTGTTCCCGGCCCGCGCCCCGGCGTTGAGCCATTTAGCGAACTCACCATCCGGCCGCATGGCTTGAAGCCCCGGTAGGCCCTTGGCCGCTCCGACTGCCAGCTGCTTGGCGACGGTCACGATCGCCGTAAGCACTTCCGTCGCCCCGGTGTCGGGCAGGAACGTCAGCAGGTTGGTGTAGGTATCGATGAAGTCGCCCATGTGGTCTGCATCGGCCAGCGTGGTGCCCCGGTTCGGCGTGCCAACGAAGACGATGCTGCCTACGCGCACAGTCCGTGAGCCGAGCACCAGGTCGGCCTGGCACTCGGAGAGAACCCGGCTCACCAGCCCCCCGCGGGAATGGCAGACGATGTCCAGATCGAGGGCCATGCCGTCAGGGAGGTGTTCGATCAGCCACGCCACGTTCTGCCTCGGGTCTTCCGACAGCGTGAAATGATCGAAGGCGAATACCCGGCCCTGATAACGTCGGTGCAACGCGGCGACGAACTCGGGGGGAAGTGCACCGAACGCCGTGTGCGCCCGGCTGAACGTTCCGTGGACCAGGAGCAGCGCCCGGCCGGCGGAAAGCCGTCGCCAGCCTTCGCCATCGATCTGGCCGGCCGCCGCGTCTGCGTAGTCGGACGGCGCAAACGTCCGGAGCCGATACGGCCGGTGCTTCTGCTCCCAGTGACCCGCGAAGGCGTCACTGATCAGCCCGATTCCCGGCTCGAGTATCGGGAAGACCAACACCTGGAGCACTCTCTTGCCGACGGCGCTCACCAGGCCGCGAGCGCGTGGCGTTGAAGCAGGGATGTGATAGGTCCGCGTCGCCGCGCCGCGCGGGCTCGCGTCGCGCGCCGATGGCGCGGCCGCATCGGGGCGCGGGGCGAAGTGCCAGGAGACCGCGCCCAGCTCGTCGGTTAGGAGCGCCATTTGGCCCCAGCCCGCGCCGGGATCGTCCACGGTGATCGCGGTCGCGGCTTGCTCGACGCCTCTTTCCCGGGGCCGCTCCGCCCCCGGGAGCTCGCGGGTATCGGCGACCAGGACCCCCGCGGCGTCGAGTGCGCGGGTAAGGTCGGTACCCATCACGGCTCCTGCTCCCCGAGACCGTGGGGCCTGGCCGCAGGCGCGACCGACGTCACGCCCCTGTGGCGGACCACGAAGCTCCTGATCACCGTGGTCCAGTCCTCCCCGCCCACAGGCAGCTTGGGACGCGTGTCCCGCGTGGTCGGGCCGTCCGCGGCTGTTCGCCAGAGCAATTCGAGCGGCGACAATGTGTCGGCCGAGCGCAGCCCTCGTTGCGCCAGAAATCCGAAGTCGGTTTGGCTGACGGTGGCAAACAGCTTGACTGTCTCCGTGCCCCCCGCCACGGAGCCTGTCGGATTGTCGGCGTAGGGAAACTCGTCAGGTACCCAGACATCGAATCCGCCGGAGGCAGGTGATCCCCCGACCACGAACGGTGCCCCGGTCCTGAGTTGTTCGTTGCCGCCGTAGAGCACCGTGATCCTGCCGGTGAGCCCGAAGTCGAGCAGCGTGAAGAACACCGGCGCGTCATGGTGGTTGGTCACCAGGAAACCGATGGCTTCTCCATCCTCGAATGCGACCTGCCCTCCCGCGTCGGCGGCGGCCACGACCCAGCGTCCGTCGCCCACCTTGCGCAGCAGCTCGAGCGTGATCTTGCCGCGCAATGCGCTCGTCGGATCGAGATTCTCCACCGCGAGTGCCTGCCGATAGCGCGCCAGGTTCTCGAGATTCGGCACGATCTCCCCAAAGGCCTCACGCTGCCTGGGGGCCATCATCAGGTCGCCATCCGTGCTCACCACCACCCAGGTAGGCGCCCTGAGCTCGCCCAGCTGGGGCACGGGATCCGCGGCCGTTACCCGATCTCGAGGGGCGATCAGATAGATCCGCGCGGAGGCCGGCGCGGCCTCATCCACCAACGCGAGCAACCGGGACCGCTCGATGTCCGCGCGAAGCAGAGCCACGTCCGGTGCCGACCCCAGCCCATCCACGACCTGGACCTTGAATGAGAAATCGCCGTAGGCGTGCGTCGTCTCGACGGCACGTCCGCCAGGCGCCACGGTCCCCTTGGCGTTCTCGCGCACGATGCTGGCATCGGACACGACCGCCCGCACCGCCGTGATCCGGACCTGGCCGATCGGATCCACGCCTTCGCTGCGCTTGGTGCCCTGCGGAAACACGGCCCACTCGGAACCGACCGTCATTCCGTGCGCGGCGCCTCCGGCCAGCGTGACGACGTCGCCGGTGCGTGCCTTCACCTGGATGAAGCGCATCGGCTCGAGGTCGGCAATGCCGAAAATCTCTCGGTCCGTGGTCCCCTCGGTTTGCGGATGCTGGGCAGCGTTCGTTGCGGTCACGTTGGCCGCTGCGCGCTCGAACACGTCGCGATAGCTGGATCCCGGCGTCGCCCGACGCAGCTCCTGAGCCAGGAAATAGGTCAGCGCACCGTGCGCAGTATCGGGCCCGGCCTCCGGCGGCCGGTACTCGAACGACGTCTCCTCGTCCCGGCACCCAGCAATGAGGACGTACTTGCCTCCCGAGGGCATCCAGCCGGTCGGAGTCGCCTCATGCAGGTCCGGCCACAGCTCCCGGGGGATCGGCGATGGCGGGAGCTCGCGCCGAGTGTCGGCCGGAATCGAACGGTGCTTCATCCCGAAGACATCCCGTGTAATGGTCCCCGAGTGACACGAATCGAAGATGAGCGTGGTGAACGGTGTCTTCTCCCCAAGCTTCACCAACCGAAGATGGATCTCGTCGTCGGTGATGTCGCGGTTTGGATCCCGGCCCCGTCCGCTGTCGAACGGCACAATCGTCTCGTCCATGCCGTCAGGCTCGTCTCCCTCCCGGTCGGTCATCTGGGAGCCGTGACCCGCATAGTGGACGACGACGATGTCGTCCTTGCCTGTTTGGTCGACCAGCAAATCGAGCGCTGCGAGAATCCGGTCGCGGGAGGCCTGCTCGTTGCGCAGGAGCGTCACGTCCTCCTGGGGGAAGCCGAAGCTCGCCTGCAGGATGCTCTGCATCAGCTCGACGTCGTTGACGCACCCGTCGAGCTGGCCGACCAGGGGATACTTGTCGATACCTATGAGCAACGCGCGCTTCGCGCGCTCAGCGGGAGCCGTGGACATGGTCCACCTCCTCAGGGTCCATCAATTGATCTGGCCTGCCCGCTCCGGCTGCCCGGCCGCAGAGAACCCAATGCAGCCGGACAGCGCGGCTCGCGCGGCGGAATCATTCTCGTTTTCCGATCAACGCCCACGGCCCTTGTCTGCC
>OEKJ01000229.1_pt5 | contig 20065 bp, 20 predicted proteins | sample 1503081 | NCBI WGS metagenome assembly OEKJ01 (sample SAMEA104379565, study PRJEB20068) | metagenome | biome: 1000743; feature: 77; material: 1998 | place: USA | collected 2012 | depth 25 m | reverse complement strand
GCCAGTCCCGCGAGCGAGGCGACCTGCCCGTACGTGGCCACCCGCCCCCGAGGGATCCGACGCACGACGGCGTAGATCCGCCGATAGGATGGAGAGAGGCCGGACGACCGGCTCACGCTGTCCGGTCCTTGAGCCGGCGCACGAACTTGAGCCCGGACCACAGCTCGTCCACCGCGCAGACCTTCACGTCCACCAGCCCGACCTCGAGGCCCAGGCCCCGGATGACGTCCTCCGTGAGATCGGTATCGGTCTTGGCCGCCTTCTTGGGCCAGGAGATCCAGGCCATCCCGTCGTCCGCGAGCGCCTGCGCAAGCCGGGGAAACTCCCTCGCCAGCTCCGCCCGGCGCGTCACGAAGCAGTGGATGAACCGGGCCCCCTTGCCCAGCCGGCTCACGAACGTGACGTCGGCCGGGACGGGCGTGAGCAGCTTCAGGTACGCCGGCGGTGCGGCAAGCGCCGTCACCACCGTGCCGGGCTTGATGCCGAGTTTGTCAGCCAGGGAGCGCTGGGAATAGCCTGCCACGGAACCCCATCGTAGTCGATGCCTTAACTTGAAGTCGACCGGTCGGTCCACAAGGTCACTCATGACCAAATCGCTTGTCCTGGCGGCGCTGGGCCGCTGGCCCGGGCTCGACCCGGCCGAGCGCTATGAGGGGCACGATCTGGCAGTGACCACCGATTTCCGCGATCTTTTCGGCGAGGTGGTGAGTGCCTGGGCGCCCGCGCACTGGACCAGATCTTCCCGGGTCGGCTCGCGGACCCCTCCCGCTCCCGGAGCATTCAAAACCTGACCCGAACGTGCAGGCCGGTCCTCGTGGCGTCCGCGGCGCTCCTCGGCGCCTGTGCGTCCCAACGAACGCCCGATCCCCGGCCGGTCGCCTCCCAAAGTCCCTGCCCAGACTCGGTCCGGCCCGGCGGTCGCGACAGCATAGACCTCACGCACGACGTTCGCCGGGGCCCGCGGATCGGGATCGACAGCACCGGTGCGATGCACCCGCTTCCCCCGATTCCGGTCCGCGATGACAGCGCCCCCTGCTCTCCCGCGTCCGACACCACCGGACGCAGCTCGACGCCATGACCCAACGTATTCGGCCCGCGTGCTCCCGTCCTTTGATCGCCCTCGCCGCCGCCCTCGCCACCGCCTGTGGCGGCGACGGCACCGGTCCGGGCAACACCACGCCGATCGTGCCTGCCGGGTCCACGCTCTCCGCCACCACCGGTGACGGCCAGACCGCGTTCGTCGGATCGCTGCTGCCCGTGACGCCCCAAGTGCTCGTGAAGAACCCGGCCGGTCATCCGATCAGCGGCGTGACCGTCAGCTTCTTCCCCAGGGGCGGAGGCGGTGACGGCGCCGTGAGCGCGGCGAGTGGAATCACCGACGCGAACGGCCTGACGAGTCCGCTCGGATGGCGCCTCGGGAACAGCGCCGGCAAGGACACCCTTCTCGCCACGGTGCCTGGGCTCACGTCGGTGATCTTCGTCGCGACGGCCACGCCCTCCCAGTTCACGATCACGGTGCGGTTCGTCGGCAGCACCGCCCCCAGCGCCGGCGTGCGGCAGGCGTTCAATCGCGCGGTGGCGAAGTGGCAGTCGGTCATCGTCCAGTCGGCGGGCTCGACGCCGCTCATGCTCACGGCGGGCAGCTGCGATCCGGCACAGCCCAACATCAACGAGACGGTGAAGGACCTCCTGGTCCTGGTGGAGATCATTTCGCTCAACAGCACGACTCTCGGTCAAGCAGGCCCCTGCGTGATCAACGATCCTCCCAGCAACCTGCCGGTGCTCGGCATCATGGACCTCAATAGCGGAGCGCTGAGCCAGCTGGAGCAGGACGACCTGCTGAACGGCGTGATCGAGCATGAGTTCGGGCATCTTCTCGGCTTCGGCACGATCTGGGATCTCGACAGCCTGGTGCAGGATACGACCGGCACCGACCCCTGGTTCAGTGGCGCCCACGCGCAGGCGGCGTTCCACGCGGCCATGCCGACCTACGTGGGCAACGTGGTTCCAGTGGAAGCGACTGGGGGTGCGGGGACGGCGCTGTCCCACTGGCGGGAGTCGGTCATGACGAACGAGTTGATGACCGGGTTCATCAACCAGGGCATCAATCCGTTGAGCCTGGTCACGGTGAACCAGATGGCCGATCTCGGCTACGTCGTCAACCCGCTGGCGGCGGAGCCGTGGCCCGCGTCCGGCATCGGCGGTGGACCGGGCATCAGCACGAGGACCACGGCGCTCCCGGCGGCCGCACCCACCCCCCACACCACACCGCTCGCGGGGCCGCTGGTGATCGTGAACCGCGCGGGAGGCATCGTGGGGTGGCGGAAGCGGCCGGGGACCTAGTCCTGGCCGCGGTCAGTCGCGCCGCAGGCGCCACTCGACCAGCGTCTTGGCGGTGAGCGTAACGAGCGCGAGAAGCGTGAGGAGCGAAGCGACCGCGAACGCTCCCACGAAGTCGTACTCGTTGTACAGGATCTCCACGTGCAGCGGCATGGTGTTGGTCACGCCGCGGATGTGACCCGACACGACCGAGACCGCGCCGAACTCGCCCATCGCGCGCGCATTGCAGAGAATCACACCGTAGAGCAACCCCCACTTGATGTTCGGTAGCGTCACGCGCCGGAACGTCTGCCAGCCGCTCGCTCCCAGCACGATCGCCGCCTCTTCGTCTTCCGTCCCCTGCTCTTCCATCAGCGGGATCAGCTCCCGTGCGACGAAGGGGAAGGTGACGAAGATCGTCGCGAGCACGATCCCCGGCACCGCGAAGATGATTTGAAGGTCCCGGTCGTCGAGCCACGGCCCCAGCCAGCCCTGGGCGCCAAAAACGAGCACGTAGATCATGCCGGAGATGACTGGGGAGACCGCGAACGGCAGGTCGATCAGCGTCAGGAGGAAGTTGCGGCCGGGGAACCGGAACTTGGCGATCGCCCACGCCGCCGCGACACCGAAGATCAGATTCAGCGGCACCGCGATCCCCGCGACCAGCAACGTGAGCCGCACGGCCGCGAGCGCCTCCGGTGTCACCAGCGCCCGGCCGTAGGCCGCCCAGCCCTTCGCCAGCGCCTCACCAAAGACCGAGGCGAGCGGCAGCACGAGAAAGACGGCCAGAAAGGCGAGCGCGATCGCCGTGAGCGACCAGCGCACCAGGCGCGACTCGCCGATCGCCGTGCCCGGGACCATCTAGGCCGTGGCCCGGCGGCGGCCGGCCCACTGGAGCAGGTTGATGCCGAGGAGGAGCGCGAACGACACCACCAGCATGACGACGGCGATCGCCGTCGCTCCGGCATAGTCGAACTGCTCCAGCTTGGTCATGATGAGCAGCGGGGCGATCTCGGTGCGGAGCGGCATGTTCCCGGAGATGAACACCACCGAGCCGTATTCCCCGATGGCCCGCGCGAACGACAGCGCGAATCCGGTGAGAATGGCGGGCCCGAGCGCGGGGAGCAACACGCGGCGGAAGGTCTGCCAGCGGCTCGCGCCCAGGCTCGCGGCCGCCTCTTCCAGCTCGACCTCGAGGTCCTGCAGCACGGGCTGCACCGTGCGCACCACGAACGGGAGCCCGATGAACGTAAGCGCCAGCACCACGCCCAGCGGGGCGTACGCGACCTGGATGCCGAGCGGGGCCAGGCGAGAGCCGACCCAGCCGGTGGGCGCGTAGAGCGTCGTGAGCGCGATGCCGGCGACCGCCGTGGGCAGCGCGAACGGCAGATCCACCAGCGCGTCCATGATCCGCCGACCCGGAAAGCGATAGCGCGTGAGCACCCAGGCGGCCAGCACGCCGAAGACGGAATTGATGAGCGCGCCGATGAACGACGCGCCGAAGCTGAGCCGGTACGACGCCAGCACCCTCGGCGCGGTGACCGTCTCCCGGAACGCGTGCCAGCCGAGGCCCGCGCTCCGGAGGAAGATCGTGGCGAGCGGGATCAGAACGATGAGGCCGAGGTAGGTCAGCGTGAACCCCAGGGCCGGACCGAACCCGGGGAGCACGCTTCGGCGCGCGAAGCTCATCGCCCCGCGCTCCTAGGCCTTGCCTGGCGGGTAGATCTGATCGAAGATGCCGCCGTCGGCGAAGTGCACCGCCTGCGCCTTCCGCCAGCCGCCGAAGACCTCGTCGATCGTGAACAGGTTGAGCTTGGGGAACTGAGCGGCGTACTTCGCGGCGGCCGTCGGCGAGCGCGGGCGGTAGAAGTCCCGCCCGGCCACGTCCTGGCCCTGCTCCGAGTAGAGGAACTCGAGATACGCCTGCGCCATAGCTCGAGTGCCCCGCTTGTCCACCACCTTGTCGACCACCGCCACCGGCGGTTCCGCCAGGATGCTGCGCGACGGATAGACGATCTCGAACTTCCCCGCGCCCAGTTGCTTCACCGCGAGCAGCGCCTCGTTCTCCCAGGCGATGAACACGTCGCCGATGCCGCGCTCCACGAACGTCGTCGTGGCGCCGCGGGCGCCGCTGTCGAGCACGGGCACGTTGTGGAACAGCCGGGCGACGAACTCCCGCGCCCTGTTCTCGTCGCCGTTCCAGCGCTGAAGGGCGTAGCCCCACGCGGCGAGATAGTTCCAGCGCGCGCCGCCGCTGGTCTTGGGATTGGGCGTGATCACGGAGACGCCCGGGCGGACGAGATCGTCCCAGTCCTTGATCTGCCTCGGGTTGCCCTTGCGGACCAGCAGCACGATCGTCGATGTGTAAGGCGAGCTGTTGCCGGGGAGCCGCGTTTGCCATCCCTTCACGATGAGCCCACGATCCTCGATCGCGTCGATGTCGTACGCCAGCGCAAGCGTCACGACGTCGGCCTTGAGGCCGTCGATTACCGCGCGGGCCTGCTTGCCCGAGCCTCCGTGCGACTGCTGGACGGTCACCTCCTGCCCCGTCTTCGCCTTCCAGAACGCGACGAACGCCGTGTTGACGTCCTGATACAACTCGCGCGTCGGGTCGTAGGAGACGTTGAGCAGCGTGACGGCCTGAGGCACCGTCTGCGCCGACAGCTGCACCGGCGCGAGCGCCTGCGACGCCACGGCGAGCGCCAGTGGCGCGAGGGCGAGCGGAACCAGCAGGCTTACCCGCGCTGCCTGTGCGTGGATCCGCTTGGCCTTCTCGTTCGCTCCGCCGACGAGCCGGCTCAGCAGCGTGCTCACCCGGCTGGGGCCGGCCGGCGCGGGACCGCCGCCACCGCGTGGGGCCGTGCCTGCCGAGTGGGTCGTGGGAGCGGTGGGCGTCTTCCTGTGTGACCGTGCCATGATGCGATTCTCCGTTAGAACGCCACTTGGAAGCGGGTCAGCAAATCGCCGCGCCTAGGCGCGCACGTCTCCCTCGCCGCGACAACAACAGCGGCATCGCCCGCCCGTCCGCGGCCGCACGCCGGGCCCGCTCACAGGACCCACTCCGGATCCTGCGTCTTCGCCGACGCCTCGGCCGGCACGAAGACGCGCAGCCGCCGCGGGCGGACGAATACGCGGTCACCGCGACGCAGCTTCAACTCTTCGTACCGCTCCCGCGTCAGCTCGGCCTCGATCAGGCCGCGGTGCTCGGGGCTCTCCAGCTCCACCCGTACCGAGGGACCCAGCGCGCGCGCATGGCTCACCACGGCCTCGAACGTGTTGCCGTTCGGGGAAACGGCGATCTCGACCTCGTGCGTCCGCACGAAGGCCAGTGCCGGCCCATCGGCGACTTCGGCCATGCCCGGCGCGTCGTGCTCGCTCGAGCCCAGCCGCATCCGGCCGTCGGCCAGCCGTCCGTGGAACAGGTTCACGCTTCCGAGGAAACCGAAGACGAACGGCGTCGCGGGCCGATCGTAGACCTCTTCCGGCGTCCCGATCTGCTCGATCTTCCCGCGATGCATGACCACCACCCGGTCCGCGACCTCGAGGGCCTCGTCCTGGTCGTGAGTCACGAACACACTGGTGATCCCGATTTCGTCATGCAGGCGGCGCAGCCAGCGGCGCAGGTCCTTCCGCACCTGGGCATCGAGGGCGCCGAACGGCTCGTCGAGCAGCAGCACCTGGGGACGCACCGCGAGCGCGCGCGCGAGTCCCACCCGTTGGCGCTGCCCGCCGGAGAGCTGCGCCGGGTAGCGATCGGCGTGCGGGGCGAGCTGCACCAGCTCGAGCAGCTCGGTGACCCGGGACCGGATGTCGGCACTCGAGGGGCGGAGCCGTCGCGGTCGGACTCGGAGTCCGAACGCCACGTTCTCGAACACGGTCATGTGGCGGAACAGCGCGTAGTGCTGGAAGACGAAGCCGACCTGCCGGTCGCGGGCGTGTCTCGGCGTGGCATCTTCGCCACCGAAGAGAATGCGGCCCGCATCAGGGGCCTCGAGCCCGGCGATCACGCGGAGGAGCGTCGTCTTGCCCGAGCCCGAGGGGCCGAGCAGGGCGACCAGCTCGCCGCCGGGGACGTCCAGCGTTACGTCGTCGAGCGCGGTGAAGCGGCCGAAGCGCTTGGTCACGCCTTCGATGCGGATGGCGGGCGCGTCCGGGCGCTCAGGCAACATTGCGTCCCTCCCGGCTCGCCGCGGCCGCGGTCTCCGCCAGCACGGTACGCAGCCGCACCACTTCTCCCACGACGATCACCGCCGGGGGCCGGACCCGCGCGCGCGACGCCCGCTCGACGATGTCGGCCAGCGTGCCTGCGACGACCCGCTCGCTCGGCAGCGTGCCGTTCTCCACCAGCGCGACCGGGGTCTCCGGCGCCCGGCCGTGCTCGCGCAGCCGAGCCACCACTTCGCCCAGGCGCTCCGCTCCCATCAACACCACCAGCGTGTCCATCCGCGCGAGCGCTCCCCAGTCGAGCGGATCGCTGCCGTCCTCCGCCCGGTGGGCGGTCGCGACGGCAAAGCTCCCGCCGTAGCCCCTGGTGGTAAGCGGAATCGCGGCGCGCGCGGTCACGCCCACGACGCTCGACACGCCCGGCACCACCTCCCACGGCACGCCGGCCTCCGCGCACGCCAGCGCTTCCTCCACGCCGCGACCGAAGACGAACGGGTCGCCGCCCTTGAGCCGTACGACGGTCTTCCCCGCCCGCGCCTCCTGGACCAGCAGGGCGTTGATGCCTTCCTGCTGCATGCAGTGCCCGCCGGGCGCCTTGCCGGCATAGACCAGCTCGGCGTCGGACGGCGCCTCGTCGAGGAGCGCGTGGCTCACCAGCCGGTCGTAGACCACCACATCCGCCCGCCGCAACACCTCGAGCCCGCGCGCGGTGATCAGCTTCGGGTCGCCCGGGCCGGCACCGACCAGGTACACTATGCCCGGGTTGCACCACGGAGGGCCGGAGAACACGGAGGCCGACCCATCGTAGCTGTTCTCCGTGTTCTCCCCGCCTCCGTGGTGAACTTCATGGGGTGGGATTCCCATGATCTCATCGATCCGCTCCAGCGCCCGCGCCTCGTGCCCCGCCCGGAGCAGCGCCAGCACATCGGAATCCACCAGCCGGTACCAGAGCCGCTTCCGCACCTGGAAGTCGGGGAACTTCTCCGCCAGCGGCTTCCGGAGCGTGCCCGCGATCTCGAGAAAGCGCGCGTACTCGCTCCCCAGCTCGCGCTCGATCCGCTCCCGGATCCGCACAGCCAGCGCCGGCGCGTTGCCCGACGTGGACACCGCCACCACGAGATCGCCCCGGCGGAGAATGGACGGCAGGATGAACCCGCAGTACGGCGGATCGTCCACCACGTTGACCAGCACGCCCCGCGCTTCGGCCTCGGCGTGCACCGCGTGGTTCACCTCGGGATCGTCGGTGGCCGCGATGACGAGATACGCGCCCGCGAGATCACCGGCCGCATACGCCCGCGGCAGGTGCGCGAGCCCCGCCTCCCGCACCCGGACCGCGAGCCCCGGCGTGAGCGCCGGCGCGACGACCGTCACTCGGGCGCCGGCGTCTACCAGCGGACCCACCTTGGTTTCCGCCACCGCGCCGCCGCCCACGACCACCGCCGGGCGGCCGCGCAGATCGAGCATCAACGGGTAGTAACCGGTGCTCACGCGGCGGCTCCATCGGCGGCGTCGGCATCGGGGTCCGCGCCCACGAAGCCCTTCGCGACGAGCCAGCCCAGGATGTCTCGCGCGTTGTCCTCCGGCGAGCGGTCGGTGGTGGCGAGGGTGACCTCGGGTGTGGCCGGCGGCTCGTACGGATCCGAGATGCCGGTGAAGTTCTGGATCTCGCCCCGGCGCGCCTGCGCGTAGATCCCCTTCACGTCGCGCCGCTCGCACTCCTCGAGCGGAGTGTCGACGAACACCTCGACGAACTTGTCCCCGCCCACGAGCGCCCGTGCTTCGTCGCGCGTGGCCCGGTACGGACTTACTGCGGCCACGATGACGAGCCCGCCGTGCTTCACGATCTCCGACGCCACGAACCCGATCCGCCGGATGTTGAGGTCCCGGTCCTCCCGGCTGAAGCCGAGCCCCTTGGAGAGGAGTGTGCGGACGACGTCGCCGTCGAGGACCGTCACGGGACGCCCGCGCTCCAGCAGGAGCGCGGTCAGGATATCGGCCGTGGTCGACTTCCCCGCCCCGCTCAGGCCGGTGAACCAGACGCAGGCGCCCTGCTGCAGCTTGGGCGGGTAGGCCTGCCCCAGAATGCGCGCCACCTCGGGCCGGGTGAACCAGCCGGGCAGCTCACGCCCGGGGTTGAGGTAGTCGTCGCGCACCTGCGTGCCGGAGATCGTCGCCGTGCGGACCCCGGCCGGCACCTTCGAGATCTCCTCGTAGCGATCCAGGTCCGGCAGATAGGTCAGCTCGTGGAACGGGATCATCCCGACTTCCAGCTCCTCGGCGTGCTGCTCCACGAGCTGCTGGGCGTCGTATGGCCCGTAGAACGGCTTCCCGGCGGAGTCGTTGCCCGGGCCGGCGTGATCCCGTCCGACGATGAAGTGGCTCGCGCCGTAGTTGCGCCGGATGAGGGCGTGCCATACCGCCTCCCGGGGACCTGCCATCCGCATCGCGAGCGGGAGGAGCGACAGCAGAATCCGGTCCGGCTCATAGTGGTGCCGGGCCAACGCCTGATACGTGCGCACGCGGGTGTAGTGGTCCACGTCGCCGGGCTTGGTCATCCCCACGCTCGGGTGAAGCAGCAGGACGCCGTCCACCTGGCGGATCGCGCGCTTGGTCAGCTCTTCGTGCACGCGGTGGAGCGGGTTCCGCGTCTGGAAGGCCACCACCTCGGGCCGGCCGAAGGTCGCGAGCCGCTCCCGGGTCTCCACCGGCGTGAGCCGGAGGCCCTGAAAGTCGTGGTGCGGCGGAAGCCGGAGCACCGTGAGCCGGCCGCTCAGGTTGAGCGCGCCCCACCGGCGGCTCTCCGCCACCAGCGGGTGCTTCGCGTCGGTCGTGCCGAGCACGCCGCGGGCGAAGGCATCGCGGTCCCAGGGATAGATCTCTTCGATGAGCAGCGTGGCGAGCAGATTGTTCTTGCGGTCGCGGAGGGCGACTTCGCGCTCGAGCGCCACGGCCGGCCCCGGCTCCACGGGGAGGGTGACGGGAATCGGGAACAGCGCCCCGCTCGCGAGGCGCAGCTCCTCGACGATCCGGGTGAAGTCCTCCCGGCCCACGAAGCGATCGAGCGGCGAGAACGCGCCGACGGCGAGCAGCTCCAGGTCGCACACCGCGCGGTCGGAAAGCTGAATGGAGGGGAGCGTGCCCGCGTGCGCCCGCAATTCGGCGAGTGCATGCTCCGGTGCGCGCAGGTCCACCAGCGTGCCGCCGTACGGCGGAATCAGAAGCTCGGATCGGGTTCCCGTCACTGTCATCTCCTGGTTGTCCGGTCGATGATGGTCGTCACTCGCCCACGCTCAGCTCGCGGACCGCCACGCCTTCCGGCCCGATTGCCAGCGTGAGCTTGGCCCCGGGCGTGTCCAGCGTGAGCCCGTAGGTGCCGGGCCCCTTGGCGTTGAACGCGATGCGCTCGATCAGCCGCCCCTCGAGCGCGGCGAGGGCCGCGTTGATCTCGCCGAGGCCGGCGCCGACCGTGCGGCCGGCGGGCGTCGCCTGGTAGAGGCGGATGGCGGCCGCTTCCGCGTGGGGACCGTGGAGGCGCCGCACCCGTCCAGTCCGGAGCGTCAGCTCCAGCAGACGCTCGAGCGGCGGTTCGAGCCCGTCGTCCACGGCGCCGTCCGCCAGCGCACGGGCCAGCGCCTCATAACCCGCTCGTACGTCGGGATCACTCACCGCGTCCCGGAGCGCCACGGCCTCGAGCGCCAGCGCCTCCCGGACGGATTCGTCTTCAACGCGGACGGTCAAGCAGCACCTCCAGCTCGTGTTCGAATCCACCGGTCTCGATGGTGCAGTGCATCCCGCACTCCTTGGGCGCGTTGGTCTCCCACCACCAGCGCCCCGCCCGCGGATCCTCGCCCGGCGCGGTGCGCCGGGTGCACGGCGCGCAGCCGATGCTGGTATAGCCCTGGTCGTAGAGCGCGTGATGCGGTACCTCGTGCGCGCCCAGGTAGTCCCAGACCTCGTCGTGGGTCCAGTCCGCGAGCGGGCTCAGCTTGGCGATCCCGCCATGGTCGTGGTCCAGCTCGATCTTCCGGATGTCGGCCCGGCTGGCCCAGGTCTCCCGCCGGAGCCCGGTGATCCAGGCGTCCAGACCGTCCAGCACCCGCTGGAGCGGGCGAACCTTGCGCACCTGGCAGCACGTGAGCCGGAGCGGCACCGAGCGATAGAACAGGTTCACGCCGTGCGTCCGCGTCATCGCCTCGGTCTCGTCCGCGTTCGGCGTGTAGGCCTCGACGGCGATGCCGTACTTCTCGCGGACCGTGTCCATCAGGTCGTAGGTCTCCTGGTGCAGCCGGCCGGTGTCGATCGTGAACACGCGGACCTTGGGATCCACCCGCCACGCCATGTCCAGCAGCACCATCCCCTCGGCCTGGAAGCTGGTGCACAGCGCGATGCGCGACCCGAACCGCTCGAACGCCCACGCCAGCAGCGCTTCGGGCGGCTGATCGTCGAACTCGACCGCCAGCTCACCGGCTTCGGCGTCGTCCAGCAACTCATCCGACATCGACGGTCTCCGCTCGACTGGAGTCGCGACGACGGAGCCTGGCCCGCGCGTCGTCGAGCGACACGTTCGCCGCCACCGCGACCAGCCGCTCGTCCGGCTGCCGGTCGGTGAACGCCTTGAACGGCTCACCGCTGGTCCGCTCGGTCACCCAGAGGCGGATCAGCCGCTCGATGTGCACGGCCGCCTCTTCCGCGGGCACTCGCCGCACCAGCGGTACCCCGATCGCGGCGGTCGGCCCCTGCCCGCCCCGCAAATAGAGGTCATACGCCTCGCGCTTTTCGCCCTCGCTCGTCCGCTCCCGGAGCGTGGTTCCCTGGAGGCCTATGTCGCCGATCCAGTGCTGGGCGCACGCGTGCGGGCATCCGTCGAGGTTGATCCTGAAGCCCTCGACCTCGGCACCAAACGTGGCCTCGAGGTGATCCATGATCCCCACCAGGCGCGGCTTGGTGAGCGCGACCGCGAAGTTGCAGAGGGGTGAGCCGGTGCACGCGATGCTCACCGCGCGCAGGCGGTTCAGCCCGAGCGGAAAGCCGATGGCTTTCAACTCGCGCACGGTGGGCTCGACCTCAGCCGTCGGCACGTGCGTGAGAATGAAGTTCTGCTCGCGCGTGAGCCGGATCTCGCCGCCCAGACGCTCGGCCAGATCGGCGAGGCGGAGCTGCTGCGGACCGTTCACGAGCCCCGCGGTCACCGGGACGGCGACGTAGTGGAAGCCCGACTCCTTCTCCGCGTGGACGCCCGGCTCGTGCCCCCCGGGCAAGGGCTCGACCGACGGACCGTCTTCGAGCGCGCGGCCGAGGCGTTCCTCGACCAGGTGACGGAACTCCTCCGGCCCGACGTCGTCCATCATGAACTTGATCCGCGCCTTCACCCGCGAGAGCCGGTACTTGAGCGCGTCTTTCCAGACGTCGAGAATGGCCCGGAGCACCGGCACGGCGTCGGTCGGCTCGACGAAGACGCCGAGCCCGCGCGCGATCCGGGGCACGGAGGAGAGGCCGCCACCGACCCGCACCGCGAAGCCCAGCCGCCCCTGGTGCCGGATGCCGATGAGCGAGATGCAGTTGATCTCCGGCAACGTGCAGAGATGGGGGCACGCCGTGATCGTGATCTTGAGCTTGCGCGGGAGGTCGGCGTAATCGCGGTTGCCGTCGAAGAAGCGCGCCGCCGCTCGGAGCACGGGCGTCACGTCGAACAGCTCGGCGGCATCCACGCCGGCGACGGGGCACCCGGTGATGTTGCGCACGGTGTCGCCGCAGCTGCCCGCCTGGTTGAACCCGGCGGCGGTGAGCCGGGCGAACACCTCAGGCATCCGCGACAGCTCGAGCCAATGGAGCTGGATGTTCTGGCGGGTGGTGATCTCGCCGTAGTCGCGGCCCAGCTCGGTGGAGAGCCGGCCGATCGTCCGGAGCTTCGCAGGCGTCAGCAGGCCGCCGGGCGTCTTCACCCGGAGCATGAAGTACCCGGTCTTGGGCTTGTCGTGGTAGAGACCGTACCACTTGAGGCGGACGATGTCCTCCTCCGCTACGCCCTCGTAGCCCTGCACCGCGAACCCGGGCAGCTCGTGGATGATGTCGAGCGGCGACTTCTCGAACTTCAGTCGCTCGGTCGAATTCCGTTTGAGCACGTATTCGCGCGTGATCGCGTCCGTCACTGCCCGCTCCGTTCCGTCACTGCCGCTCCACCTCGCGAAAAAAGAAAGAGGCCCGGGGGAGCGTTCCCCCCGGGCCTCTCGTTCGGTCCCGACGGCGCTCCGCACGCATACTGCCGGAGCCGTCGGGGATCTTGCTGCCGCTACGCTCGCCTATGCGCAGGCGCCGCGCGCGGTCCCCTTCGGGCCCCGTGGCGACAACAACACGCGCAAGTCAGACGTGCGGTGAATTTCGGCATCGTGCATGTATATACGCCTCTGCCGGGCGCGATGTCAACCGGACCGGACCCGCGGGTAGTGGGTCAGTTTGATGTAACGCGGCTTGGGACATGGATGGGACGGGATTCGAACCCGTGAACCCCCTTTCGGTGGTTGGTACAGTTGAAAGCTGACTGCGTTAGGCCTCTCCGCCACCCATCCACTAATAAGTAGCTCCGAGGGGACCGAAAACGCAGATTGACTTTCAACTAGGCGGGGAGACGCGTTGCCGGGTTCATCGCGGCTAGAATCTCCTCGACCTTCCAAACGTGATCGGTCAGGCCAGCCGCCATTGCGGGGGTCGTCGGGTAGTGCTGGGGATGTTGCTTGGTCAGGGTCGCGTGCGGGCGGCAGAAATTGTAGTGCATGAAGAACAAGCTGACCGCGTGCGCGTGATTTTCCGCCTTTTTCGAGAAGGCGTTGGTGAGGCGGGTAAAGCGACGCTGCTGCATCCGGAGCGTCAGGTTGGACCGCTCAACGTAGGACGTGGAGACAAGCGTCGGGTCGGGCCGTCCGATCTTCCGCACCTTCACAGCCCCTGTACAGATCGGCGGGCTGTAGGTCCGGGCGCTGTCGAACTGGGGGGCCTCGACGCCGTACTGCTTCACCAGCATGGCCCAATCCACTTCATCCCACCGGAAGGCTGCCCGCACCGCAGCCTCGTACATGCCGTGGCCGTCCGTCGTAAGCTGAATCCGCTGAGTCAGGCGGGAACGCAGGTCCTGCATGAACGTGGTCGCGTTCTCGGTTGAGCGGGAGCCGACCAGCCAGGAGATCATGAGCTTCGAATCCGAATCGAGCGCGGTGAAGGTCCAAATGTCGCCGTCGCCCGGCCGGACCGCCCGCCGCTGCTTCGCCCCGACGAAGGCCCAAATCTCGTCCGCCTCGACCCGCGCCGTGGGCAGGTTGCGAAGCCGGTAGTCCTGATAGCCAGAGCAGAATTCTCCGACTTCGCGGAGCAGCTTCAGGACCGTCGCCTTCGCCGCGCCCGTCAGGCGGCAGGTAGCGCGGACGCTATTCCCTTCACAGAGGGCCCGGAGGATGGCGGCTTGGCGGTCAGCGGGGAGTCTGTTCATTGTAACAGGCAATATAGCCAATTGCTCAAGAATAGCAAGTCAAAGTGAGTGGCGGCGTGTAGGCGGCGGAGCTATAGTTATGGCAACAAGCCGTCTAATTAGGGATTCAAGGCAAGGAGTTGGGTATTCATGGATGCGCCGGTCGTCATAGGGTCCGATGAATGGTGGCGCAGTCTGGCTCTGAAGGTCAGCAGGGCCTTCACCCCGAACACACCTGTTGACAAGCGCGCTCTTTTTGCCGGGCGCGCGGACCAGATGATCAAGATCGTTGACGTCATCAATTCACCCGGTCAGCACGCCATCCTGTTCGGGGATCGAGGTGTCGGTAAGACCTCCCTTGCGAACGTGCTCTCGGAAACCCTGCCGCGGCAGCCCGGTCCGAAGCCGCCCACAGTTATAGCACCCCGGGTTCAGTGCGACGGAGGCGACACATTCAAGAGTGTCTGGATAAAGGTCTTTGACCAAATCGAGCTGAGCGGGAGGGCGCATGTACTTGGCTTCGACCGCCCTGAAAAGAATGCCAAGTTCAGTTCCAAGGACCTCTTGGGAAAGGAAAAGGTCACCCCCGACTCCGTGCGGCGGGTCCTGACCATTATGGCGCAGGGGACGGTGCCGATTCTGATTATCGATGAATTCGATAGACTGCGGCAGGAACCTCGTCGGGCCTTTGCAGATTTGGTCAAGAATCTTTCTGACAACGCGGTGGGTGCTACGATCGTGTTGGTAGGGGTCGCCGATAGTATCGGCAGCCTCATCGATGAGCATCAATCAGTCACTCGGGCACTCGTACAAGTTCAAGTGCCCCGCATGGTTGATGTCGAGATTCGTGAGATTTTGGAAAAGGGAACTTCAAGACTGGGCATGACGATTGATCCGCCCGCTCAGGATCGCATCGTTCTCCTGTCACAGGGCCTACCACACTATGCTCACTTGATGGGAAAGCACAGCGCGCGGATGGCCATCAATGCCCGGTCACTTGCAATAACCCTTGACCACGTCAACGCAGCGATCGAAAAGGCCATAGGGGATGCGCAGCATTCAATTCGCTCAGCCTATAACTTCGCCGTCAGAAGTCCCCGAAAGCACAATCTCTTCGCAAACGTTTTATTGGCCTGCGCGCTCGCCGACACCGACGAGTTGGGTTATTTCGCCGCTCAGGGAGTGCGCGACCCGTTACGGAAGTTGACGGGAGAAGATTACGGCATTCCTACCTTCGCGCAGCACCTGAGCGAATTTTCGGACGACAAGCGGGGCAAGGTCTTACATAAGACCGGGAAGAGGTACCGCTTCCGCTATCGGTTCTCTGACCCCCTGATGCAGCCCTTTGTGATCATGGAAGGGATGGCCAGACATGCCCTTCCAGAGGACTTCCTTTCTCGGGGCAGGTCGGCCAGCGTGACGGACTCGGCCCACGGCGGTGCAGAAAACGGTCAGAGTGAAGGCGAGTTAGGGCCGCTTTTTGAGGCTCCAGCGAATTGAGGATGCGTCTCTCGCAATTTCGGCACGCTCGTCGGGGGTGAGCTTCGCGGCCCGTGCTTCACCCCCTATTCGCCCACCCTTGGCCCCGCGCTTGACTGCGTCGGGGTTCTTTTCGCTTTCAGGCCGTTCACCTGGAGGCTTCGTCTTTGGCGCTTGTCCTGTCGCCTCAAGCATGGTTCGATAGGCAGTCTCGGCCGCATCCGGCCTGAGCTTGTGGGCCGATTCCTTCCGGGGTTTCTTGGCCATAGTCGGACCCTAGTACCCGCTCAGTCGTCCGTCAACCTTTTGTCACAGTCAAACTGACCCACTACCGACCCGCGGATCACGTTGCGACGTGCACGATTACGCGGTCGATCCCCACATTCGTGTAGGAATCGCCGGCTCGGACCGCCGACGGCTGGCCGACCCGCCGAGGCCTAACAGCCGATCGCAACCGCGCTTCGGCGAGGGGCGACCGGGCCCGTGACCCTTGGCGGCCGAGGGCACCGGACTTGCCCCCTGCCCGGCCGTGACCTCTCCCCGGACTACGGCCAGCGCCGTCGCCACGGCTCCTGCCGCCACCACGCCCGTCACCGCCGCACCCGAGGCCGGCGAGGCGCCGGTCACCGGCCTCGACCGGCGCTGGCTCTGGCGCGTGCCGCTTCTCCTCTGGCTGGGCTGGACCGGGTGGCGCTACCTCGCCGACCCCGACTACTGGAGCATCTTCTCCGGGATCATCTTCGGCTCCCACGAGTTCGGCCATCTCTTCTTCGCGCCGTTCGGCGAGCTGTTGACGGTGGCCGGGGGCAGCCTGATGCAGCTGCTGGTGCCCGTTGGCGCCGGCGCGCTGCTGCTCGCCCGGCGTGATTGGTACGGCACCGCGGTCGCCGGCTGCTGGCTCTCGTTCAGTCTGAGCAACCTCGCCGTCTACATCGGAGATGCCGTCGCCCAGGAGCTGCCGCTGGTGAGCTTCAGCCCCGACGGCGGCGAGCACGACTGGTACTACCTGCTCAATCGGTTCAACCTGCTGAGCTACGATCTCCACATCGCCATGCTGACGCGACGGCTCGCGTTCGCCGTGCTCGCCGCCTCGTTCATCTGGGGACTGTGGATCGCGCTCCGCACCGCGCCCCGCCCCGTCGCTTCGCCCTCGGACCGCGTATAGCTTTCGCTCCTCTCGTGCGAGGGGAGCGCCCCGTGATTCTCACGTTCGTCCTGATCGGCCTCGCGGCCGGCGTGCTTGCCGGCCTGTTCGGGATCGGCGGTGGGATTCTCATCGTACCCGCATTGGTCTTCTTCGGCGGCATGTCCATCCAGACGGCGACCGGCACGTCACTCGGCGCGCTGCTGCTGCCCGTCGGCCTGCTCGGCGCCGTGGTCTACTATCGCGAAGGGCATCTCGACGTCCGGGCCGGCCTCCTCCTCGCGGCGGGGATGTTCGTGGGCGCCTACCTCGGCGCGACGCTGAGCCAGTCGCTCAAGGCCGCCGTGCTCTCCCGCCTCTTCTCGGTCTTCCTGGTGGCGGTCGCGGTGAGGCTCTGGATCAAGGCGTGACCACGCCGGCCCGGTCTCGCGGCAGCGGGAGCCTCGTCCCGAGCGGGCTCGCCCAGGTCGGCATCGCCGCGGCGGCGCTGGCGAGCACGGCGTGCGGCGGCACCCCGAAGACACCCCAGGTCGTCCCCCAGGCCGCCAACGCGCATCTGATCGACAGCCAAGGCCGGGAGACCGGCACCGCATCGGTGCTCCTGTCGAAGGGGGGTGGGCTCCTCGTGCTCAAGCTGTGGGGCGTCGCGCCCGGCGTGCACGGCCTCCACCTGCACACCACCGGTATGTGCGACCCGCCGGGCTTCCTGTCGGCGGACGCGCACTACAACCCGCAGAAACGCCAGCACGGGAGCAGAAATCCCCAGGGTCCCCACGCCGGCGACCTGCCCAACGTCGTGGCGCGCGGAGACAGCACGGTCGACACGACTCTCGCCATCCCGGCCGACCTCGTGCGAGCGATCGGATCGGGCGCGGCCGCGAAGGCCCTCGTGGTCCACGCCGGGCCCGACGATCTCAAGACCGATCCGTCCGGCAATTCCGGCCCCCGCATCGCCTGCGGCGTTCTCCAGCGGTGAGGTGTCGAGGCCTTCTGCTGGCGGCGCTCGCCGCCCTCGTTAGCTGCGGCGGCACCACCGACCCGGCCGCACTACCGGGCCCCGACAGCGTGATCCGGTTGCTCGAGCAGGGCAACGGGAGCGGCGTGGCGGTCACCAGCGACGGCGCGGACGACCCGGTGCTTCGGCCGCACGTCTACCTGCTGTCGCCGGTTCAGGCGGCGCACGCGGTCGTCGACGCCATCGACGGGCTGCCCCGCTGGGAGGTCGTGGCGGGCAAGGATGGTGTGATCTGGGCGACTCACCGCTCGCGGATCTTCCGCTTCACGGACGACGTGTACCTGCTCCTCCTGCCGGCCCACGACTCGACGGTAATCTTTGCCCGGAGCGCCTCCCGCGCCGGCCGGGGCGATCCGGAGCAGAATCGAAGGAATCTGGGTGAGCTGTGGGAGGCCCTGAGACAGGTGAACGGTAAACGGTGAACGGGGAACGGGGCTCCGGTGATTCGTCGGAGCCCCCGTTTACTGTTTACCGTTCACCGTTCACTGCTCTCCACTAGCTCTCGTGCCCTCCCAAATACCCCGTACCACATCTCCCTCGTCAGCTTCCCGGTATTCGTGTTCTGCCGGCTCGGGTGGTATGAGACGAGCAGAACCCGGCCGTCGGGCAGGGTTGCCTCGGCACCGTGCGCGAAGCGGGGCCGCTTGGCCGGGGGGAGCCGCTCCCACCATCCGCTCGCGCGGAGCCAACTCTCCCACGCGACCCGGCCGAGCACTAGTACGACCTTGGCGGAGCCAAGGAGCCCAAGCTCCCGCTCGAGGTAGGGCCGACAGCGGACCAGCTCCTCGCGGGTGGGCTTGTTGTCGGGGGGAGCGCAGCGGGCCGCGGCGGTGATCCAACAGCCGGTGAGCGTGAGGCCGTCATCCGCGCTCCGGGAGTCCGGGCGACTCGCGAAGCCGTAGCGATGAAGCGCCTCGTAGAGCCAATTGCCGCTCGAGTCGCCGGTGAACATCCGTCCGGTGCGGTTGGCGCCGTGCGCGGCGGGTGCGAGACCGACGATGAGGAGCCTGGCCGCCGGGTCGCCGAAGGCGGGCACCGGCCGTCCCCAGTATGTCCAGTCGCGGAATTCCCGTTTCTTGATTCGAGCGATGCGCTGCCGGTACGCGACGAGGCGGGGACAACGCGCACAGTTGACGATCGCCCGCTCGAGCGCAGCCAGCTCGCGGGCGGTGGACTGGGTCAGCTCACTCTCCGCGTCTTCCGCTTCATGAAGTCCATGAGAATGAACTGTCCGAGGGTCATCGTGTTGGTGAAATACGCCTTCCCCTTGCAGATGGCCGCCACCTGCTTGACGAACTCCACCAGGCTCCGGTCGCGCGCGAGCATGAAGGTGTTGATCATGATGCCGCTGCGCCGGCAGTTGGCTACCTCGCGGTACGTGGCGGCCAGTATCTGCGGATCCAGGCCCATCGAGTTCACATAGATGCGGCCGTCGGGCATCGTGAGCGCTGACGGCTTGCCGTCCGTGATCATGATGATCTGGCGCATATCCTTCTTCTGCCCAAGCAGGATGCGGCGCGCCAGTTTGAGCCCCTCGGCGGTGTTCGTGTGGTAAGGTCCGACCTGTGCTGCGGCCAACGCGCTCAGCGGAATTTCCTCGGCCGAGTCGTGGAAGAGGACGACGCGAAGGCTGTCACCGGGGAACTGCGTACGGATCAGGTGAGTGAGGGCAAGCGCGACTTTCTTGGCCGGGGTGAAGCGATCCTCACCGTAGAGAATCATCGAGTGGGAGCAGTCGAGCATGAGTACCGTCGCAGACGACGAGCGGTACTCCGCCTGGCTTACCATCAGATCCTCATACTCGAGATTGAGCGGCACGCCCAACCCCTCGCGCGCAATGGCGCTGCCGAGCGTGGCGGGGACGTCGAGATTGAGCACGTCACCGAACTCGTACGGCTTGCTGGTCCCCTCGGTCTCGACGCCGGTGGCGAGGTACGGCGTCTCGTGCGCCCCGAAGCTCGACTTGCCCACGCTCCCGAGCAGGTTCTTGAGCGTCTTGTAGCCGAGGAAATCGATGCCCTTCTCGGTGAGGTTGAACTGGACCTGCTGGGCGGCCGACTGGGCCATGCCGCCGGGGCCGAACATGGACTGGTATCCCCCCGGCACCTGGGGCGCTTGCGTGACGTTCAGGTAGCCCTCGTCGATCAGCCGCTGGACGATGCGGTCGAGCAGTTCGCCGAGCGCCCGCTCGATCTCCTTGTCGCGCTCCGGATCTCCCGTGCCCTCGCCCCGAAGAACCTTGAGCATCTCGGGCGTGAGCTGGCCAGACTCCATGAGCGCCTTGAGCACGGCTTGCTTGAGGGCGTCCAGGGAGCGGTCGCCGTCCTCCATGTCGTCCTGCCAGAACGACTGCCCCTGTCCGGCAAAGCCGGACTGGAGCAGGAAGTCGCTCAGCTGGTCGAGCAGGCCCTGGAGATTGACGGCGTCGGCCAGCTCGGGGACGAACTTCGAATAGGTCGTAAACCGCATCGGGTCCCGGAACAGC
>OEKJ01000076.1_pt2 | contig 20596 bp, 21 predicted proteins | sample 1503081 | NCBI WGS metagenome assembly OEKJ01 (sample SAMEA104379565, study PRJEB20068) | metagenome | biome: 1000743; feature: 77; material: 1998 | place: USA | collected 2012 | depth 25 m | reverse complement strand
GTGAACGGTGAACGGTGAACGGGGGCTCTGATCGCCGCTGAGCTCCCTGTTCACTGTTTACTGTTTACCGTTTACCGGCTCACGAGCTTCAGTAGAGTCATCGGATCGACGGTGATGTTCCCGTACCTCGCGATCCAATGGAGGTGCGGGCCCGTCGCGCGGCCGCTCTGACCGACGCGGCCGATGATCTGGCCCCTCGTTACGGTATCGCCGGCAGCGACCAGGGCCGTGCTCAGGTGGAAGTACCCGGTCACCAACCCCTCGCCGTGGTCGATGTACACCACCGTCCCGGCAAGGTAGAAATCCCCTACCAGCGCGACGACGCCCGCGTTGGCCGCGCGCACCGGCGCGCCGACCGCGCCCGCGAAGTCGGTCCCGAGGTGCCGGCTCTGCACCTCACCGTTGAGCACACGGGCCGTGCCGAACGGACTCGTCACCCGTCCCGCCCGCGGTTGCGTGAAGGGCCGGGACCAGAGCCTCGGCGTCAGGTGGGCTGCCCGCGAGATTGCACGTGCCTCGGCGATCTCGTCTCCGATCCGACGCTGCGCCACGGTGTCCGGCTTGGCGTACTTCTCCTCGACATGCAGCCGCTCGCTCCGGTACGCGCCCGCGCTCACGTGCAGGGTCACGGCCAGGCTGTCGCCGCCGATTCCCGCCGGGAAGAGCAGTACGACCAGTGACTCGGGGCCTTCGATCGGCACGCCGATCACGCCGGAAAGACCGCCGGTCTCGTCTGGGTGGAAATGGAGCGGCTCGTCCGCCGCCCGGCCCTCGAGCAACGAAACGCTGTCACCCGTCGTCGGGCGCACCATGATCAGGCCCACGGTCCCCCGTACCAGCGGTGCGGGTTGCGTGGCGATCGTGAACGAAGGCGGAACTTGAGCGGTGAGGGATGACGCGAGGGCGACGGCCGAGGCGGCGGCCGCGAGTAGAACGCGGTACGTCACCCGTCGGACGCGGCCAGGAGTCGAGGAGACGGCGCGGCCCCCTCGGGCTGGCGCCAGGGAAGCCGATTCCGGAGCGCGGGCCAGTGCACCAGTGACGTCGGCGGAAGACCGAATGCATCCTCCGCCAGCTCGTGCAGACGCGCACGGTTCCGCCGGCCCAGATCCCGGATGGCCTGGCGCCGCCGCTCCTTGGCCGTGGCCAGCGGGACTTCTCCCGAGGGATCGAGGTGACGTGCGGCCGGCTGCCGGTCCCCGATGACGTCCACCACGAAGTCGAACGCGAGACCGAGATGCCGCTCGACGTCCTCGTCGGTGAGGTCCCAGCGGCTCACTTCCCGCGCGGCCTGGGCCGCCCGCTGCCAGCTGTCGGTCTCCGTGAGCCGCACCATCCCGCGGAACAGCCGGCGATTCGTTCGCACGCTGAAGAGCGTGGGGGAGATGATCCGATCGAGGTGCTGGTCCGCTTGCGCGTGGTCCAGGAGAATCACGTCCTTCGCCGCCTTGGCGTAGGCGTCGCCCAGGTGCAGCTCGACCCGGGTCTCCCAGTAGGAGTGACCGAACGATGCCGTGCTGCTGGTGACCATGAGCTGGCGCGGCACGAAGTAATTGTGGGCGACGGTATCGGCCGCGAGGTGGGCGAGGTACCCCAAGCCGAATGCCCGGAGCGCGTCGCTGCCCGCGAGGTCGTGGATTTCCTGGCCCACGTGCCAGAAGTGACAGTGCCGGCCTACCGGCGCGTACTTCTTCGCGATGGACGAGTCGGCCGCGATGTTGCCGTAGAGAAAATCGAAGGGAAAGGCGCGGAGCAGATCGGCGACGGGGGTCGGGAGGAGGCGCAAGTGGCCGAGGATCGATTCCGCGAGATAGATGTGCGTGCCGGGCGTCCACGCGTGGAGGTCGCCGGGCAGACAGAGGGCGACGACGCCGATCGCGAGGAGCGCGCCCGCCAGGCGGCGACCGTTCATCGGCGGTTGGGCACCAGCAAGCGGCGGATCCGGGCCAGCACGCCGCTTCCCTTGCGCACCGTGCGGAGCGCGGCCGCGACGTCGAGCGCCGTCTCCTCCACCTCCTCGTGGACCACGTCGTAGAGCGTCTCGAGATCGGTGAGCCGGCTTTGAATCCGGTCGGCACCCGCGACGAGCTGACGGCGGAGCCTGCGGCTGGTATGCGCGAACGCCCCGGCCTCGCTCCGGACTACCGTGAGCAACTCCTGACTCTGCTCGGTGAGCTGCCGGAGGCCCTTCAGCGACCAGGCGAGGTCGTCCTGGATGTTCTGGATCACGCGGTTCAGCTGCTGCACCGGCTCGATGAGACGCGAGGCCACCACGAGGATCCCGGCGGCGATGCCGACGAACGCCAGCGCCACGACCACCAATGAAATGGCGACGGTCGGCCCGATCCATCCGGGCCCGAGAGCCGGGTCGAGCCTTGTGAGCGCCAGCAGCATACGCCGATCGACTCCTCGGGGAACGCGTGAAAGGTAAAGCTAATGCGCCGAGCCGCTTGACGCCCCCTCCGGTCCCGGCCAGCTTTGGCCATGCCTCTTCGTTTTTCGGTGCGCGGCGGGCGCCCGCTGCGCGGCACCGTGCGTCCCGCCGGCAACAAGAACGCAGCCCTCCCGATCCTCGCGGCGACGTTGCTGGCCGAGGGACCGATCGATCTCGACAACATCCCGCGCATCCGCGACGTCGAAACGATGCTCGCGCTGCTCGCTGATCTGGGTGCTGGCGTCGAGTGGACCGGCCCGAACGCCGTGCGTGTGGATACGACGGGCGCCCGGCCCAAGCCGCTCGATCCCCAGCTGTGCTCGCGGATTCGCGCATCCATTCTGCTCGCGGGCCCGCTGCTCGCCCGGTTCGGTCAGGTCATCCTCCCGCCACCGGGCGGGGACGTCATCGGACGCCGCCGGGTCGACACGCACTTCCTGGCGCTGGAGCAGCTCGGGGCCTCCGTCATGGTGGGCGACCGCTACGAGCTCGAGGGCAAGGCCCTCCGCGGCGGCGACATCTTCCTCGACGAGCCCAGCGTCACCGGCACCGAGAACGCGCTGATGGCCGCCGTGGCCGCGAAAGGGCGCACCGTGCTCCGCAACGCCGCGAGCGAGCCGCACGTCCAGGACCTCGCCCGCTTCCTCGTGGCCCTGGGCGCCGGCATCGACGGCATCGGCACCAACGTGTACGTCATCGAGGGCGGCCGCCCGTTGCACCCGGTGGCGTATGTCATCGGCCCGGATCACATCGAGATCGGGAGCTTCGTCGGACTCGCCGCTGTCACCAACGGCGAGGTCACCATCGACCCGGTTCGGCCGGAGGATCTCCGTGCGACGCTGCTCGGGTTCGACCGGCTGGGCATTCGGCCCCGGCTCGACGGCACGCGCCTCATTGTGGACCCGGGGCAGGAGCGCCGCATCCGTCCCGACCTGGGCGGCCACGTGCCCAAGCTCGAGGACGGGCCGTGGCCGGCGTTTCCCGCGGACCTCATGTCCACCACGATTGTCGCGGCAACACAGTGCGCCGGCATGCTGCTGGTGTTCGAGAAGATGTTCGAGTCGCGGCTCTTCTTCGTCGACAAGCTGATCGGCATGGGGGCGCAGATCGTGCTCTGCGATCCGCACCGCGCCGTCATCTCGGGTCCGGCCCGCCTCAAGGGCGGCACCGTCGAGTCGCCCGATATCCGCGCGGGCATGGCGATGCTGCTGGCCGCGCTGGCCGCGGAAGGACGCAGCACGATCCACAACGTGGGCCAGATCGAACGCGGATACGAGCGGGTGGACGACCGGCTCCGCGCGCTGGGCGCGGAGATCGAGCGGGTGGAAGACTAGTCATGGACGAACGGGCCGCCGCGGTCGCGGAGGTCCCGGTTCCCGGCGACGTGCCCCGGTACGAAATCCCCGGCTGGCGCGACCGATTCGGGGTGGTGGCCGGGATCACGGCGCGCGGTCCGGTCGGTGGGCCGGGCTTCGATCTGGGCCTCGGGACCCGCGAGCCCGTCGCCGAAGTGATGGCGCGGTGGCGGGCGTTGCGCGGCGCCGAGCCCGGCTTCGACGCGTTCGTCCTGGCGCACCAGGTCCACGGCTCGGAGATCGCCGAACATACCGCGCACCGCGGATGGACCATTCTCGAAGGACTCGACGGCCACCTCACGCGAGAGCGCGGAACGCTGCTCCTGGTGACGGTGGCCGACTGCGTTCCGGTCTATCTCGTGGCGCCGGCGGCGCCGGCGGTGGCGCTGCTCCACGCGGGGTGGCGCGGCACGGCTGCAGGGATCGTGGCGGACGGAATCGCCCGTCTGAGCGCGACGTCTGGAGCTGCTCCGAACGAGATTGTAATGCACTGTGGTATAGGTATTTGTGGCGCTTGCTATGAAGTAGGACGTGAGGTGATGGATGCCTGCGGGGTCCCGGCGCCAGGTGGCGGGCCCTGGCGGCTCGATTTGCGGGCCCGGCTGGTAGAAGAAGCCCGACGCCGGGGTGTGGCCCGCGTGACCGTCAGCTCGTGGTGCTCGGCCCACGACCGCTCGCGCTTCTACAGCCACCGGGCTTCGGGCGGAACGGACGGCCGGATGGTGGCCTACATCGGCCTCCGGTGAGCGCGCCGGTGATTGACGGTCGCAGTGTACCACGCTAGGTTTTGTGCGCTGTCCCGGACGGCCCGGGGTCAGGGCCGTTGTGACGATGTGGGGGAGTTCCCCCACATTTTTTTTCACCGATCCGATGGCCGACGCCGCGCTGCCGCAACTGATCCGCGAGCATGTCGAAGCCCTCGGGTTCGACTTGGCCGACCTTCGGCGCACCGGGACCCTGGAGCGCCCCATCCTCCAGCTGCGGGTGGATCGTCCGGACAGCCGTCCCGGCCACGGGGTGACGGCGGACGACTGCGCGGCGATCAGCCGTTCACTCGAGCGGTTCCTCGAATCCAGGCGTCTCGTCGGGCCGCGCTACGTGCTGGAGGTCTCGTCGCCCGGCATCGAGCGACCCTTGCGCCGGCCGGAGGACTGGCGGCGTTTCGTCGGGCAGCGCGCCCGCGTCCGCGCCGCCGGGCTGCCCGGGCATCCGACGGTCGAGATCGTCGCCGTGCCCGACGACGAGCACGTCGTAGTTCGGCTGCCCGACGGCGCTGAGCAAACCGTCGCGCTGGCCGATATCCGGGACGCGAACCTGGCGCACGAATGGCCCGCGCGCGGGCCCGCGAAGCGAACCAAACACGATTAGGGATGCGACGGGCGCACGAACGCCCATCTCTGGGAGCAGAGGCATGACGAGTTCTCCGGAAATGTTGGCCGCGTTCCGCGAGCTGACGACGACCAAGCAGCTGGAGCGGTCCGATCTGCTGGAGCTGCTCCGCGACGGCATTCAGGCAGCCCTGGTCCGGAAGTTCGGGCCGAACGTGCGATTCGAGCTCGACGTCGACGAGCTCCAGGGCACGGTCCGCATCAACCGCCTTCGCCAGGTGGTGGAGACGGTCGAAGATCCGAGCTGGCAGATCGCGCTGGAGGAGGCCCGCTACGAAGACCCGGACTTCGAGGTCGGGGACATGCTGGAGGAAGAGGTCCCGTTCGGCGAATTCGGCCGGCTGGCAGTCCAGGCCGCCAAGCAGCGGATCATCCAGCGGGTGCGCGAGGGTGAGCGGGCCCGCATCCGCGACGAGTTCGCCAACAAGGTCGGCGAGCTGCTGTCCGGCGAGGTCCAGCAGATCGAGCGCGGCAAGCTCGTGATCATGCTGAACAAGTTCCGCGAGGCCGAGGCGATCATCCCGTACCGCGAGCAGAACCACCGCGAGCACTTCCACCAGGGCGATACCGTGCGGGCCGTGTTGAAGCGCCTGGAGGAGACGCCGAAGGGTCCGCGTCTCATCCTGTCTCGTGGGGACCCGCTGTTCGTGAAGGCGCTGTTCAAGCTCGAGGTGCCCGAGATCCAACAGCAGATCGTCGAGATTCGGGCGATCGCGCGGGAGGTGGGGAGCCGCACCAAGGTGGCGGTCATCTCGCGCGACGACGCGATCGACCCCGTCGGGGCGTGTGTCGGACTCAAGGGCTCGCGGGTCCAGGCGGTGGTCAACGAGCTGGGCGGCGAGCGCATCGACATCGTCCCCTGGTCGCCCGATCCGGAACGATTCGCGCGGCTGGCCCTGGCGCCGGCCCGCGTGGCGAAGGTGTTCTCCGATCCGGAGAGCAAGACGATCCAGGCCGTGGTGGACGAAGACCAGCTGTCGCTCGCCATCGGGCGGAACGGCCAGAACGTGCGACTCGCGTCCGAGCTCACCGGCTGGAAGATCGACCTCTACTCCAGCCGCGAGTGGCTGGAGCGCGGTGGGGAGGGGCCGCTGTTCGCGCCGCTGCCGCCGGAGGAGGAAGTCGCCTCGCACGTGACGCTGACCGAGCTCAAGGGGCTGTCGCCCGAGCTGATCGCGCTGCTCAACGGCGCCGGATACCGCGAGTTGGGTGACATCCTCGACCTCGACCGCGAGGACATCGCGAAGATCCCGGGCATGACCCCGGAGACCACGGATCAGCTGCTCGCGTTTCTCTCGGAGCTGACCGACGAGGACAGTTCGGAGGAGGCCCGGCCGCGGTCATGAGCGGCTTGTTGGGCCTGCTGGGGCTCGGGCTCCGGGGCCGGTTGGTGGTGCTGGGTGTGAGCGGCGTGCGGGCGGAGTTGAAGAGCGGGACGATCCGGTGTGTGGTGCTCGCGGACGACGCGAGCCCCCGCGCGGTGGAGAAAGTGGTGCGGTTGGCGGAGGGCACGGGTGTCCCGCTGGTGCGGGGGCCCTCCGCGGCGGAGATCGGCGCTCGCCTCGGCCGGCCGCCGGTGATGGTGGTGGGCGTACGCGACCGGGGGATGGCGGATGGCATCCTGCGGACGGCGCCCGGGCGTGACGTAACGGAGGATTGAGTGGTCAAGACGAGAGTGCACGACCTCGCCGCGGAATTCGGGCTTCCCCCCGAGCAGCTCCTTGGGCTCCTCAAGGACATGAACATCTTCGTGCGGAGTCACCTGTCGACGCTGGAAAACGATCAGGTATCCGCCGTCCGCGTGCGCTGGGAACGGGAAAAGCGAAAGCATGCCGAGGAGGCCGCGCCGAAGAAGGGCCGTCGGAAGGCGGTGAAGGTCGCGGCGCCCGAGCCGGTGCCGGTCGCGGCGGAGGCGCGCCCGAGCAAGCGGCGCCGCACGGCCGCCGAGGTCGCCCAAGCCGAGGCCCAGCAGCAGGCTGAGCGCGCCGCAGAGCTGGCGGCGCTCGAGCTGGAGCGTCCCATCGTGCACGAGCTGGAGCCGCAGCCCACGCAGTCGCTCGAGGAGCGGGCGCGCGCCCTCTTCCGCGAGCTGCCGCCCACGCCGCCCGATACCGAAGAGGAAGCCGGCACCGCCGTCGCCGAGCCGCCCGGCGTCCTGGCGCAAAGCGCTGCGCCCGCCGCCCCGGCTCGCACGCCGTTCATCCCGCCGCGGATCCAGCGCTCGGCCCCCGCCACGGGCGCGCCCAGCCGCAGCGGGGGCTACCCGCCTCGGCCGAAGCCCGTCTTCTCCAGCAGCGGTCCGTCGGCGCCCGCGCGTCCACCCGCGGAGCGGAGTGGTGGAGCCCCGCCCGCGCGCCAGTTCGGCCCGGACGCGGAAAAGGGCGGGGGCCGCAAGAAGGGGAAGAAGGGCAAGCGCTCCATGGTGGACCAGGAAGCGGTGCAGGCCAACATCCTCCGCACGCTGCAGAACATCAAGGGTGGCACTGGTGCCCGGAAGGGCGTGCGCCGTTCGGACGAGCCGTCCTATCGGGAGCAGGTCGCCGGACGGCTGGCCGAGGAGCGGGAGAAGGAGAAGACCCGGATCCGGGTCAACGAGTACATCTCGGTGTCCGAGCTTGCGGGGGCCATGAAGGTCCCGGCGACCCAGATCGTCCAGTTCGCCTTCAAGGAGCTGGGCATGATGGTCACCGTGAACCAGCGGCTCGACTTCGATCAGATCGAGCTGATCGCCTCCGAGTTCGGCTTCCAGGCGGTCAAGGAAGAAGAGTACGCGGCGGAAGCAGCGACCGAAGAACCCGACGCGCCGGGCGAGCTCGCGCCTCGGCCTCCCGTGGTGACGATCATGGGCCACGTCGACCACGGTAAGACGTCGCTGCTCGACTATATCCGCAAGACCAACGTCGTGGCCGGCGAGGCCGGTGGGATCACCCAGCACATCGGCGCATACCACGTCACCCTGAGCGAGGGGAAGGCGATCACCTTCCTCGACACGCCGGGCCACCAGGCCTTCACCGCCATGCGAGCCCGCGGCGCCCAGGTGACGGACATCGTCGTCCTCGTCGTCGCGGCCGACGACCAGGTCATGCCCCAGACGATCGAGGCGATCAGCCACGCGCGCAACGCGGGCGTCCCGATGATCGTCGCCATCAACAAGATCGACCTGCCCGCCGCCAACGTCGACAAGGTCAAGCGCGACCTGCTCCAGCAGAACGTCGTGCTCGAGGAGTTCGGCGGTAACGTGCTTTCGGCCGCGATCTCCGCCAAGAAGGGCACCGGGGTGGATCAGCTCCTGGAGCAGATCCTGCTCCAGGCCGAGCTGCTCGACCTCCATGCTAACGCGAGCGCCCCGGCACACGGCACGGTGCTGGAGGCGACGCTCGATCCCGGCAAGGGGCCCCTCGCGACGGTACTGGTCCAACGCGGCACGCTGCACGTGGGCGACAACTTCATCTGCGGCAAGTTCTCGGGGCGGGTCCGCGCGCTCTACGACGAGCGCGGCAAGACGGTCAAGGAGGCCGGGCCGTCCATCCCGGTCCAGATCCTCGGCTTCGAGGGCGTGCCCTCCGCCGGCGACTCGTTCGCGGTGGTCACCGATGCGGTCGAGGCACGCGAGATTGCGCAGAAGCGGCAGCGGCTGGAGCGTGAAGCGCAGAACCGGCGGAGCCAGCGCGGCGGCACCCTCGAGGACATCAGCCGCGCGCTCAAGGAAGGCGAAGTCTCGAGCCTTCGCATCATCATCAAGGCCGACCAGGGCGGCCCCGCCGAGGCGCTCGCGGACGCGCTGGCGCAGCTCTCCACCAGCGAGGTGCGGGTGGACGTCGTCCATCGCGGCGTCGGCGCCATCACCGAGAGCGATGTCCTGCTCGCGAAGGCGTCCGGTGCGATCGTCCTCGGTTTCCACGTGCGGCCCGACTCGAACGCGCGCACGGCCGCCGAGCGCGAATCGGTGGACGTCCGGACCTACCGCATCATCTATGAAGCGGTCGAGGATGTGCGGAACGCGCTGGAAGGCCTGCTCAAGCCCGAGGAGAAGGAGACGGTGCTGGGTGAGGCCGAAGTCCTCCAGCTCTTCAAAGTGAGCAAGGTCGGCACCATCGCCGGCTGTTCGGTTCGGAGCGGCACGATCCAGCGGACCGCCAAGGCGCGCATCATCCGCGACGGCTCGGTGGTGTACACCGGGAACCTCGCGAGCTTGAAGCGCTTCAAGGACGACGTACGCGAGGTTCGCGAGGGGCTCGAGTGCGGCATCGGGATCGAGAACTTCAACGATCTCAAGGTGGGCGACCGCATCGAGTCGTTCAAGATGGAAGAGGTGAAGCGGACGCTCCAGCCGGAGGCGGCGGCTAAGAGCTAACGGCTAATGGCTAATGGCTAATGGCTAGTATCATCGGCCTCCGCACCTGGGAGCTGCACCTCGAGGGGTGTCACTCGCTGAAGGACAAGCGCTCCGTCATCAAGCCGCTCACGACGGCGCTCCGGCGGCAGCTCAATGTCTCGGTGGCGGAGACGGGACACCAGGACCTGTGGCAGCGGGCGGAAATCGTCTGCGCCGCCGTGGGGAGTGACCGCACCGTGGTGGAGGAGACCCTCCGTTCCGCCGACCGGATGGTCGAAGCGGCCGACGGCGCCCGCATCGTCGACACCACGATGGCCTATCGATGAGGTCGCGCTCGTCCTCGCGACGGCCCGAGCAGGTGGCCGAGACGGTTCGGCAGGCGGTGACCGACGCGCTGACACGGGGGGAAGTGCGGGATCCCCGGGTCGGCCTCGTGACGGTGACGGCGGTGCATGTGACCAGCGATCTGTCCCACGCGCGGGTGCTCGTCGCACCCGCGGGCGACGACGCGGCGAAGGAGCGGGCGCTCGAGGGGCTGCGAAGCGCGGCCGGCTTCCTCCGGGCCAAGGTGGCGCGATCGCTCAGCACCCGCACGGTGCCGGAGCTCCACATGGAGCTGGATCGCGGGCTCGAGCACGCAGCGCGCATCAACGCCCTGCTCGAGGGGCTCAAGCGGGAGCCGTCGGACTGACTGGGGCGCTCCTGGTGGACAAGCCGTCGGGGCCCACGTCCCACGACGTCGTGGTCCGCGTGCGGCGGGTCTTCGGAATTCGGGCGGTCGGTCACACCGGCACGCTCGATCCCTTCGCGACGGGACTCCTGGTGCTCCTGCTCGGCCGGGCCACGCGGCTGGCGCGATTCGTCGAGGCGGCGCCCAAGACCTATCGGGCGGTGGCGCGACTCGGGAGCCGCACCGACACTGACGACCGCACGGGAGCGCCGCTGGGCCAGGCGGTCAACCCGGTCCGGCTCGACGAGGCAACCGTGCGCGCGGCGGTGACGGCGCTCGCCGGAGAGCGACCCCAGCGCCCACCCGCATATTCGGCCAAGCGCATCGGCGGCGAGCGGAGCTATCGCCTGGCGCGCCGCGGACGGGCGGTGGAGCTCGCGGAGGTGCCGGTGACGGTGCACCGGATCGAGCTGCTCCAGTGGCGCGCGCCCGATGTCACGTTTCGCGCCACGGTGAGCGCCGGCACCTACGTCCGCGCGCTCGCTCGCGATCTCGGTGAGGCGCTCGAGGTGGGAGGGCATCTGGTCGAGCTGCGGCGCGAGGCGATCGGCCGGCTCAAGGTGGAGGACGCCGTACCCCTCGACCGGCTCGAGCCCGGCACGCCGCCGGTGCCGCTCCGCACGGTGCTGGGCGATCTGCCGGCCGTGGCGCTGGACGACACCGAGCAAGCCGCGGTGCGCCATGGGCGGGCGGTGGCCGATCGGTGGCCGGCGCCCGATGCGGTCGACAGTGCGGTGATGCTGCTGGCCAACGGCGAAGTCGTCGGGGTCGCGCGCCGAGAAGACGGCCGGTTGCAGCCCGTGGTCGTGCTGGAGGGCGCGTGACGGCGGCCTTGCCCTGTGCGTCCGAGGGGACGGTGCTCACCGTCGGCTCGTTCGACGGCGTCCACCTCGGCCATCAGGCGGTCGTGGCCGAGGTCGCGCGCCGCGCCGCCGCCGGCCGCCGACCCAGCGTGCTGGTGACGTTCGAGCCCCACCCGCTCGCAGTCGTGAATCCGCAGGCGGCGCCGCCGCTGCTCACGACCGGGGCGGAACGGCGGGAGATTCTGGCGCAGTTGCCGCTAGATTACGTCCTGTTTCTGCGGTTCGACCGGCGGTTGGCCTCGCTCTCGCCGGAGGATTTCGTCCGCGAGGTTCTCCTCGCGCACTGCGGAATGCGGGACCTGGTCTTCGGCTACGATCATGGGTTCGGCCGCGGCCGAAGCGGCGACGTCGAGACCCTCCGCCGCCTTGGCGCGTCGCTTGGGTTCGGCGTCGATGTGGTGCCGCCGGTCGACATCGCCGGCGAGCCGATCTCGAGCGGGCGGATCCGCCGAGCGGTGGCGGGTGGCGATCTCCGCACCGCGGCGCGCCTGTTGGGACGGCCGTATCAGGTGAGCGGTCGCGTGAGCCAGGGCGAGCGACGCGGCCGCCTCCTCGGCGTGCCGACGATCAATCTCGGGGAGGTACCGCCGGAAAAGCTGCTGCCCCCCGACGGCGTCTATGCCGTGTGGGTCGAGTGGTCCGGTGGGCGCGCCGGCGGAATGATGAACCAGGGCGCCAAGCCGACGTTCGACGACGGCCGCCGGTCCATCGAGACGCACCTGTTCGACTTCGAGGGCGATCTGTACGGCGAGTGGGTGCGGATCGAGTGGGTGGAGCGGCTGCGCGACGTCAAGCGCTTCGCCTCCGCGCAGCAGCTGCAGGATCAATTGGAGCGCGATCGCGCTCGGGCCCAGGCGGTCCTCGCCGCGGGCTCCTCGGACCCTAGCCGCGTGACCCACGCCTGAGGGCGTGGTCGCGCACGAGCCGCCGACCAGACGATGTTCGCTTCCATCCGCACGCGGTTGATCGTCATCGGCCTCATGGTGGCCGCCTCGATCGTGGCGCTCATCCCGCGCACCATCACCATCCGCACGCGCGGCGCCGACGGGATCATGCACGACACGACCGAGAAACGGGTGCCGCTGAAGTACGGCCTCGATCTCCAGGGCGGTGTCCACCTCGCGCTCGAGCTGGACCAGTCGAAACAGGTCTCGGCCGATCCGAAACGCGATCTCGACCTCGCCCTGACCGTGCTCCGGAAACGCATCGACGAATTCGGCGTGAGCGAGCCGCTCGTCCAGAAGATCGGCGACCACCGCATCGTGGTCGAGCTGGCCGGCGTTACCGACCCCGGCCGCGCCAAGGCGATCGTGCAGCGGTCCGCCTTCCTCGAGTTCAAGATCACGGACAAGACCGGCGCCCTCGACAAGTCGCTGCCCGGCATGGATCGCGTTCTCCACGATCTCGGGGTCAAGGGCGTGGATACGAGTGGGGGCAAGCAGCCGTCGGCGGTGCAGCAGCTGCTCGGGAGCGACACGGCCAAGAAGGGCGCCGACACCGCCAGCGCCCCGGTCAAGGGCGGCATCCTGGAGTCGCTGATCCAGCCGGCGGGGGCGATCGCCGGCGGGCAGGTCCCGGGCGAGTACCTGGTGCCCGAGACGGCGTTTCCCCGGGTGGACAGCCTCATCAATCTCCCGGAGGTCCAGCGCGTCCTCCCGCGCGGCGTGATTCTCCGCTGGTCGGCCGCCCCCACGAGCGTCGGCGTGCAATCGTACCGTTACCTCTACGCCCTCGAGGAGAAGAGCATCGTCAGCGGGAGCAGCCTCGTCGATGCCCGGGCGCAACTGGATCCGCTCACGAACGGCCCCATCGTCACCTTCGAGCTGGACCGCGCGGGCGGGCGGAAGTTCGGCGAGGAAACCGGGCGGCACGTCGGCGACTATATGGCGATCATCCTCGACGGGCGGGTACAGGGCCGGCCGCCGGTGATCCAGAGCCGGATTGGACGGAACGGGCAGATCACGCTGGGGGGCAAGGGCCTGCAGGAGGCGCAGGACTTGGCCCTCACGCTCCGGGCCGGCGCGCTCCCGATCCCCCTCAAGGTGGTGGAGGAGCGGCAAGTCGGCGCGAGCCTCGGCGCCGACTCGATTCACCACGGCATCGTGGCCGGTCTGGTCGGGACGCTGCTCGTCGTGCTCATCATGATCGGGTACTACCGCATGGCCGGTGTGCTCGCGGTCGTGGCGCTGGGTCTCTACATCCTCTTCACACTGGGCGGCCTCTCGCTGGTGGACGCCACGCTCACGCTGCCGGGTCTCGCGGGCATCGTCGTATCGATCGGTATCGCCGTGGACGGCAACGTCCTGATCTTCGAGCGCATCCGAGAAGAGCTGGCGGCGGGCAAGACCGTCCGTCTCGCGGTGGAAGAAGGCTTCCGTCGTGCCATGAACGCGATCGTCGACTCCAACGTCTGCGCCATCGTCACCGCGCTCTTCCTCTTCCAGTTCGGTACCGGCCCCGTGCGCGGGTTCGCCGTCACCCTGGCCATGGGCGTGGCCGCGTCGATGATCACCGCCATCTTCGTGACGCGCACCTTCTTCATGATCTGGCTGCAGCGTCGTCCGGCGGCCCAGACCCTGAGCATCTGACCTATGCGCCATCTCTTCTCCAACACGCACTTCGACTTCATCGGGGTCCGCAAGTTCGCGTACCTCCTGACGGCCGCCTTTTTCATTCCCGGACTGGTGCTGCTGATCGTCCGAGGTCTCAACTACAGCATCGAGTTCACCGGCGGCACGCTGGTGCAGGTGACCAGCAAGGTCCCGGTGAACGTCGGGGACCTGCGGCACTCGCTCGACGCCGTGGGCGTCCCCGGTGCGGAGATCCAGACCTTCGGCAGCGATCGGGAATACGTGATCCGGGCGCGGAGCGCGCGGGTGGGCAGCGACGCCGACAACACCGGCGTGACGGTGGCGGCGGTCCGCGCGGCGCTCGACAAGACGCTCCAGCCGGGCAACTACGAGATCGCGCGGACCGAGGCGGTGGGCCCCAAGGTGGGCGGCGAGCTCCGGCAGAAAGCCCTGCTGGCGATCGTGATGTCGTTCGGGGCCATTCTGGCGTACCTGTGGTTTCGGTTCGAGTGGCGCTTCGGTCTCGCCGCGATCGGAGCCACGGCGCATGACGTCCTCGGCACGATCATGTTCATCAGCCTCATGCACCTCGAGGTGAGTCTCGTGATCGTGGGCGCGGTCCTCTCCGTGCTCGGTCTCTCGCTCAACGAGACGATCATCATCTTCGATCGAGTGCGCGAGAACGAGCGGAAGAAGCTCGGCCTCACCCTGGGCGAGACGCTCAATCTGTCGATCAACGAGACCCTGCCGAGGACGGTCATCACCCACGGCACGTCACTGTCGACGATGGCCACGCTCGCGATTTTCGGCGGTGAGGTGATCCGGCCGTTCGCCATCGTGATGTTCTTCGGCGTGTTCACCGGCATCTTCTCGTCGATGTTCATCGCGCCGGTGGCCCTGCTGTATATCCGGCGGCGCTGGCCCCGGTTCGGCAAGACGCCGGCCAAGGCGCCAGCCCGGCCGGCGGGGCAGAAGGCCCAGCCGGTCGCCTAGCCGGCGGCCCCGGGCCGCGCTCCGCCGGACCATGCTGGCCGACACGCACTGTCATCTGGCCGACCCGGCGTACGACGCCGACCGGGCTCAGGTGTTGGAGCGGGCCTGGGCAGCCGGTATCGGGCGGGTGGTGGTGATCGGAGAGGCACGACTGACGGCCGAGCGGGCGTTGAGCCTCGCCGCCGGAGACCCGCGGCTCTCGGCCACAGCGGGCCTGCACCCGCACGAGGCGTCGGCCTGGAACGCGGAGTACGCCGACTGGCTCGGCCGGATGCTCCGCGAGCCGCGGGTGGTGGCGGTCGGCGAGACCGGACTCGACTACCACTACGATCACTCGCCCCGCGACCTTCAGCGGGCCGCATTCGATGCCCAGCTCGGGCTGGGGCGGGACACGGGCAAGCCCGCCGTTGTGCACGCCCGTGACGCCGATGACGACGTGGTCGCCGTGCTCCGCAATCACCCGCGGACCACGGCGATTCTCCATTCGTTCAGCAGCGGCATGGGCCTCTTGCGGGCGGCTGTCGGCCACGGCCACTATGTCTCCTTCAGCGGGATGGTCACGTTCAAGAGCTGGCGGCTGGACGACGCCATCCGCGAGACCCCGCTCGACCGCCTGCTGATCGAGACCGACGGCCCGTACCTCGCTCCGGTTCCGCACCGCGGCAGCCGGAACGAGCCGGGATACATCCGCCGAGTGGCCGATCGCGTTGCGGCGGTGCTCGGGCTGGACGTCGATGCGGTCATCGCGGCAACTTGGGCCAACGCCGCCCGCGTCTTCGGTGAGGCACCACACTCTAGGGAGCCCCGATCGTGACCACGGTACCCTCGGATATCGCCATCGCCCAGGCGGCCAAGCTGCGCCCCATCGCGGACGTAGCCGCGGAGGTCGGGTTGGGTCCCGACGAAGTCCTGCTCTACGGCCGGAACAAGGCGAAGATCGCCCCGGAAGCCATCGCGCGTCGCCAGCCGAAGGGACGGCTCGTCCTGGTCACCGGGATCAATCCGACGCCGGCCGGCGAGGGCAAGTCCACCGTGACGATCGGCGTCACCCAGGCGCTTCGGCGGCTGGGCAAGAAGGTCATCGTCTGCATCCGCGAGCCGTCGCTTGGCCCCGTGTTCGGCGTGAAGGGCGGGGCCGCGGGCGGCGGCTATGCCCAGGTCGTGCCGATGGATGAGATCAACCTCCACTTCACCGGCGACTTCCACGCGATCACGTCCGCGCACAATCTGCTGTCGGCCATGCTGGACAACCATCTCCATCACGGGAACGCGCTCGGTCTGGATCCGCGGCGCATCCTCTGGCCGCGCACCATCGACATGAACGACCGGGCGCTCCGCTCGATCGTGATCAGCCTCGGCGGCATCAACGCGGGACCGGTCCGCGAGGATCGATTCGTCATCGTCCCCGGCAGCGAGATCATGGCGATTCTCTGCCTGGCGACCGACCTCCAGGATCTCGAGCAACGCATCGGGCGGATCATCGTCGGCCTCACGCGCGACCGGAAGCCGGTGACGGCGGCGGAGCTCAAGGCGGCCGGCGCGATGACGCTCCTGCTCAAGGACGCGATCCTGCCGAACTTGGTGCAGACGCTCGAGGGTGGGCCGGCGCTGATCCACGGCGGCCCGTTCGGGAACATCGCTCACGGGTGCAACTCGATCGCGGCCACGCGGCTCGGGCTGGGGCTGGCCGACATCGTGCTGACCGAAGCCGGGTTCGGCGCGGACCTGGGTGCGGAAAAGTTTTTCGACATCAAGTGCCGCTACGGCGGGCTCAACCCGGAGGCGGCCATCGTCGTCGCCACCGTGCGGGCGCTCAAGATGCACGGCGGCGTCAAGAAGGAGAACCTCGGCGCGCCAGACGTGGCGGCCCTCCAGCGGGGCATGGTGAATCTCGAGGCCCACGTGAAGAACGTCATGAAGTTCGGCGTGCAGCCGGTCGTGGCGCTCAACCGCTTTACGTCCGACACCCAGGAAGAGCTGGACACCGTGCTGGCCGCCTGCAAGAGCTGGGGCGCGCGGGCGGCCCTCAGCGACGTGTGGGCCAAGGGTGGGGAAGGGGGCGAGGCGGTCGCGAAGGAAGTCCTGGCAGTGCTGGCCGATGGGAAGAGCCGGTTCCAGCCGCTCTACGACGCGAGCCTCCCCATCAAGAAGAAGATCGAGAAGATCGCGACTGAAATTTACGGGGCGGACGGCGTCGACTTCTCCGCGACGGCGGAGAAGAGCATCGCCCAATGGGAAGGCGCGGGCCTTGGCGGCACGCCCGTCTGCGTCGCGAAGACCCAGTACTCCTTCTCGGACGACCCTGCCAAGCTTGGGCGACCCAAGGGCTTCCGGATTACCATTCGGGACGTCTATCCCTCTGCGGGCGCCGGCTTCGTCGTCGCCCTCGCCGGCGAGATCATGACCATGCCGGGGCTCTCCAAGACCCCGGCGGCCGAAGCGATCCGGGTGCACCCGGACGGCACGATCGAGGGTCTCTTCTGATGCAAGTCGTCGCAACCGGCGGTGCCCCCAGGGCCATCGGCCCGTACAGTCAGGGCATCGTCGCCAACGGCCTTCTGTTCACCGCGGGACAGATCGCGCTCGATCCTGCCACCGGCGAAGTCGTTCCCGGCGGCGTGGCGGAGCAGACCGCCCGCGTGATGGAGAATCTCCGAGCCATTCTCTCCGCGGCCGGCTCGGGGCTCGATCGGGTGGTCAAGACCACCGTCTTTCTCGCCGACATGGGGGATTTCACGGCGATGAACGAGGTCTACGCGAAGGCCTTTGGTGACCATCGGCCCGCGCGCTCGACGGTCGCCGCGGCCGGCTTGCCGCGAGGGGTGCGGGTGGAGATCGAGGCCATAGCCGCCGTGAGAAGTGAGAAGTAAGGAGTGAGAAGGTCGCCCCACGAGCAGCTCACTTCTCACTTCTCACTTCTTACTGCTCACTGCGGGGGAGTGGATCGGGCCTGGTGGCTCGGCCGGTCTTCAAAACCGCGATGGAGACGCCTTCGGCGGCTCCGGTGGGTTCGATTCCCACACGCTCCCGCCATTCTCGCCCTCTTCGCGCTGCTCGCCTGGGCGCTTCCGCTCGCCGCCCAGGACTCGGTTCTGGTCCGCCCCGACACAGCTCGCCCTGACACGGCCCGTGCCGATACGAGCCAGGCGGTCACGGCGGCGCAGGCCGACACCGCCGCCCAGGCGGACACCACGGTCGCGACCGCGGACACCACCGCCCAGTCAGCCGCGGATTCCACCCGGCCCCGCCACAAGCCCGCCGGCGCGCTCTGGCGGTCGCTTCTCGTTCCCGGGTGGGGACAGGTGCGGCTCGGTCGCAAGCTGACCGCAGGCGTATTCGTGGTCGCCGAGGGCGTGACGCTGGGCATGGCGCTCCGGGCCAACTCCCAGCTCCGCTATCTTCGCCGCATCGGGGCGGACACCGCAACCGTCAACTCGCAGTCGCAGAAGCGGGAGGATTGGCTCGTGCTCATGGCGGTGAATCACCTGCTGGCCGGCCTCGAGGCGTTCGTGGCGGCAAATCTGACGGACTTTCCGCCGGAGCTCCGAATCCGCCGCGGGCCCGGATGGGTCGGGGCGACGGTGAGCCTGCCGGTGAGGCTGCCGTGACCGAGCCGGATCGCGCCCCCGTCGGGGTGTTCGACTCAGGGATCGGCGGGCTCACGGTCGCGCGCGCCATCTACGAGCGGCTGCCGGGCGAGTCCACGATCTACTTCGGCGACACGGCACGCGTTCCCTACGGACCGAAGTCGCCCGAAACCGTCCGGCGCTACAGCCTCGAGATCCTGCAGTGGCTGCTGGGGCAGGGCGTGAAGGCGGTCGTCATCGCCTGCAACACCAGCACGGCCCACGCGCTGGAGGCGCTGCGCGCGGCGTCCCCGGTGCCGGTCGTCGGCGTGATCCAGCCCGGCGCGCGGGCCGCCATCAGGGCGTCGCGCGGTGGGCCGATCGGTGTGATCGGCACGGTCGGCACGATCGCGAGCAACGCGTACGCGCGCGCCATTCACGCGCGGGCGCCCGGCGCGCAGGTCGAGCAGCTGGCCTGCCCGCTGTTCGTTCCCTTGATAGAAGAAGGCTGGTTCGACCGCACGGCGACCGCGCTCATCGCCGAGGAGTACCTGGTGCCCCTGCGCCAGGTCGGCATCGACTCGTTGGTCCTTGGCTGCACACACTACCCGCTGATCAAGCCGCTGCTCCAACGGGTGATGGGCCCCGGCGTGACGCTCATCGACAGCGCGCAGGAGACCGCGATGGAGCTTGCACGGGTCCTGGAGCGGGCGGGACTCGCGGCGCCGGCCGACCGGGCCGCCACGCACCGGTTCGTGGTAAGCGACGACGAAGCCCGAGTCCGCCAGGTGGGCGCCCGCTTCATCGGCGAGCGGCTGGAGTCGGTGGAGGTGGTGCCGTTGGGGTGAAGCGCCGAAGCTCGGCGGTCCGCGCCGTCACCACGGCGTAACGGAACTCGTCGAACCAGGCACCGGGATTCACATAGTGGCGGGCGGGCGCCGTTTCGACCAGGGCGGCGCGGTGCGTGTGCCCCATCACCACGAGGCCGAGCGAGGGGTCGGCGGCCAACAGTTGCTCGGCCCATGCCCGCTGTCGCGCGGCGGCCGCTTCGACGGAAGGCCCCGAGAGGCCATGCTCGCCGAGCCGCGCGGACAAGTAGTGGACGAGGGGGAACCCCACATCGGGGTGGATCGCGCGGTACACCGCGGCCGCGGCACGCGTCGTCACCAGTCGCTGGAGCACCCGAGACCGCCGACGGGGGTGCGGCATCAGGTCGCCGTGGATCGCGATGCCCCGCCGGCCGCCAACATCGAGCTCGAGCCGCTCGCGGCCCCAGCGAATGCCAAGGTCGCGCTCCCAGAACTCGAGGCCCCAGCGGTCATGATTGCCACCGACCATGACCACCGGGATGCGCCGCCGCAGGGCCGCGAGCGCCGCGGCCACCCGAAACGCGTGGCGTGGCAGCGCGGCCGCGTAGGCGAACCAGAACTCGAACAGGTCGCCGTTGACGAGCAGCGCGTCACCCAGCGAGGGGACGGCGTCGAGGAACTCGAGCAGAGCGGCTTCGACCGCAGGTGGGGCGTAGCCGAGGTGGGCGTCGGAGACGACGACGAGGGTCTCTCCCAGCACGGGCGGAAACATGCCGAGGTCGAGATGAGCGGGCAACCCGCGCCGGGGCCGGTCTCCGAAACGCTGGTGCGCGTCAACTATTCCGAGACCGACCAGATGGGCGTGGTCTATCACGCCCGCTATCTGGTGTGGCTCGACGTTGCCCGTTGCGAGCATCTGCGCCTCACCGGCATCAGCTATCGGGAGCTGGAGGCCATGGGTCTTCGCCTCGTGGTCGGCGAGGCGACGGTCCGCTACCGGCAGCCGGCGCGCTACGACGATCTCATCCGGGTCCGCTGCTGGGTTCGCGAAGCCGCCTCTCGGCGCGTCACCTTCGGTTACGCGGTGGAGCACGCGGACAGCGGGCGGCTGCTTGCCACGGCGACGGTCTCGCTCCACTCCCTCGATGCCGGGATGAAGCTCTGCCGCCTGCCGGACGAGGTCACCGCCCGGCTCGTGCCCGCGCCCGATCCGGTGCGCCTCTAGTGCGCGGCCCGCTCGCGCTGTCGGCGCTGGTCGTTCTGGCGCTCGGGCCCGGTGCACCCCGGGCCTCGGCGCAGCGCGCGCGGCTGGACGCCCTTGCCGGTCTCGTCGCAGCAGAGGACGCCCGCTCGTGGGACTCGGTCCTGTTTGCACGGGCCCTTGCGTCACGCGACGCGCTCGTCCGGCGCACCGCGGTCATCGGCGCCGGCCGGATCGGTGACGCCCGGGCGACCCCGCTCCTCGTGGCGCGGCTCCGTGACCCGGCAGAACCGGTACGAACAGCCGCTGCGTTTGCCCTCAGCCTCCTCCGCGACTCGACTGCCGTCGGCC
>OEKJ01000260.1_pt2 | contig 21565 bp, 16 predicted proteins | sample 1503081 | NCBI WGS metagenome assembly OEKJ01 (sample SAMEA104379565, study PRJEB20068) | metagenome | biome: 1000743; feature: 77; material: 1998 | place: USA | collected 2012 | depth 25 m | reverse complement strand
ATCCCGGCACGCTGGACCAGCTCTATCGGATCGCGGGCGTGCTGGAAGGTCTCGCGGGACGCACGGCCGCCGCCTTGCCCGCCGGCCGGCGGACGGCGCTCGCCCGCCGCCTCCAGGTGGCGGAGCGCGCGTTCCGCGCGACGGCCGCCCGGCGCCCGCTCGACTACGACCGGCTGTTCGAGCGGCACGACGCCTTCCACCGGACGCTGGTGGACGCGACGGCGGGCGCCGAGCTGAAGGCGCAGCTCGACGTGATCCGGCCGCGGGTGGATCGCTACGAGTGGTACTACGCCCCCCTCGTGGGCCCCGACTTCTCGGCGACCTACCGGGAGCATGCGGCCATCATTCAGGCGGTGCGGTCGGGAACTCCGGAGACGATCGAGCGGGCGGTGCGGGCCAACTGGGTGCGGGGCGCGGCGCGCATGGTGCGCGCGCTCGCGGCGGCGGGCCGTCAGCGGTCGCCGGCTAGTGCTTCTTCGTAGATCCCGACTTGAGCGCGGTCGCCTTCGGTGCGGCGGTGGGCGGCGCGGCGCCGGACACCTCTACGTCCAGCACGTCACGCACTCCGCCCTGCTTGAGCACCGCGGTGAGCGTCTGGTGGGCGCCCTTCCGACCGAGCGTCCACGCCGTGCCGGCGACGCCGTCCTTGCCGGTCATCACTTTGGCGGGACGCACCGAGCCCTCCGTCGCCTTCAGCTCGACCAGCGCGTCGACGACCGGATTGCCGTAGACGTCGGTGGCCTTGATCCGGAGGCCCTTGCCCAGCGGCCGACCCGCGTGTCCGGCGGACGGCGGCGAGACGAACGCGAGGTTGGCCGCCGGCTTGGCCCGTGCCCGCGCCACGGTCCGAAGCGGAGCCACGCCCTCCACCGACAGCACCAGCGTCTGGGTGCCCGCCTGCTCCCCCAGCGTCCACGCCACGGAGGCGCGGCCGCCGGAGTCAGTGGCGATCAGGAGGTTCTTGGGCACGCCCGGGCCGGTTGCCGAGACGGCGATCCCGGGCACCGGGTTTCCCACCGCGTCGGTGACGTGCACAACGACCGGCTTCGGCATCGCCACGCCGACCGTTCCATCCAGGCTGCTCGAGCCCACCACTGTCAGCCTGGCCGGCTCTCCCGGGAACGCCGCCGCGACGACCGTCGCCGCCGGCACATTGCGCCCACTGCCCACCAGGACCTGTGCGCGCTGCACGCCGGCCTTGGGCCCCAGCCACCACTCGGCCCGCGCCTCGCCGGCGGAGTCCGAGCGCGCGTCTTTCGCGGAGATCGAGCCGCCGTCGAGCGCATGCCAGGTCACGGGCACGCCGGGCAGCACGCGCCCGAGCGAATCGGCCAGCAACACCGCTACAGTGACCGGCTGGGCCGCGCCGGCGAGGCCGCTCGGCGGATCGCCCACGGGCGTGACCCGCGTGTTCGCACGGCTGGGCTCGACCTCGGCGTGGATCGCCGCGGTGCTGTCGACACCGGACACCGACGCGACCAGGCGTTGCCGCCCGGGGCGATCACCCGCGGTCCACACCGCCGTGGCCAAGCCGTCCTGGTTGGTGACGACGGAGTCGGGGCGCGCGGAGCCCGCGCCGTCGGTCGCGAGGAAGCGCACCATCACGCCGGCGAGCGGGCGGCCCATCCGTGAATCCACCCTGACGACCACCGGCTCGGGCACCCGCGTCTCGACACCGCTGCGCTGGTCGGAGCCCTTCACGACCACCAGGCGTCCCGGCACCGGAACCACGGCGGCGGGGATGCTGTCCCTGACGCCGTTCAGCTCCGCCACGAGGGCGGTCCGACCGGCGACCCGGCCGTGTATGGCGCCGTCCGGCCCGACCATGGCCACCGCCGTGTCCGCCGAGTGCACCACGGGCACCGCGCCGGGGACCAGGTGCCCGCGCGCATCGAGCCCGCGGACGGTGACGGTGCCGCTGCCGCCTTCGGGAACGTGCAGGACGCTGTCACCGTCGAATGCGAACCGCGCGACGCGGGGCCGGACCACCACGCGGGCCTTGGCCACCTTGCCGGCGACGGTCGCGACGAGGCTCGTCGCACCGGGCCGCCGGGCCACCACGAAGCCGGCGCTGTCGACCGTGGCGACCGTGGGGTCGTCGGTCTTCCACTCGATGGCCGCGCCGACGAGCGCCGTGCCGCGGCGGTCGGTGACCGTCGCGACGTAGCGGAGCGTATCCCCCAGCGCGCGCGCGGTGTCGGAGCCCGGTGCGAGCCCGATCCAGCTGACCGCGAAGTTGGCGACGGAAAGGCGCGTACCCTGATCGCCGATCAGGCCGCAGGAGTGGGCGGACGCGAGAATGGTGGCGAGCGCGGCACCGAGGCCGAGCACGCCGCTGATCCACCGATGGGGCCGGTCGAGCGGCTGCAATGCGTTGCGCGTAGTCTGGGGCACGGTTTCGTGTGGTCGGGACCGGGCCAGACTCTGCACGGATCGAACCACCCCGCCCAAACCCGTAACCCGTTGACCGTCATGCAGCTAGGGTCGACACCCAAGGCGCCCGGCAGGCAGGAGACGGCCCCCATGGGATTTTGCAGGGTCGCCAGGTCGGGCCGGGGCCGGGCGGCCCCGTTTTCACCGGCTCAGCGCCAGCGCCTGCTCCACGTCCGCGATCACGTCGTCCACCTGCTCGAGACCGACGGAAATGCGGACGAGGCCGGGCACGATCCCGACCCGCTGGCGCTCCTCTTCCGTCAGCTTCGAGTGCGTGGTCGAGGTCGGATGGGTCACGATCGTGCGCGTGTCGCCGAGGTTGGGACTGTGCGAGACCAGTCGGAGCGCATCAAGGAACCGCCGCGCGCGCTCGAGCCCGCCGGTCACGACGATCGTCACGATGCCGCCGCCCTGGCTCATCTGTCGCCGGGCGAGGGCGTGCTGCGGGTGCGACGCGAGGAACGGATAGCGAACCCGCTCCAGCTCCGGGTGGCCCTCGAAGTGACAGGCCAGCGCCTGCGCGTTGGCGCAGTGACGGTCCATCCGGATCGCCAGGGTTTCGAGACTCTTGGAGAGGATCCAGGCGTTGAACGGCGAAAGGGCCGGGCCCGTGTGCCGTGCGAAGAAGCGGATTTCGCCGATGAGCGACTTGTTCCCGACGACCACACCGCCCAGCGTGCGCCCCTGGCCATCGAGATACTTGGTGGCCGAGTGGATGACGAGATCCGCGCCGTGCTCGATGGGGCGCTGGAGATACGGCGTGGTAAAGCAGTTGTCCACCGCGAACGGAATGCCGCGCGCGCGCGCCAGCTCGGCCAGGCGGCGGAGATCCACCAGATCGAGCCCCGGATTGGACGGCGTCTCGACGAACGCGAGCTTGGTGTTCGGCTGGAACAGCGCGGGCCAGGTCGCAGGCTCGGTGAGGTCGAGGTACGTGTGACCGATGCCCCAGCGGGGCAACATCCGGGTCAGGATCTGATGGGTCGAGCCGAAGATCGCCCGGCCGGCGAGCACGTGATCCCCTGACGAGAGCAGCGCCGCGAGTGTGGCGAACACGGCCGCCATCCCCGACGCCGTGGCGATACCGTCTTCCGCCCCCTCCAGCAGGCAGATCTTGCGCACGAACTCGTCGGTGTTCGGGTTGGAGTAACGGCTGTAGATGTTGCCGGCGATCTCGTCGGCGAACAGCGCGCGCGCCTGCTCCGCGTTGTCGAAGACGAAGCTGGACGTGAGAAACAGCGGGACCGAGTGCTCGCGCTCGGCTCCGACCGGGACCTGGGTGCGGATCGCCCGCGTCTCGAAGTGCTCGTCGGCGTCGGTCACGCGGGTGCCTTGCCCGGTGTCGCGGTGGCCGGGACGAGCGCGTGGCTGTAGTCGATCTCGGCCGTGTGCTCGAGCGCGCGCGCGACCGAGCAGTACTTGTCCATCGACAGCTCGACCGCCCGCGCCACCGCGCGTTCGTCCCCGGGTCCGCTCACCTCGAAGTGGACGTGGATGCGGGTAAAGAGCGCCGGCTCGCCCTCGCTCCGGTCGCCCTCCACCGTGACGCTGAGATCGTCCACCGCCTGGCGCTGCTTCACCAGGATGCCGACCACGTCGATCGCGGCGCATCCACCGAGCGCCGACAGGAGCAGCTCCATCGGACGGGCGCCGAGACCCTCGCCGCCGACGGCGGGCGCGCCGTCGATCAGCACCCGTCCACCCGAGCCGGTCTCGGCCACGAAGTGGACGGCGTCGTTCCGGCGCCGCACGACCACCCGCATGGAGCGTGCTCCCGATTGGGTCATCGATTCGGCTGCGGCGTCACCCGGAGGTACGGCTTCTTGGCCACGAAGCCGCGGGGGAACCGGGTGCGGGCCTCCTCGTCCGAAATCGTGGGGACCACGATCACGTCGTCGCCATCTTCCCAGTCGGCCGGCGTGGCGACGCCGTGGCCGGCGGTGAGCTGGAGCGAGTCGATGACGCGGAGCAGCTCGTGGAAGTTCCGGCCCGTGCTCGCGGGGTAGGTCAGCGTGAGCTTGACCTTGTTATCGGGTCCGATGACGAAGACCGAGCGGACGGTGAAGGTCTCGCTCGCGTTCGGGTGGATCATCCCGTAGATGCCGGCGATGGTCCGCTCGGGGTCGGCGATGAGCGGGAAGTTGAGCCGGTGCCCCGTGACGTCCTCGATATCCGTGGCCCAGCGACGATGCGAATCCACCGGATCCACGCTCAAGCCGATCACCCGCACGTTCCGCCGATCGAACTCGGGGCGGAGCGCCGCGACGGCGCCGAGCTCGGTGGTGCAGACCGGCGTGAAGTCCTTCGGGTGGGAGAAGAGCACGGCCCATCGGCCGGCCTTCCATTCGTGGAACTGGATGGGTCCCTCGGTCGTGTCGGCGACGAAGTCCGGCGCTTCGTCTCCCAAGCGGATAGCCATGCGGTGCTCCTCGGCGTAAGGCGGCCGCGTCCCCCGAAACGCGAAACGGCCCGCGACGCTGTCGTCGCGGGCCACTTGCCGCGACTTAGATGGGTGGTGCCGGAGGTCTCCGGCCGCGCGGCCCATCAAGTCGGGGAAATCGCCGCGCTGGATGAATATTCCGCTCGAACCGCTCGGCGTCAAGTCCGCCCGAGATTCACCAGGATCAGGAAGGTCCGGGTCTTGTAGCTGTTCGGATCCGTCGCGGTGGCGATCTTGAGATCGCGCAGTCCGTAGACGTATCGCCCCTCGATCCCCAGTCCGCCGAACCGGAGGCCGGCACCGATGACCCCGGCGTAGTCGACCTTCCGGCGTCCGGAGCTGGCAGGGTCGGGGCAGACCCCGCCGTTGGCGGTACGGCAGCGCGCCTCGAAGGAGACCTGCGGGCCCGCGTAGAGGAACGGCTGGATCAGCGGCGCGGGCACGAAGACCTTGAGATAGACCGGCACGTCCACGTAATCGAGCTTGGTCTGAGCGGTTGCGAAGCTGGAGTCGGACGACGCACCGCGTTGCGCGTACAGGGCATCGATCCCGACACCCAGAAATCCCACGTGGTACCCCGCGTAGAGGCCGGCGGCGAAGCCGGTGCGGGTGGAGAGGTTGCCCGGCAGCAGTCCCTTGTTGGAGATATTCCCAAACGAAACGCCGCCCTTGAGCCCGGCCTCGCCCTGGGCGAGCAGCGCGGACGGCACGGCGACAATGAGCAGTGATACGGCCAATGACCAGCGACGGCGCATGGTGCCTCACCTCCTGAGAGTCGGCCGACGGCCCGAAGGCCCCGCAGGAGCGGGGTGACGGGCATCACACGCGCGCGGCCGGCCGCAGCGCATGAAGCCCGTCGAGAAGGATAGGCAGGAGAAGGAGCGTCACACAGGTGGAGATCGCGAGGCCCCCGATCACCGCGAGGGCAAGCGGCCGTTGCAACTCGGCCCCGGCGCCGAGCCCGAGCGCCAGGGGCGCAAGCCCGGCCAGCGTGCACAACGTCGTCATGAGAATGGGCCGGAGCCGATGGCGGCCCGCTTCGATCAATGCCCCCCGGGGTGCGAGGCCGGCCGCCGTGGCGTGGCGGGCCGCATCCAGCAACAGAATTCCGTTCTTCACGACCAGCCCGACCAGCAGGATCACGCCCATGAAGCTCGAGACGTTGAATGCGACTCCGGTGCCGGCAAGCAGCGCGAGCGTGCCGGCGAGGCCGAGCGGGGCCGCGAGGACGATCGCGAGCGGCCCGCGAAATCCACCGAACTGCGCAACCAGCACCAGGAGCACTGCTCCGGTCGCAAGCATCAGGATGCCCAGCAGTTCGCGAAAGGCCGCCTGCTGGCTCGCGTACTGACCACCCAACTGCAGGGTCACGCCGGCCGGGAGCGGCACCGCCGCCACGGCGGCGCGGACATCCGCCATGACGGAGCCGAGACTGCGGCCGCTGATCCTGCCGGTGACGGCCACGTAGGGACGCAGATTCTCTCGCAGCAGCTCGCTCGGGGCGCCCGTGTCGCTCACGGTGCCGAGCTGCCCCAGTGTGGTCCAGCCTCCCGGTCCGACCACGGGTACCCGGCTCAGCAGCTCCGGGTTGAGTCGCACACTGTCGGGGAGACGGACGCGGATAGGGACCAACCGATCGGGCTCCCGCGCGTTACCCGCGGCCCTGCCGAAGAGCGCCGCACGCGCCTGCGCCTCGACATCGGCCGCCGTAAGGCCGAGACGGGCGGTGCGGATGGGATCGAGGTTGAGCCGGAGCTCGGGGCTTGGTCCATGGACCCCGTTGAAGAGATCCACCAACCCGGGCGTCGGCTCGATCTTGGCCGCGACGGCTGACGCCGCGGCGCGGGCTGCCGATTCGTCCCGGCTGAAGAGCTTGAGCTCGACCGCCTCGGGGGAACCGGCCAGGTCGCCGATGACGTCCTGGAGCAGCTGGACGAACTCCACCTGCACCGCCGGCGCCTGAACCTCGGCTTCGGCGCGGACCCGATCGATCACCTCGTAGACCGAAGCGGCCCGCTGGGCCCGGGGCTTGAGCAGGACCGTAAAGTCACCGGTGTTGGGCGCCGTGGCGGCAAAGCCCAGCTCGCTGCCGGTTCGCCGGGTGAAAGCCGCGATGTCGGGGTCCCGGCGAAGAATCTGCTCCAGGACGCCGAGCTGACGGTCCGTCTCGGCCAGCGCGGTTCCCGTGGGCGCACGATAGTCGAGGATGAACCCGCCCTCGTCCATCTCGGGGAGAAAGCCGGTGCCGATCACGCGGGTCAGCGCCAGGGTGCCGAGCAGCAGGGCCCCGGCGGCGGCGAGCGCCGCCCGCGGATGATCCAGGAGCCACGCGACCGCGCGACCGTGCCGGGCTTCGAGCCATTCCAGCGGCAGGCGCCAGCGGCGGACCGAACCGTCCAGGCGCCCGGCCCTCGCCGTCCACTCCGACACGATCGCCGGGATCAGGGTCATCGCGAGCACGAGCGAGAGCACCACCGCCGTCGCCAGCGCGAGGGCGAAGGAACGAAAGAATTCTCCCACGACGCCCTGCAGCAATCCCAGCGGCGCGAACACCACCACCGTGGTGAGGGTAGAACCCGCGACCGGCCCGAGGATCTCGTCGGTCGCCCGACGGATCGCATCCGCCGCCGGCTCGGCCGGATGACTCGCGAGCCTGCGCTCGATGTTCTCCACCACGACCACGGCGTCGTCGATCACGAGACCGATAGCGACGGCCAGGCCGCCCAGACTCATGAGGTTGAGCGAGTCGCCCGCCAGCGCCAGACCAAGCAGCGTGATGATGACAGTGAGCGGCAGGGTCAGCGAGGCCGCAATGGTCGTGCGCCATTCACCCAGAAACGCCAGCAGCACCAGCACCGCCAGCGCGCCGCCGATCAGCATCGCGTCGCGCACGCTGCCGACCGACTCGCGGACCAACGCCGCCTGGTCGTAGACCGCCTCGAGCCGGACGCCGGCCGGCAGGAGCGGTCGGATCGAGTCGACCGCCGCCCGCACGGCCGTCTGCAGGCTGAGCGTGTTCCCGCTCGGTTGACGGGAGACGTTCACCAGCGCCGCAGGTCGTCCGTTCCCGGCGACGACCTGGAAGAGGTCCTCCATGCCGTAGCTGACGGTGCCGAGATCGCTCACGCGAAGCGGCCTGTCGCCGGCCTGGCGCACCACCACCCGCCCCACACCCTCCGGCGTGTTGGTGAGGCCGGAGACGATCACCCCATATTGCCGGTACTCCCGGTCCACCCGCCCCACGGCCTCGACCTGATCCTGCGCCGCGATCGCGCGTGCCACCTCGTCGGTGGCGACGTGGTTGGCCACGAGACGCACCGGATCCAGCTGCACGGTGATCTCCCGCACCCTGCCGCCCTGCACGGCGACCTCCCCGGCGTCGGGGAGTCCGGCCAGTCGGGGCCGTACCACGAAATCGGCGAGATCCCGGAGCACGAGCGGGTCTGCGCCCGTCAGCTCGTATTGCAGCATCGGGAAAACCGAGGGCGTGAGCCGCTCGGCGCTCAGGTCGAGGTCGCCGGGGAGGGTTGGACGCAGTGCCGCCAGCCGGCCCTGCACCTGACTCAGCGCGAACTGCATGTCGGCCCGCGGGCGGAAGTCGAGGCTCAGCTCGGTGGCGCCGCGCACGGTCCGCGCACGAATCCGGCGGAGGTCGACGATCCCGCTCACGGCCTGTTCCAACGGGCGGGTGACGGCGGCGGTCATCTCGTCCGCCTCGAACGTGCCGCCCCGCGCGACGACCACGATCCGGGGGTACGTGACTTCCGGGTAGATGCCGGCCGGCAGCGTGCCGAGCGCCCACAGGCCACCGGCCGAAAGGAGGGCGACGCTCAGGTAGATGGTGGCGCGATGGTCGAGCGCGAGCCGGGTGAGACTCACCGTGCGGCGGCTCCGGTGGGCGCCACCCCCATCCCGTCCTCCAATCCGAAGGCACCGGTGGTCACGACCCGATCTCCTGGACGGAGATCTCCGGCGACTTCGGAGCGCCCGCCCGATCGCGCGCCCCGGGCGACCGGGTGGGCATGGGCGACGGAATCCGCACCCACGACGAACACCACGCTGCTGTCCCCCCGGAGCACGAGGGCCGAGTCGGGAACGAGCAGCACATCGCGGCGGACGCCGGTTCTCACGCGCGCTTCCGCCCCTGCGCCCACGCGGAGCGCGCCGCCTGGGTTGGGTACGCGGACGACCGCGGCCCCGGCGCCCGTGAGCGAATCCACACCGGGAGCGAGGCCCGCGACCCAGGCCGGATGCTGCGTCGGGTCCCCCTCTTGGAAAACCTGCGCGGTCTGGCCCGGCTTGAGCCGTCCCAGGCTCCGGGCGGGCACGGCGGCGATGAGATCGAGTGTGTCACCAGCGATGACTTGCGCCAGAGCCTTGCCCGCCTCGACTCGTTCGCCCGGCTGCGCCAGGATGTCCTGCACCCGCCCCGAGATCGGGCTGGTCACGCGGGTGCGCGCCAGCAGATCGCGGGCGGCCGACGCCGCAGCGGAGGCCTGGCGGGCCGCCGCGGCAGCCTCCTCCGCCTGGCGGGCCGACGCGATGCCGTCGGCCAGCAGCCGACGCTGGCGTTCAGCCTCGCGTTCGGCCTGGGCCGCGGCCGAAGCGCGCTGCTCGGCGTCGGCCGCAAGCTCGGGTACGTCCAACTCGATGAGGGATTGGCCCCGGCGAACCCGATCACCGACTTGCACCCGCACGGCCCGCACGACTCCTGCGGCCGGCGCCGCGAGCAGGGCGGCGCCGCCGGGGCGCGCGACGAGGCGACCGGTCAAGGCGAGCTCCTCGACCAGGGAGTCCCGAACGACCGTGGCGAGACCGACCGGTACCCGGGTTCGCGCGAGCGGCTTGTCCGTCTGATCGGATTCCGCGCGGGAGCACCCTGCGATCAGCAGGAGCGCGATGACGGGCGCACGACGCGGGATCATTCGTCCACCCTCCCGAGCAGGGCGTACCAGCCGGCCAACGCCTCCTGATAAGCGAGTTGGTCCTGCACTGCGGCGAGCGCGACCTCGCGCTCGCTCCGGAGCGCGTCGAGCACCGGGAGGATGCCGGTCTCGCCCGCCTGGTAGGCCCGGATGGCGCGCGCGCGCAGGACCCCGGCCTGCGGCAGGAGCGAGTCGCGAGCGAAGCGGGCTCGCTGTCCGCTCTCGGCCAGGCGGGTGTTGGCCTCGTGAATCGCCCGGGCGCCTTCCAGCCTGGCCTCAGTGGCGAGCGCCGCGGCGCGGTGCGCCCGAGCCCGAGCCTGCGCGGCCAGGCCGCCACCGCTCTGCCAGAGCGGAAGCGGCAGGGCGAATCCGAGGACGGCCAGCGTGCCCGGTTGGGTCGGATCGTTCCACTCCGCCCCCCCTTGCACCGAGGGGAGGGGAATGCGTGACACCGACGCACTCCGCGCGAGCGCCGACGCCGACGCCGACTCGGCGACCGCGATGCGCACCGAGGGGAGGCTGTCGGGGAGCGGCAGCGGCGGAGGCTGATCGGCCAGACCCGCGTCGAGCGCACCCGCCGCACGCGGAGGCTCCTGACCGTCCCAGGCGATCGCACGGCCGAGCGCGGCGTTGGCGACCCCGGCGGCTTCCCGAGCCGAGGAAAGCGTCTGCCGCGCGCGGGCCGCCTCCTGCGCCGCCTGCTCCTGCTCCAGCAGCGATGCGTCGCCGGCGCGGAGCCGCGCGGCGGCGATCAGGGCCACCGAATCCGCCTGGCGCGCCTGCGCGGCGATCAAGCGCTCCGCGGTGGTCGCCGCCAAGGCCTGGTAGAATGCGCCGCGGACTTCCCGCCCCAGCTGCGCCATCGTGAGGCTCGAATCCGCCTTGGCGCCTGTGATGCGCGCGCGGGCCGCCGAGCGCTCCGGGCCTCGGCGCAGGAGAAAGTCGAGCGGCTGGTCCACGAGAAAATGTTCCTGCGGGACCGCTCCCGAGTGACTGTAGGAGATCGTCGGGTTGGTGACGGCACCGGCGCTTCGCAGAGCAGCGCGCGCCTCGTCGACCTGAGCCGCGGCGACGGCCACCTGCCCACGGCGTGCGCGCGCACGCTCCAGCGCGGCGCCGAGCGAGACCGAATCGCCGGGGCCCTGGGCTACCAGCGAGAGAACGATGGCGATCAGCATGGGTCAAGGGCGCGGGTACGCTGCGGCGGAGCGTGTACGGCGCGGGGAGGCGTGAGCACGGCGGAAACATATCACCGGGCGGGGGAAGAGCGACCGGACTGGCCGGCTGTCATCTTCCTGTCATGGGGCGGCCCAATCTTGCGTGCGATTCCTCCGCGCACGCCCAGCCCGGCCCCAAGCCCGCCCGCGCGTTACCCGACAGTTACCCAAGAATCATTCTCGCGACAAACGCCACCGAGATTTTGGTCGGTTTTTTGACTCTCTCGGGAGGGCGTATGTCTCCTGTTCGTTCGCGATCTCTATCGGCGTGGGTCGTGGCGCTCACGGCTTTGCTCGCCGTCTGCGGCATGGTGTTCGTGTCTCCACTCGCGCACCCCGGCCTCGCGGCTCAGGTACGGACCGGCGCGATCACGGGGCGTATCCTGGAGCCCGGCGGCAGCCCCATCCACGGCGCATTGCTGCACGTCTCGACCACTGTTCTCGGCACCAAGACCTCCGATGACGGCGTTTACCGGATCGAGCGCGTCCCCGTGGGCGAGCGCACGGTCACCGTGCGGATGCTGGGATTCGCTCCCGACTCGTTCACCGTCGTCGTGACCGATGGAGGAATGGCACAGCACGACGATACATTGCAACTCGCGCCCGCCGTGCTCCCGACGATCGCGGTCCGGGCCCAGCGATTGGGCGAGACCAAGGCCGCCGCGCTCGACCGGCAGAAAGACGCCGACAACATCGTCACGGTCCTGTCCGGTGACGAGATCCGGGCCCTCCCGAACGCAAACGCCGCCGAGGCCGCAGGGCGAATACCCGGTGTGTCCATCGAGCGGGACGAAGGCGAGGGGAAGTTCGTCCAGGTCCGGGGCACCGAGCCCCGCCTGTCGAACGTGACGATTGACGGCTCCCACGTACCCGGCACGGAGCAGGGGGATCGGCGGGCCAAGCTCGACGATGTCCCGTCCGATATCCTCGCGGCGATCGAGGTGAGCAAGACGCTGACGGCGGACATGGACGCGGATGCGATCGGCGGGTCGGTGAACCTGGTCACCAAGACGCCGGAGGGCCCTCCTCGGGGTTACGTGGCGGGGCAATTCGGCCATATCACGCTGCTCAACCAGCAAACCGGCCAGGGCGGCCTGACCTACGGGGGCCGATTCGGTGCCGACCGCAAGCTCGGTCTGCTCATCGGCGGCTCGATCGATCGGAACAACCGCACCATCAATGACGTGGAGCCGGCGTGGTCGGTCGACGGGCAGGGGCTCGCGTTTCCGACCGAATGGAGCCAGCGCGACTACAGCTACTATCGCTCCCGGTTCGGGATCGGGGGTGACGTCGACTATCGGTTCAGCGACCGGTCGTCGATCTATGTGAAGGGGCTCTTCAGCCTGTTCAAGAACTACGGCACCCGCTACGTCTGCGACATCAGCGCGGCCGGGGACTCGGCGGCGACTCCGACCGGCGGGTACGCGACCGGGCTCGGCCTCACCCGGGAAGTCTCGCAGCGGCGACCGAAGGAACAGCTCTGGGGCCTCTCGGCCGGCGGCAAGCACGATCTCGGCGGGGCGCTGCTCGACTACTCCCTGAACGCCGCCGGCACTCGCCAGTCCGTCGTCGACTATCGCGCCAGTCCGTTTGCCTATGCCGGGTCCGCCGGGCTGACGGTGAAGTACGACGCCTCGAACATCCTGCTGCCGACCTATCAATACCTCAATGCCGCGCAGGCGGCGGACGCCGCCAATCCGGGCAACTTCGTGCTGGCGAACTACAACACCAACGATGGGCTCACCACCGGCCGCGACCTGGGCGGCGGCGCCAGCCTCCTGATCCCGTACCGGTGGGGCGACCGCCTCGGTGGCCTCAAGCTCGGCGTGCGGCTCCGGGATGAGCATAAGGACTACAGCAACAACAATCAGACGTTCGCCACGACAGCGGCGCTTCCGCTGTCCCAGGTCATGACCGGCTTTCAGGATCCCGGCTTCTACAGCCGGTTCACCACCGACTACGTCCTCGGCCCGCTACCCGACAACGACGCGAGTCTAGCCTGGGAGAATGCCCATCCCGCGGACTTCATCAACCTCACCGACACCGTCGGCAATCTGCTGTCCAGCTTCTCGGGATCGGAACGGATCTATGCAGGGTACGTGATGAACACGATGGACTTCGGGCGGCTGCACGTGAACCTGGGGCTGCGGATGGAGCACACCGTGTCGGCGTATGTCGGGCACGTAGCGGCCACGCCGACCGACAGCACCGGTTCGCCGACCGGTCCGACCACGGTGACGACCGTGCCCGGCTCCCAGAACTACACCGATCTCTTTCCCAGCGCCCAGCTGCGCTACAGCGTCGACGACAATACCAACGTTCGGGTCGCTGCCACCCGCGGCATCGCGCGGCCCAACTACTCCGATCTGGCTCCCAGCCTGAGCGGCAACCTGGGCGTGTCGTTCAAGAACGACTTCACCAACGTCACGGCCGGCAACCCCAATCTCCGCCCCGAGCATGCCTGGAACTTCGATCTGATGGTCGAACACTTCCTGCCGTCGGTGGGGGTGATTTCCGCCGGCGTGTTCTACAAGCGGCTCACGGACGTCATCCTGGTTCGCGACTTCATCTATGGCGGCCCCTATACTCCCTTCCTTGGCTATGCCGGCACGCAGCCCCAGAACGGCGGCGACGGACATCTCGCGGGCTTCGAGGTAGACTGGTCTCAGCACCTGACCTTCCTCCCGGGGCTTCTTGGCGGTCTCGGCTTTGACGCCAACTACACCTACGTCAGCTCGAGCGTGGTCGTGGATAGCAGCGGACGAACGGCGCCGCTCCTCCGACAGGCGCCCAGCATCGCGAACGTGGCGCTCACCTACGATCGGGGGCCGGTCTCCTCCCGCATCGCGTGGACCTACAACGGCGCCAACATCGCGGGGTACGGCGACGGCTCGGCCTCGCCCACGGGGGACAACTACTTCTACTCGCATTCGCAGATCGATGCGTCACTGATCGTGAACGTGACCCGCACGGTCCAGGTGCAGCTCCAGGTGCTCAACATCAACAACGCAGTCTTCGGGTTCTTCAATGGAACGCCCGACCATGCGTACAACTTTCAACGCGAGTACTATGGTCAAACGTTCTACGGCGGGATGAAGTATGCCTTTTGACCGGAGCTACAGCATGATCGGAAGAGCCGCAGGGGCCATCGGGCTCGCGACTGCGCTCATCGCAGGAGCCCCCTCACATCCGCCCGCGCAGCCGTCGGGGTATCACCTGATCCGCCGGGTCGTTCTGGGCGGCGAGGGGAAGTGGGACTACCTCACCATGGATCCGGTGGGCCGTCGCGTGTTCATCGCCCACGGCACGGAGGTGTTGGTGATAGACGCGGATTCGGGAGCGGTCGTCGGCCGGATTCCCGACACGCCGGGGATTCACGGGATCGCGCTGGCGCAGAACTTGGGCCGGGGCTTCACCAGCAACGGACAGGACTCGACGGTCACCGTCTTCGACCTCAAGTCGCTCCAGCCGGTCGGCCGGCTCAAGACGACGGGCCGCAAGCCCGACGCCATCGTGTACGACTCGGTGACGGGCCACTTGTTCACGTTCAACGGCGGGAGCGACAACACCACCGCTTTCGACGCGGCGACCGGTAAGGTCCTGAGCACGATCGCGCTGGGTGGCGGGCCCGAGTTTGCGGTCGCGGACGGCAAGGGCCGGGTCTACGTCAACCTCGAGGACCAGAGCGAGGTCGTGCCGCTCGATTCGCGCGGCCTCACGGCCGGCGCGCCGTGGCCGTTGGCGCCCTGCGAGGCGCCCAGCGGGATGGCGATGGACCGGGTCCACCGCCGGTTGTTCATCGGCTGCGCCAACAAGCTCATGGCGGTCGTCGATGCCGACAACGGCCGGGTGCTCACCACCCTGCCGATTGGCGGGCGCGTGGACGCCAACGGCTTCGACCCGGGCTCGGGCCTCGCGTTCAGCTCCAACGGTGACGGAACGCTCACCGTGGTGACCGCGGATGCCACGGCCGGGTACCGCGTGCTGGAGAACGTGTCGACCGAGCCGGGCGCGCGGACGATGGCGGTCGATCCCAAGACCCACAACGTCTACCTCGTGACGGCCCAGTTCGGGCCCCCACCGCCGCCCACCCAGGAGCACCCTCACCCGCGACCCCCGGCGATTCCCGGCACCTTCGTGCTGCTGGTGTTCGGGCGCTGAAACGTTCGCGACCTAAGAGCTTACGCCCCTCGTGCTCGCCCTCCTCGTAGGAACCGCGCTCAGCGCCGGCGGCCCGCTGGCCCGCCCGGCGCTTGCGCCGCCGCCCGCCCTGGTCGTGCTCATCGCAATCGATCAGATGCGCGCGGACTACCTCGACCGATTCCGTCCGCAGCTGACCGGCGGTCTCGCGCGACTTCGTTCGGCGTCGACCTTCTTTCGCCATGGGCTCCAGGACCATGCCATGACGGAAACCGCGCCCGGGCACTCCACCATGCTGTCCGGGCGCGACCCGGCGCATACCGGAATCGTGAGCAATGGGCTGGGGGTTTCGGACCCGCTCGCCCCGGTACTCGGTGCGCCGGGTGACGCCGGCGCATCGCCGCGCCGCTTCATCGGGACCACGCTCTACGACTGGATGCTCGCCGCGGACCCCGGCGCGCTGGTGCTCTCGGTGTCGCGGAAAGACCGGGCCGCGATTCTCCCCGTCGGCCGCGCGCGCGGCGCTGTGTTCTGGTACACCGCAGGACGGTTTACCACCAGCCGGTACTACGCCGATACGCTGCCCACCTGGGTGCAGGCCTACAATGCGAGGAACGGCCCGGCGTCGCTCGCCGGCGCGGTCTGGCAACCGCTGCTCCCCGACTCGGCGTACGCCGAGCCGGACACCATGGCCTTCGAGAATGGCGGGTCGAACGTCGCATTTCCGCACGCCCTGCCCGCCCAGGCCGAGAGCGCCGCAGTTCGGCTGCCGGCGTTCCCGTGGATGGACTCACTGACCCTCGACTTTGCCCTGGCGGGGGCGGAGAGCATGGCACTCGGCCGCCGCGGCCGCCCCGACCTCTTGTCGATATCCCTGTCGACCACGGACGCGATCGGCCACGCGTTCGGGCCGGACTCACGCGAGATCCATGATCAGCTGCTGCGGGTGGATCGGTGGCTTGGGAGGTTCCTCGACTCGCTGTCGACGCTGGTCGGGGGCCGGGGCGTGGTGGTCGTGCTCACCGGAGACCACGGAGTGACGTCGTTCCCAGAATACCTGGCGGCCGTTCGGCACCAGCGGGCGGGGCGGATCTCGCTCGCCGATGTCGCGCGGCTGGCGGGCGAGCGGCTCACCGCTCGTTACCGCGTGGATTTCGGGTTGGGATTCGACAACGGGCTCCTGTCAGCCGACGTCCCGGCCCTCCGCAGTCGGGGGGTGAAGGTGGACAGCCTGGCGGCGGCGCTTGCGGACAGCGTACGGCCACGCCCCGGCGTGAGCGAAGTGTTCACGCCGGTTACCTTGGCTCGGGCCGCTCGCCGCAGCGGTGCGGCCGGGAGATGGCGGAGGGTGCTGCCGGCGGGTTACGGCTGGCTCGTGGCCGTGGCGCTCCAGCCCGGGTATGTCTGGTCCGACGGCAAGCTCTCGGCGGAGCACGGAAGCATGGAACCCGACGACCTCGAGGTACCTATCGCATTCATGGGCCCGGGCATCGGTCGGGCGACGATCACGCGACCGGTGTCGACCGTGGACATCGGGCCGACGCTCGCCGCCTACCTCAACGTCGCCCCGACAGAGCCTCTGGACGGTCGAGTGCTAACGGAGGTCGTGGCGCAGCCGGTGGCGGCTCGCGATCGACCGACACCATCAGTGCAGGCAGCCGGGCTGCATATGCATTGACGCCGGCGCGGTGCGTGTGGACCAGCTGTCCGCCGTGCTGACCCACGATCCAGCGCACGATGACCAATCCGAGGCCGTGTGCGGCGAGCGGGTCTCCCGCCTTTGACTCGAGGGGTGGCAACGGTGGCGGAGCGCCGCCGCTCTCTATGGTCAGGCACGCGGCCCCGCTGTCGGCGTGAACGGAAATTCTGATGGGAACGGTCTCGCTGCCGTGCCGACACGCGTTCTCGATCAGCTCCAGGACTGCCTCCCGCAACAGCGCCGCGCTTCCCCGGACGGTCAGGGCGTCCACCTGGCCGAGCTCCAGGTGACGCCGTAACGCCTGAGCCCGACCCCGCATCAAGTCGGCGCACTCCAGCGCCAAGCCATCCAGCTCAACCACCTCGTCGAGCGGGGGGCAATCTCCCGCCTCGGCGTGGGCCAGCAGGAGCAGCTCGTCGACTCGCCGTTTCATCTGCTGCGCCGCCAGGCGCACTCGAGTGAGCGTCCGCCGCTGCTCCTCGGCGGTCCTGGGTCGCTCCAGGCTGAGGTCCGCTTCGCCCAGCACGAGCGTGAGCGGCGTCCTGATCTGGTGGGCGGCGCGCCGCAGGAACTGGCGGTTCTGCGCCTGGGCGCGCTCCAGCCGCTCCAGCAGATGGTTGAACTGTTCTCCCAGCCGCCCGATCTCGTCGGCGGGCGGCAGGACAGGCACGCGCTGGTGCAGGGCGTCGGGCGCGATGCTCCCGATGGCTTCGGCAAGCGCCCCGATGGGCGCGAGCGACCGCCGCGCCAGATGGTATCCGCCGATCAGGCTGAGTATCAGGACGAGCGGCGTGCTCACGGCAAGCCAGCGCTCGAGGGCGTTCATCTCCCCTCGCCCGGGCGCTCGCGGGAGCAGCACGGAAACGGCAAACGGGGATGCGCCCGTCGCGGAGATCGTGGTGAGCAGGACGTCCGGGCCGCTGGACGGGCTCAGGGTGCGGTGCTCGATCGAGGCCTGGGGCGAGACGGGACCGGCGAGCGCCGCCGGTGCGAGCTTCGTGAGAGACGTGTCACCGAAGCGCACGAGCGGCGCACCGGCACCGCTGTAAACGACGATCGCCTCCGGTCCGGCGGGCCACTCTCTCAGCGCGGCCGGCGCGGCGGACGCAAGCGGCCGGCCTGGCTGGTCCGCTGATTCCCGCCGGACCGCCTCGATCACCTCGATACCGATGGCGCGGGCCTCCCGCTGGAGCCGCAGCTCGGATTGCCGGCCGAGATACAGCACCAGCGCGACGTTCAGCGCGCCGAGTCCCACGAGGAAGGCCAGAGCAAACGATCCGGCCAGGCGCAGCCGGAGCCGGCTAGGCTGCATGCTCGGGCGGTCGCTCCGACAGCTGGTAGCCCATCCCCCGTACCGTGTGGATGAGCGGTGCCTCAGCCGGCAGACTCACCTTACGCCGTACGCGTCCGACCAGGACGTCGACCGCGTTGGCTATCGGGTCGAAGTTGTCGTCCCACACGTGCTCCAGGATCCGCGTGCGGCTCAGCACGCGGCGCGGGTTCCGCATGAGGTACTCGAGGAGCGCGTACTCACGGGCCGTCAGCGGAATCGCGCGACCGCCACGTACTGCGGTGCGAGCCGCCGTATCCAGCTCGAGATCGGCGAACCGCAGGCGCACGTCGAGCGCCCCGCCCGGGCGCCGCGCCAGCGCGCGCAGCCGGGCCAGCAGCTCATCGACCACGAAGGGTTTGGCGAGGTAGTCGTCGGCCCCGGCATCGAGCCCGCGCACCCGATCGGTGACCGCATGCCGCGCCGTGAGCATCAGGATGGGGGTCCGGCCACCTGCGGAGCGCCAACGCCGGCACACCTCGAGGCCGTCGGCATCCGGCAGGGTGAGGTCGAGCACGGCGAGGTCGTACTCGCTGGCAGACAGGAGATCGAGCGCCCGGAACCCGGTGGCCGCAACGTCGGGCGCCCACGCGGCCTCGCGCAGGGCCCGCACCAGCAGATCGGCCACGTCCGGCTCGTCCTCTACGATCAGCACCCGCATGGCCGCCAGACTAGCGCCGGCGTGTCACGGAGGCGTCACGCAGGTTGCGTCGGCTCAGTTCGCCGCTGAGACGATCCCCACGCGGACCGCGTAGCGCACCAGCCCGGCCACGTCGTAGATCTTGAGCCGCTTCATCGCCTGGCCCCGATGGGTCTCGGCGGTCTTGACCGAGACGCCGAGGCGCCGGGCGATGTCCCGCGTGGAGGAGCCGGAGGCGAGCAGCTGGAGCACCTGCCGCTGGCGCTTGGATAGCGTTCGCAACGACGCGCGGAGCTCGAGCGCGGCCCGGATGGCGGAGGTAAGGCGGGGGAGGTCCGACTTCCGGACGAAGTCGGCCGCGCCGCTCTTGAGGCAGCGGAGGGCGATCTGGTCGAATGCTTTGGTCACGATGAGGAAGGGGACTTCGGGCCGGCGGTCCTGCACGAGCACCAGGGCCTCGAACGCGTCGAAGCCGGGGACCCCGACGTCGGCGAGAACGACGTCGGGGCCGGATTCCCCGAGTGCGTCGACAAAGGCAGCCTCGGTCTCGACCCGGAACACCAGGCAGCCGGGGTGGGCCCGGCGCAAGGCATGCGCGACCAGATCCCCATCGCGTGGGTCTCGATCGAGGAGCAGAACCCGAAGCCCGGACGAGCGTGGCTTTGGCATGGGCGGGAGCATGGTAAGCGTGACGGAGAGGGCGTACCATCAGGGAACCCCTGAGTTGGCGGCCGATTCGCCCGGGACGGATTCCGTAACCCCCCTGGGTCGGCCCCCCTCTTCTGCCCGGGGCGGGGCCAGGCCATAATCCGCCCTGATGGAGACTGCCCGGACCTACCCGATTCCCAACGGGCCGGACGCCAGTGGCGCCCGGTCGGTCGCGTGAAGCCCCTGGACAAGGTCACGCTCGTCGTGCTGGCCGCGTTGCTCGCGGCCGCCGCGGCCGCGTACGTCTCGACCGCGCACACCGCCACGCGGTCCATCCAGTCGGACGCGGCCGCCGCCGCGGGCCTCATCGACCGCCGGCCCTTCGAGACGGCCGAGCGCCTTGCCACCCTGGCCGATACCCCGGAGGAGATGGAGCTGGCCAGGGAGGCTATCCGTCTGGGGGACCACTCGATCGACCTCGCGTTCACAATCGCCCTGGTCGAGGCTGCGGAACACCCCCCGGCTCTGACGCCGGAGACTCGCGGGATCCGCTCGCGGATCGACAGCATGCAGCGGCTCATCGCGGACGACAGCGCTCGCGCCGCCAGGCTGACCCGCGAGGGCGGCCAGGGTGTCGCTGCGGACCGGGTGGAGACGGACCGGGACCTGATCAACGCCCAGCTCGAGCTGTACCGGGGGGAGCTGGCGGACGCCAAGGACGACCTGATTCGCGCCGGCGGTGACCCGCAGGGACGCATCCGCCAAATGGTCGCGGATCACGACAGCAGTGAGCACGGGACCGCCGCCGCTCAGAAGGCCGCGGGTGCGGGCGCGGCCTCGCCGGCCGCGTCAGAACGCCCCGGCCTGCTGGGCAAGATCGAGCGATGGCGCGCTCTTGCCGGCAAACAGAGCGCGTTGAAGCAGGCGCAGGAGCAGACGACCGCCGGGATTCCGGCGCTCACGACCCAGCGCCAGGACTTCGTCCAGCACATGGCCCAGGCGCCGGCGGATAGTGGCGGTGACCGGCTCTCCCGGACCCGCCACCAGGGGGCGGACCAGAAGGTGCTGGCCGGGTTGACCCAGCGGATCGAGGATCAGGTCTCCCTGCTCGACACCTACAGCCGGTGGAGCGCTCTGGTGGCCGACCAGCACCGGGCCGCGCTCAACTCGGTGCTGCTCGACTGCATCTGGCTCCTGCTCATTCTCCTCGGTGCGGTGGTCCTGGGCGCGTGGCTCGAACGCATGTTCGCGAAGCTCGCACCCGAGCAGCGACGCCTCCAGACGCTCCGCGCGGTGACCCGCTTCGCGATCCGCGGCGCGGCGCTGGTGGCGGCGGTGCTCATCCTCTTCGGACCGCCGAGCCAGCTCGCCACGATCATCGGACTGGCCGGCGCGGGGCTCACCGTCGTGCTCAAGGACTTCATCGTCGGCTTCTTCGGCTGGTTCGCCTTGATGGGGCGCAACGGAATTCGGGTGGGCGACTGGGTAGAGATCAACGGCGTGAGCGGCGTGGTGATCGAGATAACGCCCTTCCATACCGTGCTGCTCGAGACCGGCAACTGGACCGACGCCGGCCATCCGACCGGCCGCCAGGTCACGTTCAGCAACGCGTTCGCCATCGAAGGGCACTACTTCAACTTCTCAACGTCCGGGCAGTGGCTCTGGGACGAAGTGGAGTTCGAGCTGCCGTCGGCGGACGCGTCCGCCATCATCCAGGCGATCCGCAAGATCGTCACCGAGGAAACCGCGGACAGTGCCCACATGGCCGAACAGGAGTGGGGTCGCGTCACGACCGCTCGCGCCGTGAGCGGCTTCTCGGCGGAGCCCGCGATCGACGTGCGCCCGGGGCCGGGCACGACCCACGTGCTGGTCCGCTACATCACGCAGGCGCAGGACCGGCACCGGTTCCGTGCCCGCCTGAATCAGGCCGTCGTCGAGCTGCTGGGTCAGAAGGCTATCGGAACCGGCGGAACGGCCTGAAGCCGCGCACGAACACGCGACGGGGCCCGCCGAAGCGAAGGTTGAAGAAGAACCCCGTGGAAAAGGCGGGATAGTAGGGGTAGGGGTAGAGGTAGGGATACCCGTATCCATAG
>OEKJ01000097.1_pt1 | contig 22659 bp, 18 predicted proteins | sample 1503081 | NCBI WGS metagenome assembly OEKJ01 (sample SAMEA104379565, study PRJEB20068) | metagenome | biome: 1000743; feature: 77; material: 1998 | place: USA | collected 2012 | depth 25 m | reverse complement strand
CAGCGCCTCGTTGAGCCGCGCCTCCGCCGTATCCACCTGTCCCGCCTTGACGCCGTTCATCACCGACCGCTGCAGCTCGATCAGGCGCTCGTGATCCAGCCGGAAGGACGCCCAGAACGCGTCCGCCGATTCCTTGTACCGGCCTTCCAGCTCGAGCAAGGAAGCGAGGTCCCGCCACACCGGCGGCGCCAGCGGCCGTACCAGCAGCGCCTGTCGCAGGTAGTACTCCGCCGAATCGGCCTCGTTGCGTTCCGCGGCGAGCATCCCCGCAACCCAGACGGCGTGATAGGACCCCGGGGCGTCACGCACGAGGCTGGGAAGCACACTCGCGTTGTCGCGCCAGACCGGGTTACGCGTCACCACCCGCGCGACGCAGGCGGCCAGTACCACGCCCGCGGCGGCAACCGCCACCCGCGGCGCACGCTGCGCGAGCAGGCCCCAGGCCCAGGCAAGCAGCAGCACCGCGCCCACGGACGGGAGGTACAGGGTACGCTCGCCAAGCAGGAGGCCGGTCGGGACGATGATGTTGGCTACGATCGCGATCGTCCCCGCCATCCAGCCGATCGCGAAGGTGACGGCGGGCGCCCTCTTCCGAGCCCGGAGGGCGACGATCGCCGTCACCAGCAGCAGGGCGAGTCCGAACATGCCGCGCGGCGTCCACTCGGCCACGGCCGGCATGAAGTCGGGGGAGTAGTCTACGGACAGCTTGAGCGGGAAGAACAAGAGCCGGAAATACTGGGGGACGAGGGCGCTCATGACCTTGGTCCGGCCGACTAGGCCGAGCCCCTCGAGCCCGGGCGCCACCTCGCGTCCGGTGAGGTCACCCACGATGGCGGAGCGGAGCCAGAGCCAGGTGAGCCCCACCACGATGATGCCGACCCAGAGGAGGAAGTGCCGCTGCACTTTCTCGTGAAAGGGTCGGCCGGCCCGATCGGCGTCCAGGAGGTCGCTCAGGAGCAGCAAGCCCGGCAGCGCGAACGCGGACTCCTTGGAGGCCAGGGCGAGCCCGAAGCAGGCGAGCGTCCCGAGCGTCGCACCGATCCGGCGGGCCGATCGGGTGTCACCCGCCTCCGCCAGCGCGCCGTCCCACTGATAGCAGAGCACCGAGAGCACGGCGAAGAGCGTGGAGAGGACTTCGGCCCGCCCGACGATGTTGGCCACGGCCTCGACGTGCACCGGGTGCACCGCGAAGAGCAGCGCCGCAACGAGGCCCGCTGCGGCCCCGAGCATGCGCCGGGCCAGCAGGAGCACCAGGACGCAGGTTACCGCATGGAGCAGGATGTTGACGACGTGAAACGGATGCGGACTGCCGCCGCCCAGCGTCCAGTTGGTGGCGAACGTCAGCGCGGTGAGGGGTCGGTACAGCGTCTTGTTCGTCCACCAGCTGGCGCTCATGATATCGCGCCACGCCCCGATATCATGAAACAGGGGGCGTCGCACGATCACCAGCACGTCGTCGAACGTAAAGTCGTACGGCACCGTTTGGGCATAGACGGCGCAGGCAACGACAACGACGACGACGATGGGTACGAGGCTGCTAGACCGCTTCACCTTCGTAGCGTGAGAGCTTGCGGTACAAGGTGGAGGGGTCGATCCCGAGTACCTCCGCGGCCCGGGTCTTGTTGCCCCCCTCGGCCTGGAGCACGTACATGATATAGGCGCGCTCGATCACCTCGAGCGTCGGGTTCTTGTAGGAGCGCTCGGCTACGAGGGGCTCCTTCTTGCGCTTGGTGATCCGCTCGGGCAGCGCGGCGGCGTCGATCAGGTTGCCCTTGCAGAGGACGACGGCGTGCTCGAGCGCGTTCTCCAGCTCGCGAACGTTGCCGGGCCACTCATAGACCGTCACCGCGTCCAGCGCTTCCGACGACAACGCCTTCGGCTCGGCCCCGCCCTCCTGACTCATGTTCTCCAGGAACTGCTCGATCAGAGGGATCAGGTCGTCGCGCCGCTCCCGGAGCGGCGGCAGGTTGACCGCGATCACGTTCAGCCGGTAGAAGAGATCGGACCGGAAGTTGCCGCGCCGGACCTCTTCTTCCAGGTCGCGGTTGGTGGCCGCGAGGATCCGGACATCGACCGGTATGGCCTCGGTGGCGCCGACCGGAATGACTTCCCGTTCCTGAAGAACGCGGAGGAGCTTCACTTGGAGCGAAGGGGGCATCTCACCGACCTCGTCGAGGAAGAAGCTGCCACCGCGCGCGGCTGCGAACAGGCCCTGCTTGTCGCGGACGGCCCCGGTGAAGGAGCCTTTCACGTGCCCGAAGAGCTCGCTCTCGAGCAGGTTCTCCGGCAACGCGCCGCAGTTGATCGACATGAACGGGCCGTCGGCCCGCGTCGACAGATTGTGGATGTAGCGTGCGATCACTTCCTTGCCGGTCCCGCTTTCTCCGCCGATGAGGACAGTGGAATCGGTGGGTGCAACGTGCTCGGCCAGGCGCAGCACCTCGAGGAAACGCTTCGCCTTGCCGATCGGGCGGGTGACCGTGGCGCCGGCGCGCTCGCGGCGCCGGATCTCCTGCTTGAGTTGCTTGTTCTCGACCCGGATCGCGCGGAATTCGCACGCGCGGCGGAGGATCGTGACGAGATCGTCGTTGGAGAACGGCTTCTGGATGTAGTAGAACGCGCCGGAATTGACCGCGGCGATCGCGCTCTGCAACGAGGCCTGCGCCGTCATCAGGATGACGGGCGTCATCGGGTCCTGCTCCCGGGCGGCTTGCAAAATTTCGAGCCCGGACACCTGCGGCATGCGCACGTCGGACAGGATGATGTCGTGACTGCCGCTCCGGATCTGCTCGAGCCCGGCCTTACCGCCTTGCGCCGTGGTAACCTCGAACCCCTCGTTCCGGAGCAGAATGCGGAGGGTGTCGAGGATCCCGGACTCGTCGTCGACAACGAGCACCGACGGCTTTTGGCTCATGCGACCTCCTCACGCATCCATTGAGCGGGCAATAGAATCGTAAACGTGGTGCCGGCGCCGGCCTTGGAGTCCACCAGCACGAGCCCTCGGTGGGCCTCGACCGCGCGCTGAACGATCGCGAGCCCGAGCCCGCTGCCGCCAGGCCGGCCGGAGACGAACGGCTGGAACAGGTGCTCCCGGATTTCCGGCGGAATCCCGGGCCCGTCGTCGCGGACCTCGACCTTGACCGCATGATCCAGCGGGCCGTGCGGCAGCTGCGCGGCGTCCGCTTCCCCGACCACGACCGTCACGTGGACCCGCCCCCGCGCGGCCTGGACCGCGTTCAGAACCAGGTTCGCGATGACGCGGTGCAGCAGGTCGGCATCCCCCTCGAGCATGGTGCGCGGTCCCTGAACTTCCAGCGTGGCCCCGTCGGGACATTCGGGGTGCTCCTTCACGAGCCGCGTGACGGCAACCGCCACCTCGCGCAGATCCACCGGCACGAACTCGGTCGCGCGCACGCGGGAGAAGTCGAGAAACTCGTTGAGCAGCCGGCTCAGCCGATCGCTCTCGCGCACGATCAACTCGGCCAGAAAGCGCTCGTCGTCGGTGGCGTAGCGCGAGCGGGACAACTGCTCCACCGAGCTCCGGATCGACGCGAGCGGATTCCGGATCTCATGCGCGAGCGACGCGCTCAACGCCGCCACCGCTTCGAGCCGCTCCGCCCGCAGGTGCAGCTCCTGGAGCTGCTTGAGATCGGAAATGTCGGTGAAGATCGCCGTCACCGACGGGGCCTCCTGCGCTTTCTGCTGGAACACCGTGGTGCTGAGCCCGATCGGAAACTGGCCGCCCCGAGCCGAGGCCACGAGCCCCTCGCCTCGACTGATCTTCCGGCCGTTCCGGATCCCCGATGCGATCGCCGACCAGAGCTCGACCGACCGGGTCTTGAGCTGGTCCAGGACCGGCTGCCCCAGGAACACACCCGAGTCGAGACGCAGCAGCCGCTCCGCGGTCGGATTGATGAACGCCAGGCGGCCGAGTCCGTCGACGGTCAACACGCCGGAGCGGATGTTCCGCAGGATGTCGTCGGCCTCGAGCCGCACCCGCTCCAGCTCGGTCTCGAGCGAGGCCTGCTCCGCCCCCGCCTCGCGGAGCCGGTGGCTCAGCAAGGCGACCAGCAGGAACACGATATTGAATACAGCGAACTGGACCCAGAACGCCGTGTCGGGGGCCACGGCCTGACCCCAGACCACGTCCGCGAGGAACATGAGCGACGCGGCGACCGCCGTGAACACGCCCGCGCCCAGCGGCAGCAGCATCGTGTACGCGGCGACCACGAGCACGTACAGCGCGGGGAAGGCCGACTTGGGCTCGCCCGAGAGATGGACCAGCGCCGTGACCAGCCCCAGGTCCACCAGCGCCTGTACCTGGAGGAACGCCCGGCTCGGAATGCCCCGGCGGACGAACACCGCCCACGCCCCGTAGCCGGTGAAGGTGAGCGCGAAGACGACCGCGATGCTGCTGATGAAGGAGACGTCGGGGCGGCTGGTCCAGACGAGCGACGCGCCCAGGAGCGTCGCCAGGGCGAGGACGAGTCGGCCGACGAACAGCCATGTGAGTAGCGTGCGCTGAGTGGGGAGAGAAGCCCGCCCGATCCGGCGCGGATGCGGACCCGGGGTGGCCTCTACCCGCTCCGCGGCGGATGTTTCCATCGTTCCTCGGTGCCGGCTTCGACCAGGGGGATGAGCGGCAAGATAACGGAACGCTTCACCATCCGTACAGCACCCGATAGAGGTCGCGGTTCCGCTGGACGATGCGGACGTAGTCCCGGGTCTCGACGAACGGGATGCGCTCCGCGAACATCTCGACGTCGTCCATGCCGTTCTTGCCCGCCCAGCGCTCGACCCGCGAGATGCCTGCGTTGTAGGCGGCAAGGACGCGCACGGTCTCTCCGTACCGGGCGGCCAGCTCCGCCAGGTGCACCGTTCCGATCGCCAGGCTGACGTCCGGTTGCCAGAGGAGCACCGGGTCCCACTCGGGCAGGCCACGGCTCCGGGCGACGGCGGTCCCCAGCTCCGGCATGACCTGCATGAGCCCGCGTGCCCCCGCCCCCGACGTAGCGCCCGGATCGAACAGCGATTCCTGGCGGATCAGCGCCGCGACGAAACCGGGCTCGAGTCCCTCTCCCTTGGCCTCGGCCACCAGCCCCTCCGCGTGCAGCACCGGATACAGGAGACGGTAGACCCGCGTGTCCGCCGGCGCACCGCGGGCGACCGCCCGCCGAGCCAGGCGGATGCCCTGGGACGCCAGGCCGGCGTCTCGAAGCGCCGCAGCCGCGATCAGCAGCCCTTCCACCGACGAATCGGCGTCGCGCGCCACCTGGTCGTATTCGTAGCGTGCCTCGTCGCCAAGCCCCAACCGCTTCAGCAATGCGGCGCGGGTCATCGCGCTGTCCAGCGCAGGCGGCCTGACCAGCGAGTCCCGTGCCTCCGGCGGACTCCAGGTCGGAAGATCCAGGCGCCGCTCGCTCAGCCCGGCGTAGTACGACGCCGGCTCGCGCGCGATGACGGACGTCCATCGAGCGCGGGCCCGGGTCGAGTCGCCGGCGGCCGCCCACGCCCGCCCCGACCAATACAGCGCCGCGGACGTCTCGTCACCCGCTCGGGCGCTGGCGGCGAGGGAATCCAGCTCGACGCCCGCCTGGCGTGCGTGCCCGCCGAGAAGCGCGATCAGCGCCGCCTGGAGCCGAGCGCCGGGCGTGAACCGGGAGGCGGGGAACCGGCGGGCCAGCTGAAGCAGCAGCTTTCGGGATTCTCCGTCGTCCTTGTCATCCGCGGCAAGGTCGGCGAGCAGCCAGAGGGCGGGCGGGGCAGCCGCGGTGTCCTTCGAGAAGCGCTTGGCGACGTCCCGAAACACCTGCGTCGCCTCATCCAGCTGCCCGCCGCGCAGGAGTGCCCGGCCCCGCTGATACGCGGCCGGCCCTGCGAGCGGGTCGCGCGACGGCACGCCGGTGTACGCGATCGCGGCGTCGCCATAGCGGCCGAGCCGGAACAGCGCCGTCGCATAGTCGAGGCGGTCCTGCGGCGAGCCAAGGCCAGCCGCGAACGCCCGTGGAAAGCCGTCCGCCGCTCTCGAGGGAAGGCCGGCGGCAGCGGCGGCTCTGGCCACGACCAAGTCCTCATCCGGCGTCAGCGGAGCGAAGGCGCTATCCAGCGTGCCGATCGCACTCCGCAACTCGCCGGCGGGCGCGGGCGTGCCGAGAAATCCGAGGAGTTCGTGGCGCAGCTCGTTGCGCGCCAGCGTGTCGAATGACGCGGCGAGCCGAAGCCGCAGCGCGGTGGCGGGGCTTCCGAGGCGCAGGCGGAACATCGCCGCTCCGATGAGGTCGCCGGCCCTCTCCCGGGCCGCGGCCTCCGTCACAGGCACCCGCGCCATGGCAGTGGGGAGCCGCGTCGCTGCGTAGAGCGTCGCGCGACCCAGACTGTCACCGGTGAGCGCCGCGGCCCGGAGCCGGAGCCAGTCCTGGACGGTGGGGACCAGCTCCCCCGCCGCGAGGTACGCGGTCGCGGCGCTGTCGCGCTGATTCAGAGCGTCCGAGGCCTTCCCCAGCACTACCAGCACCTCGGCCCGCCTCACCGGATCGCCGATCTCGGCGAGCGCCTCGTGCGCCCGGGCAGCGGCGGTCGTGTCGTTGCCCAACTCCAGTGCCGCCCGGGCCGCGAGCAGGAGCGCAGGCCCCCGCAGCCGGACATCGGACCACGACTCGCCGCCGACCAGACGGGCGACGTCCGCCCATCCGCCCCAGCGGCTCGCGGCCGTTGCTGCCAGCAACACCACGTCCGGAGAGCGGAGCGCAGAATCCCGGACGACTGGATCGAGCAGGCGGCTGGCGCGGTACGGGAGGCCCAGGGCGATCGCGTCGGTCGCAGCGGCCAGGAGCGAGTCCGAAGCCGCGGTGGGCGTTCCGGCCAGCGACTCGGAGACGAACGCGGTTTGCGCGGCGAGAGGGCCGAGCGAGCCGAACACGAGCAGGGCGACGAGGCGAAGCGAGCGGGTCACTTCCGGAATCTCGCCGGGAGGAGGGGGCGGGAGAAAGGGCGGCCGTGTCTCAAGCTTTGCGTGTCCGGCGAACCTGGAGTTCATTACTTGCGGTGAGCGACATTCACGAGCGGGTCCGCATCGACAAGTGGCTTTGGGCCGCGCGGTTCTTCAAGACCCGCTCCCTCGCCACCGACGCCGTGGCCGGCGGCAAGGTCGAGGTGAACGGCGAGCGGGCCAAGCCCGCGAAGCTGATCCAGCCGGGCGACGAAGTGCGCCTCCGCCTCGGTCCCTACGAGCATCTGATGGTAGTAAGAGGACTCGCGGAGCGGCGCGGACCGGCGAGTGTCGCGGCCGGCCTGTACGACGAGCGACCGGAGAGCCGGGCGGCCCGAGCGCGCGTGGCCGAACAGCTCCGGCTGGGTGCGAGTGCGTGGGCGACCGAGGACAAGGGCCGGCCTACCAAGCGGGACCGGCGCACGCTCGACCGATTCCGCGGGCGCGACTAGGAGGCGCCGGCTACCCCATGTTCTCGACCATCGCGCGGGCGAACCCGCTGGTCGAGACGAGCGTGGCGCCCGGCATGAGCCGCTCGAAGTCGTAGGTCACCCTCTTCTGACCGATCGTCTTCTCCAGCGACGAAACGATGAGATCCGCCGCTTCCGGCCAGCCGAGGTGGCGGAACATCATTTCGCCGGAGAGGATCACCGACCCGGGGTTGACCTTGTCCTGACCGGCGTACTTCGGCGCGGTGCCGTGCGTCGCCTCGAAGACCGCGTGGCCGGTGACGTAGTTGATGTTCGCGCCAGGGGCGATCCCGATGCCGCCCACCTGCGCCGCCAGCGCGTCCGAGATGTAGTCCCCGTTCAGGTTCATCGTGGCGATGACGCCGTACTCCTTGGGCCGCGTGAGGATCTGCTGCAGGAACGCGTCGGCGATCACATCCTTGATCACGACACCACCGGGCAACCGGCACCACGGTCCCCCGTCGACCTCGGTCGCGCCGTACTCCTCCCGGGCGAGCTGATAGCCCCAGTCGCGGAACCCGCCCTCGGTGAACTTCATGATGTTCCCCTTGTGGACGAGCGTCACGCTGGCGTATCCCTGGGCGATCGCGTAGTCGAGCGCGGCCCGAATCAGCCGCTTACTGCCCTCTTCCGAGATCGGCTTGATCCCGAGAGCGCTCGACTCGGGGAACCGGATGGTCTGCACCCCCAGGTTCTCCTGCAGGAAGCGAATGAGCGCGCGTGCCTCGTCCGTGCGGGCCCGGTACTCGATGCCCGCATAGATGTCTTCCGTGTTCTCCCGGAAGATCACCATGTTCACGTCCTGGGGCGCCTTGACAGGTGAGGGAACGCCCTCGAAATAGCGAACGGGGCGCACGCAGGCGTAGAGGTCGAGCTTCTGCCGGAGCGCCACGTTGAGCGAGCGGAAACCGCCGCCGACCGGGGTGGTGAGCGGCCCCTTGATCGCGACGAGATGGTGCGCGATGGCGGCGAGCGTGTCGTCGGGGAGCCAGCTGTCCAGACGGTTCTTCGCCTTCTCGCCCGCCAGCACCTCGAACCAGACGATGCGGCGGCCGGCTCCGTAGGCTCGGAGCACCGCGGCGTCGAAGACGTGCTGCGCCGCGCGCCAGATATCGGGTCCGGTGCCGTCGCCCTCGATGAAGGGAATGACCGGATGGCTCGGGACGTCGAGCCGGCCATTACGGAGGGTGATCGCCTCGCCCTGAGGCGGGGCCTTGAGATTTCTGTACGCGGGTGCGGAGACGGTAGGCATGACGAGACCGGCGGAATGAGGATAGTCGCTCAGCGTAAGTTAGCCACCCGCCCATGAACGGCAACGCTCACGCGGAGCGTGGTGCTGCCGTGCTCTTCGGTGAGTACGAGGCGTGGTGCGTCGCGTTCGCGGAGGTCACGCGCCGGGCCAAGCGGCGCTTCGAGACCCGCGACTGGCTCGGGACCCAGACCGACGCCGCCGAGCGGCTCGCGCTGTACCGTGGCCACGTCGAGCGGGCCGTGGCCTGCCTGACCGAGCTGCTGGCCGGTGCCGTGCGAACGCGCGGAGCCTGGGCCCGCATTCGCCCCATTTACGCCGGGCTGGTCGAGGCGCGGCCCGACTCCGAGCTGGCGGAGACCTTCTTCAACTCGGCGAGCCGGAGCGTGCTCGGCACGGTGGGCGCCGACCCGGATACCGAGTTCCTCGAGTTCCCCGCGAGCGGTCCGCTCGCGCGCACGGGACCGATGGTGTTCGACACCTACCGAGGCGAGGTCTCCAGCCGGGAGCCGATCGAGCGCCTGCTCGGTGCGTGCGCCTGGCAGGTCCCGTACGCCGACGCGACGGGGGACGCCTCCCTCGTCGCCCGCGCCGTGGACGCCCGCCTCACCGAGCTGGGCTGGCAGGGCGAGCCGCTGGCCATCGATCTGCTGCGGGCACCGTTCTACCGGAACAAGGGAGCGTACCTCGTCGGGCGGGTCCGCTGGGGGCACGAGCTGGTCCCGCTCGTGCTGCCGGTGGTGCACGGCGACCGCGGCATCGCCGTGGACGCGGTCCTCCTCACGCAGGACGAGTCCAGCGTCGTCTTCGGCTTCAGCTGGTCGTACTTCTTCGTCGACGCGCCCCACCCCCGGGGGCTCATCGCTTTTCTCCAGTCGCTCATGCCCCACAAGCGCGTGGACGAGCTGTACACGTCGATCGGGTACAACAAGCACGGCAAGACCGAGCTGTACCGCGCCCTGCTCCGGCATCTGGAGCGCCCGGATGCGCGCTTCGCGTTTGCAGAGGGCGACGAGGGCATGGTGATGTGCGTGTTCACGCTGCCCTCGTTCAACGTGGTCTTCAAGATCATCAAGGACCGGTTCGGCCCTCCCAAGAATACGACCCGCCGCGTCGTGATGGACAAGTATCACTTCGTCTTCCAGCGCGACCGCGTGGGCCGCCTCGCCGACGCCCAGGAATTCGAGAATCTGGAGTTCCGACGCCGCTGCTTCCCCGCCGACCTGCTTGCCTATCTCCAACGGGAGGCGGGAAAGAGCGTCGACGTCATGGGCGAAAGCGTGGTCGTTCGCCACGTCTACACCGAGCGCCGGGTCACGCCGCTCAACCTGTTCCTGGCCGAGGCTGACGCCGGGACCGCGCGAGACGCGATCCTCGACTATGGCAACGCGATCAAGGACCTCGCGGGAGCCGACATTTTCACGGGGGACATGCTGCTCAAGAATTTCGGTGTGACCCGAAACGGTCGCGTGATCTGCTACGACTACGACGAGCTGTGCCTGCTTCAGGAATGCGTGTTCCGGCGCCTCCCGCAACCGCGGTCACCCGAGGACGAGATGGCGGCGGAGCCCTGGTTCCACGTGGGCGAGCACGATGTGTTTCCGGAGGAGTTCGCCGCGTTTCTCGTCCCCGGCGACCGGCTCCGGGCGACCTTCCTCGGCGCGCACGGCGACCTGCTGAGCGTGGACTTCTGGACCGGCGTCCAGCGGCGACTGGCCGAGGGCGAGATCTTCGACTTCTTCCCCTATCGCCAGAGCCGCCGCCTGCATCACGACTGACGCCTGCTCGATGCCGGCGCCGTCACTTACCGCTTGTGCCTCGCGGCGGATGCGGAGTCGGAGGACACGGACAGGCTGGCCCCGTCGGACTCCGCCTGCATTCGAAAGACCTCTTTCCCCGCCTTGTTGTGGACGCGCACCGACGCTCCGTGCGAGTCCGCCTGAATTTGCACCAGTGGCTTGGCCGAGTCCCCCCGGATGTCGATGATGGCGTGGGTCGAGTCGGCGCGGATGGTGACGGCAGCGGCCGACGAGTCGGCGAGTCGCTGCGCCTTGAGCCCGGCCAGCTCTGCCTGCGCCGCGACCGTGTCGTAGAGATTCGCTCGCCATTCCGCCGCCTGGGCCGCCGGCGCGAGGATCGCCCGAACCACGCCGCCGGGCTCGATGACGATCTCACCGATGCGCTCCAGATGATCAGCCGCCGAGTCCGCCGATGAGGCGCAGGTGAACCCCTGCCGTCCACCGAACGCCACCGGCTCCCGGACCGTGATCGTGCAGCTCCGCACCTCGTCAATGGCGCTCGAGTCCTGGAGTCGAACGACGAGCCGGAAGCCGGTAACCTTCTTGGGGGCGCTTCGGAGCAGCTCCAGCCGGCGCACCGAGCCGAGCTGGTCGCCGTCCAGGCGGAACGGCAGGAGCGCCAACGGGATCCCGATCGGCCGGCTGGACCGGGCCAGGTCCTCGGCCCCTCGTATCCCGTGTCGCACCAACACTATAAGCGTCATACCAACAGCAAAGACCGCCACCGCACCCAGGGCGATCCTGACCCAGTATCGCTGCATACGAACCTCACGGTCAGGCGGGGCCGGCCATCGTGCATGGCCGTTTCAAGGAGAAACGAGACTTTCCGCGGGATTGTTTCACCCAAAGCGCCACCGTGCTTGATTTGACGCGTGCCGCCCCCGCCCCCCGCTTCGCGCGCCACTCTCACCATCGATCTCAACGCCGACCTCGGCGAGGGGTTCGGTGCATGGCCGGCTCCGGCCGACGCCGAGCTGTTTCCCCTGATCTCGTCCGCAAACGTGGCTTGTGGATTCCACGCCGGCGATCCGGGACGCATGCGCGAGAGCGCCGCGCTGGCGGCGCGCCACTCGGTCGTCGTCGGGGCGCACCCGGGATATCCCGACTTGCTCGGCTTCGGCCGGCGGGAGCTGGGCGCCACTGCGCGCGAAGTGGCTGACTACGTCGCGTACCAGGTCGGCGCGATGATCGCGTGCGCCCGGGCAGCGGGGACCCGCGTGCGATATGTGAAGCCGCACGGGGCACTGTACAACCGTGCCGTGCGCGACCCGGAGATTGCGCAGGCCATCGCGCAAGGCATCCGCGCAGCCGAGCCCGAGCTCGCGTTCCTGGGCCTTGCCGGGAGTTCGCTACTCGCCGCGGCGCGGGAGGCCGGTCTTCGCGGAGTCTCCGAAGCGTTTCTCGATCGCGGGTACCAGCGCGACGGCTCGCTCGTGCCGCGTGGCGCAGCCGGGGCATTGCTCGACAATCCGGAGGCGGCCGGATCACGCGCGGTTCGCCTCGTGCGCGAGGGGACCGTCGATGCGGCGGATGGCACGGTACTGGAGGTGCGGGCGGAGTCGCTCTGCGTGCATGGCGACGGCGCGCGCGCGGTGGCCGTGCTGCGAACCGTCCGAGCGCGGCTCGCCGCGGAGGGCATCACGATAGCGCCGTTCGTCCGGTGACCGGGGTTCCCCGGGTCGAGCCGCTCGGCGACTCCGCGCTGCTCGTGGTCCTCGGGGAGGGCACCGATCCAGCGCTGCTGGAGCGCGTGGCCGGGCTGGTGGATCGCATCGGTCGAGCGGACCTGCCGGGTGTGCACGACATCGCGCCTGCATACGGATCGGTGGCGGTCTTCTTCGACCCGCTGACCCAGGACGGTGACGCGCTGGCGGCGCAGCTCTCCCGCGCGGCACAAGAGGCGGAAGCCCACCCGCCGCCCTCACCCCGCACCACGCACGTGCTTCCCGTTCGATACGACGGTCCCGATCTGGCGGACGTGGCCGAGCGGACCGGACTCTCTCCAGCCGAAGTAGTCCGTCGCCACTCCGAGCCCGACTACGGCGTGTACTTCCTTGGCTTCGCGCCCGGGTTTGCATACCTCGGCCCTCTCGACTCCTCGCTCGTGCTGCCCCGCCGCACGGAACCGCGCCGTCGGGTGCCCCCGGGCAGCGTGGCGATCGCGGGCGCGCAGACCGGCGTCTATCCGCTGGAGACGCCGGGCGGCTGGCATCTGATCGGACGGACGGAGGCGGTCCTGTTCGACCCGGCGCGCGATCCTCCGAACCTGCTCGCCGCGGGTGACCGCGTGCGCTTCTCGCCGGTCGAGTGATCACCGTCCTCAAAGCCCCACCGTTCGCGACCGTGCAGGATCTCGGCCGCGCCGGCCACCTGAGTGCCGCGGTTCCGCGTGCGGGGGCGCTCGATCCCTTCGCGCTCAGGATCGCCAATCTGCTGGTGGGCAACAGTCGCGAAGCGGCGGCGATCGAGTGGGGGGTTGGGGGCGGAGAGATTCGGTTCGAGCGCGACGCCACGATTGCCTTGACGGGAGCGACACCCCGGGCCGCGATCGGCGGCCGGCCTATCACCAAGGACCGGCCCGAACCGGTGCGCGCGGGGGAGTGTCTGGGCGTCGAACGGATCGAACGAGGCGCGTGGATCTATGTGGCTGTGAGTGGCGGCATCGATGTGCCGCCGGTGCTCGGGAGCCGGGCGACTTATCTTCCCGCCCACTTCGGCGGCCTGGAGGGCCGGTTGCTCCGTGCCGGCGATCGGCTGCCTATCGGCGACGCGCCGCAGACGGCAGCCTCCCTCGCAGGCCCCCCAGCCGAGCTGTCCTCGGGTGCAGCCAATGAACCGATTGCGCTCCTCCCGGGCCCCGATCATGGGGTGGTGCCTGCGGCGTGGGCCTGGCTCCTGAACACGGAGTTTCGGGTCTCCCGAGCGGTGAGTCGGATGGGTTACCGGCTGGAGGCACAGCCCCCGCCGTTCTCGCTGCCCGGCGATCGGCCGTCGGCTCCGGCGTGTCCGGGCACGGTTCAGCTCCCGCCCGGAGGAGAGCCCATCGTGCTGATGCGTGACGGGCCGACCGTCGGCGGGTACCTACGCATCGCGGTGGTGGCAACAGCCGACCTGGGCCGCGTGGCCCAGCGCACGCCGGGAGAGCACATGCGGTTCCGCATGATCGAGGTGCACGAGGCCCGGGCCCGACTCCGGCGTCAGGAAGAGGCGCTGAGCCGCCTCGGGCGATCGGCATGAACGTTGCCCATCAAGCCGGCACCCGACCATGCCGACACTGACCCGCATGCCTGAATCCTCGCAGCCGCAGCAGTTCACCGATCTGCACAGTCATCTGGTTCCCGCCGTGGACGATGGCGCGGCGACAGTCGGAGAGGCGCTGGAGTCGCTTCGGGTGCTCGCGCGGGAGGGTGTCGGTTCCGTGGTCACCACGCCGCACCTGCTGCTCCCCCGGCTGGACACGATGGCCGCGGTGAAGCGGGACCTCGACCGACACCGGCGCGGCTTCGACCAGCTGGTTGCCGCCGCGGAGCGGGAAGACGGGCTGCCCGACCTGGCCCTTGGTCAGGAGATCTGGGCTCCACGCGCCGCGCTGATCCGACCGATTCTCGGGCTCGACGGTGTGGGGCTTGGGGGGACCCGCTATCTGCTGGTGGAGTTCGGCTTCGATCTGAAAGGCACGCACGCGGACGTGATCGCCGAGGTCCTGGAGGCGGACCAGCAGATCGTGATCGCCCACCCGGAGCGCTACCACTTCCCGGCAACGCTCGATCCGCTGGAGACGATCGCGGCGTGGCGGGAGCAGGGCGCGCTGCTCCAGGTGAACGCGGGCAGTCTCACGGGGCACTACAAAGAGTCGAGCCCGGGCTCCGACCGGCTCGCGTGGCGCCTGATCGAAGCCGGGCTCGTCGATGTTCTTGCTACCGATCACCACGGCACGCGCCGCCGCGGAGTGTCGCTGCGCTCGGCGTACGACGCGCTGGTGGCGGCGGGACGCGAGGCCCAAGCGCAGACCCTGCTCGCCACCACCCCTGCGCGCGTCGCCGGCTCTATTCGGTGCTCCCCGATCCCAGTTTGAGCCGTTCCACCCGGTACGCCTTCGCCTGGGCATTGTAGATCCGCAGCGTCACGATGTCGCCGGCCTTCATGCCTGCCAGCGCACTCTGAAGCTCCTGCGGCGACCGCACCGCCTTGCCCTCGACGGACATGACGATGTCCGGCCCGCCGTTGTCCGGCCCGGCCACGGATTCGGCGGCGGGGCCGCCCGGCCGGACGTCGGTCACTAGGACGCCGTTCACCGTGCTCGGCACGGAGAACTGTTGAGCCGTGGCGCGGTCGAGCGGCGCGACGGAAAGACCCAGCGGCGACACTGCCGCCGCGTCGTCACTGTCGGCCCCGCCGCGGGATGCGCCCGCGGACGCCACCTCGGCGCGCTCGGGAACCCGCTGGAGCGGGACAGCGTACGTCCTCCGCACTCCACCCTTCCGCGCCACCTCGACCTTGACGGTCTCACCGGCTTTGCGGAACCCGATCGTCTGCTGCAGCTGCGCGACGTACTCGACAGGCTGGCCGTCCACCGCCACGATGATGTCGCCGACCGCGAGGCCCGCACGCTCCGCCGCGTTGCTCTTGCCGGCGAAATCTTGCACGACCACGCCCCGGATGTCCGGCAGGCTGACGTACTGGGCGTCGGTGCCGTTCGCGTCGCGCACGAGAATGCCGAGCGCCGCGCGCTCGACGTGACCGCTCTTGATGAGCTGATCCATCACCCGGCGGGCAAGGTTGATCGGGATCGCGAAGCCGTAGCCGGAGTAGAAACCGGTCTCGCTGGCGATGGCGGAGTTGATTCCGACGACCTGCCCGCGCACGCTCACCAGCGGCCCGCCGGAGTTGCCGGGGTTGATCGCGGCGTCGGTCTGGATGAAGTCCTGGATGCTCCGGTCCGTCCGGTTGGGCAGGTTGAGCGCGCGGCCCTTCGCGCTGATGATGCCCTGGGTCACCGTGAACGTGAGGTTCTCGCCCAGCGGATTGCCGACCGCGAGGACCCACTCGCCGACGCGGGCCGCATCACTGTCCCCGAGAGGGGCCGCGGTGAGATTGCTGGCGTCGATCTTGAGCACGGCCACGTCCGTCGCGGCGTCGACGCCGATGACCTTGGCAGGGAACTCGCGGCGGTCGAGCAGCCGAACGGTCACGCGGTTGGCGCCGTCGACGACGTGCGCGTTGGTGAGGATGTAGCCGTCGCTCGAGACGATGAAGCCCGAGCCGGACGCCTGCTCCAGCCGGGGTTGCCTGGGTTGCGGACCGAACTGGAAGAACCGCTCGAAGCCCGGAGGCACCTGCAAGCGGGGGACGGCGCCGTCTCCATCATCCGCATCCGGCTTGCGGTTGGCCTTAACGAAGACGACGCTCGGCTTCACATGCTCGGCGACCGACGCGAACGCCTCGCTCAGGTCGTAGAGCTGACGAGCCCCGGCGTCGGTGGGAGCCGGCGCGGGAGCCGCGGCCGGCTGGAGTCGCCGGGCCACCTGCTGCGCGGCGCCGCGCAGCGGGAGATCGAGCAGGCCTGCGAGCATGAGACCCAAGACAAAGGCCGCGCCGACGAAACCGGCGAACCTTACACGGCTGCGATTGACTGGCGACATTCAGTGACTCCCTGACGGTAATCCGTGACGGCCCGACGGGCCGGAGTTGTGCCGACTACGTACGGATGCCCGGAGGCTCGTCAGCGTCGCAGAAGACCACCTAGCCCTCCTGGATGCCGAACACGCCCGCCGCGAGCGCACCCCCAAGGAACGGCCCCACCAGATAGAGCCACAGGTGCGAGAGCGAGCCTCCGGCGATAAACGCGTTCACCAGCGTCGGGCCGGTGCCCACCGCGGGGTTGAATGCGCCGCCAGAGATCGACCCGCCCGCGAACGCCCCCACGACGACGGTGAAGCCGATGGCCAGGCCGTAGAACGAATTCCCCTGCGTCTTGGCCGACACGGCAGAGTTGAGCACGACCAGCGCGAGGGCAAAGGTGAAGAGAATCTCCACCAGCAGAGCGGCCGTGGTCGAGACCGAGTCGCCCGGCGCCGGGGCCATGGTCTTCCCCGTGATGGTATACGCGACGTATGCCGCGGCGATCGCCCCGGCGACCTGACTCACCAGATACGCCACGAACTCACCGATGGATTTCATCTTCCCGCGAAGCAGCACAGCAAGCGACACAGCCGGGTTGTAGTGGCCCCCCGACACATGGCCCCCCATGTAGACCATGATCATGAGGGAGGCGCCGATCGCGAGCGGCGCCATCGGGACCGCGCCGATCACGGTGAGACACACGGTAAGCACGAGAAAGAAGGTGCCGATGAATTCGGTGAGATAGCTCCGCATGGGGCGCTCCCTGAGAGGCTCGGATGACGTTGGACGCGTCGGGGGAGACGCGGGGACCGATTCTAGCGGCTGGCGGGACGACCCGGAAGGGGACCGGGCTAGTCGCCGCCGTTGGGCCGTCGACGGGTGCCAGGAGAGCGGATCGATTCGGGGAGCTTGGCCCACTGGTCCTTGGTGAGGACCTGGTGCGCGCTCTCGAGCGCCCGCCGGCTCTGCTCCCGTCCCTGCGTGAGCTTCGGCCGCAGTCGCGCGAAGAGCACGGTCGGATCGGGCCGGTCGCCGGCACGCTCGATCTGCGCCCGCATCGAGTCCGACAACACCTGGCTCTGCGCATCGAGCGAGTCCGCGATCGCCTTGAGGCGCGTCGCCTGACCGTCCGTGAGCTGGAGCGAATCCTTGAGCGCGAGGATGGCGGTGACCGGGTTCGGCAGCACGCGCGCGAACCGAGCGGCGAAGACCGCCGCACCCGGTCCACCGGCGTCGCTGCCGGGACCGCCCGGGCCGCCCAGGCCGCCGCCGCCGCGCGATCCGAACGCAGACCGGAGGCGGTTCCGCACCGGATCGGGGCCGATGGTGAAGTGTGCCTGGAAGCCGATCTGGAACGGCGCGATGATGCCGTTGTTCGCCGAGATCGTGGATCCGAAGCGCCCGTTGACCGTGTACTGGAACTCCTGGGCCGCGGGGTCGAACCCGCGAACGTAGAGCAGCACGGGATCGGGAGCCGTGGCGGAACCCCAGCCGTGCAGGCTTCCCGCGCCGTGCAACAGGTTGTCCAGTCCCCCAAGAAGGTTCACCGTCAGCACCGATACGGTGAGCCGACGGTCGAGGCCGAACCAGCTGGGCCGCCAGTTGAGCTGGAAGTCCAGCGACGGTTGCCAGGGGCCGGTGCACGAGTTCCGCCCGGCGATCGTACCCATCTGGCTCTCCAGGCAGTCGCGTACCGCCGAGGGCGCGCCGGCCAACAGCGTCTGCATCGCGTTCGCCAGGGCCGGGTCGGTCGCGGTCGCGGGGTTATAGATGAAAGCCCGGTCGTTGCGCGCACCGTCGCCGTTGATGTCGGAGCCCACCAACGGCGTGAACGGCACACCGGAGCTGAGCCGGCCGATCGCGGTCAGCTCCAGCGCGCCGGTGACGGGGTACGTGACCGTCGTCAGAAAGGAATGGCGCCGCTCGAAGTTGCTCGTGGCCCACTCCGGCACGTTGGGGTTCCCCGCGGTGGTCGGCGCCGCAAACCCCTGCGAGGCGCCACCGCCCGAGAACGAGGACTGGTCCTCGGCGCGCGTGTACGTGTACGACACGCGGAAGCTCGCGCCCCGCCCGGTCACACCTCCGAACCCCACCGTCACCTGCTTGGTCTCCGAGGCAAGATCGGACTCGACCTCCAGTACCTGCCCGAATTGCGGATCCACTCGCGAGTCTACCGGGCTCAGCGCCCCGGTCGTCGGGACGATCGCCCCGGGGGGCACGTACACGGGCCGGCTCGCTTCCGACGCCAGCGTGAAGGCCGGCGTCGACGCCAGGTTGAGATCGCGGAACCCATACTGGCTCACCCCTCGCGCGTAGCTGGCGTCCACCGAGACCGAAAACGTGCCCAAGATCGGCCGCTGGATGCCGAGCGACGCGCGCCATGCCCGCGGTGCGGTGAACCCCGGGTCGAAGACGGTCACGTTCGGGTTCGGCGTCACCGCGACCGTCGTCACGGTATCGGTGCATTCGTCGGGAATCGTGGAGGCGTCCTGGAGGTAGCTGGACCAGTCCGGCACCGGCACCGCTGCGCCGACGCACACGAGCTGGGCCTCGGCGTTCGAGAGGCCGGGTGCGGCCAGAGCCGAGCTGTACAGCGTCGTGGGCGTTGGACTCCGGAATTCGCCGATGCCACCCCGCAGGATGGTCGTGCCGGCACCGGATCCGGCGGCGCTGCCACCCCGACCGCCGCTGCTCCCGCCGAGCATCCAGGTGAAGCCGGCCCGCGGCGAGAGGCGGATCTCGCTCGGGACGTGGTCGGTCCGAAGGCCGAACACGGAGTCTACGACGGCGTTGAAGGTCGGCGCGCCGCTGAAGGCCGTGGTTTCCAATCGAGCCCCATAGGTGAGCTGGAAGGTGCCGGCGCGCCATGTGTCGCCCAGATACGCGGCCCCGTGCCACGCGGTGCCCGCCTGCTCCAGCGGGGCCAGGTTGCGGGTGAACTGCGCCGGCTCTCCGGCGTCGAGGGCCCCGAGCGAGGGATAGAGGAAGGTTCCGAACTGGTTGGGGGTCTGGTCCTGCCGGAAATGGGCGGCGTTGAGGTACAGCCCCAGCTTGATCCGGTGAGCCGCGGCTCCCGGGAGCCAGGACAGCTCCTCGGTAACCTCGACGGACGTATTCGAGCTGCTTTGAGGGAAGCCGGCGTTGCCCCCGAACCCAAAAGTCGTGACGCCGAGCGTCGTGTCGGAGCTGTTGGAGGCGACCTGCACCCGGCCCTGCGGCAGGGTCAGGTAGGCCGAGCCGTTCCGGTGATCCACGGACACATACGTGCGGAAGTCGTTCACGAAGTTTCCGGAGAAGTAGGACGTGAGCGAGCCGAGGACTCCGCCGCCGTGATCGGAGCTGGTCCCGCCGGTCGCCGGGAGCGACAACGACCCCACGCGGGTCGGATCCTGCGAGCTGAGATGCCCGTCGAAGCGCAGGGTCACGGTCTGCGCATCGGACGGTTTCCAGTCGAAGCGGACCAGACCGGTGCCGTTGTTGTTCGCGCGATCGTCGGGGATCCTCGGCAAGGTGAGCGGGACGCCGGTGGCCCCGGCAAGCGAAAGAAAACGAGCGACCGAATCGGCGCTGACGCCGAGGCGGGTGAGCGTCGCCGGGTCGACGGAGATGAGCGACGTCAGGCCCTGATCGCGCCAGCGGCCCTGAAGCGCGCCGAAGACGAAGAGCTTGTTGCGCACGAGGGGCCCGCCCATCCCGCCGCCGACCTGGTTCTGGGTGAAACCCTGTCCGAACGGCGACGATGTTTCACCACCCCAGGCGAGGTCCCGGTCGCGCAGCGTGTAGGTGTACGACCCCTGCGCGACGTTGGTCCCACTCCGCGTCGTCGAGGCGACGAGACCGCCGCTGAACTCCCCTCTCGCCACGTCGTAGGTGCTGGTGACGACCCGGGTGTTCCGGACTGCGTCCTGGGGGACACTGCCGGTGCCGAAGGAGGCGCCGTCGAGCGTCACGTTGTTGGCGTCGGGCCTGAGGCCCGCGACCGAAAACGCCGCGTTGGTGGAGTCGGTGGCTCCGATGGCGACGACGCCCGGCGCGAGTGTCGCCAGAACGTTCGGGTCCGAGGCATCGATGGGCAGCCGGTCCACCAGCTCCTGACTCAGGTTCCGCTCGGTGGAGCCGGGGCCGGCTCCCTCGTCGCGTGGGCGCGGCACCCGTGCCCGCACCGTGATCTCCTCGAGCGTCGTCGCCACCGGAGACAGGCGGACGTTCACGACCAGGCGATCCTCGTCGGTCTGGCGCGTGAGGTTGAGCCGGGCGGGTCCCATGCCGATGTAACGGACGAGAATCTGATACTGACCGCCGCCATCGGGGAACACGATCGTGAACCGGCCGCGGGCGTCCGTGCTGCGCTGGCGGGAGATCTGGGTCTCCGCCGCGATCGCCTCCACCGTGGCATCCGCGATGGGCTGGCCTTCCGGTCCCGTGACGGTACCGGTGATGATGTCGGTGTTCGCACCAACCTGCGCGGCGGCGGGCAGGGCGGTGCCCACCAGCAGAGGTACGAGCAGGAGCAGGTATCTCAGCCGGGTCACGCGGAGAGTCCTAGGAGCGGTCCCTTCGATATACGAATTTGTGGGGTCCGGCGTTTAGGGGCCGGTGCCCAGCCCAAGCCCCTCTCGAAGGCCGGTGAGGACGAACTGGACCGCGACGGCGGCAAGCAGGAGACCCATGATCCGGGTCATGACCCGGATCCCGGTCTTGCCCAGCCGAGAGAGCAACTGCACGCCCAGACGGAGCGTGACGTAGGAGAGCAGACCGGTCACGACGATCGACGCGTAGACGGCAGCGGCGGACGCCGGCTCGTGGGCCTGGCCCGCCAGTACCACGACGGTCGAGATCGCCCCGGGGCCGGCCAGGAGGGGGATCGCGAGCGGGGTCAGCGCGACGTCCTCCTTCTCCCGTCCCTCCTGCAGCTCGATCCGACCCTCCTGACTCGTGCGCTCGCCGCGCAACATCTCCATCGCGGTGAACCACAGAATCAACCCGCCCGCCGTGCGAAACGCCGGCAGGGTGATCCCGAACGCGCGGAAGATGAGGGTGCCCGTTGCGGCGAAGACCACGAGCAGCACGGTCATGGCGACGCAGGCGCGGAGCGCGGTCCGACGCCGCTCCTCGGTCGTCTCGTTCTGGGTGATGACCAGATAGGCGGGCACGACGGCGACCGGGTCCACGATGAAGAGGACCGACGTGAATGTGACAAGAGCGAAACGGGCGAACTCGCTCACGGCGCCGGGCGGTGGAGGACCGCGAATGTTGCCGGGATCAGGCGGCGCGCGCCAGCCCCGCGGGCTGCCCCGGCGGACCTGACGGGATATCTTCCTGCTGACCATGCCGACCGCCCGCTCCGCCTTCGATCGATTGCCCACCACGACATGACGCTCGGCGTGTTCGAGATGGCCGGACGAGGCAGCGGCTTCCTCCGGCGCCGGGAGGCGAGCTACCTCCCGACGGGCGGGGACGTGCACGTCGGCGAGCGGGTCGTCCGCCAGTACGCCCTGCGGACCGGAGACGAGATCGTCGGCGACACCCGCTCCGGGTCGAAGGGCCGAGGCCCTTCACTCGAACGCGTGACCGCGATCAACGGGCGGCCGCCCGAAGCGCTCCAGCATCGGCCGGAGTTCACCCGGCTCGGCGCGATCCACCCGAACGTGCCCCTTCGGCTCGAGTGCGGTCTCGTCCGCCAGGGACAGCCGGACTACACCAACCGGGTGATCGACCTGCTCTGCCCGCTCGGCAAGGGACAGCGCGCCCTCATCGTCGCGCCGGCCAAGGCGGGAAAGACGATGGTGCTCCAGGCGATCGGCGAGGGGGTGAGCACCAACTACCCGGAGGCCGGTCTCTTCGTCCTGCTCGTCGACGAGCGGCCCGAGGAAGTCTTCGAGATGGAGTCGGCCGGCTTCGGCGAGGTCGTCGCGTCGAGCTTCGACAATCCGCCCGCGCGCCACGTCGCGGTAGCGGAGCTGCTGCTGGAGCGGGCGCGGCGCCGGGTCGAGCTGGGCGACGACGTGGTCCTCATCGTCGACTCGCTCACCCGGCTTGCCCGAGCCTACAACGCCGTCGAACGGGGGACGGGGCGCACGCTCTCCGGGGGACTCGACGCGCAGTCGCTCGAGAAGCCCAAGCGTTTTCTCGGCAGTGCCCGCGCCGTGGACCCCCCGCAGGGCGGCGGCTCGCTCACGATCATCGCGACCGCCCTGGTCGATACCGGCAGCAAGATGGATCAGGTGATCTTCGAGGAGTTCAAGGGGACCGGCAACAGTGAGCTGGTGCTGAGTCGGGAGTTGGCGGAGCGGAGGATCTTTCCCGCGATCGATCTGGTGGCCAGCGCCACTCGGCGGGAGGAGCTGCTCCTGAGCCCGGAGGCGCTGGCCGTGTCGCACGCGGTGCGACAGCGAATCGCCGGGATGTCAGCTGTCAACGCGATCAACGACCTGCTGGGGGAGCTACGAGGGACGAAGACCAATGCGGAGTTGGTGGAGAAGGCTAGCGGTTAGCCGTTGGCGGTTAGCCGTTAGCCGTTAGCCGTTAGCT
>OEKJ01000332.1_pt2 | contig 22762 bp, 20 predicted proteins | sample 1503081 | NCBI WGS metagenome assembly OEKJ01 (sample SAMEA104379565, study PRJEB20068) | metagenome | biome: 1000743; feature: 77; material: 1998 | place: USA | collected 2012 | depth 25 m | reverse complement strand
CCTCGGCCCCACACCAGGGTCGGGGCGATCAGACCAAAGGACGGTGACATGACCCGCCAGTACGAGGTGGTCTACATCTTCGACAGTGCGCTCGAAGAGGCCGCCATCAACGAGCACCTCGCTCGGTTCCACGCGCTCATCCAGCAGCCCGGGGCGGAGCCCCCCCAGGTGTCCCACTGGGGCAAGCGTACCCTCGCCTATCCGATCAAGAAGCACGAGACCGGATACTACGTCGTCTCCAAGTTCGACACCGGCGGCGCCGCGTTGCCGGAGTTCGAGCGTGCCATCAAGCTCGACGAGAGCGTGCTGCGCTTTCTCGTGGTCGTGAACGAAGGCGCGCAGCCGGTGCCCGTGACCGCCGGCAAGAGCGACGAGGAGGACGACGAATGAGGCGCCCCCAGAAGACCTGCGCCATCTGCGAGTCGGGCGTCCGCATCGTGGATTACAAGGACGAGCGCACACTCCAGCGGTTCCTGACCGAGCGCGGCAAGATCCTGCCGAGCCGGCTCTCCGGGACGTGCGCGCGGCATCAGCGCCAGCTCAGCACCGCGATCAAGCGGGCCCGGCAGCTCGCGCTCCTGCCCTACATCAAGGGCTTCGGCGGCTGACGCAGCTCGGCGCGACGGGGCCGGGGGCAGCGCGGCCGACGGGCCGGGGAGCCCTGGGCCCACTTCTGGTCGCGCTCGCCTACCTCTTCCTTGCCCCGCCCGCCTTCCTGCTCGGACCGCTGGCAGGCATGCTGGCCTTCTCGCGGCCTTCGACGTTCCGGGAATGGGCCTGGCTTGGGCTGGCGACCATCTGGCTCGGCGCCTGGCTCGAGCCGGCCGGAGGCGTCGCAGAGCAGCTGTTGCGGGCCAGCGGGGTGCTCGTGACCGGCGCGTTCGTGGCGATCTCGCTGGCGTGGCGGGCGCCGCTCTTCCGCAGGGCGGTCGCCGCGTTGGGCCTCGCCTCGGTGGCGCTGGCGCTCTGGTGCGTGGCGCTGCGCCTGGACTGGCACGAGCTCAAGACCGAGCTGGCCCGCGAGGTGACCCGGTCCTTCACCGAACTGGCGCGGCAAGCGGATACCGCCGGCGGCGAGGACACCGGCGACCTGCTCCGCCAGATGGCCGACGGGGCGCCGACGTGGGCGACGCTCATGCCGGCGCTCCTGTTCCTGAACGCGCTCGCCGGCGTCGTGCTCGGCTGGTGGCTGTATCGCCGGATCGCGAAGCGGCCGCTGGGAGATCCGCCGGCGCCGTTCGCCACGTTCCGGTTCAGCGATCAGGCAGTCTGGCTGCCCGTCGTGGGGCTCGCGCTGGTGCTGTTGCACACGCCACCCGACATCCACGACGCCGGCGGCAACCTGTTGCTCGTGGCGATGGCGCTGTACGCAGTCCGCGGCCTTGCGGTCGTGGGGGCGGGGGCCGGCCGGCTGCCCCGGGTCACCACCGCGTTCGTGACCGTCGTCGCCTTGTTTCTACTGCCGTTCGTGGTCGGGGGCCTGACGCTCCTCGGCCTCGCGGACACCTGGCTAGATTTCCGGCGACGCCCCGCGTCGCCTGCTACCGGAGGATTCGACCGATGATCGAAGTCATCCTGCGTGAGGACGTGAAGTCGCTGGGCAGAGCCGGCGAGCTGGTACGCGTGCGACCCGGTTACGCCCGCAACTTTCTGCTGCCGAAAGGTCTCGCCTACGAGGCCAGCGAAGGCAACAAGAAGCGGATCGCGGCGGAGACCAAGGCCCGCACCACGCGCCTCGAGGCCGACAAAGTGGAGGCCCAGGCGTTCGCGGCGCGGCTGGCGGCGGCGAACGTGACGCTCACCGGCAAGGCGGGCGAGGAAGGCAAGCTCTTCGGCTCGGTGACGGCGCAGGACGTCGCGGACGCGCTGGCCAAACAACAGATCCAGGTCGATCGCCGCCGGATCGAGCTGGAGCACCCGATCAAGACGCTGGGGTCCCACACCGTGGCGATCCGGCTGCACCCCGAGGTCCATGCCGAAGTCCGGGTACAGGTGGTCGCCGAGTAGCCTGGCGATGACGGTGGGCATCGCCTACGTCGACGGACCTCGGCTGACGCGCTCGTTCCTCGCGGCGGCCGACTGGGTGGCGGCGGGGCGAGACGAGATCAACCGGATCAACGTCTTCCCGGTCCCGGACGGCGATACCGGCACCAACTTCAGCCTGACGCTCCGCTCCGTCGCCGACGCGCTTCGCGCGCTCGGCGACGCGCCGCTTCCGGAGACCGCTCGGGCCGCGGCCCGCGCCGCCGTGCTCGGTGCCCGCGGCAACTCCGGCATCATGCTGGCCCACTTCCTCATGGGCTTCGCCGAAGCGCTGGGCGATCGCGAGCACGCGTCGACGCGCGACATCGCGGCGGGGCTTCGCCGGGGGGCGGACCGTCTCTACGAGTCGCTCGACGACCCGCGCGAGGGCACGATCCTCACGGTCGCGCGGGAGGCGGCCGGGGCCGCCGAGCGGGCCGCCGCCGAGTCCGGGGACGTGGGCGAGTTCATGGCTCGGCTCCTCGTCGAGGCGGAGGTGGCGCTGGCCCGCACGCCGGAGCTGATGGCGGTGCTGAAGGAGGCGGGGGTCGTGGACGCCGGCGGCAAGGGGTTCGTCCGGATGCTGGAAGGGGTGGTACGATTCATCGAGGGCGACCCGATCCTCCCCGCCGAGCCCGACTCGGCCAGCGCGGCGTCCGCCGCCGCCTTCGCGGCGGCCCTGGTCGAGGTGGCAGCCGAGCGGGACTTCCAGTACTGCACCGAAGTCCTGGTGCGCGGGGCGCAGCTGCCGCCGGCCAACGAAGTGCGGGCGGCCATGCACAACTTCGGCGGATCCGTGCAGGTGGCGGTGCTGACGGACGTGCTCAAGGTCCATGTGCACACCGACACGCCCGAGGCCGTCTTTAGTTATGCCGAGCGCTGGGGACGGATCGAGACGACGAAGGCCGAGGACATGCGGGCCCAGCACCGGCGCCTCTCCCATGGCGAGCGGCGGCCGGTCGCGGTGGTGGTGGACAGCTCGGCCGATCTCACGGACGCGGTGCTCGACCGGCACCATATCGTGATGGTGCCGCTCCAGGTGATGTTCGGCAACGAAGGCTTCCGCGACCGCGTAGAACTGAAGCCGGAGGACTTCTACCGGCGGCTCCGGATCGCGCAGGATCTGCCGACCACATCGCAGCCGACGCCGGCCGAGTTCCTGCGCGTGTTCCGCGACGCACTCGGCGAAGCGGCGGAGGTCGTGGCCCTCACGCTGTCGGGCGCGCTCTCGGGTACGTATCAATCGGGCAAGGCGGCGGCCAAGGCGGCCGGCCTGGAGCACGTCCACGTCGTCAATACCCGCACGGTATCGCTGGGACTCGGCATGCTGGCGCTCCGCGCGGCCGAGCTCGCCGAATCGGGCTGGCGGGCCGCGGACATCGTGGCCGAGCTGGAGCGGGTCCGGGAGCAGTCGGGCGTCTTCGTCACGGTGGACCGTTACGACAATCTGCTCCGGTCCGGCCGGGTCACGCGGGGCAAGGCCTGGCTCGCGGGCATGCTGGACGTGAAGCCGATCCTGTCGCTGGACGAGGACGGGCGCGTGGTGCCGGTGGACCGGGTGCGGGGGCGCGACAACGTGGTACCGCGGGTGCTGTCGCTGCTGGAGCGGCGGCTCACGCCGCGCCCCAAGGTGATACGCTTCGGCGTGGCCCATGCCGAAGCCCCGGAGGCGGCCGAGCGGCTCCGCACGGCGCTGGTGGCAGCCTACCGTCCGCGGGACTGTTTCGTTTCCCTGGCCACCGGCGTGCTGGGCACGCACGTGGGCGAGGGCGCCTGGGGAGTCTTTTACCAGGTGGAGGACGGCACGCCGACCCGGCTCGAGCACGGCCGCGTGAGCGACGGGTGGCGGGCATGACCCCGCGGATGCCCGAGCCGCTGCAGCTGGCGCTCGAGGCGATCGACGACCTGAAGGGGATCCACCCGGTCGTGCTGGATCTCCGCGGCCTGAGCGACGCCACCGATTATTTCGTGATCGCATCGGGCACGTCCGACGCGCACGTCCGGGGCATCGCCGAGCATGTCATGGAGCGGTTGGGTCGCGGCGGCCATCGGACGCACCACGTGGAAGGCTTGGGGGGACGGTGGGTACTCATCGATTTCGTGGATTTCGTGATTCATCTCTTCCACCCGGAGACCCGCGCCTTCTATCAGTTGGAGCGGCTCTGGGGAGACGCCCCGGAGCTTCTGATCCGGTCTTCGTAAGCGGGGTCTCGTCTATGCTTCGACGCTGCGGGGCGGTGCTCGCCCTCGCGCTCGGCACGCCGGCGCTCTTGTCGGCCCAGTACTTCGGCCAGAACAAGGTCCAGTACGAGTCGTTCGACTGGAAGATCATCCAGACCGAGCACTTCGACGTCCACTTCTACCCGGTCGAGCGGGAGGCGGCGATGGATGCGGCGCGCATCGCCGAGCGCTCCTACGCCCGGATGTCGAAGATCCTCGGCCACCGCTTCAAGGAGCGGAAGGCCATCATTCTCTACGCCTCCCACTCCGACTTCTCCCAGACCAATACCACCCCCGGCGACGTGGGCGAGGGCACCGGCGGCTTCACCGACTTCTTCAAGCAGCGCAACATCATGCCGTTGACGGGGTCGTACGCCGACATCGACCACGTGCTGACGCACGAAATGACGCACCAGTTCCAGCTGGACGTCTTCTCCAGCGGCCGCGGGGGCTCGGCCCTCCAGGGCGTGCTCCAGGTGCAGCCGCCGCTCTGGTTCATGGAGGGCATGGCCGAATACATGTCGCTCGGTCCGGTGAATCCGGAGACCGCGATGTGGCTCCGGGACGCGGCCCTCGAGAACAAGCTGCCGACCATCGAGCAGCTCACCTACGATCCGCGGATCTTCCCCTACCGGTTCGGGCACGCGCTCTGGGCGTACATCGGCGAGCGCTGGGGCGACGAGGCCATCGGCGAGATCCTGCGCGGGTCGACGCAGGGCGGCATCGAGGCGTCGTTCAAGCGCGTGACGGGCCTGACCCTGCCGCAGCTCTCGACCCAGTGGCGCGACGCCGTCCAGGCCAAGTATCTCCCCGAGGTCGGGTCGCGCGTGCGTGCGCGAGCGGTCTCCCAGGAGCTGCTCACCGAGAAGCGGGACAAGGGCACGCTGCACCTCGCCCCTGCCCTGTCACCCGACGGCAGCCAGGTCGTCTACTTCGGCGAGCGCGACTGGTACTTCGTGGACATGTGGCTGGCGGACGGGAAGACCGGCGAGCCCAAGCGGCGGATCCTCAAGTCCACGCAGTCGAGCAACTACGAGACGTATCGCTTCATCAACTCGCAGGCCAACTGGTCGCCGGATGGACGCTATCTCGCGTTCGCCGCCAAGCGCGGACCGCGGGACAACATCGTCATCGTGGACGTGGCGCGGAACACCGAAGTCAAATCGATGGCGATCAAGCTGAACGGCGTCACCACCCCGAGCTGGAGCCCCGACGGTCAGCGGCTGGTGTTCACGGGCTACGACGGCGGGCTGTCGGATCTGTTCATCGTCAATCGGGACGGCACCGGCTTCAAGCGGCTCACGGAAGACAAGTACGCCGATCTGCATCCGGTCTGGTCGCCGGACGGCTCGACGATCGCGTTCGCAACCGACCGCGGCCCCGAGACCGATTTCCGGACGCTCAGGTACGGGAACTTCCGGATCGCGCTGTATCATCTCGATACCGGCACGATCGAGGTGCTGCCCCACATGGAGCAGGGCAAGAACGTGAGCCCCCAGTGGGCGCCCGACGGCCGCTCCATTGCGTTCGTGTCCGACCGCAACGGTGTGAGCAACATCTTCCTGTATGACTTCGACGCGAAGGACGTCTACCAGCTGACGGACTTCTACACCGGGGCCCAGGGCATCACCCCGCTCTCGCCGGTCCTCTCCTGGTCGCACGGAGCCGACCGGCTGGCGTTCAACTACTACGAGAACGGCAAGTACGACATTTACGCGGTGGACAATCCCCGCGCGCTCAAGCGGCAGCCGTACACGCCGACCAACCCCACCGCCCCGGCCGTGGCACAGGCGCAGCCGGCGGCGCGCGATACGACGATCGCCCAGATCGACAAGAGCCCGCTGGTGGGCGAAGGCGGGTCGATCTACCGCAGCTCGAAGGGCTTCCGCCCGTCCGCCGACCTGGGCCGGGCGTCGGATACGAGCAAGTTCGTGGCGCCCGTCACCGTGGCACGCCTGCTCGATTCCGCCAACTACGCGCTGCCCGACACCGCCGAGTTCTCGATCAAGCCCTACCGGGTCGGCTTCTCCGCCGACTATATCGCGCGGCCGTCGGTGGGCTACGTGCGTGACAACTTCGGGCAGGGCTTCTACGGCGGCAGCGCGATCACGCTGAGCGACATGCTCGGCAACCACAATCTGGCCTTCGGACTCGCCGTGAACGGCCGGATCGACGAGGCGCAGGCGATCGCCGCCTATACCAACCTGACCCACCGCCTGAACTGGACCGTGGGCTTGTCGCAGGATCCGTACTTCTACTTCAACGGCGCCGTGTTCGCGACCGATGCGACCACCGGCGAGCCGCTCTACATCCAGCAGATCCGCCGGCTCGTGTTCCGCTCGGCGTTCGTGGCCGCCCAGTATCCGTTCAGCCGGTTCTCGCGGGTGGAGCTCGGGATGCAGGCCACGAACGTGGACGACGCGGTCTACGAAATCATCCAGCCGCTGGTCTCCCCGCCGTCGATCCAGAAGATCGGGCTGGGTTCGCACAACTACGTGCAGCCGCGTCTGGCCCTGGTGCACGACAACTCGCTCGCCGGCTACACCGGGCCGTTTGCCGGACGGCGCTCGCGGTTCGAAGTCTCCCAGACGATCGGCGGCTGGCGCTTCTTCCAGGGCCTCGCCGACTACCGCCGCTACGACAAGATTGCCGGCCCCATCGTGCTCGCCACGCGCGGGCTGTTCCTGGGCCGGTTCGGACGCGATGCCGATCAGTTCCAGAACTTCATCGGCGTCACGGATTTCCTGAGAGGACACACGTCCGGCTCGTACGATCGGAACGAGTGCGCGGTCATTCAGGCCACGCCCGCCAACTCGCAGACCGGCTGCGTCGAGCTGGACCGTCTGATCGGCTCGCGCTTTGCCGTCGGCTCGGCCGAGCTCCGGTTCCCGATTCTCACGCGCCAGATCTTCCGCAAGCTGCCCGGCGCGGTTCCGCCGATCGAAGGGGCGTTCTTCTACGACGTCGGCATCGCCTGGAACGACGGCAACACGCTGTCGTGGAGCGCGCCCCAGACAAACGATCCGACGGTCCTCGAAAACACGCGCTCGCCGCTCCAGGCCTACGGTGCCTCCGTTCGGACCAACCTGTTCGGGTTCGTGATCCTGCGGCTGGACTACGCCAGGCCATTGAACCGGCCGATCAAGAGTCTCTGGACGCTGAGCCTCGGGCCGACGTTCTAAAGCCCGTGAACGGTGAACAGTGAAGGTGAACGGGGGCTCCGGTAGGCGGGACCCCCGTTCACGGTTTACCGTTAACTGTTCACCGTCCACGGGTTTACCCCCAGCCGTCGTTCGCCTACCTTTCGACCGTGCATCCCCGATACATCGCTGGCGCCGCCCTGGCGCTTGCGGCCTGTGGAGGCTCTGAGCGCCCGGCCAGCCCGCTGCCGGACACGCCCCGTGCCGCGCCACTCGCCAGCGCCATCCGTCTCCCGGCCGTGGGCGGCCAGGCCCGGCTCTATCGGGTGCCCGGCCTTGCCGAGTCGGCCTGGCGGGAGATCGACAAGCTCCCGGCCATGAAGCGGCTCGTCGGTACGGATCTCGAGCAGGGAGCCGTCTATGCTCTCGACGCGAAGAACAACCTGATCGGCCTCGACCTCGACGCCCGTCGCACGCGCAGCGTGCTCAGTCAGGTGCGCGAAGCGACCGTCGGACCCGACGGGGCCGTGTACGCCGTCGATTCAGGAGCCGTCGTCACCCAGATCATTCGCCGGACACCCGTGCGGTTTCGCACCAAGCTCGCGGGCGCCTGGCGCGGGCTCTACGGTACGATGAACGGCGCTCTGGTGGCGGTGCCCGCGGCGGACCGTGCCGAAGCCATGGCCCTGACCTCGGACCAGGCGCTGGGCCGGGCGCCGCTGCCCGGGGGCGCCGCGGCGGCGACCTACCTCGGGGATCTGGTCGCGGTGGCCGCGGACTCGGCGGTGATTCTCTACGAGCCCCAGGGCAAGCAACCGGTCCGCGTGCTTCCGGTCGCCGGCCACGCCCGGGCGGTCGCGTTCTCGCCGTCGGGACATCGCGTGTACGTGGCCCGCGGCAAAGGTGACATCCAGGTCTTCGACCGGTTCAGCAACGACGCGCTCGAAACCATCGATCTCCCCGGGCCCGCGCGCGAGCTGCGCGGCGACCTCTACGGCGCATGGCTGCTCGCGCGCCCCGAGAAAGGCGACTCCGTCTGGGTCGTGGACGCGACGAAGAACCGCCTGGCCGGCATCGTCGCGGCGAAGTGGGGCGTCGACCTCCCCGCGGTCGCGGGCTCGCATACGCTGCTCGTGCGTGCCGGTGCCGACGTGCGGGCGCGGGACCTCGGCGCCAGCGGATTTCCGGTCACCGGGACTGTCGCCGGCGGCGCAGCGGACTTGTGGCTGCCGCTGGCCTGGCTCCCCGCCGAGGAGCAGCGCGAGGAGCTGGCCTCCGCCGGCGTGACCGATACGGGCGCCGCGGCGGTGGATACGTCCGCCGCACCTCCGGCCATTTATCTCCAGGTAAGCAGCTCGCGGAATCCGGCCTGGGCCGATGAGCTTGCAGGCAAGCTGAAGGCGGCTGGACTTCCCGCCTCGGTGCTGCCGCCCCGGGCCGGCGAGGAAGCGTATCGCGTCGTGCTCGGCCCCTACGCCACCCGCGAGCAGGCCGAGGCGACCGGCAAGAGTCTCGGCATGCCGTCGTTCGTCATCACTCCCCAGGACCAGCCCGCGCAATGAGGCGGGCCTTCCCGACCCGAGGATGCGCCGCATGAAGCTCATCAAGCTCGAGCTCACCGGATTCAAGTCGTTCGCGGACACGGTGACGTTGAACTTCGACGACGGCGTCACCGCCATCGTGGGACCCAACGGCTGCGGAAAGTCGAACGTCTCGGACGCGGTGCGCTGGGTGCTCGGCGAGCAGTCGGCCCGACTCCTCCGCGGCGGCAAGATGGAGGACGTCATCTTTCAGGGCTCGGCGACGAGAAAGCCGGTGAACGTCACCGAGGTCGCGCTATACCTCGACAACACTGCCGGCGACCTGCCGATCGCGTACCAGGAAGTGGTGATCGCGCGGCGGCTCTCGCGATCCGGTCAGAGCGACTACCTGCTCAACGGAACCCCGGTCCGCCTGCGGGACATCCAGGACCTCCTCCGCGGCACGGGTCTCGGGAGCGATGCCGGCGTCGTGATCGAGTCCGAGATGATCAAGTTGCTGCTGTCGGACCGGGCCGACGAGCGGCGCTCACTGTTCGAGGAAGCGGCGGGGATCGGCCTCTATCGCGACCGGAAGCACTCGACGGAGCGCCGGCTGGAAGAGACGGCGGCGGACCTTCAGCGGGTGGAGGACCTGATCAACGAGGTCCAGTCGCAAATCCGGAGCCTTGCCCGCCAGAAGGGCAAGGCCGAGCGACACGCCAAGCTCACGGAAGAAAAGTTCGCGGTCCAGCTGACGCTCGTGCGGAGGCATCTCGACACGCTCGCGCATAAGACGGCGGGAATCGAGGCGAGGTTCGCCGACCTCAACCGGTTGCTCCCCGCGGAGCGGGAGGACCTCGCCACCGCCGAGATCGGCCGGGACGTGACCGCCCGAGCCCGGGCGGCGGCCGAGCTTCAGCGTACGGAAATCGCGCGCCGGCTGGGCACGGTGCGGGTCGAGATGGAGAAGCTCGACGGCGATCTCGCCCTTGCCGGCGAGCGCTTGGCCAATGCCGGCGCTCGGCGCCTCAAGGCGCAGGAAGAGCGGACCCAGATGGAGCTTCGCGGCCAGCTCGCCGCGGGCGAGCGCGACGCCGCGTCGTCGGATCGGGCGGCCGCGCAGGCGGATCATTCGCGCATCGAAACAGAGGTAGCGAGCCGCACTGCCGAGGAGGAAACCGGCCGCGCCCGGCTCGTCGAGCAGCGCAGCACGGTCCGCCAGCGGGAGGAGGGTCTCCAGACCCGCGCGCAGGCGCTCCGCTCGCTCGAGGGGGAACGGACGGCGCTTGAGGGCGAGCTCGTTTCGCTTCGGGAGCGCGTGGCCCAGGCCACGGCCCATAGCAGCGGCCTCCGGTCGGAGCTGGGCGTGGCCGAGCGGCGCCGCGATCATGCGATCGAGCAGGCGGCGTTCAAGGGACACGAAGCCCGCCGCGCCGCGGGCGATGCCGAGCATGCCCGGCACCTGATCGCCGAGGCCCGCGAGCGGGAGGCGTTGGTCCGCTCCGAGCGGCGCCAGGCGGAAGAGTCCCTGGCGCAGATCACAGCGCGTCGCGAGGCGCTCGAGCAGCTCGACCGCGAGCGCGTGGGTCTGGCACCCGGCGCGGCGGCGCTGCTGGCGGCCCGGAAACGCTTCGGCGACCGGGTGCTGGGTCCGCTGAGCGACTTCATCCGCACCGGCCGCCAGCACGCCGAGCTGGCCGAGCGGCTGTTGGGTGAATGGACCCACGCGGTGCTCGTCCGCGATCTGGCCGCCGTCGACGACATCAGACAGTGGCACGCGGAGCAGCAGCCCGGGGCGCTCGTCCTCCTGCCGGCCGACCCGGGGCCCGTCCTTCCCGAGAGCGCGCCCCCGCTGGACGAGCGGCTTCGGGCCGAGGGACCGGCCGCGCCGTGGGTCCGCGCGGCGCTGGCGGGATCGCAAGTGCTCGACGATGCCGGTCACGTCCTCCGGCGCGCCAGCGGGGCCATCTTCCTGGGTGGCGCGGCCGCGCCGTCCGGCCCGCTGCGCCGACGCGCGGAGCTCGAGACGCTGGGCCAGGAAGCGGAGCTGGCGAGCATTGCGATGGGCGCGGCCGAGGCGAGCCTCAGTGCAGCCCTCGCCCGCCTCACCCAGCTCGAGGGCACGCTCGCCAAGGCGGCGGGCGATCTCGAGCGCGCGCGCGAGGCCGAGCGGCAGGCGGCCGCCGCGGCCGAGGACGCCGCCCGGTTCGTCAACAACCTGAGCCGCGAGCTGGCGGCCGCCGACGCTGAAGTGGCAAGGCTGTCGGAGCGCCTGACGCGGGCCGAGCAGCGGATGGTCGACGTGGACGCCGCGCTGGTGGAGGGTGACGTGGCGCGGGCCCGCCTGGAGGAAGAGCTGGGCGCCGCTCGCGCGGCCCTCGCGGAGCTGGAGAGCGCCCAGGAGAGCGCCCGCGAGAAACGGGCGCAGTGGCAGGTACGGGAGGCGCAGGTTGCCGCCCGTCTCCAGGCGGCCACCGAGCGGCTCGATCGTGCCGCCTCCACCCGGACCGATGCCGCGGAATTCGCCCGCGCGCTCACCGCCGAGCTGGCGCAGCTCGAGCAGGATCTGGAGACGCTCTCGACGCAGCAGGCGCAGTGGCAGGAGGCGCGCGCCGAGCGCCAGGTGGCGCTGCTCGAGCTGGAGGCCGCCGACATCGACGCCGGCAACACGCTGCGCGAGGCGGACGAGGCCCTGGAGGCGGCCGGTCGGGAGGTCGCGGAAGTGCGGGGCCGGCTCGACGCCCACGGCGAGGAGAGCCATCGCCTCCAGCTGGAGCTGACGGAGGCCGCTGGGCTTCGGCGAAGCCTGATCGAGCGGGTCGAGACCGAGTGGCGCAAGCCCCTGAAGGAGCTGCTCGAGACCGCCCCGCTGCTGGACCTCGACCTCGAGACCCTCGAGGCGGAGGCCGGCCGGATCGTTTCGTCGCTCGAGGCGATCGGACCCGTCAACCCGCTCGCGGTCGAAGAGCACGCCGACGAGCTGAAGCGGTACGAGTTCCTTACCGGCCAGCGGGACGACCTGGTCGGCGCCCGCCAGTCGCTGATCCAGGCCATCCGCGAGATCGATGGGACCGCCCGGGCCATGTTCCTGGAGACCTTCGAGGCGGTGAAGGCCAACTTCCACACCGTGTTCCAGACTCTCTTCGGCGGCGGCGAATGCGACCTCCGCCTCGCCAACCCGGATGAGCCGCTCGACAGCGAGATCGAGATCCTGGCCGCGCCGCGCGGCAAGCGGATCCAGCACGTGCGGCTCTTGTCCCTGGGAGAGCGGACGCTGGTTGCCACCTCGCTTCTGTTCGGGCTCTACCTCACGAAGCCCAGCCCGTTCTGTCTGCTCGACGAAGTGGACGCGCCCCTGGACGACGCTAACGTCGGGCGCTTCACCCAGCTGCTCGACGAGTTCAAGGCCCAGACGCAATTCATCGTGATCACCCACAACCCGCGCACGATGCACTCCGCCGAGGCGGTCTACGGCGTCACCATGCAGGAGCCGGGCGTCTCGACCATCGTCGGCGTCCGGCTCGGCGAGCTGGCCGGCGTAGCTAACGGCTAACGGCTAACGGCTAAAGGCTAACCGCTAGATGCTAATCGTCATGCGCCACGGCGCGACCGAGGCGGAGATCGCCCAGGTCGCGGCGACGATCGCCGAAATGGGCTACGAAGCCCGGGTCATGCCCGGACGCCAGCGGACCACCGTCGGTGTCGTGGGAAATGACGGACGGGTGGATCCCGCCCGGTTGGCGGGGCTCGCCGGGGTGCAGGAGTGCATCCCCGTCACCAAGCCGTATAAGCAGGTGTCGCGCGAGTGGCGCCCCCAGCCGACGATCATCCAGTTGCCCGGCAGCGTGACCGTCGGGGGCGAGGAAGTGGTAGTCATGGCCGGGCCGTGCTCGGTCGAAAGCGAGAAGCAGATCCTCGAGGCGGCGCACGCCGTCCGCGACGCGGGCGCGACGATGCTCCGGGGCGGCGCGTTCAAACCCCGCAGCTCACCGTACTCGTTCCAGGGTCTCGGCCGAAAGGGGCTGGCGCTTCTGGCCCGGGCCCGCGAGGAAACCGGCCTGCTCATCGTCACCGAGGCGATGGATCCGGAAGGGCTCGACGCGGTGGCCGATGTCGCCGACGTCGTGCAGATCGGCGCCCGGAACATGCAGAACTACTCGCTGCTCAAGCGGGCCGGGCGGGCGGGCAAGCCGGTCCTCCTCAAGCGCGGCCTCGCCGCCACGATCCAGGAGCTGCTGCTCTCGGCCGAGTACATCCTGGCCGAGGGGAACCCGAACGTGATCCTCTGCGAGCGCGGCGTACGTACCTTCGACTCGGCCACTCGCAACCTCTTCGATCTCGCTGCCGTTGCCGTGGTGCACGGGCTTTCTCACCTGCCGATCGTGGCTGACCCGAGCCACGGCACCGGGCACCGCGACATGGTGATCCCGATGGCCCGCGCCGCCGTGGCCGCCGGCGCCGACGGGCTGCTCGTCGAAGTGCACCCGAATCCCGAGCAGGCGCTGTCGGACGGCGCCCAGAGCCTGTACCCCGCGCAGTTCGCCCAGATGATGCGGGAGGCACGGCTGATCGCCGAGGCGATCGGACGGCGCGTGGCGGAGCCGGTCGGGACCAGGGCTTGATGCCGGGTCGTGTCGCGACGCGCCGTCCCCCAGGCCTCGTCTCCCGCTTGCTGGCCGGTCTGCTGATTCTGTCGATTCCGGCAGGGCTTTCCGCGCAGCAGGACGCCAAGGCGGTCGTTGGCCGGGCGGCGCTGGCCTATCGCTCACTCAGCGCGCTCCGGGCGGACTTCGATCAGTCCATCGAGAATCAGATGATCGGGAACTCGGACAGCAAAGGCGTGCTCCTCCAGTCGGGGCCGGCCAAGCTGTCGATGCGGTTCACCGACCCGCCCGGCGAAGCGATCGTGATCGACGGGCGCTACGTGTGGGTGTACACCCCCAGCACAACGCCGGGCCAGGTGCTCCGCCTCCCGGTCCCGAGCGGCGGCCCGGTGTACGGCTATAATCTCCTCGCTTGGCTGCTCGACCGTCCCACCGAGCGCTACTCGTCTACCTACGTACGCGCCGATCAGCTCGACAACCGGTCGATGGACGTCGTGGAGATGGTCCCAACCGTCCCCGACATGCCGTTCAGTCGGGCGACGGTGTGGATCGACCGGTCCGATGGCCTGCCGCGCCGGATGGAGATCGAGGAGCTGTCGGGGCAGCGACGGACGCTCACGTTGCACAACCTGCGGGTAAATCAGCCGGTAGGAGGGAACGCCTTCAATTTCGTCGTACCCGACGGCGTGAGGGTCGTGGATCAGGGCTGATCCGTCAGCCCGTCTCGCCGGCCGGGTCGTCCCCTTCCAGGACATCCATCACGGCGCGGGCCGAAGCCTCCGGCAGGCCGGCCTCGCGCGCCAGCTCGAGCGCCTGGCGACCGAGTATCCGATACAAAGGACGAAGCTCGGCGGGCAGCGCGGCCAGATGGGCGCGGATGGTGCCCGCGTCCCCTCGCCGAATCGGCCCGGTGAGCGCCTGAGCCGCGCCCAGATCGGCGAGATTCGCAGCGGTTCCGGCGACCAACGGCAGGTACATGCGCGCGGCGGTTGCCGGCGGCACTCCTGCCGCTTCCGCCAGCCGTGCCGCGACCCCAGCCAGTACCGTCGTGTAGTTGGCGGCGAGCACGGCCCCCGCGTGATAGGCCGGTTTGGCGGTGGAGTCGATGGGTACCGCAGTCATGCCGAGGGCAGCGGCCACGCGCTGCCCCGCCACCAGGGCCCGCGGGTCGCCCTCGATGCCGGCGAAGGCCCCGCGAAGCTGTGCGGGAGCCGTGGCGGGCTCGGCGATGCTCTGGAGCGGATGGAACGATCCCAGGGCCGCTCCCGTGTGCGCGAGCGCCGCCAGCACGGTTCGGTCGAGCAACCCCGACAGATGCAGCACGACGTGATCGCGGCCCACACCACCGCTCGCGGCCAGCACCTCGGCGGCCTGTACGATGGCGTCGTCGGGGGTGGCGACCAGCACGAGCGGCCGATCACGAACCGCGTCCGCCGTGATGGTGCCCGCCGCTATCTGGAGGGGCGGGGACACCGGGCGAGCCGTCCGGGCCAGCAGCAGCACGTCCCATCCCGCCGCGACGAGGCCGAGGCCGATCCCCTGCCCCATCCGCCCGGCGCCGACGATCGCGGTTCTGAAGCCGGTCATCCCCTGCCTCCCCCGGCTGCCTCCAAACGAACAGCCCGGCCGGCTCCCATCGGGAAGCGGCCGGGCTCAGTCGTTTGGGCTCGTGCCTGGGTTGCGCCGATCAGTTGGTCCCGGAAGCCGCCGCGCTGGCCATGGCCAGACCCATGAGGTCCTTGGGCGTCTGCGCCTTGCGCAGGAGTGAAATGGCCGTCTGGAGCTGGCGGTCGTCGAGCGAGCGCCGTCGGAACTCTGCGGGACGCCCGAACAGGTAACGGGCGACCTCGTACCCAAGCTGCTCGTCCACCAACGTGGCGGCGCCGTTGAACTGCGCGGCCGGGATGTCTACCCCCTTCCCCTTGAGGCGCTGGTAGACCTCCTGGCGCATTTCGGGGGTCACCTTGAAGCTCTCGGTCTGGAGCGCCTTGGTCCGCTTCATCTCGAGCGCGTAGGTCGTCAGCACGTCGCGATAGACCGGCAGCTTGGCGCCGAGGGCCTTGGCAAACTCCCGCTCGCCGCTGCTGAGCGTATCAGGCCGCACGACGATGTCCGGGACGATCCCGCCGCCGCCGCGCACCACCCGTCCGCCGTCGGTGTGGAAGGCCGGCCGCTGCCGGAGCGCCGAGTCGGAAATGGCGGGGTTGCTGCCGTTGGCCGCCGCCTCCGCCTGCTCCAGCTGGTCTTCCTCGTTCTTGGCGATGCGCTGGATCGTCCGGCCGCTCGGCGTGTACCAGCGCGCGGTCGTGAGCTTGAGCGCCACGCCATCGCCCAGCGGGAACAGCGTCTGGACCAGTCCCTTCCCGAACGTGGGCGCGCCGACCACGACCGCCCGGTCATGGTCCTGGAGCGCTCCCGCGATGATCTCTGCCGCGCTCGCCGTGCCCTCGTTCACGAGCACCACGATGGGCAGATCCGGCCAGGGCTGGCGGATGTCGTCGTAGAACTCCTTGCTCGAGCCCCGGGCGCGGCCGCGCGTCGCGACGATCTCCTGCCCCTTGTCGAGGAACAGCTCGGCCACCTTGACGCCCTGGTCGAGCAGGCCGCCCGGGTTGAGCCGGAGATCGAGCACCATGGACTTCATCCCCTTGGCCTTCATGGCCGTGATCTCGTCGCGCAACTCCTGCGCGGACGTCTCGGCGACCGGGTTGAGGGAGATGTACCCCACGCCGCCCTCGAACGTCGTCCCCGGCGGCACCGAGCGGATGTGGATCGTGGCCCGGGTCAGGTCGTAGGGAATCGGATCGGTGAGCCCGGTCCGGCGGATCTTCACCGAGATCTTGCTGCCGGCGTCGCCCCGGAGGGCCTTCACCGCCTGGTCGTTCTTCCAGCCTTCGGTGGACCTGCCGTCGACCTCGATGATCTGGTCGCCGGTCTGGATGCCGGCCCGCTCCGCGGGCGTGTCGGGCAGGGGAGCCACGACCGTGATCCACCCGTCGCGAACGTCGATCTGGATCCCCAGCCCGGCGTAGTTGCCCGAGGTCTGCTCGGTAAGCGCCCGGTAGTCGTCGCCGGTGAGCAGCACCGAGTAGGGATCCTTGAGCTGCTCCAGCATCCCGTTGGTGGCTTTGTCGTAGAGATCGGTCTCGCCGATGGAGTCGACGTAGTAGTTATGCACGTGAGAGAGCACGTCGTCGAACAGGCGTGCCTGCTGGTAGACGTTGCCCCCAGCCGCGACGCCCCGCTGCAGGAGCCAGCCGCCACTGAAGAAGGAGATCACCGCCACCAGCCCGATCACGCCCCAGCGCTGCTTCATACTCACGTCCTCCGAAGCCCTCGGGAGGCCATCAGCCGCCCGTCCGAAAGGTTGCCGGCGCCGCCGTGACCAACTCGGCCCACGCAGCGTCGAGTACGGCTGCGGGCGGCGCCATTCCGTCCAAATGTCGCACCCCATCGCCCGTTGCCGCTAGATACGCCTCGGCCACTCGCCGATGGAACTGCGCGTCTTCCTGTTCCAGCCTGTCACGGGCCTTGCCCCCGGCCCGCTGGCGGGCGACCCCCGCATCGGGTGGGATGTCGAGCACGAGCGTCAGGTGTGGCCGGAGCCCGGCAGTCGCCACCTCGTTCACCAGCGTCACCGTGCCCGGATCGAGCCCTCGCCCAGCCGCCTGATAGGCCTGGGTGGACAGGTCGTACCGGTCGCAGACCACCACCCTCCCGGTCGCCAGGGCCGGCCGGATGACCTCCTGCACCAAATGGGCCCGCGCCGCGCAGATGTACAGAAGCTCGGTATTGGGCCCGAACCGGTTGGCCGGATCGAGAAAGGCCGCCCGGATTGCTTCGGCCGCTCCCGTGCCGCCCGGCTCCCGCACGCTGATGGGGTCGAGTCCCCTCGTCCGCATCCGCGCCACGAGTGCCGCGGCCAGCGTGGACTTTCCCGCCCCCTCAGGTCCTTCGACGACGAGGAAGAACCCGCTCACGACAGGGTGATGATGCTGCTCGTCGCCCCTTTTTCCATCCCCTCACCCATCTGCTGGTTGACCTTGGCCATCAGCTTCTCGAAGTTGGCGCGCGCGACGACGTAGGCCTGGCCGGTGCTGCTCGCCTCGAGGTCCCGCACCGCGGTCTCGTAGGCCTCGGCCGTCGGCTGGTCGGGCATCTGGCCCTGCGCCACGATCTGGTCCACCTGACGCGCCAGACGCTGGATCTGGTCGAGCTTGGCCTGCGTGTCCTTGTCCTCGCGGAGGTTGGTTTCCGCCCGCCTGAGCGCCTGGTACTCCGGCGTTTGGCCGATGAGACGGCCTAGCTCCTGCGCCTTGTCCCAGATCACGGTGTCTCATTCCTCCGGGCGAGCACGTAGCGCTCGCGCCCGAATAGGTCTTCGCCGACCTCCACCCGCTCCCAACCGAAGCGCCCAGCGAGCGCGGCCACAGCCTGCGCCCGACCGGCGTCAACCTCCAACGCGATCCATCCACCGGCGCGGAGCACGCGGCGCCCGTCGTCGAGCAATCTGGCCGTGGCGTCCATCCCGTCGGGCCCGCTTGCCAGCGCGCTCCGAGGCTCCCACCGCGCCACCGTCGGCTCCAACGCCCCGTACTCGGCGTCGGTGAGGTACGGGGGATTGGCGATCAGCGCATCCAGGCTGGCCGAGGCCAGCGCCGACGTGAGATCCCCTTGCATCAGGGCGATCGCCTCCCCCACCAAATCTCGGTTCGCGCGGGCGAGCGCCACCGCGCCCGCCGACCGATCGATCGCCACCACGGTATCGTAGCGGCCTTCCTGCGCCAGGCTAAGCGCAAGGCAGCCGGAGCCGGTGCCGATGTCCGCGACTCTTCCCACGGGTGCCCGAGCCAGCAGCCGATCGACGAGGCCTTCCGTTTCCGGCCGCGGAATCAGCGCTCGACGGTCGCTGCGCAGCTCGAGCCGACGAAAGCCGACGCAGCCGGTAACATACGCCAACGGCTCGCCGCCCGCCCGCCGCTCCACCAACCCGAGGTACGCGGCCGCATCGTCGCGGGAGACGGGTCGGTTCCGCTCGAGATACGCGCGGCCCGGCTCACGCCCGTGCTGATCGGCCCAGATGCGCAGCGCCTCCCGTGCGGGCGTCGCGATGCCGGCCGCGTCCAGCCTGGACCCCGCCTCGGCGAGCACCGCCGCGAGCGTGACCGCGACGTCAGGCACCGGACTGCTCCTGTCGGCTCGCCATGCGGAGCGCGTCCACCAGCGGCTCGATATGCCCGTTCAGCACGTCGTCGAGATTGTGAACCGACAGGTTGATGCGGTGATCGGTGACGCGGCTCTGCGCGAAGTTGTAGGTCCTGATCTTCGCCGAACGATCGCCGGTGCCCACCATGGCCCGGCGATCGCGGGCGCGCGCGGCTTCCTGCTCGGCGATGATGCGGTCCAGCAGCCGGGCCCGCAGCACCTCCAGCGCCTTGAGCTTGTTCTGCAGCTGGGATTTCTGGTCCTGCTGCTGGACCACGAGCCCGGTCGGAAGGTGCGTGACCCGGACGGCGCTGTCCGTGGTGTTTACGCTCTGCCCGCCGGGGCCGCTGGAGCGGAACACGTCGATCTTGAGCTCCTGGGGCTCGATCTTGACGTCCACCTCCTCCGCCTCCGGGAGCACCGCCACGGTGGCGGCCGAGGTGTGGATCCGCCCCTGGGTCTCGGTTTGCGGCACGCGCTGCACGCGGTGGACGCCGGACTCGCGGCGGAGGAGACCGTACGCCTCCGGCCCGCGCACCGCGAAGATCGCCTCCTTCACGCCGCCGAGGTTCCCCTCGCTGATGGAGATCGGCTCGACCGCGAGCCCGTGCCGCTCGGCGTAGCGGGTGTACATCCGCGCCAGCTCGCCGGCGAAGAGTCCGGCCTCGTCGCCGCCGGTGCCGGCCCGGATTTCGACGATCGCGTCGCGGTCATCGTGCGGGTCGCGGGGAATGAGCAGCTCGTACAGTTCGGCCTCGAGCGCCGCGATCTCGGGCGGCAGGCGAGCGAGGTCGGCCTTCGCCAACGCGACAAGCTCGGGATCGGCCTCCTGGGCCATCTCCCGAGCTTGTTCGAGATCATCCTTCATCCGGGCCACTCGCTCGGCGGCCCGAACGATGGGGGCGAGCCGAGCGTGCTCACGGCCGAGCGACTGGAGCCTGGACGGATCCCGCGCGACGTCCGGGTCGGCCAGCGAGTGGGCGACCTCCTCCGCGCGGGCGAGCGCCTGGCGGAGTCGGCTCTCCACCGCTTACGCCTTGGCCGCCGCCGTGTCGCTCTTGTACTTGCGGCGGAAGCGATCCACGCGGCCGGCGGTATCGACCAGGCGCTGCTTACCCGTGAAGTACGGGTGGCACTGGGCACACACCTCGACGTGGATGGACGCGGCCGTGGAGCGGGTCTCGAACTGATTCCCGCAGGCGCAGACCGCCATGATTTTCCGGTAGACCGGGTGCAGATCGGCTTTCACAATGCGCTCCTGAAATGCCAGAGCCGCCAAGTATAATCGGCCAAAGCACTTCCATGCAAGTATGACTTTTGTCACAATTACCTAAGGGGGCTTGTGGGGTCCGTGGCGTGATGGCTATTACCTACCATGTAGGTCGTTCCTCACCCCGGTTGCGGGGTGGTCCTGTACATCTTCGCTTATCGTGAGGCGCTTGTGCCCCATGCAGCTATAGACACCCTGCGGCGGGTCCCCCTCTTCGAGAGTCTCTCGGAGGCGGATCTGCAAGCGTTCGCGGAGCCGGTCCGCGAGCGGAGCTATCCGAAGGGCAGCGTAATCGTGTTCGAGGACGACCCCGGCGACGCGCTCTACGTGGTCGCAGCCGGGCAGGTGAAGGTGGTGCTCGTGGCGGAGGACGGGCGGGAGGTGATTCTGTCGGTCCTGGGGCCGGGCAGCTTCTTCGGCGAGATGGCGATTCTCGACGACGGCCCGCGCTCGGCGCACGTCATCGCGATGGAGGAGTCCAATCTGCTCATCCTCCGGCGGGACGACTTCTACGCTCGGCTCCGGGCGATGCCGGAGGTGGCGATCTCGCTGCTCAAGGAGATCTCGCGCCGTCTGCGGCGGGCCGACGAGAAGATCGGCAGCCTGGTCCTCCTCGACGTGAACGGGCGCCTGGCGCATTTGCTCCTGCGGCTCGCCGACGAGGAGCAGGGCGACCGCATCACGCGCCGCCTCACCCACCACACGATTGCGCAGATGATCGGCTCGAGCCGGGAAACCGTCTCGCGCGCGATGCGGGTGCTCGTGGAACGCAACGTGATCGAGGTGACCCGGAGCGACATTCTGCTCCGGGACCGGGCCGCGCTCCGGTCGGCGGCGCGTCGCGAGCGAGACGCGCCCGTCTCCCGGCTGGCGTGACCGCCCGCGACGGAGGGACGTGGGCTATACCCTGACGTTTTGGGGCACCCGGGGCTCGATTCCCACCCCGGGGCCCCGCACCGCCCGCTACGGAGGCAACACACCCTGCGTCGGGATCACGGACGGAGGCGGTAAACTCATCGTCCTCGACGCGGGGAGCGGGCTTCGCCCCCTCGGCGCCGCGCTCGCGGCGCACCGCCGTCCCATCAGCGTCAATCTCCTGCTCTCCCACACCCACTGGGATCACATCCAGGGGTTCCCCTTCTTCAAGCCGTTGGGCATCCGCGGCAACGCGCTCCACATTTTCGGCTCGGCCCAGGGCGGCGTTCCGCTGGAGGAGATCCTCCATCGGCAGATGGAGCCGACGGTCTTCCCCGTCCCGCTCGCGGCGCTGGCGGCGACCCTCAGCGTGACGCCGGTAGCGGAGGGCAGCTTCGAGGTGGACGGTTTCCGCGTCCGGGCGCTCCGGCTCCGGCACCCGGGAACGACGTTGGGCTACCGGCTGGCTCCGGGCGACGGCGGTCGGGAAGTCGCCTATCTGACGGACAATGAGCTGGGCCCGGGCGGGAGTTATCCCGTGCCCGAGGATTGGCGCGTGCGGCTGGTGGAATTCCTCGGCGGCGTCGATACCCTCATTCACGACGCGATGTATGCGGAATCGATCATCGACGCCCGCGCCGGGTGGGGCCACTCGACGCCGACCGAAGCGATAGATCTGGCGGGTGAGGCGGCGTGTCGGCGCGTGGTGCTGTTCCACCACGACCCGGAAAACGACGACGAAGCCGTGGACCGTCTGGTGCGGGACGCGCGGGCTTATGCCTCGGTCAAGTGGCCGAAGCTCGAGGTCGAGGCCGCGTCCGAAGGGCGCCGGCTCACCCTCTGAGGTCGCTCGCCAACGCGGTAATACCTAACGCCAGGCCCAGGTTCGCCGGCACGAAAAGGGCGAGCATCTCGGCGTTGTGTTGGTCGAACGCGGGCGAAACCTTGAGCACGAGTCCGGCGAGCGACGCGGCGGCCACCAGGGCCGAGAACAGCAGCGCCGGACTCCGGGCAGCCGCGGACCCGCGCGCCAACGCGGGCGCGGCAACCGCGAGCGGCACCACTAGCAGGTTCACCTGGAACAGGTTCTCGTTGCGGTAGGCCGCGGCGTGGTCCGTGAAGGCCCAGAGAAACGCCAGCAGCCCTCCGACGATACCCGCCAGCAGCGTCCACCCACCCGCAACCCAGGCGAACCAGGTCCGCGCCCGGGCCGACGCCACGCCCCGGTGGCCCAGGCCCCACAGCAGCAATCCCAGCGCGAGGCCGGCGGCCAGGTACGCCCGCACCCAATCCGGCGGCGCCGCCCGCTCGGCGGGTTCCGTCCCCTGAAACAGCGTGCGCTCGCTCTTGACCAGCGGCACGATCCGTCCCGACTCGTCCGCGACGGTGACGTGCCGCAGCCAGTCGCGCAACTCGAGAGGAAGGAACATCTCCTCCCACGCGGTGAGCGGGCGGTCGACCGGTTGGCCCAGGGCGAGGAGCAAGGCCGTATAGAGGGGAAGCTCGGATGCGACGAGGCGGGACGTGTGGAACCGGTAGCTCTGTCCCGTCGCGATGGTGTCCGTCGCCGCCCGGATCCGACCGCCGAGGACACGATCGAGCGCGTCGCGCACGCGGGTCGAGCAGTTGTCCCGGTAGTAGTCGTAGCGGTAGAACCGGTGTTCGGGACGCTCGTTCCACTCCAGAAAATCACGCAGCGCCGCCCGCTCGGCCGGGGTCAGATCCAGCTCCTGCACCCAGACGGTCCGGTTGGTCCGTACGTAGACCTGGAGGGTGGGCTCGAGATCGAAGCCCTGCATCCAGTACAGCATGCGTCCCTGCACAAACCGCAGGATGAAGTTCTGCTGGTTGAAGTCGAACAGCCCG
>OEKJ01000343.1_pt3 | contig 23188 bp, 22 predicted proteins | sample 1503081 | NCBI WGS metagenome assembly OEKJ01 (sample SAMEA104379565, study PRJEB20068) | metagenome | biome: 1000743; feature: 77; material: 1998 | place: USA | collected 2012 | depth 25 m | reverse complement strand
CGCCACGGCCCAATTCCAGGAGCCGGATGAATCGGCGAGCCCGGGTTGGCATGTGCACGAGGCCGTCCACGAGGCCCTCAAGGGCCTGCCAGACGAGCAGCGGGAAGTGGTCCGGTTGGCCTACTTCGGTGGGTTCACGCACTCCGAGATCGCCAAGGAGCTGGGCATCCCCATGGGCACCGTGAAGACCCGGCTCCGGCTCGCGTTCGACAAGCTGCGGGTGCAGCTCGCGTCGATCCAGGATTGGGTTCGATGACGCCGCACGACTGGTACGTTGAGAACCGGGCCGCCTACGTCGCGCGGGCGCTGGAGCCCCGCGAGGAGCGCCTCTTCGCCGATCACCTGATCCGGTGCGAGGAGTGCACCCGCGAGGTCGCCACCCTCCAGCGCGACCTCGGTCCGCTTCCCATGGCGGTGGCCCCGGTCGCCCCGCGCCCCGGGCTGTCCCATCAGCTCGCCGAGGGCGTGCTTCGGCGGCGCGCAACGTGGTCGCAGGTCGCGCCAGCGCTCGCCGCTGCCGCGGCCATCGTCCTCGCGGTCGGGCTCGGTGTCCGCGAGCGACGGGCGCTCTCCTCGGCCGAGCTTGCGGTGGCCGACCGCGATCGTCAGCTGGCGGCGCTCCGCGACACGCTCTCGATCATGCGCCAGGCCCACGTCGTGCAGCGCGATATCGCGATGGGCGGGTACAAGGGCGGCCTGGTGATCTTCGACGACCCCGTCTCCCACCGCTGGAACGTGGTGATGCACGGCCTGCCCCCCGCCCCCGCCGACTCGGTCTACCAGTTCTGGTTCATCACCCAGAACGGCATGGTGCGCTCGGTCGAGCTCCGCTGCGACGCCGATCGGCCCGCGTTCGCCACTGTGGGGATGCCCACTGCGCCGGGAGCCGTGATGGGGGCGGCGGTCACGGTCGAGTCCGCGTCCAACCGGACCGAGGAGCCCACCGGACCGATGCTGGCGCACGTGCAGTTCTGAAGGACGCCTAGCGGGGGGGAGTCGTGTCCGTGGGTTTGGGGAGGGGGAGGGGCACTGAATCCTGGACGTCGGTCGAATCGTTGCCGTCCACCCGCCAGGCCGGTACGAAGTCGGTCTCCTCTTCACCGCCGAAGTGCGGGATGAGGCCATCGGGAACGCTGTCGTTCGGAATGATTACGCCGTTGCCGCCGAGCTTCCGGAAGAGCTGCCACTCCGCCTTGCGCGCCGCCCAGGGCCGGGGACCATTGTAGAGCAGCGCCACGAGCAGCACGCCGTCCTGCCGACCGAGATATCCCACGACATTCGCCACCTGCGCCAGCGTACCGGTCTTGGCGCGCACGACGCCTTCTCCCGGGAAGCCCGAGGCGAGCCGGTGCAGTGTGCCGGTGCCGTTGGCGGGCAGGAGCATCGGGAAGTTCCGGCCCTCGGGCGTCGTGGGGAACTTGGCCAGGTAGTCGATGAACGTCCGCGCGGTGGCTCGGTTCTGGTAGGAGAGCCCGCTGCCGTCTACCAGCTCGAGGCCGTCGGTCCGGCCGGTCACTTCCTCGACGTGCCGAGTGAGCTGCGAGGCCGGGGTCTCCCGGCCACCGGCCCACTGCAGCAGCAGCTCCGCTCCGTAATTGAGGCTGCGGCGGTTGATCTCGGTGGCCAGCGAGTCGAGCGTCGGAGAGGACACTTCCGCCAGCACGCGGGCGGGGCCGGTGGGCGGCGGACCAATGAACGGCGCAGGGTTCCAGGTGATCCCGGCCTTCCCCAATGCGTGCGCCCACGCAGCGTTGAGCACGATCTTCGGATCGGGCACGACCGCCGCGAGTCCGCGCACACGGGCTCGAACCCCGATCGTGCCGACCAGGACCCAACCGCCATCACCGCGTGGCCGGAGCCTGAGGTTCGAACGCCGGCCCGCGCTGGTGACGGCCTTCACGGTGACCAGCGACGCGATGCCGCTCGGCGATTCGTCGACCACGCGCGGCCGCGCTCCAGCCTTGGAGGCCGGCTGTACCGCGATCCAGACCAGATTCTCGTTGAGCGTGACCGGCCCGATGACGGGCGCGAACAGCCGCCCGAAATGATGCCGCGACCAGGTGGCGGGATACGCGTCGTCCGCCGGACCGTCGGCGCTCTGCACGTTGAGCGGCCCCGTGAGCCTGCGGACCCCCGCGCTCGCGAGTTGGAGCGCCAGGTCGTACAACGTGGGCCCGGCACCCACGCCTCGCTCGAAGGACGGATCGCCGTTCAGCTCGAGTCCCCAACTCCCGATCCACTCGCCGGTGGCGGGGTCGATCGAGCCGGCCCCCACGACGCGCGTCGGTCGGCGGGCCGATCCGCCCAGCACGGACCGCGCGAACCCCGTCGTGAAAACCTTGACCGTCGACGCAGGGATGAGGGCATCGTCAGGGTTGAGGCTCCAGAGGAGCGTCCCGCTCTGGTCCGCCACGGCGATGCCCCAATGGCCCCGCGCCGCGTGGGACGCGGCGCGGTACCAGGACCCCATCTTTTCATCGAGCCACTGTTGGTCCGGTGCCTGACCGGCAGCCTGTGCCGCGTGGAGGCCAAGCCAGAGGAAGCCCAGTCCGATCCGGTAACGTATTGTCAATGTTGCCACTGCCTTACCTTAGCATCATCTTGGCGATTGTCTGGAGCTGCATGTTGCTCGTTCCCTCATAAATCGTGCCGATCTTGGCGTCCCGATAGTACTTCTCCGCCGGGTACTCCTTGGAGTAGCCGTACCCGCCGAAAAGCTCCAGACACCTCGACGTGATTCGGTCAGCCACCTGCGAGCTGAACAGCTTGGCCATGGCGGCCTCGCGCGCGAATGGCCGCCCGGCGTCCTTGAGGCGCGCGGCGTTATAGACCATGAGCCGGGCGGCCTCCAGCTCGGTCGCCATCTGCCCCAGCTGGAACTGGATGCCCTGAAACTCGGCGATGGCCTTGCCGAACTGCTTCCGTTGCTTGACGTAGGCCGTCGCGGCCTCGAGTGCACCGGTCGCGACCCCGATCATTTGCGCGCCGATCCCGATCCGGCCTTCGTTGAGCGTTTCGATCGCGATCTTGTACCCCTGACCCACGGGTCCGAGCACGTTCCCGTCGGGTACGCGGCAGTCCTCGAGGATCAGCTCCGTGGTGCTCGATGCGCGAATGCCGAGCTTGTTCTCTTTCTTCCCGACCGCGAAGCCGGGGAAGCTGCGTTCGACGAGAAATCCGGTGATTCCCTTGTAGCCCTTGGCGAAATCGGTGTTGGCAAAGACAACGAAAAGCCCCGCCTCAGCTCCGTTCGTAATCCAGAACTTCCGGCCGGTGAGGGCCCATCCACCAGCCGTGCGGTCGGCCTTTGTCTCGAGCGCAAAGGCATCGCTGCCGCTCGCCGGTTCCGACAGGGCGAAGGCGCCCAGCAAATCGGTGTTGAGGCGCGGGAAGTACCGGGCTTTCTGCTCGTCCGTGCCCCAGCGGCCCACCGCGTTGTTGACCAGCGTGTTGTGTACGTCCACGTAGATCGCGGCTGATGCATCGACCCGCGCCAGCTCCTCGATGGCCAGCGTCGCCATGAAAATGGAGCCCCCCGCGCCGCCGGCGGACTCCGGAATCTCGATCCCCATGAGGCCAAGGTCGAAGAATTTGGGCAGCAGATCGGGGCGGAACTGCGCGGCCTCGTCCATGGCGCTCACGTGGGGGCCGATCTCGGTCTCCGCGAACTCCCGGACCGTGCTGCGGAACAGCTCCTCCTCCTCGGTGAGGATGGTGAGCGCCGCCGGAGCGGCAGAGGTGGCCTGTATCATGGACGACTCGCTTGTGGAAGTGACGGCTCCCGCAGAAGATACCGGTGGCCCGAGGGGGGTTCAATCCACATCTTTGACAGCCGTGCCCAACGGGGGTAACCTGTGCCTCGCATGAGGATCCGATTTCTCAGTGTTCGCTCGCTTTCCGCGATGGCAGTCGCCGCGTTGGTCACGTCCGCCGGCGCCTCGGCACAGTCACCCGCGCTCTCACCGGAGACGATGGCATTCGTCAAGGTGGACGCAGCAACCACGGCCTTGGTCCACGCGCGGGTGATCGATGGCACCGGAGCCGCGCCCCGGACCAACCAGACCCTGGTCATCGACCATGGTCTCATTCGCGCCGTCGGCGACTCGGCGCAGGTGCCTGTGCCCGCCGATGCGCGGGTGATCGACCTCGACGGCCGCACCGTGCTGCCGGGCTACGTGATGGTGCACGAGCACATGTTCTACCCCGGCGTCCTCTGGTCCAGCGGCTACATGGGCAACGAGCAGGCGTTCAGCTTCCCGCGGCTTTATCTGGCGGGCGGCGCCACCACGATCCGGACGGGGGGCAGCCTCGAGCCTTACGCCGACCTCGAGCTCAAGGCCGCGATCGACTCGGGACGGATGCCGGGGCCGAAGATGGACGTGACCGGCCCGTATCTACAGGGTCCGGGGTTCCCCCTCTTCTATCAGATGCACGCCCTCAAGGGACCGGACGATGCCCGGCGCACGGTCGAGTATTGGGCCGGGATCGGCGTCACCTCGTTCAAGGCGTACACCAACATCACCCGCGAGGAGCTGGGCGCGGCAATCAAGGCGGCGCATGCGCGCGGGCTCAAGGTCACCGGCCATCTCTGCTCCGTGACCTTTCGCGAGGCCGCAGCCCTCGGGATCGACGACCTCGAGCACGGTCTGCTGGTGGCCAGCGACTTCGTGACCAACAAGAAGCCCGACGATTGCCCCGACGCGGTCGAGCCGTCGCTGCTCGCGCTCGATCCGGCGGGGGAGCCGCTCCAGAGGCTGATCCGGGAGCTGGTGGGGCGAAAAGTGGCCGTCACGTCGACCCTCCCGGTGTTCGAGACCTTCGGTCCCCATCGGCCGCCGCTTCCCGACAAGGTGCTGGACGTCATGACCCAGGACGCGCGGATCGAGTACCTCCGGCAACGAGCCCGCATCGCCGACAAGGGGGATACGACGTGGACGGCCCTCTTCCGCATCGAGATGGCGTTCGAACGGGCCTTCTCCCAGGCCGGTGGGCTGCTCCTTGCCGGCACCGACCCCACCGGATACGGCGGCGTCGTCGCGGGCTTCTCCAATCAACGGGAGGTGGAGCTGCTGGTCGAGGGCGGCTTCACGCCGCTCGAGGCGATCTCGATCGCCACGCTCAACGGGGCCAAGTACCTCGGGCGGGACCAGCGGGTCGGAACCGTCGCGGCGGGCAAACAGGCCGACCTCATCGTTGTCCGGGGCAATCCGTCCACCAATATCGCGGACATCGAGAACGTTGAGATCGTGTTCAAGGATGGAATCGGCTACGACCCTGAGAAGCTGATTGCGTCGGTCCGGGGGAAGGTCGGCCTCAACTGAGGTTCTCATGAGCCAGCCCGGGTTCAGACTCGAGGCCCGCGCCCGGAGCTTCCGCTACGCCGCTCGGGGCATCGTGGCGCTGGTTCGCTCGCAGCACAACGCCTGGATCCACGCCGCCGCGTCGATCGCGGTCGTCGCGCTCGGCCTTATAGTGGGTCTGTCCCGAGTCGAGTGGTGCCTCGTCGTAGGGGCCATCACGGCGGTCTGGACCGCCGAGGCCCTGAACACGGCCCTCGAAGCGCTCTGTGACGTCGCGTCGCCCGGGGCACATCCGTTGGTCGAGCGGGTCAAGGACATCGCGGCGGGCGCTGTGCTCATCACCGCCGCCGGCGCCGTGGTCATCGGCCTGCTGGTGTTCGGACCGCATCTGCTGGCGCGCGGGGGGTGAAGACCGCGCCGAGCGCCCTCACCGCAACTCCTCTACCAGTCGAACGACTCTCGACCATTCCCCCGGCCGCAGCTTGCTCCCCCAGGTCATCGCGACCCAGGGGTTCGCGAGGTAGTACGGCCCCCGCGGATTGGGGAGCCCGTTGAGCGGCACGCAGTTCCAACACTTCTTGAAGATGAACACGGCTCGCTCGCCGAGCGTCAGCACTGGGGCAAGCCCCCAGTGCATGTGGACCGACTCGACCTCCGGGTACTGCACAACGATCTCGTTGGCTGCAAGCGTCGGAAAGGGCGGCCCCGGCCTGATGAAAGCCGGGAGTATCCCGAAGTCGACGGTCCTGGCTCGATGGAGATTCCCCTTGGCCACCGAGTCCACGACGACCCGCACGCTATACCACGTTTCCTTGGCTCCCCCCTGGAGGTTCGGCGTGAAGATGCCCGCCTCCGAGACGCGCTCGACCGGGGTCCCCAGAACGACGAGGTCGCCGTCGCGGATGAGATCCATCAGCCGGCCGTCCGGCACTTCCCCCACGGCCGGCGTCTCGCCGGCGTAGGGTACGGCCGGCGCCAGGAGCTTCTCGTAGGTGGCGCAGGAAGTCAGAAGGAAGAGAGCCAGCAATCCCCATCGTCGGGGGGTCATCCCTCCACCCCCGTTCAGCGTGCACGTCCTTACTACTGTCAATCTAGCCGACCGGCCGCCGATCGCGTCTCGTCGTCCTCACCCCCATTACGTTTCGGTCCCACGAGCCAAATGCCCACGACCCCGACCGCCCCCGTCACCTCCGTCCTCCGCCGCCTGCGCGAAGACCGGCCGCTTCTCGCGGTCGAGCTTCGACCACCGCGCAGTGGGATGTCCTATGCGGACAGCGTGGACGCATGGATCGACATGTACCACTCGATCCGCCGGCTCGCGCGCCAGGATGCCCTCATCTTTCTCACCGACAACGCCGTCGGGATGTCAGAAGAGGAGAACCTCTCCCATCTCACTGCCAACCTGGCCGGGGAGCTACCCGCCGCCCAGTTGGTGCCGTTCCTCACCTGCAAGCACTCGCTCGAATACCTCCAGCTCTACGCCGCTCGAGCCGCCTCGCACGGATTCGAGGCGCTGACGGTGGTCGGGGGCGACCAATCGGGGGGAGCGGCGCGCGCGGTCCCGCACGCGTACCAACTCCGGCGCCTGATGCGGCGTTGGGTCCCGGGTCTGAACCTCGGCGGCTGGGTCAATCCCCACGGCGATCCCGAGCGCCAGGTGGACTTCCTGCTCGACGGGGAGTTCGAGGCGGACTACTACCTGACCCAGATCGTGTCGCATCACGACATGGACCGCCTCGAGCGGTTTCTCGCCGAGGCCCGGCGGCGCGGCGTTTCCTATCCCGGTGTGTTCGGAGTCTTTCTCTATCGCAGCGCGAATCCGCGCACGCTCGCCCAGTTGGCGAACTTCTTCTCCGTGCCGGTGGACGGTGTGACGCGAGACTTTGAGGCGGGGCTGTCTGGAGAGGAGATCTGCGCGCGCACGATCTGTGCGCTCCGCGCCATCGGAGTCGACAAGATCTATCTGAGTAACCTGGGGTTCGACCGACCGGACGCGCGCTACCGGCGGATTCTCGATCTGATCAGCTGAGGGGGTCCGCCGGCGAGAGCGCGTCGAGCACCTCGAGCGCGAGCGACACACGGCCGAACGGTGCGCTGACCTGCACGCCCTGCACGAGTCCACGGACGGCCTCGAACGTCTCTTGGGCGATCCGGACCCCTTCGGCCTGGGCAGCCTCCGCACCTCGCTCCTGCGCCCGCCGCATCCGCTCGATCACGACACCCGGCACGTGCAGCCCCGGAACTTCGTTGCCGAGGAACTCAGCGTTTCTTAGCGAGGTGAGCGGCCAGAGGGATGCAATCACGGGAATCCGCCACTGGGTCGTCCGGTCTATCACGCGCGCCAGCGCCTCCGCGTCGAAGACCGGCTGGGTGACCGCGAACTCGGCCCCAGCCTCGACCTTCCACGCGAAACGCTCCAGCTCACGCTCCTGCTCCACGGCCCCCTGGTTGAGGGCGACGCCGATCACGAAACGGGTCGGGTCGCCGACGGAGTTACCGCCAGGATCGAGCCCCCGGTTGAGCTGCCGCACGACGTTGGTGAGGCCGATGCTGTCGATGTCGAACACCGCGGTCGCGTCGGGATACGGGCCCGCGGAGGGCGGATCGCCGGTCACGATGAGAATGTTGCGGAGCCCGCCTGCCGCTGCGCCGAGCAGGTCGCTCAGCATCCCCAGCATGTTCCGATCGCGACAGGTGTAGTGGAAGACGGTCTCGATCCCCACTTCGCGCTCGATGATGAGCGCCGCGGGGAGCACGCCCATGCGGAACCGTGCGCGCGGGCCGTCGAGGACGTGCACGGCGTCGATCCCCGCGTCCTTGAGCGTCCGGCAGTGGTCGAGCATCTCGCCCGCGTGCCAGCCGCGCGGGGGCACCAGCTCGATGCTGACAACCCGCTCGCCCGCAGCCAGCTTCCGGCCCCAGCGCGACCGTTCGGCCAGGGGCACCGGCTCGACATCGCCGGCCCGCTCAACCTCGCTGCTCGGCCGGATCGCCACGGCGCGAAGGGGCCGAGCGCCGGCGACCTGCTCGCGGATCCAGCGGATATGGTCGGGCGTGGTCCCGCAGCAGCCGCCGATGAACCGTACGCCGGCCTGGATCAGGCGGCGGGCGTATTGGGCCATGTACTCCGGGCTCGCGAGGTAGATCCGACGGTCCCCCACCGCACGGGGGAGCCCGGCGTTCGGCTGAGCCGAGAGCGGCTTGGTCGTCACCGCCGCAATCCGCTCGATCGCGTCGAGCATGGCAGCCGGCCCCACCGAACAGTTGAGCCCGATGACGTCCGCGTTCCACTCCGCCAGCTGCCCGGCCAGCGACTCCACGGCTGTGCCGTACGAGGTGCTGCCGTCCTCGCCGACCGTCATCTGGGCGACGATAGGGAGACTGGATGCGCGTTGCACGGCGAGGACCGCCGCGTGAAGCTCCTCGACGTCGCTGAAGGTTTCGAGGATGAAGCCGTCCACGCCCCCGTCCAGCAGCCCGGCGACCTGGCGTGCGAAGTGCTCGACTGCCTCGTCCTTGGCGGTCGGCCCCCACGGCTCGATCCGGATGCCCAGCGGCCCGATTGCGCCCAGCACGCTCGCCTTCCCGTGCGCCGCCCGGAGTGCGATTGCCACCGCCGCTCGATTGATTTCCTCGGTCCGTTCGTCAAGGCCGAAGGCCGACAGCTTCACCGGATTAGCGCCGAAGGTGTTGGTTTCGAGGATCTCGGCACCGGCCCGCACGTAGGCCTCGTGCACCTCCTGCACCAGGCCGGGCTGCGAGAGGCTGAGCTCGTCGTAGCAGACGTTCACGAATACACCCCGGCCGTAAAGCATGGTCCCCATCGCGCCATCGAAGACATGAACGCGGCCGTCGGCGATGAAATCACGGAGTGTTGGCATTGGTCACCGGTCGTAGTTCAGATTGGGCCCGAGCCACCGCTCCACGGTCGCCAGGTCCATTCCCTTGCGCCTGGCGTAGTCCTCGACCTGGTCCTTTTCGATCTTTCCCACGCCGAAATACTTGGCCTCGGCCCGCCAGAAGTACCATCCGCTGACGGAGGCCGCTGGCAGCATCGCGAAGCTGTCGGTGAGCGTGATGCCCGTCCGCGCCTCCGCGTCGAGAATGTGGAACAGCGTGCTTTTCTCCGTGTGGTCCGGACACGCAGGGTATCCCGGGGCTGGGCGGATTCCCTGGTAATCCTCCCGGATCAGCGCGTCGACGTCGAGCGCCTCTTCCCGCGCGTAGCCCCACAACTCGGTACGCACCCGCTCGTGCAACCGCTCCGCAAACGCCTCGGCCAGGCGATCGGCGAGTGCCTTGGCGAGGATCGCACTGTAGTCGTCGTGCTGGGCCTCGAAGCGCGCCACCAGCGGGCCGAGTCCATGACCCGTGGTCACGGCAAATCCGCCGACGTAGTCGCGCGCGCCGGATTCGCGCGGCGCCACGTAGTCGGCCAGGGCGAGGTTGGGGCGACCGGGACCCTTCGCCATCTGCTGGCGCAACGTGTGGATCGTCGCGAGCACGGTGGTCCGGGCGTCGTCGGTGTACACCTCGATGTCGTCGCCCACGGAGTTGGCGGGGAAGAATCCCACGGCGGCCCTGGCGGTCAGGGCGCGGTCCGCCACGATCACCCGCAGCATCCGCTGCGCATCATCGAAGAGGCTGCGCGCAGCCTTACCCACCGTAGGATCGGTCAGGATCGCCGGGTAATGGCCCTTGAGCTCCCAGGTCTGGAAGAACGGGGTCCAGTCGATGCGTGAGACCAGCTCCTCGAGCGGGTAGTCATCGAGCGTCCGGACTCCGAGGAAGCAGGGACGCGGCGGCTGGGTGGCCCGCCAGTCGATGGCCAGCCGATTGGCCCGCGCCTCGGCGATCGTGGCTCGCCGCTCGCCGGTGGGCCGCTCGGCCCGGGCTTCGCGAATGCCCCGGTACTCGTCCTGCACGCCCCGGACGAACTGGTCGCGCGCGCTGTCGCTCAGCAGGTTGGTGGCCACGCCGACGGCCCGGGACGCATCCAGCACGTGCACCGTGGGCGCCGTGTACTGGGGCGCGATCTTGACCGCGGTGTGCGCCCGCGAGGTGGTCGCCCCGCCGATCAGCAACGGCACCGAGAAGCCCTCACGCTCGAGCTCGCTCGCCACGAAGGCCATCTCCTCGAGCGAGGGGGTGATCAGCCCCGACAGCCCCACGATGTCCACTCGCTCGGCGCGCGCGGTCTCGAGAATCCTGGCGCACGGCACCATCACGCCCAGATCGAGCACATCGTAGTTGTTACACTGAAGGACGACGCCCACGATGTTCTTGCCGATGTCATGCACGTCGCCCTTTACGGTGGCAAGCAGCACCTTCCCCTTGGGCTTCGAGTCGGCGTGCTTTTCCGCCTCGATGTACGGAATGAGGTGGGCCACCGCTTTCTTCATGACCCGGGCGCTCTTGACCACCTGGGGGAGGAACATCTTCCCCGAGCCGAACAGGTCGCCCACGATGTTCATCCCGTCCATGAGCGGCCCTTCGATCACCTGAATCGGCCGCTCGAACAGATGCCGAGCCTCCTCGGTGTCCTCCACCACGAAGTCGGCGATCCCCTCGACCAGCGCATGGGCGAGGCGCTCATGCACCGGCGCATGGCGCCAGGCCAGGTCCGCGCCCGCCACCTCCCGGCCCTTCACCGTGGCGGCCACTTCGAGCAACCGCTCGGTCGCATCCGGGCGGCGATTCAGCACCACGTCTTCCACCCGCTCGAGCAAGTCCGGCTCGATGTCGCTGTAGATCGGCAGCGCGCCTGCGTTCACGATCCCCATGTCCATACCCGCCCGGATCGCGTGGTAGAGGAACACGGTGTGGATCGCCTCGCGCAACGGATCGTTGCCGCGGAACGAGAAGGAGACGTTGCTCACCCCGCCGCTCACCAGCGCGTGGGGGAGGGTCGCCTTGATCCGGCGGGCGGCCTCGATGTAGGCGACCGCGTAGCCGGCGTGCTCCTCGATCCCGGTGGCAATGGCGAAGATGTTGGGGTCGAAGATCACGTCCTCCGGTGGGAACCCCACCTGCTCGGTGAGGATGCGGTAGGACCGCGCGCAGATTTCGACCTTTCGATCGGCCGTGTCCGCTTGGCCTCGCTCGTCGAACGCCATCACGACCACCGCCGCTCCGTACCGGCGAACCAGGCGGGCGTGGCGCACGAACGCCGCCTCTCCCTCCTTGAGCGAGATGGAGTTGACCACGCCCTTGCCCTGGATGCACTTGAGCCCGGCCTCGATGACCGACCACTTGGAAGAGTCCACCATCAGCGGCACCCGGCTGATGGCGGGTTCCGACGCGAGGAGGTTCACGAACGTCCCCATGGCCCGCTCGGAGTCGAGCATGGCCTCGTCCATGTTCACGTCGAGCATCTGCGCGCCATTTTCCACCTGCTGGCGGGCGACCTCGAGTGCCGCCTCGTAGCCCCCCTCCAGGACGAGCTTCGCGAACCGCCGGGAGCCGGTGACGTTGGTGCGCTCACCCACGTTCACGAAGTTGGTGTCGGGCCCGATCACGACGGGCTCGAGTCCGCTCAGGCGGCAACGGTGCGGTACCTCGGGCGGCCGCCGGGGCGGGAGGCCGCGCACCGCTTCGGCGATGGCGCGGATGTGACTCGGCGTCGTGCCGCAACACCCGCCGACCAGGTTCACCAGGCCGTGCTCGGCGAACTCCCGGATCACCTCGGCCATGGCCTCGGCGGTCTCGTCGTAGGCGCCGAACTCGTTCGGCAAGCCGGCGTTCGGGTAGGCGCTCACGAAGGCGGAGGTCACCCGCGCCAGCTCCTGGACGTGCGGACGAAGCGCCCGCCCGCCGAGCGCGCAGTTGAACCCCACCACCAACGGGCGAGCGTGCATCACCGAGTACCAGAACGCCTCGGGAGTCTGGCCGGACAAGGTGCGACCGCTTTGATCGGTGATGGTGCCGGAGACGATCAACGGGACGCGATCGCCCTGCTCCTCGAACACGCCTTCGATCGCGAAGATGGCCGCCTTCGCGTTGAGGGTGTCGAAGATGGTCTCGACGAGGAGCACGTCCGCCCCGCCGTCCAGCAGCCCGCGGGCGGAGTCGGCGTAGGTGGCCGCCAGCGTGTCGAACGTCACGTTCCGGAAGCCCGGGTCGTTCACCTTCGGCGAGATCGACGCCGTGCGATTGGTCGGACCCATCGCGCCGGCCACGTACCGTGGCCGCCCGGGCTCACGCCGCTCGAACTGGTCGGCGGCGGCCCGGGCGAGCCGTGCCGCTTCGAAGTTGAGCTCGTAGGTCAGGGCCTCCATGCCGTAGTCGGCCAGCGACACGGCGGTGGAGTTGAACGTGTTGGTCTCGATGATGTCCGCGCCTGCGTCGAGATACGCGCGGTGGATCTCGCTGATGATGGCGGGCTGGGTGAGCGTCAGGAGATCGTTGTTGCCCTTGAGCTCGCGCGGCCAGTCGGAAAACCGCGTCCCGCGGAACTCGCGCTCGCCAAGCCGGTGCGCCTGGATCATCGTGCCCATGGCGCCATCCAGCACCAGGATCCGCTCCGAGAAGAGCGAACCGAGCCCGGCCAGCCGTGCGTCGCGGGCGCGGTGGTCGGTGGTACCGGCGGCAATAGCGGGCGAATGGCTCACGGTATCTCCGAATGCGAAAAGCCCGGGGGCGCCAAACGACCCCGGGTCAGGCGTTTTAGCGCTTATTTAACGTGGTCGCAAGCTGCCGCAAATCACCACGATGGGCTTCGGTTGTCTGTTACCAAGCTAACCCCTCGGCGCCTGCGTCATCAAGCCCCGCGCTCGGGGCCATCCAGGGGCGGCAGGCCGAGCCGCCGAGCAGCATCCCGCGGGGTAAGGCCGGCTACCTGAACGACCTTGTTGCGTCCCGCCGCACCCGCGGTCACGACGACGGCGGAGCGGGGGACGCCAAGCCGTTCCGCCAGGAGCCGGCGCAGCGCATCGTTCGCGGCGCCATCGACCGGCGGCGCGGCCACACGCACCCGGATCTCATCACCGCGGAGTCCCCCGACCTCGCTCCCGGAAGCGCGCGGCTGTACCCGGATCCGGATCCGCACACCGCCCGGCGCGGCCTGAATTGGCGTCACAGGGCGCCCAGCACCACGACCTGCGCCACCCAAAGCAACAGGTAGGCCACCAGCGGACTCATGTCCAACGGGCCGAATGGCGGGAGGACCCGACGCAGCGGCTGGAGCAGCCACTCGGTGAGCACAACGAACGGGCGCATCCACTTCGCGTAGGGTGAGACACCGAACCAGGAGCTGATCACCCGCACGAGCAGCGCGATCCGGAGGAGCCAGAAGGTTCCCGAGACTCCCGCGATCAGCCAGGTCCTGGGGCCGGCCCCGCTCAGCGCACCGAGCTCGTAAACGAGCCCGATCGCCCACCGCACCAGGCTGATCAGGATCAGCCCGCCCACCACGACGATGCCCAGCAACCAGGCCGGCGCGTCCGACGGGCTGCCGCCGGCGCGAACGATCCTCCGCTCCAGGGGCAGGAGAATCGGCTCGCTGATGCGGCGCACGAATCGGGGCCACGGACCGAACGGGCTGAGCCGCCGCGCGCGCAGGGCCCAGTGGGTGCAGGCCACCACCACGGCGTAGACGAACGCCACCACGACGGACCATCGGGCGATCGCGTCGAGCAGCGCGGCGGTCATGGCGCGGGAACCTGGTACTTGCTGATCGATCCGGAGGGAGTGGTGCAGACGATGCTGAAGGTTCCGCCGTGCAGGGTGGCTTCCTCGAGAATCTGGGCGGTACCTTCGCAGGATTCGACCGCGCGACCGCGGGGTTTCCGGAACGCCACGGTAACGACCGACGAGTCGCTGACGACTCGGATCCGGCGGACGACGAGCGGAGCCAGGCTCTCGACCCCCATCTGCCGGAGCGACACCGGGGGCTGGCCGCGATGCGAGCCCTTGTAGTCCACGGCCTGGTCCACGAGGTCGAAGACCTCGCGCCCGAGCAGCGCCGCGTCGCGGCGGTCCGGGGGCAGCGTATCCAGGGCGGACGTGCGGGTAGGTGTCTTGGGCTTGGAGCCGGCGCACGCGGCGAGCGCCGCCGCGGCGACCAGGAGTGCCCGCGTGCCCCGCGGGCTCATTCCATCGCGAATTCGCGGTTGAACACCACCTCGAAGCTGAACGTCTTCGCCCGGCTGCGAGTCTCCATGATGTCGGCTACCCGGCGCAGGCGATCGGGAATGCTCATGATCTTCTCCTGCGCCTTGCGGCCCAGCTCGGAGAGGCCGTCCAGGCTCTCGATTCTCCAGTAGCGGATCTGCTCCTGCACGATGCGCAGATAGTCACGCGGGCCGTAGATGCCGGCGCGGCGGATGACGTCGGCGAGGTCCCGGAAGCCCGGCATCGTATACCCCGGCATGTCGATGCTCGGCAAGATGAATGACGCGGAGTGAAGCGCCTGGTCCGGATCGCGCTTCAGAATCTCCTCGAAGATCGTCCGGTAGAAGGTGTAGTGTCGCGCCTCTTCCTTGGCCACGTTGCTGAGGACCTCGCCCAGGATCGGCTCGTACTCACCGACGAGCTTCCCCGTCTCAGCGTGCGAGTGCTGCGTGGCCCGCTCCTGCACCGTGGTGTAGGCGAACACGCGATACGGATCGCGGTCCCACTCGGGGTGGAACCCGGCCTTGAGATAGGCGAACTGCATTTCCTCGAGCGACCGCTGGTTCAGCAGGCGTGCCTCGCGGGAGTAGTCGTGGAGCACCTGGCCGTGCCGGTCTTCCTCAGCCGTCCAAAGGTTGTTCCACAGGCGCCAGAAGCTGTCGTCACCCAGGTACACCGCCAGCAGGCGATGGAAGTGGGGCAGGCCCTCTTCGGTGAGCAGATTGAGCGCCAGGGCCGCCCGGGCCGCGTCGGGAATCCCGGCGGCGCGGTCGCGGAGCTGCGAGTAATGCGCGTCCGGGCAGGTGCCTTCCTGCGGCCCGATCAGCTCGGAGGGGAACCACAACTCCCGCTTCCGCTCATGGTTCTCCATCAACTCGCTGACCTTGCCCTCCAAGTCCCGGAGCACCTCGAGCTTGGAGAACAGCTCGCGCGCGGAGTCCGTAAGTCCCATGAGATCCGTATCGCCAGGGAAGAGACGAGTCGCGGGTTTCCCGAACAAACCCCGCTACGAAACGACAACGGCCAGCCACGAAAAGTACGCGGCTGGCCGGGATGATGCCAATTGGGCGCGTCTATGGCAAATCGGGGCCGAGTACCTTCTCCATCAACACCCACGTGCGGCCGCCGATGTAGCCGCGGCGCCGCAACACAACCCGCCATCCCAGGGCCGCCAACAGTCCCTCGGACTCCAGGTCATCCGTCCAGAACTCGGCCAGGTGCCCCCCAGCCTCGCCGGCACGTTCCTCGAAGGCCGCAAGTAGCCTGTGGGCATGGCCTTGGTGACGCTCAGCCGGAACGATCGCGACATCGAGCAGGTTGGCGACGCCGCCACGGAGTGAAAACCTCAGGCCGCCGATCCAGTCACCGATCTCGTTGCTCAGCACCAGATAGCGGTCGCTGACTGGGTTACCCCAGCCGGCAGCCTCCTCCGTCTCCGCCGCCAGCTCGGAGAACCAGGTCGCGAAATCCTCGTCCTGTTCCATTTCACGGATCTTGAGCTCGTCCATAGGCCCCTTGCTCCGCCATGGCTCCGACCAACCGTAGCGCAACACCAATGCCACCCTACCCCGACGTTCTCCCGCCCACCGTGCCATCCTCTGCACGTACAACGCCGAGGTGGCGCCGCGAGTTCTATTTATCGTACGATCGCGGTCCGCGATTGAGATTCGCTGTTCCGGCACCAAGGTCCCGGGATATACTCCGACATGAGTTCGACGCCTCGCGAGAGCCGTCCGGTCACCGTGCGCTGCGCCTTCTGCGGCAAGCTGAACCGCGTGGACCTGAGTCGGGTTGAGGCCGGTCCGAAGTGCGCCGAATGCGGGCGCCCGATCCGCCTCGACCGGCCCGTCAAAGTGACGGATGCGGAATTCGATCGGGTGATCGAGGGCGCCGGGGTCACAGCGCTCGTGGACTGCTATGCGGATTGGTGCGGGCCGTGTCGCATGATGGCACCGACGCTCGACGACTTCGCGCGGGCGGAGACGGGACGAGTGCTGGTGTTGAAGCTGGACACCGACGCCAATCCCGTGACGGCCCGGCGGCTTGGCATCAAGGGAATTCCGACGCTGATTGCTTTCCAGGGTGGCCGTGAAGTGCGACGCCACGTCGGGCTTGCCGACATGCGGGTGCTGCGGGAGCTGGCGGGTCCCTCTACTTGAGGCCGAGCCCGATCCCCGCGAAGACCGCCACGAGCCCGAGCCCGAGCAACGCCCCCGTGAGCGGCAGCGCGAAACGGATCCACTTGTTGAAGGGAACGCCGGCGGCCGCGAGGATCGCCATCATCGCTCCGTTGGTGGGAGTGATGAGCTCGCACAAGCCGGCCCCGTACTGATAGGCAAGCACGGTCACCTGCCGCGACAATCCCAGCAGATCCGAAATGGGCACCAGGATCGGAATCGTGAGCACAGCCTGACCGCTCGCGCTCGGGACCGGCACGTGGATGAGGGACTGGGCGAGCGTCATGCCGATCGCGCAGGCGGCGAGCGGCAGGTGAGCCAGCGGCGTAAAGACGCCGTGCACGATCGTGTCGAGGATCTGTCCCCGGTCGAGCGCGACGTAGACGGAGCGGGCGAATCCGACGAGCATCGCCGCGCCGGCCATGGACCGGAACCCGGTGAAGAACGCTTCCGCCGTCCCCGACCAGCCCAGACCGGCAACCAGGCCGGCGGCGAGCCCCATCGCAAAAAACACAGCAGAGAGCTCGTCGAATCCCCAGCCCCACTGAAGAAGTCCGAGGACCAGGAGTGTGAACGCTCCCAAGACGAGCGCGAGCACGACGGCGGACCGCCCGCCGGTCGTGGCGGCCGGCTCGTGCGCTGGGGCGAGCGTGGGGGCGACACGGTTCCGGCTCGCGTAACAGAGGGTTCCCCAGATCCAGGTACCCAGCGCGATCGCGAGGAAGACCGTTCGGAAAGCCCACCCCGACAGCAGAGGCAGCTGCGCCAGCTTCTGGGCGATCCCGACCTGGAAGGGGTTGATCGGACTGAACGATGAGCCGACCGCGGCTCCACCGAGACTGATGGCGGCGGCGGTGAGCGGGTCGAAGCCCAGCCGGCGTGTGAGCAGGAGGAGGAGAGGGACGAACGCGATGATCTCCTCCTGCATGTTCTCCGTGATCCCGCCGAGCGCGAAGGCGAGCGTTGTGATCGGAATCAGGAGCGCCTCGCGCCGAGCCAGTCGACGGGCCAGCCATCCGACGGCATCGGCGAGCGCGCCGGTCTGCTCCACGACCGCGAACGCGCCGCCCACGAGAAACACCAGGACAACGATGGACGCCGCGTCCACGAGTCCCTTGGGCACGGCGACCAGCGCCTGGAACGCGCTCAGAGGATGGGGGGCTACGTTGTGATAGGTGCCGGGTACGACGATACTCCGGCCCGTGACGGGGTCGTCGCGCCGCTCGTACCGACCGGCCTGCAGCACGTGACTGAGCAACGCTGCCGCCAGCAGGCAGCCGAGCAGTAGGATGAGCGGGTGGGGAAGGCGGAGGTTCAGCCGGATCACAGCGTCCGGCACTCACGGCGGGCGGGCGGACGGTTGGTGCAGGCGATGGTCTCGTCCATCCCACGCGCAATCGGCCCGCAGGCCGTCGTGCGGGCCTGGCGCTCGGCTTCATCGGCGGTGGCCCCGGATGCGGTGGCCTCGTTGCGCCGCCCCTGGAACTCGGCGGTCACGGTGCACTCCACCCGCTGCGAGTTGAGGGTGCTATAGAAAAGGAACGCCGCGAACGCCGCGGCGGCCAGGAGTGTGAGGAGGGTGCTGCGACGCATGGCTGAGGAATATCCGCCGAGCCGGGGAAGGGCGCCAGCCGGGCCGCCGGGGATGGCCTGGCGCTGGACCTTTGTGGTCGCCGCCGTCGCGTGCGCCGGGCTGGTGGCCGGCGGGCTCGGATTCGGCCGCGCCGTGCAGCGACGGGACGACCCGGGACTCGTGCTGCCGAAAGCGATCCGCGACTCGATGGATGCCGTCTTCGTCGCCTCCAACCAGCACTGGAACGAGCTGGGTGACCTCAACACCCTCGAGCGCATGCTGGGGACCGTCCGACCGACGCAGCGGGAATATCTCGGGTGCCTTCAGGGTACCGTACACCGCGGTGCGGTGCGGGTGAACGGATGGACACCGGCGAGCGACATGAAACGGCTGCAGCTCGCCGTGAGCGGCAGCTGCGATGGCGTGCCACGGCTCGTCGGCACGTGGCACACGCACCCCTTCCGCGCCGATCCCCAGAACCTCCCGCTCAAGGAGCGCATGCTCTCTCCCCAGGATCTGCAGACCTTCAGCGCCACGGGTTACTCGGCCTCGATCGTCATCTGGGATGTTGACTCGATCGACGCCGCGGTCCGGGCACCCGACGGAAGCGTTCACCATCCCGCCACCATCAGAATCGAGTAATGCTCCGGGCAAGTTGCGGCTGAATCGGGCGCGGCCCCTCCGATCGCTCATCCTGTATCAGAATGTAGCGTAACGGGTTAGGCGCTTGTTCGGCCGAGGTACATGTTTTGCACCTCTCCTCATGATGCGCCGCAGCGCTACCCCCGAACGCCTGCACGCTTGCGGCAATGACCCCTGTCAGTCTTCCTGAAAGCCAGCACGCGCGTAAATCGCGGCGGAGGGTACTGCTCCGATGAGTCATGTGACGCCTCGCCCCGGCACGTTCCTCGTCGTGGACGACTCCGCGCTTCACCACCAGATGTATCGGCTGATCTTCTCGAAGGGCCCGCTGGCGGGGAGCACCGTGTACCACGCCATGAACGGGCGCGAGGGGTATGCCATGCTCGCCGCCCATCCCGAGCTCACGCTCGTCCTTCTCGATCTCAACATGCCGGAGATGAACGGGCTCGAGGTGTTGGCGCGCCGTCAGGCCGAGGCTCTCCACCCGCACATCCCCGTCGTGCTGGTTACGACGGAGAGCACGCCCGAAGACGAGGCGCGTGGTCGAGCGGCCGGCGCGTGGGACTACCTCCGGAAGCCGTTCCAGCCCGCCGACATGGAGCGGCTCATCGCCCGGCTTCAGGCCGAGCGCGCACCCGCCGCCTGACCCATGGACGACAGTGCCTTCGGTGATCTGATCCCGGAATACATCGCGGAGTGCCTGCCGCTCGCGGAAGCCGTCACCGACGCGTTCCTGGCACTCGAGCGGCGCTGGCGCAACGGCGATACTGACGCGGCCGACGCCGCGGCGCTCAAGGGGACGCTGCACACGCTCAAGGGCAATTCGGCGATGATGGGCCTCGTGCCGATGCAGCTGGTGGCCCACGTCCTCGAGGATCTCACCGCCCGCATCCTGGCCGACGCCGCCGCCCGCACCGAGGCGGCGGCCGCGCTATTGGTCGAGGGCTCCGGTCTGCTGGCCGACATGGTGCAGGCGGCAGCGAATCCCGCCGCGCTCGGTGCCGGTCCCGAGGAGTACGCCGGCCGCGTCCGCGCCCATCTCGGGGCCGGCGCCGAGGTCCTGCCGCAACCCCTTCGGCTGGAGCGTCGGGACGCGGAGCGCCGCGCCGATGCCGGCGCCGACGCGGCCGGAACCATCCGGGTGGATTTCCGCCGCCTCGATGCGATGCTCGAGATCTTCGGCGAGGCGATGATCGAGCGCTCGGCGCTCGTCGAAGTCTACCGCGCGCTCACGGCACGGTACCGCAACAGCCCGGAGATCGCCGACCTGGAGCGCGCGGTGTCGGCGCTCGGCGCCACCATGAAGCGGCTCGAGACCGCGCTCATGCAGACCCGCCTGCTGCCGATCGCGACGGTCTTCGGTCGGTTCGGCCGGCCGGTCCGCGACCTGGCGCGTGAAGAGCGGAAGCGGGTCCGACTCGTGACCGAGGGCGATGACACGCGTCTTGACAAGACGATTCTGGATCGGTTGGGCGAGCCGCTGGTCCATATCCTGTCCAACGCGATCGTCCACGGTGTGGAGCCGGAGGCCGAGCGCGCCCGCGCGGGGAAGCCACCGGAGGCCACGGTCCTGCTGCGCGCCAGCACGCTGGCCGACCGGGTCCAGATCACCGTGGTCGACGACGGCCGCGGGCTCGACGCCGAGCGCATCCTGGAAAAGGCGCGGGCACTCGGGCTGGACGTGCCGTCCGCCGATCGAGAGGCAATCCACGCGCTCATCTTCGTGCCGGGGTTCTCCACCGCCGACCAGGTCTCGACGGTCGCGGGGCGCGGCGTCGGGCTCGATGCGGCGGCCGCCGCAATTCATGCGCTGGGCGGCGGCATCGAGGTCACCAGCGAGCCGGGGCGGGGGACCATGTTCACGCTCACGCTGCCGCTCACGCTGGCGATCGTGCGGTCGCTGATCGTCGAGGTCGACAAGGAGCGCTACGCGGTGCCGCTGAGCCACGTCGCGGAGACCGTGCGCCTCGAGCCGGGGACGCTGCACGAAATCAACAGCCGCGGAGTGGCGATGTGGCGCGGCAGCGCGATCCACGTCGCGGACGGAGGGCAGTTGCTCGGCACAGGCACGACTCGCACGGCGCCGCGCAACTACTACGTCGTGCTCTTCGCCGGCCCCCGCCGGCGCGGCTTGCTGGTGGACCGGTTGGTGGGACATCAGGACGTCGTGGTGAAGGGCCTGGACCCCACGCTCGGCAGACCGGACGTCGTGTCGGGCGCCACCATTCTCGGTGACGGGCGCGTGGCCTGCATTCTCGACGCGGCCGGCATCGTGGCCCTGCGCGAGGTGGCCTGACATGGCCCGCCATTCGAAGGCTCCGGTCGTGGCGGCGACGCCATCGGTGTTCGAGTTCGCCGACCGGGTCTCGGCCCAGGAGGCGGCGGCGACGGCGCCCGCGCCGGTCGGGATGCTCCACCTGATCACGTTCCGTCTGGATGGCGAGGAATTCGGGCTGCCGGTGGAGACCGTGCGCGAAGTGATCCGCGTCGGCGACATCACCCGCGTGCCGCAGGCGCCTCCGCACATCCGTGGCGTCACCAATCTCCGCGGCAGGATCCTCCCTGTGGTGGAGATCCGCACCCGGCTCGGTCTGGCGCCGCTGGTCCCTCGATCGACGGCCCGCGTCATCGTCACGGAAGTCCGCGGGCGGGTGCTCGGTCTTCTGGTCGACTCGGTGGCCCAGGTGCAGAAGCTGCCTGCCGACCGACTGGTCGCGGCCCCCGACGAGGTGACGTCGGCGCACACGACCTATCTCACCGGTGTCGTCCATCTGGACGGGCGCCTGATCATTCTACTCGACCTGGCGCTGGCGCTCGACGCGTCCGCCACTCCCAAGTGAGTCGGCCATGACCCAGACGATGATGCAGAAGATCCGGGACTGGACCATCCGCCGGAAGATCATCACCGGCTTCACGGCGGTCCTGCTTCTCACCGGCCTCCAGGGCTGGTTCGCGGTCCGCCAGCTGGAGCGCCTCAGCGGCGTGTCCGGCGCCATCCAGCTCACGGCCGACGCACGATCGACCATCCTCCTCACGACGACCGTGACGGTGGCCGTGGGCCTGGCGCTGGCGGTGCTGCTCGCCAAGCTGATCGCGGGGCCGCTCGAGAGCCTGGGCCTCCTCGCGGAAGAGGTGTCGAAGGGGAACCTGGCCGCCGACATCAAGAGCCAATCGCGCGACGAAATTGGCTGGCTCGAGCACTCGATGCGTCAGATGGTGAAGAATCTGCGCACCGTGGTGGGCCAGATTTCCACGTCCTCGCGCACGGTCGCGACGTCCGCCGAGGAAATCTCCGCCTCGTCGGTGCAGATGGCCAAGGGCGCCGAGGCGCAGACCAGCTCGACCGAGCAGACCTCCGCGACGATGGTCCAGATGGCCGCCCAGATGCAGGCCCTCGCCCGGAACGCCGAGGCGCTTGCCGCGAACGTGGACGAGACCTCGTCGTCCATTCAGCAGATGAGTGCCACGCTGGTCCAGACGTCACAGAACGGCGAGGCCCTGCTGCAGGCGGTCGAGGAGGCGATGTCGCGGCTGACGACGATGATCGACAACATCGGCTCCATCGCGTCCCGCGTGCATATGGTGGACGAGGTCTCCCAGCGCTCGGTGGTCGAGGCCAAGAACAACGGGGAGCAGCTCCGGACGTCCATCGGCTCGATCGGGAGCCAGTCCGAGGAAATCGGCAAGATCGTCAAGGTCATCGAGGGCATCGCGGACCAGACCAACTTGCTCGCGCTGAACGCGGCGATCGAGGCCGCGCGGGCCGGTGAGGCCGGGCGCGGGTTCGCCGTCGTGGCCGACGAGGTCCGTCGCCTGGCCGAGCGCTCGGTGCAGGCGACCCAGGAAATCGGCTCGGTGATCGAGTCGGTGCAGCTCGAGACCCGCGCCGCGGTCAACCTGATGGGCGGCGTGCTCGGTGCCATCGTCGAATCGATCGACAAGACCTCGCATCTCGTCGGCGAGGCGGCCCGCGCCACCGAGGAGCACGCGGTGGGCGCCAAGGAGGTGCTGCGGATGGCGGGGGGCATGGCGACGCTCACCCGGCAGATCGCCGCCTCCGTCCGGGAGAACGCGGCGGGCGCCAAGGAGATCACCGGCGCCGCCCAGAAGATGAACCAGCTCACGCACCAGATGTCGGAAGCGGTGTCCGAGCAGAAGCGGGGCGGCGAGATGGTCGTGAAGGCGGTCGAGTCGGTGGCACTCGTGTCCCGCCAGAACCTCGTGGCGGTGGAGCAGATGAGCGTCGCCGCCAAGACCCTCGCGGGCGAATCCGAGCTGCTCAAGCAGCGGGTCGAGACCTTCCAGCTCCCCGGGTGAGACTGAAGATGCCCGTCTCTACCGCCGCCACCGCCGAGCGGCTCGCCCGGCTCGAGTCGGCCACCGGG
>OEKJ01000059.1_pt1 | contig 25449 bp, 24 predicted proteins | sample 1503081 | NCBI WGS metagenome assembly OEKJ01 (sample SAMEA104379565, study PRJEB20068) | metagenome | biome: 1000743; feature: 77; material: 1998 | place: USA | collected 2012 | depth 25 m | reverse complement strand
AACGGCCGGCCCGGCATCCACCACGTCTTCGCCCGCACGATCAAGGACCTGATCTGCCGCTTCCACGCGATGCAGGGCAAGTCGGTGACCCGGATCGCGGGGTGGGATACGCACGGCCTCCCGGTGGAAATCGAGGTCGAGCGCGAGCTGGGGATCAACGGCAAGAAGGACATCGAGAAGTTCGGCGTCGCCGAGTTCAACGCCCGCGCGCGGACGAGCGTCTTCAAGTATCAGGCGGAATGGGAGGGGCTGTCGGACCGGATCGGCTACTGGCTCGACTACGAGCATCCGTACATCACCTGCAGCAACGAGTACATCGAGACGGTCTGGTGGCTGTTGCGCCGGCTGCATGAGAAGGGACTCCTCTACCGTGGCCATCGGGTGCTCCCGTACTGCCCCCGCTGCGGCACCGTGCTCTCGAGCCACGAGCTGGCGCTCGGCTACGAGCAGGTGACGACCAACTCGGTGTACGTCACGTTCCCGCTCGAAGACGATCCCAGCCGCCAGCTGCTCATCTGGACCACGACGCCCTGGACCCTCCTCGCCAACGTCGCCGTGGCCGTGCAGCCCGAGCTCGAGTACGCCGAGTACCCGGTCGACGGCCGGACGATCATCCTCGCGACCGCGCGGGCCGACCTGCCCAGCGGCCTGGAGGAGATCGCACCGGGCGCGGGCGGTGTGGGCACGGGTCGCCAGTCCGCGCGGGCGCGCAAATCACCGGTCCCGTTCCGGGCCATCACACCGCTCCGGACGTTCAAGGGCCACGAGCTGGTCGGCCTCCGCTACCGGCGGCCGCTCGAGGTCGTTCCCTTGCCGGCCGACCGGGTGTCGCACGTCGTCGTGGCCGGTGATTTCGTGACGGCCGACGACGGCTCGGGGTTGGTGCACATGGCGCCCGCGTTCGGCGCGGACGACTACGCCATCGGACAGGAGCACGGTCTCGCCCTGGTGCGGCCGGTCGCCGCCGACGGGACGTTCGTCGGCACCACCTGGCCCGAGATCGAGGGCAAGCTGGTCACCACGCGGGAAACCAACGACCTCATCATCCAGCGGCTCAAGCAGGAGGGCCGCTGGCATCTGTCGCAGCCGTACACCCACACGTACCCGCATTGCTGGCGCTGCCAGAGTCCGCTCATCTACTACGCCCGCGATTCCTGGTTCGTGCGCACGTCGGCCGTGAAGGACCGCATGCTGGCGCTCAACGCCCAGGTGGACTGGCATCCACCGGAGGTCGGCGCCGGGCGCTTTGGCGAGTGGCTCGCGAACAACGTGGACTGGGCGCTCTCGCGCGACCGGTATTGGGGCACGCCGCTCCCCGTCTGGATGTGCGACGCCGACGCGTCGCACGTCGAGGTGATCGGCGACTTCAAGCATCTCGCCGAGCGGTGGGGCAAGCCGATTCCGCCGAACTTCGATCCCCACAAGCCGTTCATCGACGAGTACGTCTGGGCCTGTCATTGCGGCGGCCTCATGCGCCGCACGCCCGAGGTGATCGACACCTGGTTCGATTCCGGGGCGATGCCCTACGCGCAGTGGCACTATCCGTTCGAGCAGGAGGCGGAGTTCCGGGCGCACTTCCCGGCCGACTTCATCTGCGAGGGCGTGGACCAGACCCGGGGCTGGTTCTACAGCCTGCTGGCCATCGCCGCCACGGCATTCGAGCAGACGGCGTACGAGCACGTGATCGTGAACGAGCTGGTCCTGGATCCCGAAGGCCAGAAGATGTCGAAGAGCCGGGGCAACGTGGTGGACCCGTGGGAGATGATCCGGGAGTTCGGCGCCGATACGATCCGGGTGTACCTTCTCGCCTCCAGCCAGGTCTGGCTGCCCAAGCGGTTCGACCGGCGGACGATCCCCGAGGTCGCGGGCGGGTTCTTCAACACGCTCCGGAACACCTACGGGTTCTTCTCCCTGTACGCCGGTGCGTGGCGGCCGGACCAGGCGCCGCCGCCGGCGCAGCGGAGCCAGATGGACCGGTGGCTCCTGAGCCGGCTGGATGCGACGGTCGAGGCGGTCCGGGCGCACTGGGGCGGCTACGACGTCACCGCCGGGACGCGAGCGGTCATGGACTTCGTGGTCGACGACCTCTCGAACTGGTACGTCCGCCTTTCCCGCTCGCGGTTCTGGGCGCCGGATCGCGAGGCGGACCCCGCCGCCGTCGCGACGCTGCACGAGGCGCTGGCGACGGTGTCCCGATTGCTGGCGCCGGCCGCACCCTTCGTGACCGACTGGCTGCATCGGGCCCTCGCGGGAACCTCGGTGCACCTCGCACGGTTTCCGGTGGCTCAGGGGCGGCGCGAGTCGCCGCTCGAGTTGGCGATGGACGCGATCCGGCGGCTGGCTTCGCTCGCGCGGGCCGCGCGGGACGACGCGAACATCCGGGTCCGCCAGCCGCTCCGGCGGATGCGCGTCGCGGTGCCGGCCGCGGTCCGCGGCTCGGCCTTCGACCAGTTGTTGGAGCTGCTCCGCCTCGAGGTGAACGTGAAGGAGGTCGAGGTCGTGAGCTCGGACACCGATCTGGTGCGCCTTCGAGCCCGCCCCAACTTCCGGTCCCTGGGTAAGCGCTTCGCCAAGCGTACGCCGGACGTAGCCGCAGCCGCCGCGCGGCTGATCCAGGAGCAGCTCCGCGCGCTCGAGACGGGAGAGAGCGTGTCGCTGGAGCTGGACGGCGAGACGATCACCTACCTACCGGAAGACCTCACGATCGAGCGCGAGGTCACCAGCGACTGGATCGTGAAGACCGACGGGCCGTACGTCGTGGCGCTGGATCCGGTGATCGACGACGGGCTCAAAAGCGAGGGCTTCGCCCGCGAGGTGATCAACCGGGTGCAGCGCCTGCGCAAGGAGGCGGGCTATGAGTACACCACACGCATCCATCTCTGGATCGACGGCGACCGGGTGGCCATCGAGGCGCTCCGGCCGCATGTCGCATTCATCGAGGCGGAGACGCTTGCTCGGTGCCTGGAGCTGGGCGCCCGGGCCGTCGCCGCCGATCTGGAGCAGGCGCTCGAGATCGACGGCCGGCGGATCGTTCTCGGCGTGCGGCGATACCAGGACCGGTGACCTGCAATGACCTCAACTGAACGGAACGTCCGCATGAACAAGAAGCAGTTGTCCCACCTGGAGAAGCGCTTGCTCGAGGAGCGGGCGCGGGTCATGAAGGAGCTGGGCTACTACGACGAGTCGTTCAACTCCTCGTTGCAGTCCTCGGACGGCGACCTGTCGTCCTACTCCTTTCACATGGCCGACCAGGGGACGGACGCCATGGAGCGGGAGAAGCAGTTTCTCTTCGCCTCACAGGAAGGGCGCTATCTGTGGCACGTGAACGAAGCGCTCCGACGGCTCTACAAGACGCCCGACAAGTTCGGGCACTGCCACACCTGCGGGGCCGAGATCACCTTCGAGCGGCTGGACGCCCTGCCGCACGCGCGCCTCTGCATCACCTGCAAGGAAAAGGAAGAGGATGGCAAACGGCGCTGACCGGCGGATCTTCTGGGCGGCGGCCGTACTGGTCGTGGTGCTCGACCTCCTGACCAAGCTTGCGGCCGAGGCCACCCTGCTGCTCACGCCCGGCATCCCGGTGATCGGCGACTGGTTCCAGCTCCGCCTGGTCTACAACCGGGGCGCCGCGTTCGGGCTCCACGTCGGCCCCTACTCGCGCTGGGTGTTCTTCGGCGTGGCGGTGGTGGCGGTGCTGGTCCTGAACCGGATGTCCGTGCAGACCTCGATCGGCGACCGTTTCCGCCAGCTCGCGCTGGGGCTCGTGGCCGGCGGCGCCGCCGGCAACCTCATCGATCGGATCCGCAGCAGCCGCGGAGTCGTCGACTTCCTCGATGTCGGCGTCGGCTCGCTCCGGTGGCCGACGTTCAACGTGGCGGACATCGCCGTGAGCTGCGGCGGCATCGCACTCGCCATCGCACTCTGGCGGGAAGACCACCGCCGGGCGCGCGCCGAGTCCGCTCCGGCGGCATGACGCCCGGGCGGACGGGCGGCCGCGCCGCTCCGCCCGATCTCGAGTTCTCCGTGGTCGCCGAGCGCACCGAGCGCCTCGACCGCTTCCTCGCCGACCAGCTTCAGCTCTCTCGCACCCAGGCCGCACGCCTCGTCGCCGATCGTGCCGTCGACGTGAACCAGGCCATTGCCCGCGCGTCGCGCACGCTCGTCCGCGGCGACCGGGTCGCGGTGAGCTTTCCCGACGCCGAGCCCCCGCGCCAGCTGCGCCCGGCCCCGATCCCGCTGGCCGTCGTCTGGGAGGACGAGCATCTCGCCGTCATCGACAAGCCGGCGGGCCTGGTCGTCCATCCGGCGCCGGGCCACTGGGACGACACGCTGGTGAACGCGCTGGTGGCGCGGGGCACGACGCTGGCCGGCGGCGCCGAGGGGCGGCCCGGCATCGTCCACCGGCTCGACCGCGACACCTCGGGGCTCATGATCGTGGCCAAGACCGACGGTGCGCACCGGCGGCTCGGGCACATGCTCGCCGCGCGCCGGGTGCACCGCGCGTACGCGGCGCTTGCCTGGGGCCACCTCGGCGACAGCCCGACCACGATCAGTGAGCCGCTGGCGCGACACCCGCGCGATCGCAAGCGCATGGCGATCGTCGCGGGCGGGCGCACGGCCCGCACCGATGCGTACGTGGTCGCGCGCTTCGCCAGCATCGACCTCGTCCGCCTCGAGCTGCACACCGGTCGCACGCACCAGATTCGCGTGCATCTCGAGCACGTGGGTCACCCCGTCGTCGGCGACCCGGTCTACACCGGCGGGGGGAGCCGGCGGATTTCCGGGTCCGCTCGGGGCGCCGCCGAGGCGCTGGAGCGGGCCGCGCCGAGGCAGGCACTACACGCCGCCTGGCTTGCGTTTCGCCACCCCGTGTCCGGGAGTCCGCTCGAGCTGCGCTCCGAGTGGCCCGCGGACCTCCGGCCGGCGCTTGCGCTCGCGGGCGGCGCGGACCTCGTTGCTCGCCCGGACCCCCTCGCCTATCTTCAATTCTTCGATAGACATGAGTGAAGCCGACGCCCTGCCGGCCGTCGTCTTTCGGGTCGGCGACCTGGTCTGCGCAGTCCCGGCGGCCCGCATCCGCGAGGTGCTGGCCCGGCTTCCCGCCACCCGCATTCCCGGCGTGCCATTTGCCGTGGAGGGTCTGGTCAACGTTCGAGGCGGCTTGTTGACGGTGGCGGACGGCCACGCGCTGCTCGGCCGACCGATGCGCCCGGATGACGAGGGCGCCATCCTGGTGCTCGACTTCGCGGGCCGCCGCTTCGGACTCGCCGTCAGCCAGGTACTCGACTTCGTTGAGTTCCCGCCCGGCTCTGTGTCGCCCCGCGAAGAGTTGCCCGGTGTGGATCCGGCCCTCGTTCGCGCCATCGCCACCCGGGACGATCGACACTTCATCCTGCTGGACATCGATGCGCTGCTGGCTCCAATGGCCGGCGCCAATCCGGAACCGCTCGGAGGTGGGCAGTGAGTCACACGGTCCTCGTCTGCGATGACGCGATCTTCATGCGCACGATGATCAGCGACATTCTGAACCAAGCCGGCTTCGAGATCGTGGGCGAAGCGGAGTCGGGACTCCAGGCGGTCCAGAAATACCGCGAGCTCAAGCCGGATCTGGTCACCATGGACATCGTGATGCCCGACATGGGCGGCATCGAGGCCGTGCGCGAGATCTGCAAGCAGGATCCCGACGCGAAGATCCTCATGTGCAGCGCCATGGGCCAGCAGGCGCTCGTCGTCGAAGCCATCCAGGCCGGCGCCAAGGATTTCGTCGTCAAGCCGTTCCAGCCCTCCCGCGTTCTCGAAGCGGTCCAGCGCGTTCTGGGCTAGAGGCGTCCATGGCCGACCCGAAGTATCTCGCGCTGTTTCTTGCCGAGAGCCGGGAGCATCTCGGCACCTGCAACCAGCTGCTGCTGGAGTGGGAGCGCGACCCTGCGGCCTCGGGACCGGTCAACGGCTTCTTCCGCGCCATCCACAACATCAAGGGCATGGCCGCGACGATGGGCTACGCCGCGGTCGCCGACCTGGCACACCGGGTGGAGAACGTGCTCGCCACGATCCGCGCGGGCCGGGCGGCCACGCCGGACCTGATCCAGCTCTTCTTCCAGAGCGTGGACGCGCTGGAGCAGGCGATCGAAGGCGCGGCGGCGGGCAGGAACGAGCCGGCCCCGGGCCTGCTCCAGGCGCTCGACGACGCCGGCGGGCGCATTGCGAGCCCCGCTGCCGCGGGTGCCCGCGCGTCCGCAGCACCGGCCAAGGCCAGCGCCCGCAAGGGACCGCGCACGCACGTGGTCGGCGTCACCATCCGCTCCGCGGCCTCGATGCGCGGGGCGCGCGCCATGCTGGCCCTCCGGCGCGCCGAGGCGCTCGGTCCGGCCACGGGCGTCAAGCCCGCGGCCGCGCAGTTCGAGCGGGAGGACTTCGACGGCCGGTTTGTCTTCCAGCTGAGCACTGACGCCCCCGTCGCCCGCATTGAAGCCGCGATCCGCTCGGCCGGCGAGGTCACGGCGGTCGCGTTCGACGCCGACGTCGTCATCGACGCCGACGGCCGGGTGGCCGTGGGGCGGCAGATCCGGGTGGATCTCCGGCGGCTGGACGCCATGATGAAACAGGTTGGCGAGCTGGTCGTCGCCCGAAACCGCATGGTGGAGCTCGTGCGGGGCGACGGCTCGGAGCTGGCCGAGCTGGCGGGGCTGGTGTCGCGCCTGGTCTCCGATCTCCAGACCGAAGTGGTCGCCGTGCGGATGACCCCGGTGGGCGAGGTCTTCGAGCGGTTCCCCCGACTCGTCCGCGATCTCGCGCGCGATCTGGGCAAGCAGATTCGCTTCGAGGCGGAGGGCGGCGACATCGAGCTGGACCGGGCGATTCTCGACGAGCTGGGTGATCCGCTGCTGCACCTGATTCGCAACGCGGCCGATCACGGGCTCGAGTCGGCGGACGAACGGGTTGCCGCAGGCAAGCCGCCCGAGGGGCGCATTCGCGTCTCCGCGGTGCGCGAGCGACGCAGCGTCGCCATTCGGGTGTCGGACGACGGGCGGGGCATCGATCGGGCCGCGATCCTCGCCAAGGCCAGGCGCGAAGGTCTCGCGGAGGCCGGCGTCGACCTCCTGACCGACGATCTCTTGCTTCGCGTGCTCGCGCGACCGGGGTTCAGCACCGCGGTCCAGGTAAGCGGGGTGTCGGGGCGGGGCGTCGGGGTCGAGGTGGCGCTGGCGCGGGCCCGCGCGCTCGGCGGCAGTCTCGAGGTGCAGACCGAGCGGGGCGTGGGCACCACCTTTACGCTGCGCGTGCCGCTCACGCTCGCGATCGTGCGCGCGCTGCTGGCCCAGGCGGGGGAGGAGCGCTATGCCGTGCCGCTGGTCTACGTCGCCGAGACCGTGGAGTTCGACGCCCGGGCGGTGACCGCGCTCCGGAGCCGGGAGGCGTTGCTCGTGCGTAACCGGGTCATTCCCACGGTCCACCTGCGCGATCTCGTGGCCGCGCGCACCGAGCGGCAGCCGACCCGCCGGCCGACGATCATTCTGGAGGTGGGCGAGCGTCGCGCCGCGCTCGTGGTAGACGCCTTGCTGGGGCAACAGGACATCGTGATCGAGCCGTTCGACGCACCGCGCGGAATGCCGCCGTACCTGGGTGGGGCGACGATTCTCGCCGATGGTGCGCCGGCTCTGATCCTCGACGCGGCCGCACTGGTGTAGGGGGGAGGATGGAAGACGTGCGGGATCTCAAGGAGCTGCAGCTCGACGCGCTGAGGGAGGTCGCGAACATCGGCGCCGGCCACGCGGCCACGGCTCTGTCCCAGCTCACCAGCCGGACGATCATGATCGCCGTGCCCGAGGTGAACATCCGGCCGCTGGAGGAGGTCCCCGAGCTGCTCGGCCGTCCGGACGAGGTCATCGCCGCCGTCCTGATGCACATGATGGGCGACCTCACCGGCCGCACACTGGTGCTGTTCCCCGAGCCGTCCGCCAAGGCGCTCTGCGACATCCTCTTCCGGCGGAGCCCCGGCACGACGAGCGACTTTACGCCCATGGAGCAGTCCGGCCTCAAGGAGGCGGGCAACATTCTCGCGAGCGCCTACATGAACGCCCTGAGCGATTTCATGGGCATGATGCTGGTGCCGTCCGTGCCGAGCCTGGTCATCGACCTGAGCGCGGCGATCCTCACGACGGCCTATCTCAACTTCGGGCACGACCGCGACTACGTCTTCTGCGTCGAGACCGCGTTTCGGGTCGCGGGAGCGACGGAGCCGCTGCGGGGGCATTTCCTCCTCCTCCCCGATATGCCCTCCCTCCGGGCCATCTTCGACGCCATCCGTCTGTCCTGAACCATGTCTTCCGCCGTGCTGTCGGAGCGCGAGCGGGACGTGCTCCGGTCGTTCGCCCGTCGCATCGATGCCGCCGATGCGGGCGCCCACAACAACCTCGGCGTGCTCTACTGGCAGAAGGGGCTCGTCACCGAGGCGATCGAGCAGTTCACCCAGGCGCTCGAGCTGGATCCGCGGATGGATGTGGCCCGCGCCAATCTCGAGATCGCCTACCGGGCGAGCGGGCACTACGACCAGGTGGTGGCCGAGCTGCAGGAGAAGCTCCGCCGCACGCCCGGCGACCGTGACGCCCGCTGGGAGTTGGGCCGCGCCTATGCCGCGCTGGGTCACCACGGCGAGGCGGCGTCGGAGTTCGAGACGCTCCTCGCCTGGTATCCGAACGATCCCGGCGCGCTGATTCAGGTCGGGCTCGCGGAGCGGGCCCGCGGCCGGCTGGAGGTGGCGACCGAGTGGTTCGCGCTTGCCTGCGAGCGCGACCCCCAAAGCTCGGTCGCGCTGTTCCACCTGGGCGAGACCCTCTACAACCGCGGCCTCAACGATCAGGCCCTCCTGGCACTCCAGGCAGCCACCGAGCGCAATCCCGACAACGCGGAGGCCAACTACCTCCTCGCGTTCCTCTATGGCGACCTGGGAAAGCAGGAGGAGGCGCGGGCCGCTACCAAGCGCGCGATCGCCCTGAATCCGACGTTCGCCCGGGCGCAGGCGAACCTCGCGCTCGAGCGCGTGGCCGCGCGAGGCGAGCAGGAGCGGGCGGCCGCGCGCGACGCGATGCGACCGCGCGTGGTCGAGGGCGGCGCACTGGCGCACTTCAACCTGGGCCTCGCGTTCCGCCAGCGCGGTTACTACGCCGAGGCTCTGCGCGAGTACCGGATGGGCCTCGACGCGGGCGAAGACCGCCGGCTCAACCTCCAGGCGATGGCGGAGGTCCATCTTCTCCGTCGCGATCTCCCGGCCGCGCTCGAGCTGTACGATTCGCTGGTGCGCGACTATGCCGACTCGCCCAAGCTGTGGAACGAGCGCGGCGTGGCGCTGCACCAGTCCGGCTGGCGCGATTCGGCGGCGGAGTCCTACCAACGGGCCGTCACGCTCGACCCCGGCTACGGGCTCGCCTGGAACAATCTCGGCGTCCTGCACGCCCACCAGGGCCAGGTGGATGAGGCGGCGGATGCGTTCCAGCGCGCGCTCGCGTCGCCCGGCGCGCCGCCGGCGGCCCGGCTCAACCTGGGGCTGCTCCATCTCCAGCGCCGCCGGCTCGAGGCCGCCCTCGAGGCGTACCGCGAGGCGCTGGTGCAGACGCCGCAGAGCGCCGCCGCGTGGAACGGCGTCGGGCTCGTCCTCATGGAGCTGAAGCGCTGGGGGGAGGCCCGCACCGCGCTGAGCCGCGCGGTGGAAGCAGACGCAGGCTTCGCGGCCGCGCACTACAACCTCAGCTTCTCGCTGAGCCAGCTCGGCGACTTCGACGGCGCCCTGCGGGCGACCAAGCGCGCCCTCGAGCTCGATCCGTTCTACGTGCCGCAGAAGTATGCCCTCACGATCGATCTCCAGTTCGAGGATTCCACGATCGCCGTGCCTCCCGATCTTGCCGCGGATGTGGCCGGCGGCGACCTCGGGACCGAATTTGCGTTCGATCCCTCGACACTGGACCGGCTGTTCCGGGAGCTGGCGCCGGCGCCGGAGCAGCCTGCCAAGCCCGCGCCGACGGCGGATCCGCTCGCCCTCGCGCGCGACTACATCAGCAAGGGGATGCTCGAGCGCGCGGCTGCGGAGCTGAGCCGGGCGCGGGCGCGCGGCGCGGCGCCGGCCGCGGCGACCGCGCTCCTGGGCGACCTCTTCGCGCGCCGCGGGCTGCATGGCGAAGCATTGGAGCGGTACCGTGAAGCGCGCGCGCTCGATGGGGAGAATGGCGACGCGGCCGGCGGCGAGATCCGGGCGCTGATCGCGCTTGGTCGCACGACCGAGGCCGCGCCCCTGGCCGAGGCGTTTGCCCGGCGCTCGGCCAACGTGGTGGAGGCCCACGCGCTGCGCGCCCGGGTGCGCCTCGACGTGGGCGACGCGGTCGGCGCGCTGGACTCGGCCCGGGCCGCGCAGGCCCTGGCGCCCGGCCGCGCCGATCTCCTGCATCTGCAGGCCCGCATCGCGGCTCGCCTGGGCGACCGCAACGCGGCACAGGAGGCCTATCGGGAAGCCCTTCGTCTCGACGGATCCATGGCCCAGGTCTGGTACGAGCTGGGACAGCTGGAGGAAGAGCAGGCCCGGCTCGACGCCGCGCGCAACGCCTACGAGCGCTCGCTCGAGGTGCTGCCGACGTTCACGACGGCCGCGCTCGCGCTCGCGAGCCTGGTGCAGCGCACGGAGTCGGCCGGCGCTGCGGTGAACCTGCTCATCATGATTCTGGAAACCGACCCCTACGAGCTGGAGGCGCTCGCCGTCCTCGGCCGAGTCCTGCTCGACGACGGGCGCACGCCCCAGGCGCTCGAGGCGCTCGAGCGGGTCCTCCGGTTCGATCCCGAGCACCGTCCTGCGCTCTTCCATCGTGGCGTCGCCCGGGCGCGGCAGCGACGCTTCGGAGACGCCGTGGCCGACTGGGAGCGGGTGATCCAGCTCGATCCGGCCGGCACCCTCGCGACCGAGGCCCGGAACCGGGCCCGCTCGGCCCGCGACCTCCAGCACATCTTCGCGACCGCGGCGGGATAGGCTCATGGCGATCGAGGGACCGCTCAAGGAGCTGAATATCCATGACGTCTTCCAGCTGCTCGATCTGGGGCGGAAGACGGGCGTGCTGCGGGTCACGTCGGAGCTGCGCCAGAACGCGGGCGTGGTTCACTTCGACCGCGGCGCGGTGATCGCGGCGCAGATCACGAGCAATCCGCACGTGCTGGGCGAGTTGCTGCTCCGCTCCGGCAAGCTGCGGGAGGAGGACCTCGCCCGGGCGCGCGCGCTCCAGGCGGCCGGGGACCGCCGGCGCCTGGGCGAGATCCTGATCGCCATCGACGCCGTCGGCCGGCGCGAGCTCGACCGCTGCGTCCGCGCCCAGGTCGAGGAAGTCGTCTTCGAGTTGATGAGCTGGTCGGAAGGCTACTTTTCGTTCGTCGAAGGCGTCCTCGACCGCTCCGGCATCGAGGCTCCGGTCAGCATCCCCACCGAAGCGCTCATGATGGAGGCCGCGCGGCGCATCGACGAGTGGGCCCGGATCGAGACCAAGGTTCCCCATCTCGGAATGATTCCGCGCCTCCAGGCCGGCGCCGACGATGCCGCGCCGCTCGACCTCGTTCCGTTCGAGTGGGAGGTGCTTTCCGCAGTGGATGGCGTCCGGGACATCCGGAACATCTCCGAATCGCTGGCGCGGTCCGACTTCGACGTGGCGCGGACCCTCTACGGCCTCACCACGGCCGGGGTCGTGGTGCTGGACCAGCCCGTCGCGCAGCCTGCCGAGCGGACCGGATCGACCCATGCCGCGCCCGCGGCCGCACGGGTGGAAGAGCACCTCGCACAGGGTGACCTCGAGGGCGCCCGGCTCGCCGCCGTTGATCTGGTGGCGGCCGACCCCGAGCGGCCGGAAGGCCACGTGGCGCTCGGACGAACGCTGCTCAAGCTCGGGCGCTACGAGGAGGCGGAGGACGCGCTGGTGCAGGCGCTGCACCGGGATCCGACGGCGGCTGCGCCGCGCCGGATGCTCGGAATGGCCCAGGCGGCGCAAGGCCGCTACGCCGATGCTATCGAGAGCTGGGACCGCTGGCTGCGCACTGATGGTCGCGACCCGGAAGAGGAAGCACACGCCGCGGCCGTCGCCCAGCTCCGCGACGCGGCCACGGCGCTTGGCGACGCGTTGAGTGCACGCGATGTCTGACGATATCCGCGGCATGACCGCGGAGCTGGCCGCGGATCCGGACAGCCTGGTCTTCCTCGACCTGGGTGAGGCGTTGCGTCGCCGGAACCAGCTTGACGCCGCGTACAAGGTCGCGCGCACCGGCGCCAACCGCTATCCCGAGCTGGCCCGGGCGCACGACCTGTGCGCCCGCATCCTGTGCGACCGCGGTGATCGCGACCGGGCATTCGAGTCCTGGGTCAGCGCGCTCGACCTCGACCCGGTGCTCGTCTCCGCCCACAAGGGGCTCGGCTTCCTCTACTTCCAGGCCGGCGACTTCGCCTCCGCCGAGAAACACCTCGCCTACGCCGGCCAGGCCGACCCGGACGACGTGGGCACTGCGGCGGCGCTGGAGCGGGTCCACGCGCTGCAGCGGACACCCGCGCCCGCGAGCGCGCCGCCGCCGGCGGTCGCGAGCCCGGCGACGGCTGCTGCCGGTTCCGCCCCTCCGCCGGCGGACGCGGCGGACGCGGAGTTGGACTCGGAGCCGGTGCTCGCCGCCTCCGAGCTCCCGTTCTCCTTTGAAGAGTCCCGCCCGTCGCCGCTGCGCGACGCGGTGTTTGCCGGCCTGGACGGCGGAACCGACGGGCTGCTCCTGGTCGATTCGGCCGGGCTCCGCCTCGGTGGCGGCCTCCGCAACCCCGAGGGCACGGACGTCGCCGACTCGGTCGCCGCGATGCTGGCGGGCGTCTCCAAGGAAGCCGCCCGCACGGCGCGGCTCCTCGACCTCGGCGACTGGCGCGGGCTCGCGGTCGAGTGCGGCGACGGCAATCTGTTCCTCTCCGCGCCCACCGACTCGACGCTCCTGCTCACGGTGCGGGGCCTCGATATGCCGATGGGCCGCGTCGCCCGGTTCGCTGAGCGGGCGTCGGTGGCTGCGCGCGCGTGGCTGGAGGGGAGTCAGTGAGCGCGGCCGCCGAGCTGCTCGAGCGGCTGTCGACGGTGCGGGGCATCCGCGGCTCCGCGCTCGTGTCGGCGGGCGACGGCCTCACGGTGGCCGAGTCGCTCATGGCCGGCGTGGACGGCCGAGCGGTCGCGGCGCTCGCCGCGAGCCTGGTCACCCGGCTGCGCCGCGCCACCGAATGCGCGGGACGTCGTGAGCCGGTCTTCCTGCAGCTCCACGCGGCGGGTGGGACGGTGCTCGCCGCACCCTGCGGTGCGGACCTCGTGCTGGTGGCCATCGCGGGACCGGACACCAACGTCGGCCTCGCCCGCCTCGAGATGCTGGACGTCGTCGGGAGACTCGCCTGATGCGGGCCGTAGAACCGTGGGTCAAGGTGCCGCTGGAGCGCTTCCTCGCGGAATCGTCGGCTCGCCTCACGCTTCTCATGACGTCGTCGGGGCAGGTCATCGCCCAGCACGGCTTCACCCGCTCGTTGGACGTCATGACCGCCGCCGCGCTCGGCGCGGCGATCGTCGCTTCCACCCAGGAGATCGCCCGCCTGGTGGGCGAGCCGCGCTTCCTCTCGATGGTCCATCAGGGTCTGAGCCAGCACGTGTTCCTGTCGGGGTTCGAGACCCCGCGCGGGCGCTGGATCGGACTGGTCGTGTTCGACGGTGAGAGCACGGTGGGTCTGGTGCAGCTGTTCTTCGACCGCCTGGTGGGCGAGTTGGTGGAAGCGGCGCCGCGGCAGGCGCCCTCGGAGCGGGTCTTGCCGGAGAACTTCGAGCGGGAGCTCAACGCGAGCCTCCGCGCGCTGTTCGGACGGTGAGCCGATGTCGCTCGTGAACTTCGCCGCCCGCGAGATCACCTGTAAGATCGTCTACTACGGCCCCGGGCGTTCCGGAAAGACGACCAACCTCCAGTACATTTTCGGCCGAGTGCCGGAGGGCCGGCGGGGCCGCATGGTGTCGTTGGCCACGCACACCGACCGCACGCTGTTCTTCGATTTTCTCCCGCTCGACCTGGGCAGCATCTCCGGCTTCGCCACGAAGTTCCAGCTCTACACGGTGCCGGGCCAGAGCTATTATGGCTCGACCCGGCGGCTCGTGCTGCAAGGCGCGGATGGGGTCGTCTTCGTCGCCGACAGTCAGGCACGTCGCCTCGACGACAACGTCGAGAGCCTCCAGGACATGCAGACGAACCTGCTGGAGCAGGGCGTCGACGTTCGCCAGCTCCCGGTCGTGCTCCAGTACAACAAGCAGGACCTGCCGCCCGACCTGATCCTCACACCCGGGGAGCTGGATGAGGCGCTCAACTTCCGCGCGGTCCAGAGCTTCTCGGCCGATGCGCTGCACGGCGGCGGGGTGTTCGAGACGCTGAAGGCCATTTCCGAGCTGGTGCTGCGCCGGCTCGCCGCCGGAGGGCCGCCGACGTGAGCCCGCCGCTCAATCCCTACTTCCGCTTCGACACCATGGTGGTCGGCGCCGCGAATCGGCTCGCGGTCACCGCGGCGCGCGCGGTGGCGGAGACCCCGGGGACGGTGTACAACCCGCTCTTCGTGTACGCCAAGCCGGGCCTGGGAAAGACTCACCTCCTGATGGCGATCGGCCACGGCGCCCAGGCGATCGACCCCGCGCTCTCGGTCGAATACCTGACGCTCGACCACTTCATCGAGGCGTTCCACGCGGCGATCGCGTCCGGACAGGGCGAGGCGTACCGCAAGCGGTTCTCCGACATCAGTCTGCTGCTGGTCGATGACGTGCAGTTCCTGAGCGGCCAGCGGGAGGCCCAGGCCGAGCTCCTCCGCATCGTCGATGCAATGCAGACCGCCAGTCGCCAGATCGTGCTGACCAGCGACCGGCCGCCGTCCGAGATCGAGTCCCTGGACGAGCGGCTGATCCGGCGGTTCGCCGGCGGGCTCGTGATCGACATCTCGCCGCCCGACTACGAGACCAAGGTCGCCATCCTGCGCCGGAAGGCGGAGGAGCGGCGCGTCACGCTCGAGGCCGGCGTGCTGGAGGCCGTGGCCCGGCTCGCGCTCGACAACGTGCGCGAGCTGGTCGGCGCGCTCAACCGGTTGATCGCCCATCAGGCGGCCGGTGATCCCGTCCCGCCCGAGCGGGTGGAGGCCCTGCTCGGCGCCAAGCTCGCCGTCGATCCGGCCCAGACCCAACGTGCCGCCGGTGGGGTCGTCGGTTCCATCGGCGCTCCCGGCGCGCCGGCCGCCGCGGCATCCGGTCAGAGCGACGAGTTCGGCGACTTCCTCTCCGACATCTCAGCCACGCTGCATCAGCAAATCGAGGCGTGGCGCGGCAAGGTCGCCGCGGCGGTCCTTCGATGGGAGGGCGAAGGGTATCGCACGGCCCGCCTGGAAGCGTTGCTCGATGGCGAGCTGGCCCGCGATCCGGAGGAGGCGCTGCGCGAGTTCGAGGCGGACGTTCGCCGGCTCGACGCCCTCCGCACCCAGGCCGAGCAAGCGGCGCCCGACCTCGCGGGCTCCCCGGTCTTCCGCGACCCGGGGAACGTGGCGGCGGCGGAAGAGCTGCTGGAGCAGGCAAAGGAGGGCGCGCATCCGCCGCCCGCCCCCTCGCCCCTCTGGCGGCTCGATGCGGTGGTCGAGGCGCCGGGCAACCGGGTCGCCGTGCAGGCCGCACACGCGGTCGTGGCGGCGCCGGGCGAGAAGTACAACCCGCTCGTGCTGGTGGGAGGCAGCGGGGTGGGGAAGACCCACCTGCTGCACGGCATCGGCAACGCGCTGACGGCCCGGGGCCTCCGTGTCGCCTGCCTCGGCGCGGAGGAGTTCACCGGTGAGCTGATCGAGGCGATCGACCGCGACGCGGTCACTCAGTGGCGCAAACGCTACCGCCGCGCCGACGCTCTGCTGCTCGATGACGTCCACCTGGTCGCGGAGAAGAGTCGCTCGCAGGACGAGTTGTTCCTCCTCTTCAATCATTTCCTCGAGCACGCGCGCCAGATGATCTTTACCTCGGCCGTGCCGCTGTCGCAGCTGGCCGGGGTCGAGTCGCGCCTGCTCACCCGGCTCGAGGGCGGGCTCGTGGCCGAGCTGCCGGTGCCTGACCGCGAGATTCGCCAGCGGGCCGCCGATCGCCTCCTCAGCGAGAAGATCCCGGAGATCGATCCCGAGGTGGCCGCCTACATCGCGAGCCGGCCGGCGGAGTCCGTCCGCGCCGTGCTCGGCCTGGTGCAGCGGGTGCTGAGCGCGGCCGAAGCGCAGCAGGCGAAGCTCACCGCCTCGTTCGCGCGCACGGTGCTCGAAGGCGCGCCCGCGCGCCCCGCGCGCCGGCCCAGTGCCCCCCGCGCGTCCGGTCTCGTGGCGCCCGGGCAGGGCGGCATCCGGAGCCGAGAGAAGATGGTCTGGGATTGGCCGGACATCGGCGAGCGGCTGATCGAGGAGTGGCGCTGATGGCGATCAAGGGCAGTCTCAAGGAGGCCAGCCTCCCCGACGTCATCCAGCTGCTGTTCCTCGGACGGCGCACGGGATGTCTCGCGCTCGCCGACCGGCAGAACTTCGGCACGATCCACTTCGACGAAGGCCAGATCGTCTACGCGGCGATCGTGAACCGCCGCGATCGCCTGGGCGACATCCTCGTGCGGGGCAAGCGGATCACGCCCGAGCAGCTCCAGGCCGCGGTGGCGGCGCAGGATGCCGCGCGGGAGCACCGGCTCGGCGAGATCCTGGTCGAGCAGGGCTCCCTGTCCCGCGAGGAGCTGCAGGACTACATCCGGCTCCAGGTCGAAGAGGCCGTCTACTACCTGTTCACCTGGTCCCAGGGCACGTTCAACTTCGAGGCCGGCGTCCGGCCTGAGCGCGAGGACTTCCTGGTCCACATCAACCCCGAGTATCTCCTGCTCGAGGGCGCGCGCCGCGTGGACGAGTGGAGCCTGATCCAGAAGAAGATCCCGTCGTTCGACCTCATCTTCTCGGTGGACAGCGCTCACGTGGGGCAGTCGGACGTGAAGCTGTCCACGGTGCAGACCGGCATCCTTCCCTTGCTCGACGGGACTCGCGACGTGCAGCAGGTCGTCGAGGAGTCGGGCCTGGTGGAGTTCGAGGTCGGCCAGGCGCTGTACGGCCTCGTGCAGGCCGGCTTCGCCCACCGGGTCGGGACCTCCGCCGCGGCTCCCGTCACGCGGGTGAACGACACTCGCATCGAGGAGCATCGGAACCTTGGTATCGCCTTCTACAAGGCCGGCATGTTCGACGAAGCCCTGCGCGAATTTCGCCGCGTCGCCGATCTGCGGCCGTCGGAGGGCAGCGCGCCGTTCTTTCTCGGCCTGATCTCGCTGCGGCAGGGTCGCTGGGCGGAGGCGGTGGAGGCACTCCGGACCGCGTCGGACAAGGGCGGCCCGCGCCCGGCCGCGCTCCATGCGCTGGGCCTCGCGCTCGAGCAACTGGGCAAGCTGGAAGAGGCCGAGGCGGCCTTCGGCGACGCCGCCGGCCGGGCGCGGGAGGATCCGCGGATCATGCTGGGTTGGGCCGTCGCGGCGCTGAAGCGCGGCGAGTATCAGGTCGCGCTGGGCCGGCTCGCGCGCGCGCGCGAGCTGATCGGCGAGAAGACGGTGCCGGCCGCCTGGTACTGGGCCGCCGGGCTGGCGCACGCGGGGGCGGAAGACCACGAGGGCGCGCTCACGGTCGCCCGGGCGGGCGTGGCCGCCTTTCCCCAGGATGCCGTGCTTCGAAACAATCTGTCGGTGCTGCTGGAGGCGGCCGGCGATCTCCCCGGCGCCGAAGCGGAGCTCAAGGCGGCGCTCGCGGAAGATCCGTCGCTGCCACAGATCTCGAAGAACCTCGCCGATCTCTGCTATCGGAGCGGGCGTTACGACGACGCGTTCGAGGCCTACGAGCGGGCGGCCAAGCTCCAGCCGGATCTGGGCGACGACCTCTACTTCAAGCTGGGGAACCTGGCGTACAAGCGACGGGACACGGCGCGCGCCCGCGCCAGCTGGGAACGCGCCACCGAGCTCAACCCCGGGCACCAGCTCGCGCGCGCGAACCTCGACATGCTCGAGCGGGCCTCATGAGCGACGCGGACGAGGCCGCCTTCAAGTCGCTGGCCCGCCGGATCTCCAAGGGGTCCGGCCTGGCGCTCGACGCGTACAAGGACAAGTGCATCCGGCGGCGCATCGCGGTCCGCATGCGGGCCTGCGGCGTCCACACCTACGCCGAGTACGAGTCGGTGCTCGAGCGCACGCCGGCCGAATACGAGCGCCTCCGGGACGCTCTCACGATCAACGTCACCCGCTTCTTCCGGAACGTGGAGACGTGGGAGCGGCTCGCGGCCGGCTTCCTGCCCGCGCTGTGGGCGCCGACGGCGACGCTCCGGATCTGGAGCGCGGGCTGCGCGTCGGGCGAAGAGGCCTACAGCCTGGCGATCGTGGCGGCGGAGCTGGCCGACGCGCGAGGCCGGCCGCAGGCGCTGGAGCGCGTGACCATAGACGCTACCGACGTGGACCGGGACAGCCTGGCGCGGGCCGAGGCGGCGCGCTACCGGCCGGAGACACTGATGGAGACGCCGACCGCGCTCCGGTCCCGGTACTTCGAGCCGGACGGCGACCAGTATCGGGTCGTGGAGCGCGTGCGGCGGCGTGTCCGGGTGCGCCCGCTCGATCTGAGTCGCGAGCCCCCGCCCGAGCGGCCCTACGATCTCATCGTGTGCCGCAACGTCGTCATCTACTTCGACCGGGCGGTGCAGGAGCGGCTGTTCCTCGCGTTCGCCGAGACCCTGCGCCGGGACGGCATCCTGGTCCTCGGCAAGGTGGAGACGCTGCTCGGCCCCGCGCGGGATCGCCTCACGCTGGTGGATGCCCGTGAGCGGATCTTCCGGCGGTCGGCGTGAACGGCCGTAACGGCCGTGAGGTTATCGTGCGCGTGGCCGATCTCAGAGTGGGCGGCCCCGAGGACGTGCTCGTGACCATCGGGCTCGGGAGCTGCGTCGCGATCGTGCTCTACGATCCGGTCGTCCGGGTGGGCGGGCTCGCGCACGTGCTGCTCCCCTCGCCGGCCCTGTCCCGGCGGCAGCAGCAGAACCCGGCGAAGTGTCCGCAGACCGCGGTCCCGCTTCTGCTCGAGGAGATGGCGAGACGCGGAGCGAGCCCGCGCCGGATCACCGCGCGGATCGCGGGCGGGGCGAGCATGTTTGCTTCGCTCAATGCGCCGGGTACGGTCAACATGGGCGAGCGGAACATCGTCGCGAGCCGGAACGCGCTCATGACCCACAGCATCCCGCTGGTCGCGGAGGACGTCGGCGCGGACTACGGCCGGACCGTGCGCTTCCAGATCGAAGACGGGCGGATGGACATCTCGTCGGTGGCACATGGCAGCCGCGCCCTCTGACCCGCCGCGCACCGTACTGGTGGTGGACGACAGCCCGTTCTTCCGGCGTCTCATCAGTGACCTCGTGAAGAGCACGGGGGAATTCCGGGTCGTCGCGACGGCGCGGAACGGGATGGACGCAATCCGGAAGGTGCACGAGCGGGCGCCCGACCTCGTGCTCATGGATCTCGAGATGCCGGAGCTGGACGGCCTCGAAGCCATTGGCTACCTGATGTCCGAGTCGCCGCGGCCGATCGTGGTGGTGAGCGCGTATGCCGGCCCCGGCACCGCGGCCGCGATCCGTGCGCTGGAGCTGGGCGCGGTGGACCTCGTCGCCAAGGAAGAGGAGCGGAGCGACGCGGCCCTGGCGCGGTTCGGCGAGCGCGTGATCGCCGCCCTCCGCGCCGCGGGCGCCGCCGACATCAACCGGCTGCCCGTGCTCGCGCGTCCGGCGCAGGTGCCGCCGCCGGCGCCCGCCCTCACGCTCGCGGGACGGGCCCGCTTCTGCGTCGCGGTGGCGGCGTCGACCGGCGGGCCGCGCGCGCTGGCGGAGGTCGTGCCCGGGTTGGTCCGGGGGCAGGAGGCGGCCGTCGTCATCGCGCAGCACATGCCGCCGCGGTTCACCCGGAGCCTGGCGGAGCGGCTGGCGAGCCAGAGCCGGCTCACGGTCGTCGAAGCGGAGCACGGGACCCCGCTCCTGGTGGATACGGCCTATGTCGCGCCCGGCGACTGGCACATGCGCGTCGTCGCCGCCAGCGGCGGCGCCCGGCTCGAGCTGGGGCGGGACGCGCCCGTCTGGGGCGTCCGTCCTGCGGCCGATCCGCTGTTCCGCTCGGTGGCGGCCGTGTTCGGCTCGCGCGCGGTTGGAGTCGTGCTGACGGGGCTGGGTCGAGACGGCGCGGAGGGACTCCGGGCCCTGCACGATGCGGGCGGCGTGGGGATCGCGCAGGATCGTGAAAGCTCGACGATCTACGGAATGCCCAACGCCGCCGTGCAGGCCGGCGGTGTCGATCAGGTGTTGCCGGTGGCCCGCATCGCGGAACGGGTGACTCGGGAGCTCGAGCGGATGGGACGAGCGTGAGCGGGGCGGCGTTCGCGATGCTCCTGGTTCGGGCGGGGCGCCGGCAGGTGGCGCTCACCCTCGATCATCTGGTCGAGGTCGTGGATCCGGGCGTGCCGATCGGCGTGCCGGCGCGGCAGCCCGCGTTCCGAGGCCTCACGACGGTTCGCGGTCGGCTGCTGCCGCTGGTGCACCTGGGCACGCTGCTCGACGGCGGGTCGTGCCCCGAAGGCGTCGGTGATGCCGGCGTGGTCATCGCCGTGGGGGAGCGCCGGATCTGCCTCGAAGTCGAAGCGGTGGAGGAGGTCGTTCGGGCGCCGGCCCTGCCGGTGCCCGCGGGCGAGACCCTTCCCTGGGCGATTGGTGTAACGCGCGCAGCGGGCGGTCTCGTGCCGGTTCTGGACATTCCGGCCCTCGGCGGCCGGCTCGCAGAGGGAGGAAGCTGACGTGGCCACCGAAGACGAAATCCAGCTCGTCGCGTTCCGCGTGGGGCCGCAGGAGTTCGCGCTCGACATCCTCCAGGTCGAGCGGATTCTGCGGTACGAGCGCCCGGCGCCGCTGCCGAAGGCGCCGGCCTTCCTCGAGGGCGTGGTGCGCTACGAGGACGGACCGGTCCCGGTCGTCGATCTCCGGAAGCGCCTCGAGCTGGCCGCCCCCGTGCGCGAGGAGACGCGGCTCGTGGTCCTCAACCTCGAGGACCAGCGGGTCGCCATCGTGGTCGACGAGGTCCTGGAGGTCCTGCGCGTCGACAGCACGACCATCACGCCGCCGCCCCCGGTGGTGCGGGGTCTCGCGGCGCCCTACATCGCGGGCATCATCACCCGCGCCAATCGTACGATCGTGCTGCTGCACGTCGGCCGGCTGCTCACGGCCACCGAGCGGCTCGCGTTGGTCGGCGTAGGAGGCTGATATGGCCGATACCTGGGTCTCGACGCTGCGCGGCCAGTATCGGGAGATCGAGCAGCGGCTCGAGTCCATCGGCGGGACCGGTGACCGCGAGGCGGTCAAGCGCGACATCATCGACTTCTTCAAGCGGGTGGACGGCGCCCTCGGCGAGCTGACGCAGCTCAAGGAGGATATCCGGACGCTCGTGGACAAGTACAAGCAGACGGCGGCCGCCGTCGACGCGCCCCAGGCACCCCAGTTCACCGGCGCGCGCCCGGCGGTCCAGGCGGACCATCTCAACGCGTCCACCTACATCGAGAAGGGCTGGAGCCTCATCTCGCTGGGCGACTACGCCGGGGCCATCCAGGCGCTGGAGAACGCCCTCGCGCGCTCGCCCGGTGCTACCCAGGCGCTCTCGCTCCTCGGCTGGGCCCAGATGCTGAGCGAGCAGTACGACGAGGCCCTCGGCACGTTTTCGAAGGTCCTGATGAAGGAGCCCGCGAACGCACTCGCCCGCATCAACGTCGGCTACATCTGTCTCAAGAAGCGGATCTTCGGCGAAGCGATCGAGCACCTGTCCAAGGCGATCCGCCTCGACAACGACCGGAAGGCCACGCTCTACGCCCACTACTACCTCGGGCTCGTGTATCTGGAGCGCGAGATGTACGAGGACGCCCAGACATTCCTCCAGAAGACGCTCGCGCTGGGACCCAGTCTGGTCGAGGCGTGGTTCGAGCTGGGGCGGGTCCGCTGGTTCGCAGGAGATAAGGAAGGCGCCGCTCAGGCATGGACCGACGGCATCAAGGCGAACAAGTTCAATCCGTGGGCCAAGCGCTGTCGGGAGATGCTCGACCTGGCGGCGGGCGGTGGCGAGATCCCCCGCAATCTGGTGGATGGGTAGGGCGGCACGCCTCGCGTTTTCCGTCGTAGTCTCTTCCTTCTTCTCATCCTGCCGGTCCAGCGGCCGGAGCCAAAGCCGCGAGCCATGGCGGTCGGGCCGGTGACGGCGGTGGCGTGGCCGGCGCAGGCGGACCTTGCGGTGGCGCTCGCGCGCGAGGCCGGTCGTCCGGCCGACTGGCCCGGCCTCGGCTCGTTCGCGCCCGAGAGTCTCACGCTGATCGTGGTGCCCGACCGGGCCCGCTTCGATTCGCTGATGCGTGGGCGGGCCCCCCACTGGGGCGCCGGACTCGCGCTGCCCGCCGCACACACGATCCTGCTTCGCGCCGACGCGGGGGACCTTCACCTCACGCTCCGCCACGAGCTGGCCCATCTCGCGCTCCACGCCCGCGTGTCCGTGCGGGTTCCGCTCTGGTTCGATGAGGGGTACGCCTCCTGGGCGGCGGGTGAGTGGGAGCGGCTCGGCGGCCTCGAGCTGAATCTGGCCGTGGCGCGCGGCGCGGTGCCGGACTTCGATCAGCTCGACGGCGCGCTTCGGGGGTCGGCCGCCGCGGCCGACGCCGCGTATGCCTTGGCGATGTCGGCCGTGCTGGACCTGGGACGTCGGAATCCGGAGGGGCGCCTCGATCCGTTGCTGGCGCGGCTGGCCGCGGGCGAGGACTTCGACGACGCCGTCCGGGCGACGACGGGCCTCTCGCTGGCCCGATTCGAGGACGAGTGGCGCCGAGCGGTCCGCAGCCGTTATACCATCGTGACTTGGCTGGCGGCGGGCGGGGTCTGGGCGGTGGCCGCGGTGTGCCTGATCGTCCTCCGGTGGCGTCGCCGCCGGACCGACCGCGTCCGCCGGGCCGCGCTCGACGCGGGGTGGGTGGTGCCTGAGGAGCCGGGGGACCCATCTCCGCTTGACCCGCCCCCGACGGGATGATAGCCTCCATGTCTATGCCCAATCCCGGGACCCGTGAGACTGGTCGGCGGACGCCCCTCGGGCGACGGAACATCCTGCTCCTGGGCGCCGCGCTCCTCACTGTGGTCGCGGGCTACGTGGTCCTGCAGGCCGGCAGCCCAACTGTGGCGGCGGCGCTGCTGGTGCTTGGCTACTGCGTCCTCTTTCCCGTCGGCATCGCGCTGTAACTGTCGGCGCCCACTCGGCACACTCCGTGCATCGGGACGCCAGGACCGAGTGGGCGCAGCATGCGAGTGGGGCGAATAGCTCAGCTGGTTCAGAGCGCCTGCCTTACACGCAGGAAGTCGGGGGTTCGAATCCCTCTTCGCCCATGGCGTTTCCGCGAATCCTGTTTCGGAGGTCGTGCATGTCCCTGGTTCGTCTGAGCGTCCTCGCCGTGCTGGGCACGGTGCTCGTCGCGCCCCTCGGCGCGCAGGTCCCGCGGAGACCGCGGGAGCAGCAGGTCGCCGCCCTGCCGCGACTCATGGTCGCGAATGCCTACGTCACGGCGAGCGCGGATTCCGCCGCGGCCGTGCAGGTCGGCGCGGGCCTCCGGGACAAGATGTCGAAGGCCACCGACGGCGACTACAATGTGCTGACTCAGGATCAAATGAATGATGCACTGAGACAGTACGGCTATCCCGCCAACGCGATTCTGAGCCCGACGCTCGCCACGACGCTGGCCAAGAGCGTGCAGGCCAAGGTGCTGGTGACCTCCACCCTGACCCGCAGCGGCAGCGGATACACGGCGCAGGGGCGGCTCGCCGGCGTGAACGACGAGGCCGGGAGCGTCGTGACGGTGCCCCAAGAGACGCTGACGCTGACCGATCTCGGTGGGCGGGTGGCGGAGCGGCTGGAGCCGGCCTTCAAGTCACTGCCGGACGCGAAAGCCTGCATCGACCAGCGCTCGGCCAAGCCGGACAGGGCGGCGGAGTCGGCGACCAAGGCGCTCAGGCAATACCCGGGCAACGGACTCGCGGAGTACTGCCTCGCCCAGATCGCGCTGGGCAAGAAAGACAACAAGGACGCGATCAAGCACTTTCAGGCGGCGGCCAAGAGCGATCCGTTCAGCCTCGCGGCGTGGTCCAACCTGGCGGAGCAGTACCAGGCCCAGAACGACACCGCCAATGTGCTGGCCACCTTCCGGCAGCTGCTCATTGTGGCGCCCACCAACCAGAAGCTGCGGGAGCAGGCCTTCAAGTACTTCCTCAACGCGAACAAGCCCGATATCGCCAAGGAAATCGCGGACTCGGGCATCAAGAACGATCCCTACAACCCCGACTTCTACGACCTGAAGAGCAACGCCTGCCTCTTCCTCAGCGATTTCAAGTGCGCGATCGACGCTCTGGAGCAGGGGTACGCGATCGACTCGACCAAGGCGGACACGCTGTTCTTCACCAAGATCACCGTGGCCGCGCAGCAGCGACCGGACACCGCCCGGCTGCTCAAGTGGGCCAAGGTCGCCACGAAGCGGTACCCCAACAATGTGACCCTGCTGCAGTCGCTGGCGAAGGCGTACTCGCTCAGCGGCCAGCTCGACAGCAGCGCCGCTGTGGCGCAACGGCTCGTCGCCGCGAACCCGAGCGACGTGTCGCCTGCGCTGGAAGTGGCGCAGGCCCTGATCAGCGCCAAGCGGCCGAAGGATGCGTTGCCCCTGATCCAGCTGGCGGCGCAGAAGGGTGACGCCTCCGCCAAGGAGAACGTGGCCGCGCTGCTCTATCAGGCAGCGGCGCCCCTCCTCCAGGACACCCCGCCGGACTACGCGGGCGCGGCCGACCTGCTGCGCACGGCGGTGGCCTACGCGAATCCGCAGGGCAAGGTCTTCCCGGCGGCCAACTACCTCCTCGGACTCGCGACCCTGCTCCAGGTCCCGCAGGTGGACCCGCAGGCGGAGAAACAGAAGTCGTGCGACCTGGCCAAGCAGGAGAGCGGCCTGCTCGAGGAAGCGGAGAAGTCGCTTACGGCCGGCCAAAGTGCGAACCCCGAAGTCGCCGCCCGCAACCTCGGCATCATCGCGAAGTACAAGCCCCGCGTGGCCTCGATGCTGAAGGCATACTGCAAGTAGGGGACTTCCTGGCCGCTGGCGGGGTACCTATATTGACCCCGCTTCGGAGGGGCTGTAGCTCAGCTTGGTTAGAGTGCCGCACTGTCACTGCGGAGGTCGCGGGTTCGAGCCCCGTCAGCCCCGTGGGTAGCGTGTTAGCCATTAGCCGTTAGCCATTAGCTTAGTAGCCCTGAGCTAATGGCTAACGGCTAATAGCTAAT
>OEKJ01000041.1_pt2 | contig 28285 bp, 24 predicted proteins | sample 1503081 | NCBI WGS metagenome assembly OEKJ01 (sample SAMEA104379565, study PRJEB20068) | metagenome | biome: 1000743; feature: 77; material: 1998 | place: USA | collected 2012 | depth 25 m | reverse complement strand
TCGCGCTGGTGCGGCGGGCGCAGGAGCTCGACCCGCTGGTGCACCGCTCCGATGTGGCTTCAGCGCTGCTGCGGGCCGGACAGTACGAGGAAGCCGCCCAGGCGGCGGTCCGCATGATCGAATTCGACCCGGAGTATCCCCGCAGCTACGCGTTGCTGGGGTGGGCCTACATGAAGCTCGGGCGGCACGACGAGGGACTGGCCGAGCTGGAGCGGTCGGCCCGACTCGTCCCGGGGGACACGATGTTTCTGGGACAGCTGGGGCAGGCGTATGCGTTGGCGGGGCGGGCGGAAATGGCCCGGGAGATTCTGCGCCAGCTCGAAGAACTGTCGAGCCAGCGCCACGTGTCGCCGTACCATCTCGCGTATGTCCATACGGGGCTGAACGACCTCGATCGGGCCATGGACTGTCTGGAGCAAGCCTTTGCGGAGCGGTCCGGCTCCATCTACGGTATCAAGGGCTCGTTCCTGTTCGGCCCGCTGCAGAAGCATCCAAGGTTCACGGCGCTGCTCCGGAAGATGAACCTGGCCTGAGCAGGCCCGGCGCCGGGACTTACGAGCAGTACTCGTCCACCTGGTCGATCCCGATCCGGACGTCCCGCGGCTTGCTGCCGTTCTGCGGGCCGAGAATCCCGGCGTCTTCCAGCTGGTCCATGAGGCGCGCGGCGCGCCCGTACCCGATCCCGAGCTTCCGCTGGAGCAGCGAGGTGGAGCCGCCCTGGTTCTGTACGCAGGTGAAGGCGGCCTCTCGGAACATCGGATCCCGCTCCGAGGGATCCAAGCCTTCCTCGCGGCCGCCGTCACCGTCCTCGGTGTCCGGCACCTCGTCGAGAATGTTGGTTTCCGCAGCTTCAGCCACTCCTCGCCCCTCCTGCTCCTTCTCCCAATCGCGATACCGGCGCATGAGCTTCTCGCTCTCCTCGGTACTGATGAAGGCGCCCTGGAGCCGCATCGGCTCGCTCTTGCCCGGCTCAAGGAAGAGCATGTCGCCCTTGCCGAGCAGCGCCTCCGCGCCGTTCTGGTCGAGGATCGTGCGGCTGTCCACCTTCTGCGCCACCCGGAACGCGATGCGGCTGGGGAAATTGGCCTTGATGAGTCCGGTGATGACGTTCACCGATGGCCGCTGCGTGGCCACGATGAGATGGAGGCCGACGGCGCGCGCCTTCTGGGCCAGCCGTGCGAGCGGCGCCTCGATCTCGGCCTGCACCGTCATCATGAGATCGGCCAGCTCGTCCACGACCAGCACGATGAGCGGCAGCTTCCCCTGGGTGTAGGGCTCGTCCGGTGCCGGGGGCGGCGTGTCCGGCGGCTCGGCCGCGACGTCGCTCAGCGTCACCTTCTTCGGGACCGGATTTCTGAGCGGTTTCCCGTCCAGCACCTTGCGATTGAAGTCGATGATGTTGCGCGCGCCGTTGGCCTCGAGCAGCGCGTACCGCCGCTCCATCTCGGCCACCGCCCACTTGAGCACGCGCGCGGCCTCCCGGTTGTTCGTGACCACCGGATGCCGGAGATGCGGCAGGTCCTTGTACATCGAGAGCTCGACCATCTTCGGGTCGATCATCAGGAACCGCAGATCCTCCTTGTGCTGGTACTGGTAGATGAGCGACGTGATGATCGCGTTGATCCCGATTGATTTCCCCGTTCCCGTGGCGCCCGCGATGAGGAGATGGGGCATCTTCGCCAGGTCAGCGATGACCGGGCGCCCCTCGAGGTCGAGGCCCAGCGTCACGGGGAGGACCCGGTCCTCGGCGGCCCAGGCCTCGTCTTCCAGCAGCTCGCGCAACATGACCACGCGGGACTTAGGATTGGGCACCTCGACACCGACCATGTCACGGCCGGGGATCCGGGCCACCCGGATGGACCGGGCGCTCATCTTGAGCGCGAGGTCGTCCGCCAGCGCGACGAGCCGGTTCATCTTGACCCCCGGCCGGAGCCGCACGCCGTACTGCGTGACCACCGGGCCCGTGGTGCGGCCGGCCACGTCGCCCTCGACCTTGAACTCGCTCAGGGTGGCCTCGAGCCGTTCCTGAAGGGCGTTGAGCTCGGTCTCTCCGGCGTCCACCGCCTTACCCGAGGGCGGATCCAGCAGATCGACCTCCCACACCGGGCCCAAGCTCTCGGCGCCGGCGCGTTTGGACTCTGCCTTCTTCGACGCCTTCGCGCGCGAGCCACGCGGCTCACCGGCCGAGCGGGCGCCACGGCCGCTGGGTGAGTCCTGGACCGGGGTCGACTCGGCCGGCGTTGGAGCGGCGGTCCCCGGGAAGTTGGGGCGCCGCGCGAAGTCCCCCCGCTTCTCCCCCTTGTCCTTGCCGGCCTCGAGCCGCTGCAGCGGGTGCCAGGCGAACGTGAGCAGCGTCAGCGCCGAAAGCGCGAGAAAGCCGAGCAGCACCGCGCCTGCCACGCCGACCTTGGCCGCGATGAGCTCCGAGAAGAATCCCGGGACCAGTCCCACGAGTCGGGCCGGGAGGCTGCGCTGAGCGACGTCGGGCACCAGGTCGACGTGGCTCACGCCACCGAACACGCCGATCAGATAGGGCACGAGCAGGCTCAGGCCGCCCATGAGCAGCGCCGCCCGCTTCATGTCGAGCCGGCCCAGACGTTCGAAGCCGGCCAGCGCGAGCCCGATGCCGAGCAACGGGAGACCAACGGCGCCCACGCCGAGCGTGTGCCAGAGGCCATGCCCGATCCAGCCACCGACCGGGCCCGTGAGCGGGATGGGCAGGAGCGTCAGGCCGACGAAGACGCCCAGCACGAGCGCGGTCAGGGCGCCGAGCCGGCGGTGGGAATCCGCGGTCATGACGGCTGGGGCTGAGGCTGCGGATGAAGCTGGGGTTGGGAGCCGAGCTGGGGCTGCGCCGCGGTCTGGTGGGCTGGCGTCACCCGGCGCTCGTGAAAGTGCGGGAGCACGGGATAGGCATCCATCCGCGCCGCATCGAGCACGTCGCTCCCGAAGCCCAACCGGGCGAGCTCGCGCCCCGCGCGGCTATAGGAGAGGGGTCGCGCCCAGTTGTCCCCGTAGCGCCGCACCAGATCGAGGCTCGCGATCGCAGCGTCGTTGAGTCCCCGTCTGGGCTTGCGCCCGCCCAGCGCCGCGATCGCGAGCCGTCCGGCACAGTACGCGTCGTCCAGGCCGAACGCGGCCTCCCGTCCGGCGCACAGAATGAGCACGTCGCGGTGCTCCTCCAGGGCCTGCCGGGCCCGCTCGCCGGCAACGGTGAGGTTCACGGCGGCCGCCACGTAGACCGCGGCGGCGCCCTGGGCCGCGAGCAGCGCCTTGGTGCCGTTGGTCGTGGTGACGATGAGGGTCTTGCCCCGCACCGTCTGCTCGGTCATCTCGAGCGGGCTGTTGCCGAGCGCGAAGCCCGGGATGCGCACGCAGTCCTTCTCGCCGGCCAGGAGCACGTCGGCGCTGCCGATGGTCTGCGCGAGGCGGAGGGCCTCCTCGGTCGACGCAACCGGAATGAGCGCGCGGGCGCCGTGATGCAGCGCGGCACACATGGCGGTGGTGGCCCGCAGAATGTCGAGCACGAACACCGTCCGTCCCTGGACGTCCGGCGGCCCGAGTCCGAGCGGCGAGAACGCGACGTCGAGGCGTCTCATGCGTCGGGCTGGAGCAGGTGGGCCTCCCGCTCGAGGAATCGGGTGTCCACCTGGCCGCGCACGAAGTCCGGATGCCGGATGACGCGGGCGAGAAACGGAATGGTCGTGGTCACGCCTTCGAGGATGAAGCTGTCCAGCGCCTGCCCCATGCGTGAGAGCGCTTCCGGCCGGGTATTGCCGTGCACGATCACCTTGGCCAGCAGCGAATCGTAGAACGGCGGCACGGCGTAGCCGGCATAGACGTGCGTGTCGACCCGGACGCCGGGACCGCCCGGCGGGTGGTAGGCCGTGATGAGTCCCGGACTCGGCTGGAAGTTCCGATACGGATCTTCGGCATTGATGCGGCATTCGATGGCGTGCCCGCGGAGGCGGGTGCCGTCACCCATATAGCTGATGGGCTCGCCCGCCGCGATCCGGATCTGCTCCTTGACGAGATCGAAGCTCGTGACCATCTCGGTGACCGGATGCTCGACCTGGATCCGGGTGTTCATCTCCATGAAATAGAATTTACCATCCGTGTCGAGCAGAAACTCGATCGTGCCGGCACCCTGGTACGCGATGTTCGACGCCAGCGCCACCGCGGCGTCGCCCATGCGGCGGCGCAGGTCGGTGTTGAGCGCGGGGCTCGGGCTCTCCTCGATCAGTTTCTGATGCCGCCGTTGGACCGAGCAGTCCCGCTCGCCCAGATGGACGGCCTTGCCGTGGGTATCGCCCAGTACCTGGATCTCCACGTGGCGCGGATGCTCCAGGTACTTCTCCACGTAGACCGATCCGTTGCCGAACGCCGCCAGCGCTTCGTTCTGCGCGAGGCCGAAGAGCTGGACGAACTGCTCGGCGTCGTGGGCAATCCGCATCCCCTTCCCGCCCCCGCCCGCCGTCGCCTTGATGATGACCGGAAACCCGATCTGCTCGGCGAAGGCCAGGGCCTGCTCGGGATCGTCGATCGTCCCCGGCGATCCGGGCACGGTGGCAACGCCCGCTTCCTGGGCCAGCCGCCGGGCGGTGGCCTTGTCGCCCATGAGGCGGATCTGCTCGCCCGTGGGTCCGATGAACGTGATGTTCGAGGCCCGGCAGGTGTCCGCGAACTCGGCGTTTTCCGCGAGGAAGCCGTACCCCGGGTGAATCGCGTCGGCCCCCGTGATCTCGGCGGCCGCGATGAGGTTCGGGATCTTGAGATACGAGAGGCGCCCGGGGGGCGGACCGATGCAGACGTCGTCGTCCGCGAAGCGGACGTGCAACGACTCCCGGTCGGCTTCGCTGTAGACGGCGACGGTCTGGAGGCCAAGCTCGCGACACGCGCGGATGACCCGCAGGGCGATCTCCCCGCGGTTCGCGATGAGGACCTTCTTGAACATCAGGGCGTGAGATCGAGCGACCGCTCCGCGCCCTGGTCGCCGCTCATCTCGGAGAACGTGCGGTCGGAGGCGGAGTCCACGCCCGAGACGCGGAGGGCGAACTCGCTCGGGTTGGACGAGTAGAAGAGCGCGCTCTCGTACGCGACCGAGCCCTCCCTGTACCACTTCATGAGCGACTGGTCGAACGACTGCATGCCGTACGACACGGTGCCCTGGGCGATCAGGTCCGGAATGTTCAGTGCCCTTTCGATGTCGCGGATGTCGTCCGCCACCGCGGCGGAGTTGACCAGAACTTCCGCCGCCGGCACGCGGCCCCGCCCGTCCTTGCGGGGCACGAGGCGGAGACAGACGACCGCCGCCAGGGCGGTAGCCAGCAGCGACCGGATCTCCTGGTGCTGGTACGGCGGATAGAAGGAGATGACCCGGTTGATGGTCTGGGTGGCGTCGGTGGTGTGCAGCGTGGAGAACACGAGGTGGCCGGTGTCGGCGGCCTTGAGGGCCGTGTCGAGCGTCTCGGCGTCGCGGATTTCGCCGATCAGAATCACGTCGGGATCCTGGCGCAGCACGTGCCGCAGCGCGGCGCCGAACGAGAGCGTGTCGCTCCCGACCTCCCGCTGGGAGATGTTCGACTGGACGTCGCGGTGCAGGAACTCGATCGGGTCTTCGATGGTGATGATGTTGCAGCGGCGGTGCAGGTTCACGTGATGGATCATGGACGCGAGGCAGGTGGACTTGCCCGAGCCGGTGATCCCCGTGACGAGCACCAGCCCGCGCGGCTTGAGCGCGATCTCCTCGAGGATGGCCGGAAGGCTCAGCTCCTGGATCGTCTTGACCTCGTAGGGGATCGCGCGGAAGGCGAAGGCGAGCGTGCCGCGCTGCTGATAGATGTTGGTGCGGAAGCGGCCGACCCCGGGCACGCCGATCGCGAAGTCCGCTTCTTTCTTTTCGGCGAACTCCTTCACCTGCCGCGGCGTCATCACCTGCTCGGCCAGGAGCTTCAGGTCCTCGGGCTTGAGCGGCGCCATCTCCAGCGTGGCCAGCTCGCCGTTCACCCGCACGGTCGGCGCCCGGCCCACCTTGAGGAGCAAGTCGGAGCCGTTGCGCTGGATCATCTGCGCGATGGCCTGCTTGAAATTGAAGGGCGCGACGGCCCCGGCCCCGGTCGGCTCAGCCATTCGGATCCACCCGGAAGAGAACCTGTCCGTATTCCACGGGTTGCGCGTCCTCGACGGACACCTCGCGCACGACGCCGGCGATCTCCGCCTCGATCTCGTTCATGATCTTCATCGCTTCGATGATGCACACCGTCTGCCCGGCGGTGACGCGGGTGCCGACCTGGGCGTAGGGATCCGCCCCGGGCTCCGGCGACCGGAAGAAGGTGCCCACCATCGGGGAGCGGATCTCCTTGAGCCCCGCGGGCGCCGCGAGCGCGACCCCGGCCCCGGGCGCTGCGTGGTCGGTGGCCCGGTGGGCGGCGCTCGCGGGGGGAGCCAGCGACATTGTCCCCGCGACGGGGCCGGGAGCCGGGGCGGCCAGCGCAGTGGTCGACGTGCGGGTGATGACGATCCCGGTGCCGAACCAGCCCTTCACCTCGATCGATCCGATCTCGGGGGACTCCCGGAGGAGCTGCGCGAGTCGCCGCACGTCTTTCAGGTCCAGCGACTTGATGCCGGGAACGGTCTGGAGCAGCTCCGCGAGATGCTGCATTTCCTGTGGGGTCATAAGCGGGGTGGTGGCCTCACACGAGTTCGACCAATTCCGTCCGGTTGTCCGACAGACACTCCGGTCCGCCAGGGCCTAGATAGACGTCGTCCTCCAACCGTACTCCGCCCCAGCCCGGAAGATAGATCCCCGGCTCCACCGTGACCACGGCATGCAGCGGAAGCGGCGCCTCGGCCGTCGGCGCCACCCGTGGCGCCTCGTGCACCTCGAGCCCAACCCCGTGGCCCACCGAATGTCCGAAGGCGTGCCCGAAGCCGCGCTCCGCGATCACCTCGCGGGCCAGGGCATCGCCCTCCCGACCCGTCATCCCAGGCCGCAGATGGTCGAGTGCGCGGCGCTGAGCGGCCCGCACCAGCTCATAGATGGCCCGCTGCCGCTCGTCCGCTTTCCGGCCGACGACCACCGTCCGGGTGAGGTCGGCGCAATACCCCTCAATCTGCGCACCGAAGTCCAGGAGCAGCCAGTCGCCGGCCTCGATCGTCCGTCCGCTGGTGCGGGCATGCGGCAGCGCCGAGCGCGGGCCCGACGCGACGATCGTCGGAAAGGGGTGCCACTCGCTGCCTCGCCGCCGGAGCGCGCCCTCCAATTGCGCGGCGACGTCCCGCTCACTCCGGCCGGCGCGCACGCCGGGAAGCACCTCGGCGAGGGCATCCTGCGCGACCGCGGCCGCCCGGCGGATCGCCGCGACTTCGGCTGGGTCCTTCACCGCCCGCAGTCGCTCGACGAGATCGGTGGTCGGAACGATCCGGCCGCGCATCGCCCCGGACAGCCGCTCGGCGTCGCGCACGGTCAGCGCGTGGGCCTCGATGCCGAGGGTCGAGAGCGGCAACTCGCCCAGGTGCCTGAGCAGCCGATGCCACACGCTGGCCTGATCGACCTCGACCCGCGCGGTGTCGCCGACCTCCTGGGGACCCTGCGTGGCGTACCGGAAGTCGGTGACGAGCAGAGCGCCATCGGCCCGAACGAGGAGCAGCGCGGCGGAGCCGGTGAAGCCCGTCAGGTAGCGGATGTTGGGGAGATGGGTAACCAGCAGCCCGTCCAGCCCCTCGTCCGCGAGCAGCACACGGAGCGCGCGCTGGCGCTCCGTCCGCCAATCAGGCGGCACGCAGGCGGCCCACGAGCCCGTGCAAGGCCAGCACGTAGCTCTGTGCGCCGAACCCCGTCACCAACCCCAGCGCGAGATCCGCGAGCACCGAATGCCGGCGCTCAGGCTCCCGGGCGAAAATGTTCGACAGATGCAGCTCGACGAAGGGAACCCGCACGGCGAGGAACGCGTCGCGGAGCGGGAGGCTCGAGTGGCTCAGCGCGGCGGCGTTCACCAGCGCGCCGTCCGCCCGCCCTTTGAGACCCTGGACCGCGTCCACCAGTGCGCCCTCGTGGTTCGATTGCACCCACTCGATCTCGGCGCCGAGCTTGGTGGCTTCGGCCCGGACGAGCTGCTCGATCTCCGCCAAGGTGGTGCGCCCGTAGATCTCCGGCTCCCGCGTCCCCAGCAGGTTCAGGTTGGGGCCGTTCAGGACCGCGATACGCATTCAGCGCTTCAGGCCCTGGAGCCAGGCGTGAAACTGGTCCAGGTCGTCGCCGCTGCGTGCGTGCGAGCGACCCGCCGCCCGGGGCGACGGCGGGCCGCCACTCTTGGGAGGGGAGCCGAAGAAGTCGTCGAACGATCCCGGCGTCGCCGCCCCGGGGGCGGGCGTTTCCCCGGACTGCCGCCCGACCGCGGGGGCGACCGGCGGGGGCTCCTCGCCGAAGACGGAGCCGAGCGAGAGCGGCTCGCCCGCGGGCCGGGTCGCCGAGGAATCGTCCGGGCCCGACTCCGGCTGCGCGGCCGGCGCCTGAGCCGGCCAGCGTGGAGCCACGTCGTCGGGCCGGGTCTGGAGCAGCGACTGAAAGAACGACGCCACCGACTGGCCGCCGGTGTCCCGCGCCGCGTACGCGGGCCGAGGCGGCGGCGCAGCCACCGCGGCCTGGCGCGCTTCCAGCTCCGACAGCCGTCCCGCCAGCTGCTCACCACCCGGTGTGCGGCGGACCAGCTCGCGATACACGGTGATGGCTTCCATCAGGTGACCCTGACGCAAGAACACCTCGGCCATGGTTTCGGTGACGACCAGCTCCGGCTCTCCAACCGGCGGCGCATCGTCCAGCTCTCCCACCGGCTCGGCGACCGCCTCTGGAACAGCGACGGCCTCGGGAGCCATCGCGGCGGGCTCCGGCGTGAGCTTGGCCTCTTCGGGGGCGGGCGGCTCGTCGAGCTCGTAGAAATCCGCGGTGCGCCCGAACAGCGACGCGGGGGACGGCGGGTCGACGTGCGTGGCATCGGCCCGATCGGACGCCCCCGGCGCGGGCTCGGCCGGGGACTCGGGCGGGGGCGGAGCGAACGGATCGTCGACCCGCGTCGTGAGGTCCGGCAGCGCGGATGTGATCGGCTCGGGAGGAGCCAGATCCCGTCGCAGGTTGTCCATCCCGGACGGCGTGCCCGTCACCTGGGCCAGGAGGTCGTCCACCGCGCTCGGTGTCTGGTACTCCGAGTGGCCCGAGACGTTGAGGACGATGTCCTCCGACTGCTCGAAGCCGAACGAGTCGGGGTCGGGGAACGCCGGTGGCACGAAGGGGCGGTCGAAGGCGGGCGAAGGCTCGGGCTCGGCGGGTGTCTCCGATGGCGGAGCCGGCGGGACGTCCGCCTCGGACGCATAGGATGCCGGCGTGTTCTCGAGGTCCTCGACTCGAAGCGGAGCGGTGGTGTTCGGGAGGTCGTCCGGCCGTGCCACCCAACCGATGTACTCGACCGTCGAGATTTCGCCCGGCTCCGGCGGCTCCGGCACGCGCTCCAGCTCCGCGGGCGCCGGGATCGGCTCCTCGACCGGTTCCGGCGCCGGCGGTTCGAGGGGTGACGCGAGGGGCGCCTCCGCCTGGACCTGCGCGGCGGCGGCCCCGGCCTCGTGCACGACGGCGCTCCCCTCGGCCCGCTGCTGCTGCAGCTCATTGATCCGCGCCAGCTGGGCCCGGGCCTCGTCGTTGCTGCGGTCCACCGCGAGCAAGGTCTCGAGCCAGCGCTCCGACTCATCGTAGCGGACCAGCCGCTCGGTGATGTCCGCAAGCGCCTTCAACGCGATGACGTTTTCGCCGTCCAGACCGAGAACGTGAGTAAACGCCCGTTCGGCTGCCGGTAGATCGTTGAGATCCCAGTGGCAGCGGCCGAGGACGATATTGGCGGGGATGTAATCCGGATGCTTCTCGAGGCCGGGGGCGAGGATCTCGAGCGCTCGCTGCGGGTCTTTCTGCTTCCGGTAGGCCTCTGCAAGCGGCGCGAAGGTCAGGCCATTCGGATTCTCTCGCCAACGGCTCTCGAGCTTGGCAATCTCGCTGGTGGACATCCCGATCCCGGGTTAGGAAGAGTGTGGGGGCGGATCCGCCTAAGTCGTTGGGGGGCTTACGCTGAGAGTAGCGAAGCACGACGACAGTGTCAACTGCCGGGCGGGCCTTTCGTCCTTGAGGTTTGGCGTTGTCCGGCTTATGCTTATGCCTCTTTTTCGCAGCTACGTATGATCAAATGGTTTCGCACGGGCATCGCGGTCAAGTTAGCGGCGGTCGTGTTCGCCGTGCTCATGATGATCTTCATGCTTACCAGCGTCGACTGGGGCAAAGTCGTCAGCGGCACGACCGCCGGGAGGGTGAACGGGCGGCCGATCGACGCGCGGGTGTACCAGCGGCAGGTCCAGCAGGCCACTGAGGCCCGCCAGCGCCAGGCCACCCAGAGTCTGGGCCTCGACGACTACGAAGCCATCCGGAACGACGTCTGGGACGAGTTCGTCACCAGCGAGCTGCTCGAGTCCGAGTACTCGCGGCGAGGGATCAAGGTCACCGACGACGAAATCCTCGACGCCATCCGCAACGCGCCGCTCCCTGAGTTCTACCGGCTGCCCGAATTTCAAACCGACGGCAAGTTCGACCCCGCCAAGTACCAACGATGGCTGGGCTCGAGCGTGGCGCAACAGTTTCTGCCCGCAATGGAGGCCCAGTACCGGGAACAGCTCGAGCGGGCCAAGCTCTTCCGCGCAGTTACATCGGACGTCTTCCTGTCCGATGCCGCGCTCTGGGAGCGCTATCGGGACGAGCATGAGGCCGTCAACGTGGATCTCGCGGCGATCATCCCCACGGCCGCGGTGCCGGATTCGGCGGTGAGCGTTACACCGGCCGAGGTCGCGGTGTGGTACGGCGCGCACCGGAGCGAGCTGAATCGCCCGAGGACGATCTACACGAGCTTCATCGCGCTCTCACGCGTCGCGGACGCGTCCGACACGGCCGCGGCCCAGGCCCGCGCCCAGGCCGTCCGCAAGGAGCTGGCAGGCGGAGCCCCCTTTGCCGAGGTCGCCAAGCGCGAATCGGCGGACACTGTCTCCGGCAACAAGGGCGGTGACCTCGGGGAATGGACCCGGGGCGCCTTCGCTCCCCAGTTCGACTCCGTAGCCTTCTCGATCAACCTGAACGAGTTGTCGGAGCCGGTGCTCACCCAGTTCGGCTATCACATCATCCAAGTGACCAGCCGGACCGGGAACAAGGCCAAGGCGCGCCACATCCTGATCCCGATCGAGGTCACGGGCCAGCATCGCGACCGGCTGGACGCCCAGGCGGATTCGCTCGACAAGCTTGCGGCGGAGAAGAACGATCCGGCGGCGCTCGATACCGCGGCCCGCGCGCTGCACGTCCAGGTCGGACGGGCCAAGCCGTTGGCGCCCGGGGGCAGGATGCAGATCGGCCTCCTCACGCTGCCCGATGCCGGCGTCTGGGCCGCCCAGGCCAAGGTCGGCCAGATCAGCTCGATCATCGAGACGCCGTTCGCGCTGTATGTGTTCCGGGTGGACAGCATCGGCCAGCCGGGCATCCCCACGCTCGCGGACGCGAAGGACACCGTGACCCGGATTGTGCGGGACTCCAAGAAGAAGGGGCAGGCGCGGAAGGTCGCGGAAGATCTCGTGAAGCGGCTGGACGGAGGCAGCACGCTGGCGCAGGCCGCCGATGCGATGAGGCTCCCGCACAACGTGTACGGCCCCTTCACCCGCTCGACCACGCCCATTCGCGACCCACTCGTATCCGGTACGGCCTTCGGCCTCGCGACCGGGAAGCATAGCGGCGTGCTCGACACCAAGGACGGCATGTACGTCCTTCAGGTCCTCGAGCACACGCCCGCCGATTCAGCGGCTTTCGCCAAGGACCTCGACCAGATGCGGGCGCGCGCGATGCAGGAAGCCCGCCAGGAGCGAGTGCAAACGTACCTCGCCGGGCTTCGCACCTCGGCGAAGATCGTCGACAACCGCAGCAAGATCCTGCAGCAGGTCGGAGCGGCGGGGAGTTGAGGGAGAGAGCCGTTAGCCGTTAGCCGCTAGCCATTAGCTAAAGGCCGACGGCTAACGGCTAATAGCTCTTACTGCGACAACCTCTTCGGATCTCCGGACGTCGGCGCGCTCTGCGGCGACGGATCCACTTGGCGGGGCGCCGGCGGCCGTTCGTCCGGGTTGCTGAGGATCGCGTCCTGAGTGTCGGACAGGCTCCGCTTGAACTCTCTAATTCCCTTGCCGATGGAGGCTCCCACCTCCGGTAGCCGCTTCGCCCCGAAGAGCAGCAGCACGACCACCAGGATGAGCATGATCTCCGAGAAGCCGAGATTTCCCACAGAGCCCTCCTAGAAGAGCGACCGCGCGATCAGGTACGCCACGAGGACGCCGACCAGGCTCAGAAGTGACACATGGAGCCCGATCGGCCCCAGCGTGAAGTTTACCACCAGGAGATCGATCGAGACAGGCCCGAACGTGGGTGAGGCCGTCGTGGTGAAGAAGGTCTTCGCTGCGCTGTCGGGAAGCCACTGGCGCAGGAACGCCGTGAGGAATCCCCCGGCGACGAAGCCGGTGATCAATACGCCGATGTAGAAACCGGGTCGATGGGGTCCGCTGGCCATCAGCTGCGCCGATCGAGTACATAGGTGATGCTCGCCCGGAGCGCGTCCCGGGCGGGCGAGGGGGGCAGGAGGTCCAGCTCCGCGTCGGCCTGCTGGCCGAGCCGCTGGGCGCGCTCCCGGGCGTACTCGAGGCCGCCCGCCCGGGCGACCGCGCTGATGACTTCGGTGATCTGCTCGTCTCCCGGCTCGGCGCTCCGCAGCAGCCGTCCGACGCCCCGCCGCTCGGCCTCGGACATCCGGGGGAGCGCGTGGATCAGCGGAAGCGTCACCTTGTGCTCGCGAAGGTCCGAACCGGACGGCTTGCCCAGGTCGGCAGCGTCCGCCGTGTAGTCGAGCAGATCGTCCACGATCTGGAAGGCCATCCCCAGCGCCTCACCAAAGCGCCGGAGCGCCGCCCGCTCGACCGGAGGCGCCGCCAATGCGCCCACTTCCGCCGCCCCCGAAAGCAGGGACGCGGTCTTGGCCCGGATGAGCAGATCGTACTGGTCCTCCGTGAACTCGAGCGGATCGTGTGCCAGCAGTTGGCGCATTTCGCCGACGGTCATCTCGTTCGTCACCCGGCTCAGCACGCGCAAGGTTTCGAACTCGTCCAGTCGAACCAGCTCGATCACCGCGCGGGAGTAGAGATAGTCTCCCATGATGACCGAGATCTGGTGGGTGAACAGGGAATTGATCGTGGGCATCCCGCGGCGGAGCACCGAGTGATCGACCGAGTCGTCGTGTACCAGCGTGGCCAGATGGATCAACTCGACGACCGCGGCGACCGTCACCGACCGGGCGGTCGGGCCGCCGGTGGCCTGGTCCGCGAGCAGCGTGATGGTCGGCCGGAACAGCTTGCCCTGCATCTGGAGCAGGTGTGCGTTGACTTCGCGGATCAGCTGGAAATCCGCCTCGATGACGCGGCGCAGCTCCTTCTGCACCCGCTCCAGCTCTGCCCGGACGGGCGCCTGCAGCCCGGCGAGCGTCACCGGTGCGACGGGAGAGCTCATGCGTGCCGCTCCGCGGCGAGCCGCGGGACCCGCTCTCCAAGATCCATGAAGCGGATGTCCACGGCGAGCGCACGCTCGTAGCAGCGCAGGGCGTCGGGCCGTTTGCCCTGCTCCTCCGCGGCGCGGCCGAGCCAGTAGAGCAGCCCGATCTTCGCCTCGTCGCCGCCGCTCTCGGTGTCCACGGCGCGGCGCAGCACGGTCTCCGCGATCCCGAACTGTCCCTTGTCGAAGAACGCCACGCCAAGGGCCTCGGAGGTCCGGAGGCGCCCCTCCGGCGAGCGGAGTGCCTTCTGGAATTCGGCGATCGCCTCGTCGAGCAGCCCCATCTCCTTGAACGCGACGCCAAGATCGTAGTGCGACTGGTAGTCGTCGGCCTCGAGGTTCTGCTCGATCCCGCGCTTGAACTCCGCCAGCATTTCCTCGAAGTTCTTCTGCTCGTCGTCGGTCGGTTTCGCGCCCTCGATCCGCATGCGGGTGTCCCGCGGCGCGCGCTCGTCGAGCACGAGCGACCCGAGATCGACAAAATCGGCCCCCGCGCCTCGGTTCCCCGCCGGGGCGGGCGCGCGCGACGGGGGCGGCGCCGCCGGTGCTGCTTCCTCGACGGCGGAAATTCCCAGCTCCTCCAGCGCCTTGCGCGCGGCCTGGTTTCCCGGGTCGTGGTCCGCGACGCGCCGATAGACGGCAATTGATTTTTCCAGCTCGCCGATGCGACGGAGCGTGCCCGCCAGCGCGAGGTAGGCATCGAGCATCCGGCTCCGGCTGCCGGTTCGGTACGCCAGCTCCACCAGCTTCTGGTAGTGACGGACGTCGTCCGGCTCCAGCTCGACCAGGCGCCCCATCAGATCGTATGCGTCCTGCCAGGCCTCCATCGCTTCGTACGCCTCGGCCGTGAACAGGAACTCGTCCGCGCCGCGACGGGCGTCGCCGGCGGCGAGCAGCGCCTCGCCCAATGCGCGATGCGCCAACGGGTCGTCGGGGCGATCGGCGACAGCCTGCTCCAGCGCGGCGATTCCGTCTACCGGCGCGGCCTCGGCTGCGGGCTCGGGCGCCGACGCTGAGGCAGGCGGCTCGTGGGCAGCCGGAGCGGCGGGCGGCACCGGCTCGAACACGTCGGCCAGGCTCGCGTCGCCGGGCGCTGCAACGAAGTCAAGCTCGACCGGCCCGGGCTCCGAGAAGGCACCGGCCGCCACCGTGTCCGCGAGGCTCTCGGCCAGCACGTCCGACAGATCCACCTCGGGCTCCGCGGAGGACGGCTCGGACGTTCCATCGGCCGGGTGGGCCTCGAGACCGAGCAGGTCATCGCCGCCGACCAGGTGGACACCCTTGATCCCCTCCGCCCGGACCTCCCCGAAGTCTACGGTGCGGATGCCGTGAAAATCCTCGCTGTCCGCGCCCGTCTCGCCGCCCAGGGACTCGCCGGTGCCGCCGGCGCCGGCCAACGGGCCTTCGAGCCCATTCAGCGGCTTGGCAGCGCCGTGGGGCTCGTCACCCGCGCCCAGCGTGGTCGCCTCAAACCCGCCCACGGACTCGGGCGCCTCGACATCGTCGGTGCCCACCCCGTCCACGGGCTCCACGAGAGACACGACGGGCTCCTCCGGAACGTGGGCCGCCGCGTCCTTGCCAGCATCCCGTCCGGCGGCGATGCCGAACCCGGTGTCGATGAAGATGAGATCGCCGCCGCGTTTCGGCATGGCCGGGGGGCTTTCTTCGTCCTGCTTGACCGGCGCCTCGTGGGCCGTGGCGACCCGGGCCGAGGGCGCCTCCCCGTGCGTCTCGAGATGCAGGGCGAGCTTGTCGAGCTGCTCCTGGGCCTCTTCGCCGCGGGAGGCCGCGCGAAGCAGCTCGACGAGCATGACGCGAATGTCCTGGCTCCCCGAGAACTGGTCCGCGAACGCCTTTACCGCCGTGAACGCCTCGTCGAGCTGACCCTGCGCGTTCATGCGCTCCAGGTACTCGAGCAGGTTCCGCTTGGCCTCGATGACGACGTTCTTGCGTGCGTGTAGCCGAGCGAGGTGAAGGTAGGTGGCGGTCCGGCCGGGGTTGACCCGCAGGATCTTGCCGCAAAGGGCGATGGCGTTGTTGAAGAAGCCCTGGTCGGCATACAGCTCGACCGCGCGCTCGTAGTGGCGCACGGCCGAGGCGGTATCGCCGACCTTGAGGTACAGATCACCCACGCGATTGTACAGGGAGAGGTCCGGCGTGGCGTCCTTGCCGGACTCGATCTGCTGGATGGCCTTGAGGTAGACCTCGATGGCCTTCCGCCAGTCCTCCTTCTGCTCGAACTTCCGCGCGGTGTCCTTAAGCTTTTCGAGGCTCATGCGGGTGCGGGCAGGATAGAGGAAACAGGCGATGGGGCTTGAACTTGGAAAGGTAGGGACGGCCCCGGAACGGGGCAAGCAAGGTTACCCCGGGTCCAGCTCGCCCAGCGCGACGGCCCGGGCCATCCGCTCCAGATCGGGCGCGGGCGGCCGGTCGTCGTCGAGCGGCCGAACCGGTGGACTGAGGTCCCGGAGCCGGCGGTACAGCTCGGCGACACCCTTTCCCGGCTCGAGCGGCTTCAGGAACTCGAGCCCCTGGGCGGCACACAGCAGCTCCGAGCCCACAACCCGCTGCGCGTTGAGCAGGATCCTGCGCGCCTTGGTGGCCGCGGCCATTCCCATCGGCACGAAGTCTTCCTGGTTCGCGTCGGTCGGAATCGAGCCGATGCTGGCCGGCATGGCGAGCGCGCGCGACTCGGCGACGAGCGACGCAGCCGTGATCTGCACCATCATGTAGCCGGATCGGAGCCCGGGATCGCTCGTGAGGAACGCGGGCAGGCCTTGCGAGAGATCCGGATTCACCAGCCGCTCGATTCGCCGCTCCGAGATCGCCTGGAGTGTGGTGAGCGCGATCGCGAGAAAGTCGAGCGCCTGCGCCACCGGTTGCCCGTGGAAGTTCCCGCCGGAGATGACTTCGCCGTCGTCGAAGACGAGCGGGTTGTCGGTCGACGCGTTCAGCTCCACGGCCGCGGTCGTCTCGGCGAACCGGAGCGCGTCGGCCACGGCGCCGAGCACTTGGGGGGCGCAGCGCAGACTGTAGGCGTCCTGGACCCGCGGGTCGTTCTCCCGGTGCGACTCCCGGATCTCGCTGTCCTCGAGGAGACGCCGCATGAGCGCGGCGGTGCGGCGCTGCCCGTCGTGCGGGCGGGCCTCGTGAATTCGGGGATCGAGCGGGGCCGGCGTCCCGCGCAACGCCTCGAGACTCATCGCCGCCGCGCCGACCGCCGTGCGCCAGAGCACGCCGGCGTCGTGCACCAGCAGAGCGAGCAGCGCCGTCTGGGCCTGCGTGCCGTTGATGAACGCGAGCCCTTCCTTCGGCGCGAAGCGGAACGGCGCGAGCCCGGCCGCCGCGAGCGCGGGACCCGCGGGCACGCGCCGCACGCCGGCGGGGCTCCGCTCGACCAGCTCGCCCTCCCCCATCAACGCGAGAGCCACGTGGCTCAGCGGCGCGAGATCGCCGCTTGCCCCGACGCTCCCCTGCTCCGGCACCAGCGGCAACAATCCCGCATTCAGCACGGCGATCAGGGCGTCCACCAGGACCGGACGCACACCGCTCGTCGGCCGGAGGAGCACGTTGGCCCGCAACAGCATCAGTCCGCGCACCACGTCGGGCGGCAGCGGGTCGCCCACGCCGGCTGCGTGGCTCCGGATCAGGTTGGCCTGGAGACGGTCGAGCTGGTCGGGGGGAATCCGGACGTTGGCGAGCTTGCCGAAGCCGGTGTTGACGCCGTACATGGTGCGGCCGTCGGCGATCGCGGCCTCGATCGCGCGGCGACTCGCGAGGAGCCGCTCACGCGCGGCGGGATCGACCGCCAGCGTCTCAGCCGGATGCCGCGCGACCCGGACGACGTCCGCGATGGAGAGCGAGCGGCCGTCGAGTACCAGGGTCGGGGCTGGCATGGGCCCGAATTTCGACGGGGGCCCACGATTTCACAAGCTCGGCGCACCCAGTGCGCGCGCCGGGAGCGTCGACTTACGTCCCCTTGCGACCGGTCGAGACGGTCCTGAGCTCGGGATTGTTCGGCTGCGTCTGGAGCGACCAGCTCATGATGATGAACGTCGTGCCGACGTGCGTGGGTCGAATCGCGCCGTAGAGCACCGACGTGCCGGGGCCGGGGACCTGGAACACGTAGCCCACATTCGGCAGCGCATCGGCGGTGGCGGTGGAGAAGCCGAACGGAGGACCCGTCGTCGTCGGAGGCGCCAGGTCAATGCTCGTCAGATCGGCGACCGGCGCGAAGTTGTTGTAGATGGCGAGCAGGACGCCGCCCCGATCGGGCTGAATGAAGAGCGAGTCCGTCACGTTGTTCCGCTCGACCGAGAAGTCGGCGTCGGAACCGGTGCCGGAGACGATCAGCCCGATCTCGTTGTCCTGGATCTGGCCGTCCCCGTTCCCGTCTTTCCAGAACCGGAAGCCGCTCTGCGCGGAGTTCGCGGCGCTGCTGAAGAGCACGATGTTCCGGGCGTCAGGCCGGGGCGTGTCGTTGTGCGCGGCGGAGCGCGAGCTCTCCGCCTGCCCGACGCTCATCGACGAAACGGCGAAGCAGCGTGAAACACCGTTCAAGAGCGCGCCCACGACGAACTCCGGCGCCACGGTCGTGCCCTCGAGCTGCCAGGTGGACCCGCACTGCCCGGCGAGATAGTCGGTGGTCCAGGTGTAGGAGGTGCTGTAGATCCGATAGTTCTGAAAATTGGCAGGATCGGCCAAGAACGCGTTGTCGTCCCACGTGAGGGCGACGGCCTGGTCGAGCGAAGTGCCGACAAGGTTGAGCGGGATCGGCGGCGCCGCGCCCGTGACCGGGGCGGTCGTCGAGGAGGAGCAACCGAAGGCGGCGATCGCGACGGCGAGGAGGCACCAGGCGCGCATGGGAACCTCTGGAATTGGCAGTGAGGACGGGGCTTCCATGTGCAGGCCCTGTGCCAGCCTGCGGCCCATACCGACGGCCGCCGGCCGCCCGGCCATCTGTCCGCCGGGGCGGACACTCATTGATTGAACGTGGCCTGATTGTAGTCGAACTTGAGGTCCGGCAGGTCGATCAGGAAGATGGAGAAGTACACCGCGAAGCTGCCCGTGGCGTTCCGGGTGAAGTTGAACTGGGCCCGCCAGTCGTGCAGGTCGCGCTGGAGTGCCACAGTTTGCGACTCGAAACGGCTCAGGGTCAGGTTGTACTGGGCGTTCCATTGGAGCGTCCAAAACCGCGTCGGCGAGAGCCCGGTGGTGAAGTTCAGGTTCTTCTGCGAGGGAGCCGCCGGGAAACCCGGAATCGGTCGAGTCCGACTTACCGTGTAGTTCAGGTTGATGCTGAACGGCCGGTTCGGAAGCGAGACCTGGTTGGCGCTGAAGAAGGTGGTCTGCCGCCCGCCCTGCGCATCGTACGGCTGCTGACTGAGGTCCTGACCTCGTTGCCCTGGCGTGCGGGGGCCGCCGCCCAGTCCGAAGAGCGAGCCGATCGCCCGAAAGGTGTTGCTCGTCAGCGTGAAGTTGGTCTGGAGGCTGGTCAGGAACGGATCGAACTTTGCCGTGTCGGTCCCCACCACACCCCGCCAGAGGTCGTGCGTGATCCGCAGGTTGAAGCCGGGCAGCAGGTCCGTGAGGAAGCTGTTGGAGATGGTCTGGCTGGTCCAGCCGGTCTTGCCGGGCTGCTTGGCCTGCTCGAAGTCGTAGGTGAGCGCGCTGGTGCTGATGCTCAGCAGCTTGATCTTCCTCGCCGTATTGCCCGTCGTGTCCCCCGGTTGCGGCTTGGTCTTCCCTTCGAACGTGTTGTTGAGCCCGATGCTGAGCGTCTGGGTCGGCGGAATCCTGATCTGCGGGACCTGGCCGGGCGGCGTGATCGCGTTGGCAAAGTCCTGGGAGATCGACGCGGCCGGCGAGTAGCTGAACTGGATCAGCGGGGCGAATGTGTGCCGGATGCGCGCCAGCGGGCCGAAGCCGGGATAGAACGCAAAGAGGGTCGGCGTGGACGAGAGGCTGAAGTTGAATTTCTTGCCCTGAACCACCCACGCCCCGCCAGTCTGCCGGTTGCGGACGGCGAACGCCTGGCCGGTCTTGTTGGTGATCCCCAGGCTCGGGATGATCCGCCAGCTGCGCTGAAACAGAATGGGGAGGTTGATCCCCGTCTGCCAGTCGAACGTCGTGGCAAAATCACCGGGAAAGAACCGCGAGACCGTCACCGAGTCGGCGGGGTTCAGCAGGCTCGGCGCCAGGAACGACAGCGCCTGTCGCTGGGTCGTGGTGCGGTCCAAGAACGCGACCGAGTTCTGCCAGCTGAACCCGCCGAAGCGGAACGGCGTCTGCAGCGTGAACGAGGTATTCCGCGAGCTGCCGACCTGCGGAATCGAATCGATGACGCCGTTGGGGAGGGTGATCGGCAGGGGAGCCAGCACCGTTCCGGCGGTGAGATCGTTGGTGAGGCTCAGATTGGGCGACCACGTCACGTTCCGCGAGATGTCGATCGGCTTCGGGCTGATCGTGAGCGCCGGCAGCTCGGTCGACGAGCTGCCGTCCGACAGACGCTGCCGCCGGTTGCCGCCGACGTTGAGGAGACCCCATCGGAAGCGCTTCTGGAAGCTCAGGCTGCTGTTGACCTGCTGGGTGTTCTGGAGCGGGTTGAGCGCGTTCTGGAGCACGACGACCGAGTTACTGACATAGTTGATGCTGAAGGTCAGGTTCGTCGACAGATTGAACTGCTGGTGATGATCCCAGCGCAGGTTGGTGCCGCTGCCGCCTCCGCTTTCGATCTGCCGGCTGATCTCGAATGTGCCGCCCATGAACCGGTCCAGCACGTTGTACTGCAGTCTCGTCCCGAACTGCACGTACCGGCTCGAGAACCAGTCGAGCCGGAACGTGAGGTCCATGTAGTCGTTGGTCGCCCAGTAGTAGCCGACGTTGCTGATCTGCCGCTGATAGGAGCGTGACGGTCGCACGATGTCGCTGAAGCCGAACTGCGGAACGAGAATTCCGGAATGCCGGCCGGGGCGGATGTCCTGGTAGATGAACGGCAGCCACAGAATCGGCACGTCGCGCACGTAGAGCACGATCGGCCGGGCGACGAATGACTGCTTCGATACCCACTTCACCTGCCGCGCCTGGAAGTGGTAGTGCGGCGTGGGAAGCTCGCAGCTGGTGATGTCGCTCGAGGCCGCATAGAGCTTGGTCGCGTTCGAATCCGCGGCGATGTTGCCGCGCACGAACCAGTTCGCCTGGCCCGCGGAAAAGCTGGTGAACGCGTTCTTGATGACGCCGCGGCTGGTGCAGGTGTTGTATTCGATGGCCCCGCCCACCAAAATCTGGCTCTTCTCGAACAGGTGCGGCTCGCCCCCGGCCTCCAGCAGGCAGCTCGTCTCCTGGTATCGCACGGTGTCCGCCTCGAGCTTCACGCCCTCCCGCTCGGTCAGCGCCTCGCCCGTGAGGCGCGTCCGCCGGTCATCGGCGTAATAGGTCGCCGAGTCCGCCTTGTATCGGGTGACCTTATAGCCGGTGCGCTTCAGCAGCTCGGTGAGCACCGAATCGGCTTCGGGGAAGGTGCGGGTGGGCGCGGTGGGAAGGCCGAGCATGCGGGCGGTGGCGGTATCGAGCGGCTGGCCGGGGCCCACCTGTCCGATGTTCATCCCCTGCCCCGGTCGGAGCCCGGGGACCAGCCCCCCGACGCCTCCGCCGGAGACTCCCGGTTCCTGACCCGCGGCCGCGTGGACGCACACGAGCGCCAGGGCGAGCGCCGCTCCCCACGCCGCGCCTCGGGCGGAGCTGTGTCGGCTCGACCCGGGAAACGGCCGCTCGTTGGCCATGGCCTCGGGGCGAGGCGCCCGAGCCTAGCGCCCGAGCGCCTTGAGCCGGTCGCGCGCCAGCGCGGCCTCGCCCGACCGCGGGTATTGCCGTACGACGCGCTGATACGCGTCCTTGGCACCGGCGACGTCCTTCCGTCGCTCCGCGAGAAGGCCGAGGTTGTAGAGCGCCGCCGATGCGCGAGGGGACTGCGGATAGCGGTCGACCACCTGCTTGTAATACGCCGCCGCGGAATCGGGGCTCTCCGCGGCGAAGCTCTGGCCGAGGAAATAGATGGCGTCGGGCGCGCGCTCGCTGGTGGGGTAATTATGGAGCAGCTGCCGGAGCCCGATCCGCGCCGTGGTGGTGCTGCCCCGGCGAAGCTGGGCCACCGACGCCTCGTACATCTCGTCCGCGCTGGCGGCGGGAGCAGGCGCGGGAACCGCCGCCCGCGTCGTGTCACCGCCCGCGGAGGGCGGCGGCGCGGCGCTCGCGGCTGTGATCTCCGCCTGCCGCGCCTCCAGCTGCGTCCGGAGCTCGGTCAACCGCTGCTGGCTCTGACCGGTGAGCTCCTGGAGCTGGACCAGCTGTTGCTCGATGTTGTAGAGATCCTGCTGCGTTTCCCCTCGCAGCGCGCGCACGGACAGACCGAGGGAATCCAGAATGCGCTGCTGCAGGCGGATGATCTCCGCGAGGCGGGCCCCGCGGGTCGAGTCCTGACGTGCGGACTCGGCCCGCAGGAGCGCCACCTCGTTCTGCACGCGCCGGACGTCACCGGACGTCGCGCAGGCGGCGAGCGGGCTCAGCCCGGCGGCGACCAGGAGAGCCCAACGCGACCACCTCACTTGGGCGCCATCAAGTTGTCGCCGCCGGCGGTGATCTCGAACTCGTCGCGCCGGTTCTTGGCCCACGCGTCTTCGGAGTGACCCTGATCGAGCGGTCGCTCCTTGCCGTACGAGACGACGTCCAGCCTGCCTTCGTCGACGCCTTTGCCGGCGAGGTAGCGCTTGGCCGCCGCCGCCCGGCGGTTGCCGAGCGCGAGGTTGTACTCGTCGCTGCCGCGCTCGTCGCAATGTCCGGCGATCCGGAGCCGCACTCCGCCGTTGGCCCCCAGGATCGCGGCTTTGCGGTCCAGGATCCCCTGATCGCTCGTCCGCACGTCCGCCCTGTCGAAGTCGAAGTGGATCATGTCGGCGAGATCCGAGCGGACCTTGGCGGCGGCCGCTGCGGCCTCGCGGGCCCGCCGTTCGGCGTCATCGTTTCGTGCCGGAGGCGGCGGCGGGGGTGGCGGCGCCTCCTGAGCAGAGGGAGTCGGCTGGGGCGCCGGTTGCTCGGGCGCCGGCTTCTTGCCGCAGGCCGCCACGAGCGTGGCGGCCGCGAGGAGCGTCAGAATCGACGATGGGCGCATCATGACTCCTGGCCTCAAGGGTTGGAGACGACTGCGGCCCCGGCCAGGCGCCGGGACCACGCTGGGAGCCGGGCCCAGCCCGGCGTGGAGAGCTGACGATTGCGACCCGTCTCGGCGTCGATCACCCACAGCTGGCGGGCGCCGGTCCGGTCCGACACGAAGCAGAGATGGCGGCCGTCCGGCGCCCAAGTCGCATCTTCGTTCCGGCCGGTGGACGAGATCTGGCGGAGCTTTCGGCCCGCTACGGTGAGCACGAAGATCTGCGGGACTCCGGAGACTTCCCGATGGAACACCACCGACGAGCCGTCGGGGGACCACTCCGGAGCGTACGACGGACCGGTGACGCCGAAGTCGAAGGGGGCGAACAATTCCTGCTCGGTCCCGTCGGCGCCCATCGAGTACAACTGCGGCGGCCCGGCCCGGGTCGAGATGAATGCGATGCGCCGTCCATCGGGTGAATACGTCGGTGACAAATTGTCCGCGAACTTCCCGGCGGTCAAGCGTTGCGGGGTGCGATCGCCGAGCGTCGCGACGTAGATGTCGGTGCCCTTCTCGTCCGAGCGGGCATACACGACACGCTGGCCGTCCGGGGCGAACATCGGCGTGATGTTGAGCCCGCTCTCCGTCCCCGGCAGCTGGGCGACCTCGCCCGTAGCGAGCGTTTGAAGGAACACTCCTCCTCGCCCCTCGACCAGCTTGGTGAAGGCCATGCGCCGCCCGTCCGGCGACCAGGCGGGCGAGAGCGACGTCTGGCCGTCGGGCGTGAGCGCACGCGCCCCGTACCCATCGGCGTCCATCTGCCAGACGCGACCGCTCTGCACGTAGAGAATGCGGGTGGCGGCGATCCCCGGCGTCCCCGTGGCCCAGCGCACGATCTCGTCCGACAGCACGTGCACGGCGAGGCGGAAGTTCGCGTCGCTCGGCGGCGGCAGGCTCGCGGTCTGCTGGTTGGCGAGCAGCGACCGCGCGACGTCGTGCAGCCGGGCGGTCACCTTCCCGCCCTGGTCCAGCAGCTCCACGGCGAAGTCGGCGCCGAGCGCCTTGTAGAGCCCGTAGTTGATCGGACCGGTCGCCGCGCTTCCGCCGGGATCGGCGACGGGAATGATCTTGAACCGGTCGCTGTAGTCGAGATCGCGGGCCACGATCGCGCGGACCGAGTCGATGCCCGGCCCCGGGATCACCACGAGACCGGGCTGGGCGCCGGGCGTGTAGTTGATCCCGACACGGACGCCCTCGGGGACCCGGGTCGTATCCTGGGCCGCCGCTGAGCCCGCAAGCGTCAGCGCGGCGCACGCCGCCACACCGGTCGAAAGGAGTCGTCTCATCGAGGTCTGGGCGTAAAGTAGAACGAGACCGGCAGAAGGTCCGCCGGGTAGCCGTCGGGCAGCGGGCCGAACGCGCGGGCGTTCCCCGCCGCCTCGATGGCGCCCTGCGCATCGAGATCGAACGCGAAGTTGCCCGACGAGCGGATGAACTTGATCTCGCGCACCGAGCCATCCCGCAGGATGAGAAAGGCCACCTCCGCCTGAAGGCTCGCCGCCCCGGACGGCCGGTCCCAGCGCCGGTACACCTCCGAGACGATGTTCCGGAGATACTCCGGGTACGGAAAGTCTAGACCAGGCGTCTTCACCGTCGCGATGTCCGTCCCGGTGCTCGGCGTCTCCCCCGGCAACGGCTTTTCGGGCGCGCGGGTCTTGGCCGGCGCTTCCTTCGTCTCCGGCTGGGGCGGCGGCTTCGGCTCCGGCTTGGGCGGCAGCTTGGCGGGCTGCGGCTTGAGCGGCGCCGGCTTCTCCACCGGAGGCGTCGGGATTGCCTCCGGGGCGGCCTTCTTGAGCGTGGGCTGCGGCTCGGGCGCCGCGATCAGCTCCACCGCGTAGCTCGGGGGGCCCGCCTTCACCTCCGAGTGTGGGGTCGCGACGACGAGGGCCACGGCCGCCGCATGGAGCAGTGTCGTCCCGACGAGACCGGCGGGAACGCTCGGCCCCTCTCGCGCCGCCACCCGCATTTTCATCCCTACTGGCCCTCATCGGCCGCCACGAGACCGACGTTGACGATGCCGGCCGTGCGGATCACCGCCAGGACCTTGACGACCTCGCCATAGGGCACCCGGGCGTCCGCCTGGAGGTACACTCCCTCCGGCTTCCGCTGCGCCACCAGCGCCCGGAAGGTCGCGCGGAAGTCCCGGTAGGAGACCGGCGTATTGTCGACGTAGACCTTGCCGTCCCGATTGACCGAGACGACCATGCCCTCTTTCGGTTGGAGCGGCCGTGCCTCGGCCCTCGGAAGCTCGACGTCGAGGCCGCCCTGCATGATCGGGGCCGTAATCATGAACACGATCAACAGCACCAGGACGACGTCGATCAGCGACGTGACGTTGATGTCGGCATTGAAGCTGAGCTCGCCCCGCTGGCTCCCCAGTCCTCCGCCCAGGCTCATCATCAGATCAGCCCCTCTCTGGCCATCGTGCCGATCAGCTCGTTGGCGAAGCCCTCGAGCTCGCCGGCGAAGAGCCGGATCCGGTTGACGAACAGGTTATAGGTGATGACTGCGGGGATGGCGGCGGCGAGACCGCCGAAGGTGGCGACCAGCGCCTCGGCCACGCCCGGCGCCACCGCGGCGAGACTGCCGGACCCCTTGGTGGAGATGCCGACGAAGGCGTTCATGATGCCGACGACGGTGCCGAGGAGGCCCAGGAGCGGGCTCACCGAGCCGATCGTCGCGAGCCAGGGCACGTAGTGGCTGAGCAGGTCCCGCTCCGCGGCCACTTCCTTTCCCAGGATCATCTTGAGCGCCTCGAGCTGGGTCGCGGTGAGCGAGGTCGACTGGGTCGGGCGGTCGTCACGCAGCGCGCCGGGCTTGAGCTCGGAATAGAAGGTGATGGCCTCGCGGAACAGCCGATTGTAAGGCGACGGCGGCTGCTTCATCACGGCCTGGTACGCCTCCTGGAGCCGGGTCGCGCGCTCCATCTCGGAGAAGAAGCGGTCCGCCTGTTTGTTGAGCCGGCGAAACTGCCACCACTTCGACACGATGATAAACCAAGAGATCAGCGAGAACACCGCTGTGATGGCGAGGACGACCTTCGTCTCCGGGCTGGCGATGAGCACCAGGTCGAGCGCCGACCGCGGAATGGGGGATGTGCCCTGCAGCATCAGCATGCCTCCTCTCGAAACCAGGATACCAGCTCGCCCAGCCCGTCCTCGAAGCGATGCTCCGGGCGCCAGCCGAGTCGCTCGGCGGCCTTCCGGGTGTCGAGCACGCTGCGGAGAAGCTCCCCCGCCCGCGCCGGAGCGAGCTCGACCGGGACGCGCCGCCCGATCACACCCATCACCCCGTCGGCCACGTCGAGCACGGTGCGCTCGCGCGCGGTGGCAATATTGAAGGCATTGTCGTCGATCCCGTCGCCGCGCGGCACCGTGGCGGTCGCCGCGAGCACGTTGGCGCGGGCCACATCGCGGACGAACACGTAGTCACGGGTCTGCGTCCCGTCGCCGAACACCGTGAGCGGGCGGCCGGCGAGCACCCGCGAGACGAAGATGGAGACGACGCCGGCCTCGGACTTGGGGTCCTGCCGGGGACCGAACACGTTGGCGTAGCGGAGGGCGACACCCTCGAAGCCGCGCAGGAGACCGAGGGCCCGGAGATAGTGCTCCCCAGCGAGCTTGCTCACACCGTACGGCGAGACCGGGCGCTTGCCGTCGGTCTCCGGGGTCGGGAAGACCGTGGTGTCGCCATACACGACGCCGCCGCTGGAGGCGAAGACGACGCGCTTCACGCCGCCCGCGGCCGCCCCCTCGAGCAGGTTCACGAACCCCACCAGGTTGATCGCGGCGTCGTAGGCCGGCTGGTCCACCGACACCCGGACGTCGATCTGGGCGGCGTGGTGATCGAGCACGTCGAAGCGGCCCTCCGCCAGCGTCCGCCGCGCCTCGTCCGAGCGGATGTCGGCGCGCACAACGCGGGCGCCCTTGGGAATGTTCCGCTCGTTGCCGCGGGACAGATCGTCGAGGACGGTGACCTCCCAGCCCCGGGCGAGGAAGGCTTCGGCGATGTGCGACCCGATGAACCCGGCCCCCCCGGTGACCAGCACCCGCCCACTCATGCCCGCATTCACTCCCCCCCGGTTTCATGGCCGTTGCCCTCGCCGCACCCCGCTCTCGAATCGTTTCGCAATATAGAAAGCGTTGGCGCAGAAGGAACTGCGCGCGCGGCACGAGTTTCGGAAACGGTCGCGGCGCCGGGCCCAGAGGGCACCGGCGCCGCGAGAGACGGCTGATCAGAACCGGGGATCAGGACGGCAATTTGGCGACCTGCGTCGCTTGGGAGCCGCGGCGGAGGTTGGGCGACACGACTCCCATGACGCGGGTCGTGGCGGTGTGATCGCGCACGTGCACCACCTGGAGGGTCGCCATGATCTCGGCGATCGCGATGGAGCCGTCGCTGTGGCGGCCCGGAGTCCGACGGACCTCGAAGACATCGCCCGGAGCCACGCCGTCCTGCTTGCCCTTGTCGAGGAAGACCACGATGCCTTGGCCCTTGAACTCCCGGTGGCCAGGCCACCCAATCACCTCAGCAGCGACGCCCTTGCTCACGGGCACCGGCTTCACGGCGCCGGGATCGGTGAATTTCTCGGCGGGCAGCGTTGCCTGGCCCGGGAGGATCTCCCCGTAGACCGCCACTACCTCGCTGATCGCGGCGCCTTCGGCGATCTCGAGCACCCGCGCGAGCCCCCGAGGCTCGACGATCCGACCGTACCCCTCGACCGTGGCGCGCACATTGGCGACCAGCAGGGTATCGCCCACCTGATAGGTTGCACCGGCGGGCGCATCGATCGCGATCCGACTGTACAGCGTAGTCGAGCTGCGGGGCTCGTTGGTCGGAATGTCCGACGGCGTGACCGGTCCGTGCACGACGCCGAACGGCATCGGATCCCCTTCCGTAAGGAAGCCGGACGAATAGAAATCGGACCGGTGCAGCGGGCGCAGCGAAGCGCCGCGATCGCCGACCAGTAACTCTACCGTGGCCAGACCGCGGCCCAGCGGAAACAGGTGGGTGGTATCGGGCAGCTCCTCGGCCGAAGGGGCCGGTTGCTCGGCCTGCGCCTCGGCGGGAGCCTGTTGCTCTGGCGGAATTTCCGCGAGTCCCGGGCGCGCCTCGGCCGCCGCAGGGGCCGGCGCGGGCTCCGCTCCCGCCGGCGGGGCGGCCGGAGGCGGTGCCACGGCGGCTGCGGGGGCCGGGGCTTCGGCCTGCGGCACAGCCGTGGCCTTTTCCGACGGCGCGATCCGGAGCACCTCGCCCGGATAGATCCAGTGCGGGTCTTCGACAACAAGGGTGTTGAGCCGGTAGATCTCCGGCCAGAGGAACGGATCACCGAAATATTGCTTCGCGAGATCCCAGAGCGTGTCACCCGCCTTGACCGTGTGGGTCTCGGGCACCTGCGCGCGGAGGGCACCCGGCGCCAA
>OEKJ01000299.1_pt1 | contig 28298 bp, 27 predicted proteins | sample 1503081 | NCBI WGS metagenome assembly OEKJ01 (sample SAMEA104379565, study PRJEB20068) | metagenome | biome: 1000743; feature: 77; material: 1998 | place: USA | collected 2012 | depth 25 m | reverse complement strand
CGTGGACCCGACCCGCCGGCCGTCGACGGTCACGCTCCGCGAGTTCTTCGCCGGCCGGGACGGCGCCGTCGCCATGCTCCGCCGGGACTTCCCGTGCACGATGATCGGTGTGGCCCTCGGGCTCGGCACCGCCATCGCGCTCGGTGGGGTCTACGACTCGAAGCTTGATATCGCGGTGCTCGGAGCGGCGGTGGGACTGGGGCTCGCCGGCGACATTTTGCGGTGGGTGCGGCTCATCCGCAGCGGGAAGATCGGCACCACGCCGCTCGGCGGCGAGTGGGGGGGCGCCATCGACGACATCGTCGGCGCGGTGAAGCGCGTGCTCGCCACGCCCACCCTGATGTACGTCTTCGTGGCGGGGGCCATGATTTCATTCGGCATGAACGGGATCGTGGGCTGGGGACCGACTTTCATCGCCCGAGAGCTGGGTTTGACCTCGTCCCAGGCCGCCACTCTGCTCGGCAAGTGGGGCCTGCTTGCGGGGACGGCCGGCACGTTGTTCGGTGGGGGCCTCGCGGACTGGCTGAGGCGCTACACCGACCAGGCCCGGGTCATCACCGTGGCGATCGGCCTCCTGATCGGCGCTCCGGCTGCGATCTGGCTGCTCACGGTCCGGGACCAGACCATCTTCATTCCGGTGTTCTTCGCCGCGTTCTTCTTCCTCTCGTGGTACAACGGTCCGCTCACCGCCGTGATCTTCGACGTCGTGCCGGCGCGGGTGGGCGCCACGGTCGCCGGTGCCTACCTGCTGTTCATCCATCTGGCCGGTGACGCCATCGCATTCCCGCTGGTAGGGGCGCTCTCGGATCGCTTCGGGATCGACCGCGCGGTGTTCGTGCTCCCCTCGATGGCCCTGCTGGGCGGACTCGTGGTGCTCGGCGCGATCCGGACGGTCAGCGCGGACATGAGGCGCGTGACCCAGTAGCCTCAGTCTTCCGGCAGGCTCCGCCGATGATCCGCTAACGCGCCGCGCGGTAGACCAGGTCGAGCAGCTCGGCGTACATCGCTTCGGTGCGCTCCGGATCACCCGAGCGGATCGCGTTGGTCGCGCAGTGACGCAGGTGGTTATCCAGCAGCGTGCGGCCGGCACTCCGGAGGGCTTCCTGTACCGACGACACCTGCACCAGCACGTCGGCGCAGTAGCGCTCCTCTTCCACCATCTTCTGCAGGCCCCGCACCTGGCCCTCGATTCGGCGAAGCCGCGTGAGCAGCGCCTGTTTCGTCTCGGGCGCGAGGGCGACCGCATGGACCCCGTCTCCCGGGCGGAGGCAGGGGCACGAGGCCGTTTCCGTGGCCATCGGTTCTCCGGTCATGCGCTTCTGAGCCTCAGGCTGTTGGTCACCACGCTCACGCTGCTGACCGCCATCGCAGCCGCGGCGAGCGCCGGGGTGAGCAGGATCCCGAACGCCGGATAGAGCGCACCGGCGGCGACCGGGATCCCGATGACGTTGTAGACGAACGCCCAGAACAGGTTTTGCCGGATCACCCGCATTGCGCGGCGCGCCAAGCCGACGGCGTGCACGACGCCAAGCAGGTCCCCACGCATGAGCGTGATCCCGGCCGTTTCCATGGCGACATCGGTGCCGGTCCCGATCGCGATGCCCAGGTCCGCTTGGGCGAGCGCGGGCGCATCGTTGAGCCCGTCCCCCACCATCGCCACGACCCGGCCGGATTCCTGGATCTGTCGCAACGCTTCGAGCTTCCGGTCGGGAAGGATCTCGGCCACGACGCGCTCGATTCCCACGGCGCGGGCCACACCCTCCGCGGTACGTCGATCGTCGCCGGTCAGCATGACGACCTCGAGTCCGAGCGCCTTGAGTTCCGCCACGGCCTCCCGACTCGTGGGTCTCACCGGGTCGGCAATGGCAACGAGCCCGGCGGTCCGGCCGTCGACCGCGACGTACACGGGCGTGGCGCCCTCGGCCGCGATGCGCTCGGCGTCGCGATCGACGGCGTCCACGGGCAACCCCCGCTCCTCCATCAACCGCCGGCTGCCGACGAGGACGTCGTGCCCGGCGACGCGGCCGGTGACACCACGCCCCGCGTGCGCGCTGAACGCCTCGGGATCGACCAGCTCGAGCCCGCGGTCCAGCGCGGCCCTCACGATCGCATCGGACAGCGGGTGCTCGCTCAATCGCTCCAGCGACGCGGCCAGCCGAAGCGATTCGTCGACGAGGCCATTGTACGTCACACCGGGCCGGCCCTCCGTGACGGTGCCGGTCTTGTCCAGCGCGACGACGTCAAGCTCGGCCGCGCGCTGCAGGGCATCGCCGCCCTTGATCAGCACACCGAGCTCCGCTCCCCGCCCCGTGGCCACCATTACCGCCGTCGGCGTCGCGAGCCCCATGGCGCAGGGACAGGCGATGATGAGCACGGTGACCGCGGAAACGAGCGCATGGAGATACCGGGGCTCCGGACCCAATGCGTACCAGAGGCCGAACGTCACCACGGCGATGGCGATGACGATCGGCACGAACACGGCCGAGATCCGGTCGGCCAGGCGCTGGATCGGCGCCTTGGCGCCCTGAGCGCTCCGCACCAGCGCGATGATGCGGGAAAGCACGGTGTCCTGCCCGACCCGCGAGGCGCGGATCTGCAACGACCCGTACCGGTTGAGCGTGGCGCCGACCACCTCGTCACCTTCCCCCTTTGCGACCGGGGCGGGCTCGCCCGTGAGCATCGACTCGTCGACCGTAGTCGTCCCCTGGACCACGACCCCGTCCACCGGAATCCGCTCGCCCGGGCGCACCAGCAACACGTCTCCGACGCGCACATCGGCGATGGGCACCTCGATTTCGGTTGTCTGGCGAAGCAGGTGGGCGGTTTCCGGACGGAGGCCCATCAACCCGCGAATGGCGCCGGACGTTCGCCGCTTGGCCCGGACCTCGAGCAGGTTGCCGAGGAGGACCAAAGCGATGATCGTCGCGACGGCCTCGTAATAGACTTGCGGCATCACGCCGCGCGCCGCTACCCAACGAGAGGCTGCAGTCATGAAGAGGCTGAAGCCGAATGCCGCGCCCGTGCCGACGGCAATGAGCGTGTTCATGTCCGCCCCGCCGTGGCGAAGGCTGGCCCAGGCCCGCGTGTAGTAGTGCCGGCCGCTCCAGAAGACTACGGGGAGCGTAAGCGCCAGCTCGAGCCAGCGCATGGCGCCGGTCTGTGGATGGCCGACGATCATCATTGCGACGGCGGGCACGACGGCGACCCAGAACTTGCGCACCAGCGTGGTGGTCTCGCGGTCGCGCTCCTGGTCCTGATGCTGGAAAGCCGCTTCGGCCGTCGCGCCCGCCTGCGGCAACTCGGCCCCGTAGCCCGTGTCGCGGATCGCCGCCACCAGACCCTCGGGCGAAACGGTCGCGGGATCGAAATCGACCGCAGCTTCGCCGGTCATGAGGTTCACGGATGCGGACGCGACTCCGGGGGTCTGTTCCAGGGAATGCTGCACCCGTGCGCTACACGCGGCGCAGGTCATCCCTGACACGGAGATGGTGCGACGCTCGAGCGTTGTCGTCACGATCGGACCTTGGCGCGGTAGCCGGCCGCCGCCACCGCGGCCTCGAGGCCGGCCCGATCGGTGACGGCTTCGTCCAGCCGGACATCCGCGCGACCGATCTGCACCGACTCGACCTGCACACCCGGCAGCGCCGCGAGGGCGCGGTTGACCGCGTTCAGACAATGCCCGCAGCTCATGCCTTCGATATCCAGCGTCGCTTGGGTCATAGCGCCGTCCCTTCGGATAGGGGGAGGGGGTATGTCAACGTACTATCTGAACGCCGTTTGCGCCATTCCGGTTCCGGACGGCTCGGCGGTGCAAAACGCCGCGCACCGGCAGTGGCGCGCCATCAGCGGCGCGCGAGGCGGGCCGGCCGCAGCTTTGCAAGTCGAGCAGGGGCAGCGGGTTCCGACCTGCCTGTTTGGGGGCATGTCTCATGCTCCTTGCCCTCGCATGACGGAGCAGCCTGAGGCGAGACCCTTGCCACTCATCCCGATTCTCCGAGCCGGAGACGGGGTGCCCGATCGCGACGACTTGGCGACCTGGCACGAAGCGCTCGCCGACGCGGTCGGCGTCGAGCTTCGGCATGACCTGTTTGCGTTGTGGCTGTACCCGGCATCCGGCGGCGCCGAGCTGATCGGCCCTGAAGCGCTCGCGCAGGACGAGTTGCCCGTGCCGCTCCCGCGGCCCCGGGTGTCGGAAGAAGCAACCGCCGCGCTCGCGGCGATCGTCGAGCGGGCAGGCTATCGGTCAGTGGCGTGTCTGCCGATCAGCTTCGGCCCCAGCGACGTCGGCCTCGTACTCGCGGCTGCGCTGGACGCCGATCGCTATGACGCCGCCGCGCGGGCGACACTCGGACGCGTCGCCGAGGCGATCGCCCCGACCTTCTCGCGCATCGCGCGGCAGCAAGGCGCCGCAGAGGGTGGCGCTGCACCGGATCTCGGGACCGCGCTCGCCGCGGCCTGGACCGAGGCGCGTTCGCCCCGTGACTTCTTTGCGCTCGCATCCGCGGCGTTCGGAGAGCTGGTCCCCCACGACACCTTCGAGGTGCTCATCCCCGGTCCTTCGCCAGGGCGTCAGTACCGACTGGGCGGCCACGCGGGCGGCCCGCCCTGGGCGGAGCCCGGGCTGGTGGTGCAGCCGGAGCAGCTCGACCTCGTGGCGTTGTTCGGCGGCCAACCGACCCTGCTCCTGCGCGAGCCGGTCGACCCTTCGTTGACCCAGCTTTTGGGAGACGCCGTCCCCAGTGGGGAAGTAATTCGCTCGCTGCTCGGCGTCCGCATCACGTCCGGCGGGCATCTGGCCGGCCACCTCCTCGTGGGGTCGTCGCGGGCCGGCGCGTATCAGGACGAGGATCTCGTCTCGCTGGTTCGCTTGGGGGCGATGCTGGGTCCCAAGATCGACAGCTACGTCCTTTCCTCGCAGCTCCAGGTTCTGCGGAAGCAGCTGGTCACGTTGCGCAACGCCCCGGCGCACCAGGCCCGGGTCGCCGACATGCTCTCGACCACGGCCCAGTTCGCCGAAGCGAGCCGGCGCCTCGCGGAGGAGACCCGCGCCATGCTCCCGTGCGACCGGCTCACTCTGGCCGTGCGGCTGTCGGAGGGCGACCGGGTGGTCTTGGTGGAGCCGGGGGAGGCCAAGCACTGGTCCGACCTTCCCCTTGTCCCGATCGCCGGCACGCCGCTCGGCCGTGTGCTGCGCGGAGAAGTGGCTGAGCTGGTGACGGAAAGCCCGAAGGCGACGGAGCTGATCGTGCCGCTTCGCGTATCCGGACGGACGGTGGGCGCGCTGGTGCTGGAGGCACGCGGGTTCGGAGCGCTGGGTCCCGGCGATGTGGCGCCGGTCCAGCAGCTGGCGGATCTGGTTGCTCCGTACGTGGAGCTGGTCCGCCGTGCAGCGCTGCTGCCCGCACCGGTGATGCCGGGATGGAAGCGGGTGAGCTGACTATCCCGGCCCGCTTCGAATCGGGCCACGACGGAGCGGTCCCTCCGTCGGCAGGATGAACCAGAACGTGCTTCCCCTTCCCACCACCGATTCCACGCCGATAACGCCGCCGTGCAACTCCACGAAGCGCCGGGAAAGCGCCAGCCCGAGTCCGGTTCCCTGCTGTTGCCGGCTGGCGGAGCTGTCCAACTGACTGAACTCCTGGAAGAGCGAGCCCAGATCGTCCGGTCGAATCCCGATACCCGTATCGGACACCGCCACCCAGACGGCGTCACGGGCCTGTAGACGGGATTCGTCGCCGGCCCGGTCGGCCGGCGTCGGAAGCGGCGCCTCCGTCCGAACCGCCGACAGCGTGATCCGGCCCTCCTCCGGCGTGAACTTGGAGGCGTTCGACAGGAGATTGAACAAGACCTGTCGCACCCGGGTGCCGTCCGCGACGATCTGAAGCGGACCATCATCGAGATGGATCTCGCACTGCTGCCGCCGCGCGGAGCGCAGGCTTGCGGTATCGGCCACCGCCCCGGTCATCGCTTCCCGCAGGTCAGTGGCCGCGAGGGCGAGCGCCATCCGCCCGGCCTCGATCTTCGACAGATCGAGCACGTCGTTGATGAGCCGGAGCAGGTGACGCCCGTTGCGGAGCACGGCTTCGAGGAACTCCCGCTGCACCTCCGGGACCTCGCCCACACCGCCGCTCAGGATCAGGTCGGAGAACCCGATGATCGAATTGAGCGGTGTTCTGAGCTCGTGGGACATGTTGGCGAGGAATTCTCCCTTGAGCCGCGCCGCACGGAGCAGCTCCGCGTTCTTTTCGATCAGCTCGCGTTCGCGCCGCCGGATCTCCTCGAACGTGCGGGCGCGGTCCAGGGCCACCACCGCCTGATCGCCGAGGGTGCGCAGCAGCTGGAGGTCGTGCGCGTTGAACGCCTGGTTGTCGCGACGGTTGAGGACGCCAATGGTCCCGATCGCGAGGCCGGCCGACCGGAGCGGCACCATGGCGGCGGCGCGGACGGGCCCGACGATACCCGGTACCCGGGTGGAGCGCGGGTCGCCGTACAGGTCCTCGGTGACCACGGCCTCGTCGTGGTGGACCACCCACCCGCTCAACGACGCGTCGCCCGGGAGGAGCTGGCCCTGCCCGGCCTCCATCATCCCCGCGGTCGCCATGACCTTGAGGAAACGCCCCTCTTCAACCAGCAGCGTGATCATGGCGCCCTCGACCTGAAGCAGCTCGTGCGCGGCATCGGCCACCGCCTGAAAGATCCGTGGGAGGTCCACATCCTTGAGCATCACGGACGTGACGGCGCCGAGTCGCTCGAGCTCGCGGTTCCGCGCAGCGGCGGTCTCGAGTGCGCCGCGGAGCGACTCGCGCTGCCGGCGGGACAGCAGCTCGCCTCGGCGCAGTGCGGTGTACGTGAGCAGCGTGGTAATGACCGGGAGGGCGATGCCGAGCCAGTGGCTGCGGTAGGCGAAGTAGATGCCCAGCCAGCCGAGTCCAACGGCCGTGGCAGTGACGTAGCGGGGGACGTAGAACCGTCGCCAGGACCGCTCGCCCCGCGTCATGGGTTGGTCGGGCGGATGTCCAGCTCGCTCACCAGCGCCCGGTCGGGGAGCTCGAGCGTGTGCAGAATGGAGGTCGCGACGTCCTCGGGCCGCAGAATCCTGGCCGGATCCGCTTTGAGCAGCGGCTGGTCCCGCAGCATGGCGGTTCCGACCGAGCCGGGGCAGATCGCGACTACGCGGACGTTGTCGCGTCGGACCTCGAGCATCAGGGACCGGCTGAAACCGAGGACGGCATGCTTCGAGGCGGTGTAGGCCGTGCCGCCGACGAATCCGTTCCGGCCGGCCAGGCTCGCGACGTTGATGATGGTGCCTTGCCGCCGGCGCCGCATTTCGGGCAGCACTTCACGCGTCACGAGGAAGAGGCTCCGCAGGTTCGTGGCCATGGTACGATCCCAGTCGGCCAGCGCGAGCTCTTCGAACGGCTTCGCGATCAGGATGCCGGCGTTGTTCACCAGCGCATCGACGGGGCCGAGCGCCTCGACAACGTGCCGGACGACGGCCGGCGCGTCGCGCTCGTCCCCGACATCGCCGGCACGCCCGGCGGCGTGGACACCGGCGTGGGCAAGGTCGGCGAGCAGCACGTCCACCCGTGCCGCGGTGCGGGCGCACACACCCACCTGCCAGCCCGCTCGGCCGAGCGCGAGTGCGGTGGCCCGGCCGATGCCTTCGGTGGCGCCGGTGACGAGGGCGGTGCGGGCGGGACCCATACGCAAAGATAGGCGTGAAGGTCAGCGCCGCAGCATGGCGAGCTCGCGCTGGAGATGGTCCAGGCGTTCCATCACCGTGCGATGGTGCAGTTCGGCCTCATCGGGGTGCCGGCCCCGGAAGTAAATGGTTCCGTTGGAGTAGAGCATCGCGCTGTCGATCTCGCCCAAGGTATCAAATCCCCGCTCGTGTGCCTTGGCCACCAACTCCCCGGCATTGACGCGGAGCCGACGCATCTCGCCTTCCTCGAGGTGGCCCCCCGTGATGAGACTGATGTCCCGGTCGCTGTCGGAGAGCAGATTCTGCGAAGGGCCCCGATAGTAGTGGCGGACCAGCAGCGCGTTGCAGACCAGGAGCGAGATCGCGCCCACGAGGCCTCCCGCGAGCGAGGTATCGTTTCCGATAATGGCGTTCTGCACCGTGTTGGATAGCGTGAGCAACACGACGAAGTCGAACGGGTTGAGCTGCGCCAGCATGCGCTTGCCGAACCTGCGCAGGACGAAAACCAAGAACAGGTAGACCGCCGCGGGCCGGAGCAGCTTCTCCACCCAGTGGGGCCAATCATTGGGCATCTCCGGCGTTCCCAGCGTGATCAGGTCGCGCCATACACCGAGCAGATGACTCTCCATCGGGCAGCCCCCTCCGCGATTAGCTTGCGTTCGATGTCCCTTCCACTCGCTCACTCGATTGTACGCCCCAACCCCGGCGGCCGAAAGCCGGACGAACCCCAGCCGAGCTGGCGGGAGCGGCTCAAGGCCCTCAGGCATCTTCCGACCCTCCTCCGACTGGTCTGGACCACCGAGCCGACGTACGTCGTGAGGATCCTGCTGCTCCGAGTGGTGCGGGCGGCCGTTCCGCTGGCCGTGCTCTGGGTGGGGAAGCTCATCGTGGACGAGGTCGTGGGCGCGATCGGCCACCCCTCCGCCGAGGTGCCGTGGGCCCGGCTGGGTACCCTCCTCGCGATCGAGTTCGCCATTGCGGTCGGTGGCGAGGGCCTCTCCCGGTTGTCGGCCCTGTTCGAGAGCCTGCTGGGCGATCTCTTCGCCAACCGCACCAGCGTGGATCTGATGCGCCACGCGGCGTCGCTCGATCTCGAGCAGTTCGAGGACCCCGACCTCTACGACAAGCTGGAGCGCGCCCGCCGCCAGACAGTGAACCGGATCGGGCTGTTCACCCTGCTGCTCTCGACGCTGCAGGACCTCATCACGCTGGTCACGCTGTCGGCAGCGCTCGTCGCGTACGTGCCCTGGCTGCTGGTGCTCCTGGTCATCGCCGTCCTGCCGTCGCTCCTGGGCGAGACGCACTTCGCGTCATTGGGCTACTCGTTGCTCTTCTCCTGGACCCCGGAGCGTCGCCTGCTCGACTATCTCCGGTATATCGGGGCGAGCGACATCTCGGCCAAAGAGGTGAAGCTGTTCGGTCTGTCCGACTTTCTGGTGGGACGCTATGAACGGCTGAGCCGGGAGTTCTACGAGGCCAACAAGGCGCTCGCGCTCCGGCGCGGCCTCGTCTCCAGCCTGCTGGCGGCGCTCGGGACGCTGGGCTATTACGGCGCGTATGTCGTGATCATCTACTTGACCGTGATCCAGCATCGCGGTCCGGCGGGCGTGTTCACGATCGGCGTGCTCACCTTTCTCACGGGCTCCTTCCGCCAGAGCCGGGATCTGATCCAGCGCGTCCTGCTTTCGCTCACCCAGGTGTTCGAGCAGAGCCTCTACCTCGACGACCTCTTCAGCTTCCTGGCACTGGAGCCGCACATCCGCGCGTCGGCGGGCGGGCTCCCGGTGCCCGTGCCCATCCGGCGCGGCTTCGTCTTCGAGGACGTCGGGTTCCGCTATCCTGGCTCGGAGCGCTGGGCGGTCCGTCACCTGGACTTCGCCCTGGAGCCGGGTGAGCGCATCGCGCTCGTCGGCGAGAACGGAGCGGGCAAGACCACGCTGGCCAAGCTGCTGGTCCGGCTCTACGACCCGAGCGAGGGACGGATTCTGCTCGACGGCGTGGACCTGCGGGAGTACGACGTCGAGAGCCTGCGTCGCAACGTGGGCGTGATCTTCCAGGACTTCGTGCGCTACGACTTCGTGCTCCGGGAGAACATCGCCGTGGGCAACATCGAGCGGCGCGAGGAGGAGCCGCGGATTCTCGGTGCGGCGGAGCGGAGCCTGGCCGACTCGGTGGCCCGTCGCCTGACGGGCAGCTACGGGCAAATGCTCGGCCGGCGGTTCGAGGGCGGCGTGGAGCTGTCCGGTGGTGAGTGGCAGAAGGTCGCGCTCGCGCGGGCCTACATGCGCGATGCCCAGCTCCTGATCCTCGACGAGCCGACCGCCGCCCTCGATGCGCGAGCCGAGTATGAGGTGTTCCTCCGATTCTCGGAGCTTACGGCCGGCAAGATGGCCGTGCTCATCTCGCACCGTTTTTCGACCGTGCGGATGGCCGATCGAATCCTCGTGCTGCGCGGTGGCGAAATGGAGGAGCAGGGAACCCACGCGGAACTGGTGGCGCGTGGCGGCCTCTATGCGGAGCTCTTCCAGCTGCAAGCGGCCGGCTACCGGTAGGGCGGGTGAGAGGTAAGCGGGGATGCCCTCACTGCTCCCCTCTCACCCATTTGACAACCCCTTTTTCCGGCGCCAAGTTGGGCTTCTCTACAGCTTTGGGAGGTGGCGGCCATGAAGGCATATGGCTCGAACGCCATCCGGAATGTGGCCTTCGTAGGACATGGCGGGAGCGGCAAGACGTCGCTCGTGGATGCACTGGCCTGGGTCTCCGGCGCCAGCCGGAGACACGGCTCGACGAAGGACGGCACGGCCCTCACCGATTACTCTCCCGACGAAATCGAACGCAAGCACTCGATCGGCCTCGCCCTCGCCTACGCCGAGTGGCTGGACACCAAGCTCAACCTGATCGATACGCCCGGCTACCTCGACTACTTCGGCGAGGTCGTGACCGGACTCCACGCCGCCGATGCGGCCGTCGTCGTGTTGAGCGGCACGGCGGGGGTCGAGGTGGGCACCGAAAAGGCCTACGAGACGTGCGACCACCTCCATCTGCCACGGATCCTCTTTGTCTCGGCGATGGACAAGGAGCACGCGGATTTCGAGCGTGTGTTCCAGGACGTCAAGGCGCACCTGACGCCCAAGGTCGTCCCGGTGGAGATTCCCATCGGCGACGGTCACGATTTCCACGGCATCATCAACCTGTTCTCCGGCCATTGCCACTTCTACAAGCGCGGGACGAAAACGGGGGAGTACGACGTCGTCCCCATCCCGCCGGAGTACCAGGCCCGCTTCCGCGAATACACCGAGCACCTCACCGAGACCGTCGCCGCGACCGACGACACGCTCATCGAGCGATATCTCGGCGGCGAGGAGATCGCGCGGGACGAAGTGATCCGCGCCATGAAACAGGGCATGGCCGAGGGCGCGATCGTGCCGCTGTTCTGCGGCAGCTCCGACCTCACCTACGGCATGCGGGCATTGCTCAAGAAGATGGTGGAGCTGTTCCCGTCGCCTGCGGAGGTGACCGCGCCGGCCGATGCGCCGCTGGTCGGGCGCGTCTTCAAGACCGTTTCCGAGCCTCACGTCGGCGACGTCACCTTCTTCCGCCTCTATCGGGGCGAAGTCAAGAACGGCGACGAGGTGTGGAACGCGGAGCACGAGACGTCCGAAAAGCTGCACCACCTCTCGATCCAGCAGGGCAAGGAGCGGGTGGAGGTCGAGCGTCTGGCAGCCGGCGACATCGGGTCCGTCGCGAAACTCAAGGACACGCACACCGGCGACACATTCTGTCTCCGCGAACGTCCCGTCCGGCTCCCTCCGATCCCGTTCCCCGAGTCCGTGGCCACGTCGGCGGTCATCGTGAAGCAGCGGGGTGAAGAGGACAAGCTCGCGGCCGGCCTCCACAAGCTCCACGAGGAAGACCCCACCTTCCACTTCGAGTACAGCTCCGAGCTGGGCCAGACGCTCATCCACGGCATGGGCGAGCGTCACTTCGAGACCATCCTCGGGCGGCTACTCCGCAAGTTCGGGGTCCACGCGGAGCTGGTCCGGCCGCGCGTCGCCTACCGCGAGACGATCAAGGGCAAGGCGGAAGGCCAGGGTAAACACAAGAAGCAGACCGGCGGCCGCGGCCAGTATGGCGACTGCTGGGTCCGCCTCGCCCCGCTCCCTCGAGGGGGCGGCTATGAATTCGTCGACGCCATCGTCGGCGGCGTGATCCCGAACAAGTACATCCCGGCAGTGGATCGGGGGATTCAGGAAGCGGCGGCGCGCGGCATCGTCGCGGGCTACCCGTGCGTAGACTTCAAGGCCGAGTGCTACGACGGCTCATACCACGACGTCGACTCCAACGAAATGTCGTTCAAGATGGCCGGCATTCTTGCGTTCCGAAATGTGGCTCCCAAGTGCAGGCCGATCCTGCTCGAGCCGCTCCTGGACGTCGAGGTCTGGGCGCCGGAGGACGTGCTGGGCGACGTGATGGGTGACCTGTCGGCGCGGCGGGGCCAGATCCTGGGGACGGAGCAGGATGGGCGGCTCACGAAGGTCCGCGCCATCGCGCCCGAAGCCGAGATGTACAAGTACTCCACCACACTCCACTCGATCACCCACGGCCGCGGGACCCATCGGCAACGGTTTCGAAGCTACGCCGAGGCGCCACCCGACGTCGCGGCCAAGGTGGCAGCGGAAAACGAGAAGGACCGGGAGCACGCGGCGGCGAGCTGACGCCGTGGCGTGCCGGTGAGCGTGACGTACCGGCTCCTCGCCGACGGTCTGGTTCTCGTCCACTTCGGGTTCGTGCTGTTCGTGGTGCTGGGCGGCCTGCTTCTGCTTCGCTGGCCGCCGCTCGGGTGGGTGCATCTGCCGGCGGCGGCGTGGGGCGTCTGGATCGAGCTGAGCGGTGGCATCTGTCCGCTCACACCGCTCGAGCAGGCGCTGCGGCGGCGCGCGGGTGGCCCGGTTTACACCGGAGACTTCGTCGGGCAGTACATCCTGCCGGTTCTTTACCCTCACGGTCTGACCCGAGAGATCCAACTCGTACTTGGCGCGGTAGTAGTGGGCGTGAATGTGATCGTCTACTGGTGGGTGTGGCGGCGTCAGCCGAGCTCCTCCCACTCACGCTCGAAGCGCACGATGAGCGGATCGGCTCCCAGCGATCGATAGCTCGCCAGGACCTGGTTGCGGTGCTCCTCGGCGGCAGGGCTGCCGCTCGCCCGGAGTGCGAGGGCAAGCACCGCGGCGCTGTCGGCCTGAAGGACCGCGGCGCCGTGCTGGGCGGCGATCGTGCCGGCCGCCTCGGCCTCGCGAATCGCTCCGTCGAAATCGCGGCGCTTGAGCGCGGCGCGGGCGCCGATGCGCCGCGCTTCGGCGATGCCGAGGGCGTCGTCCGCCGATTGGGCTAGGCGGATCGCATGCGCCACCTCCCGCTCCGCCAAGCCGATCTCCCCGGCATCCACGTGGACTTCGGCCCGCCCGGTCACGGTGAGCGCCAGCAGCGCGCTCTCGCCCACCAGCTCGGCGTGCCGCACCGCCTCGGCCGACGCGTCCTCGGCCTCGGCCAGCTCGGCCATGCCGCGGAACGCGAGCCCGAGGTTGTGGTAGGTCTCCGCCGCACCGCGCCGGTCGCCCAGTCGCTGGTAGGATAGCAGGGCGCCGCGGAAGAGACTGAGTGCGTCGTTGGCCCGCCCGCGAATGTGACTCAGCGACGCGAGGTTGTTGCTGGCGCGGGCCACAAGCAGGGAGTCACCCAGCTCCCGAGCGAGCGACAACGCCCCGCGGAACGCCTCCTCGGCGTCGCCCAGTCGGCCCTGCTCGAAGCCGATCACGCCGAGCAGGTTGAGCGCCCGCATCCGACCGTCGCGGTCGCCCCGGCTGCGGAAGCCGGCGAGCGCGGCCTCGGCCAGCGACCGGGCCGTGTCGAGATCGCCGACGCGGGTCGCGGCCGTCGCAGCCAGGAGCAGCAGCTCGGGCCGCCGACGGACGGACGGCCCGTCGAGCTCCCGGAACGCCCGGAGCGCGTCCGCAAAGCGGCCTGCGGCGACCAGGTCGCGGAGGGCCTGGGCTGCGTCACCGGCGGGAGGCGTGGGCGTCACTGAAGCGTCTCTCCCTCAATACGCCAACGCGTAGCGGCTGAACCCGAGGAGGTTGCCTTCGACCTCCTTCAGGTCCTTGAGCACCGCCGACCCGATCTGCACGAACGGCCCGCCGTCGACTTCCTGGCGCCAGATCGCGATCTGCGCCTCGATCTGCGAGTCCACCCCTTCCGCCTCCGCGTACTCGATGCGGAATTGGGCTGGATCCGCCGGGTTGAATCGCAAGCCGGTCGGCTCGAGGCGGATGAGTACCTGAGTCGGGTCGTCCACCGCCATCGTGATCTGGATGCACTCGGTCGCCCCGAACGGGGTGCCATCGGGCTTCAAGAGCAGCGTGTTGTTGTCGAGCTTGAGGCGGGCGAACTCCTGGCCCTGGCCGCCCTGGCCGTCGCTGAAGAACAGGCGCCCTTCCGCACCGCTCCCCTTGCACGCGTTGAACGTCGTGGTCGCGGCGAAGAGCGGCGGCGCGGTAGTCGCGAGGCGCAGGATGTTGAGCTGGGCCGGCATCCGCGACTGCACCGGCCCCGTCGAATCGCTGCAGGCCAGCGCAGCCAGCAGCGCGGCGATCTGGATCGGTCCCCTCGTCCTACGCATCATCGATCTCCCGTGCACGGGTCAAGGATCGTCGTCGGTCAACCCGTCCAGCAGCCGCTGAAGACGGGGTCGCGAGATGCCGAGCCGGCGCGCAGCCTCGCTCTTGTTGCCGCCGGTGAGCCGCAGCATTCGGGCGGCGGCGGCCCGGGTGAGCGTCGCCAGGTCGACCGGAAACGGCAGGCCGTCGCTTGCGTTCGCACGCGCCGCCGACGGCTGGAGCTCTTCGAGCAACAGCGAGCCGGGCGGCGACAACACCAGCGCGCGCTCGATCGCGTTGCGGAGCTCGCGCACGTTGCCGGGCCATCCGTGCCCTCGCAGGACCGCCCGCACCTCGGGCGTGAGCGGCGGCACCGGAAGCCCATAGCTCGTCGCGAGACGGGCCAGGAAAGTCTCGGCCAGAAGCTCGGCGTCTCCTTCGCGCTCTCGAAGCGGCGGCAGCACCAGGGCCACCACATGCAACCGGTAGTACAGGTCCTCGCGGAACTCACCCCGTCGTACCGCGGCGGCGAGGTCCACGTGTGTGGCGGCGATCACGCGGACGTCCACCTGGCGCGTGGCCTGCCCTCCGACGCGTCGGATCTGCCGGCCCTCGAGGGCCCGGAGCAGCTTGGGCTGGAGCTCGAGCGGCAGGTTGCCGACCTCGTCCAGCAGGAGAGTGCCGCCGTGAGCCATCTCGAAGAGGCCCGGCTTCGTCGCGGTAGCACCGGTGAAGGCGCCGCGTTCGTGACCGAACAGCTCGCTTTCGAGCAAGCCGGCCGGGATGGCCGCGCAGTTGATGTCCACGAACGGCGCCGCCGCCCGCGGGCTCGCATAGTGAATGGCCCGGGCGAGCAGCTCCTTGCCGGTGCCGGTCTCGCCGCCGATCAGCACGGTGACGTCGCCGTGCGGGGCCACGCGGGCCGCGAGACCCAGCGTCCGCTGAAGCGCGGCGCTGCGGCCGAGAATCGTCTCGAATCCCGTGGCCCGTCGCTCATGCTCTGCGAAACGTGCCGCCTCCCGCCGACCGCGTGCCTCCCGCAACTCCCGCTCGAGCGACCGGCGGAGCAAGTCGAGGTCCTCGGGGAGCACGAAATAGTCGCCGGCCCCGCGTTGCACCGCGGTCGCGGCGAGGCGGTGATCGGCGGCCGCTCCCACGACGAAGACGGGGGCGCCGCTCTCGCGGAGATCGCCGAGCAGGTCGAGCGCGGGGCCCTCCTCGCCTCCCGCGAGCACCAGGACGACCGCCACGCCGGGCGGCGGCGTCTCGGCGGTCGCCGGGGCCCACTCGAGCACATCAGCCCCAAGCTCCGCCGCGACCTGCGTCACGGCGGAGCGAAAGCTGTCCGACAGGCGGACGATAGCGATCCAGACCGGCTCAGTCTTCGGCACCGTCCTCGTCATTATCCCGAAAGGCCCGCAGAGATCGCTTGATGTTGTCCTGCACGAGACCCTCGTTGGGCTGGCCCGTCACCGCGGATGCTGGATCGACGAGCGCCCCGCCCGACGTAGCGAACCAGCCGGCGACGTCGAAGAAGATCGTCAGATCGGTTGGAGCGCTCTGGGCGACGACCAGCGGCGGTGATAGCTCGACCTCCTGCTTCGCGTTGAGATCGCTGGTGAAGGTGAAGGACGTTCCGTTCCAGGTGCCCTCGACCCGGATGCTGATGCCCGCGAACCCCGGGTTGGCGGTGAGGAACGCCGCGTCGCCCGTGGAGCCGTCCCCGGGCTTGTGAATCTCGAACTCGACCTTGTCGAACGTGCCCGCGTCGATCGTAACCGACACGGAATGCTGGGCACCGGAGGTCGTGACCGGGACGTCGACGAGCACCGGCCCGACTTCCACCTCCTCACAGTCGTCGTTGCCGTCGATCCCGTTGTCGTCGCCCATGTCATGGCTGTGATCGTCCGCTGCTCCGGTGCCGGCAGCGGCTCCGCCGGACGTCGCGGTGGTGCTGGCGCTCATGGGACTGCTGCTATTGTCGCAAGCGCCGTCGTGTCCAACCCGTTCCAGCTCAACCTTCCGGAGCACGACCTGCGCGCTGGTGAGCACGAGTGTGTTGGTCCCGTCGGTGAACGTCCCTGGCGTGGGCGAGGTGACGTCGAGGGCTACGCCTCTCGCACTGACGCCGGCGCCGGAGCGCGGCCGACTCGCGACGTTCAAGCTCAGTTGCGCCTGGGCGCCGGGCGCGGTGCCGGTGTCGGAACCGCTGCAGGCGGCGACCGCGGCGAGTCCTGAGAGGGCGAGTGCGAGGTATGTGTGGGCAGGCATGGGGGAACTCCGCAGGTTGGGGGCTAAATCGGCGGCCCCTGGCAAAGCAAGCGGAGTACCGTTGGAGGCCTTGGATTCAAGTGATTATTTTGCAGAGCGTTACGCTGCCGGGCCACGATTTGTCGTCGGTTTGGCCGTAACGTGATAATGCAATATGTAATGTTCTATTCCATCCGTCAGCAGGCCAATCGACCATCCGGAGGATCTGTCGTGCGGAACCTCGGAGCACTCCTGACAGTCGGGCTCACCCTCGGGCTGGGCGGGTGCCGGTTGGGCGACCGCTCGAGCGCCACCGCCCGCCCTGTCGTGGTTGCGGCCGTCGGAGAGCCATCGAGCATTCTGCCGCCACTTGCGGTGGAGACTGTGGCTCGGGACATCGGCGATCTCGTTTATGAGCGGCTAGCCGACCTTGAACCCGGCAAGCCGCCAATCGACACGGCGGCCTACCGGCCGCGGTTGGCGGAGCGGTGGGAGCGCCTGGATTCGCTCACCCTGCGATTCCACCTCGCACCCCGGGCGCAGTGGGCGGACGGGACGCCGGTGACGGCCGAGGACGTTCGTTTCTCGTTCGAGGTGTTCTCCGACTCCCTGCTCGATGCGGTGGCACGCCCGGTCCTGGCCGGACGAGTGCGCGTGACGGTGGAGGACCCGCGGACGCTACTCGTCCGGTTCCGTGACGCATACCCCGAGCAGCTCTACGATGCGACCTATCTGGTGCGGGTGCTGCCGCGCCATGTCTGGCAGGGCCTGCCGCGGGGGGCATGGCTCGCGGACACCACGACGGCCCGGTTGGTTGGATCGGGGGCATTCCGGGTGCGCGACTGGAAGCGGGGTCAGTACCTGACTCTCCAAGCCCGAGGCGAGTCCAGCGTCAGGACCATCGTCTGGCGGTTCACCAGCGATCCCGATGCGGCGCTGAACCTCGTGCTCGCGCACGAAGCCGATCTCATGGAGCTCGCGGCCGCGCCACAGGGGATTACCCGCGTGGCGGCAGACACGGCGCTCCAGCTCGTGCGCTACCCCTCGTCGGCCTACGGCTTTCTCGGCTTCAATCTCACCGACGTGGGTGATCGGCCCCATGTCATCCTCGGCGATCGCGCCACTCGGCGGGCGCTTGCCATGGCCGTCGATCGGCCGACGCTGGCCCGATCGGCGTTCGACGCCGGCGCGGTCGCGCCCCCCGGCCCCATGTCGAGATTGCTCTGGATCTGGAGCGACGACATCCGCACGCTCCCCTTTGACACGGCCGCGTCGGCGCGCGCGCTCGATGCGGCCGGCTGGCGTCGGGGTCCGGACGGCGTCCGCCGAAAGGGCGCACGCACGCTGGCCTTTGACATTCTGGTGCCATCGACCAGCAGCGTGCGCCGCCAGCTGGCGCTTGCGCTCCAGGCGATGTTCGCGGCAGTCGGCGCCAAAGTCACGGTGACGGCGGTGGACTTTCCGGTGTTCCAGGAGCGACTGCAACAGCGGCGCTTCGACGCCTACATCGGTGCGTGGCTCGACGACCCGAGCCCGCGGGGGCTCACCGATCAATGGACGCGGGCCGGATGGGGGGCGCTCAACTACGGTCACTACTCGAATCCGGTCTTCGACACGCTGTTCGCCCGCGCCGGCCGACTTCCCAATCCGGCGGCCGCGCGCGCGGCCTATCGTGAGGCAATGGACACCCTGAACGCGGACGCCCCCGCGGTCTTCCTCTATACGCCCACCAACGCGGCCGCTGTGAGCCAGCGGCTCAGCGGCGTCCAGATCGACCCATACTCGTGGCTGAGCACGCTGCCCAAGTGGCGGGTCCGCTAAGCGGCTTGGGGCCCAAGGCGGCGGGGATCTGTGGCCGGGGTGCTGTGGCGTGGGCTCCCGCGCCTCGGCGTGCAGGGACTCGCAGGGCGATGTCAGGATCAGGTGACTCGAAACCTGACGTCGACTAGCAGCGCGTTGGACCCCAACTTCCGCTCCCTCAATTGTTGACGGTGCCGACTTCCTGACCAGTGTTGAAATTTTGACATACGGGTCTGAACGAGGCACCACACTTGCTCCCACCATCCCCACTCAATGTCCCGCGTACCGGCGCCCCGAGGTTTCATCACCTCACGGGCGACCGGCGGCCGCCCAGCGGCCGCGGTATCGTCGCACGGCCAGTCATAAGTCAGGGGGATAGTACGATGCGCTCGTGGACCCGTCCGCTCGTCTCGATGCTTCTCGTCGGCGCCCTCCTGATGGTCGGCGCGAGCTGCGCGAACGACGAATCGCTCACCGGCCCGTCATCCCCGGAGGTCTCGGCCGCGGTGACGCCAGCGCCGACCCCGAAGCTGGAACCGCTGCTCGATCCAGTGCTCCAGCTGGCGAATCCGGTGCTCCAACCGGTGCTGACCACGCTCCAGCTGCTCACGTGCTCCAGTCAGCCGTATGCCCGGACGACCGCGGTCATCGGTCCGGCCGGTGGTCAAATCGTTGTGGGTGCGCAGCGGCTGGTGATCCCCGCCGGAGCACTCTCGGCGCCGACTCGGATCACAGCCGAGCAGGTCTCGGGCACGGTCAACTCGGTCCGGTTCTCGCCCGAGGGGCTCAAGTTCGCGAAGCCCGCTACGCTCACCATGAGCTACGGCAACTGTTTGCTGACGCCGGTCCCCAAGCGGGTGGTCTATACCGACGAGCAGCTCAAGATCCTCGACGTGATCACGTCCCTCGACCTGCGGCTGACCCGCACCGTCACGGGCTTCATCAACCACTTCTCCCGGTACGCCGTTGCGTACTGACCGGACCGGGCTCACCGTAGTCCCCGCGGCCAAGGGTGCCGCGGGACGGGGACGCACCGAGCCGACGCTCGCGGCCACCCTGCTGCAGCAGGCGCGGGAGCAGGAGCTGGCCGGCAGTCTGGCAGACGCGATTGCCCAGTACGTCGCGGCCATCGAAGGGGCGGAGTCGGGTGGTGAGGTGCGGCTGCTCGCCGAGGCGCTCCGCCGCCTGGCGGTCGTGCGGCACCGGCGGGGTGAGCGGGAGGCCGCCAGCGCTCTGTGTGAGCGGAGCCTTGCGGTCGCCAACGACGCGGCGGACCCGGTGCTGGCCGGTGAGGCATTGAATACGCTGGCCGGCTTTGATTTCGAGAGCGGCGCCATCGACGTCGCGAGGGAGCGGTTCTATCGGGCACTCGAGCTGGGCGGCTCGAGCGCGGAGCTGCGCGGGCGCGCCGAGCAGAATCTCGGGATTCTCGCCAACATCCAGGGCAATCACGACGAGGCGCTGGCCCACTATCAGCAGTCCCTGTACGCCTTTCAGCGCACGCGGGACGACCACGGCTGCGCGATCGCCTATCACAACCTCGGCATGGTCAGCGCCGACCTGGGCAAGTGGGAGGAGGCGGAGGACTACTTTCGCCGCTGTCTCGAGATCACGGCCGCGGTCGGCGACGTGCACCTCTCCGGCCTCGGCCTGCTCAATCGGTCGGAAGTGCATCTGGCGCGGCAGCGTTACGAAGACGCCCGCGCCGACGCGGAAGCGGCGCTGCGAATCTTCGACCGCCTCGGCACGCGACTCGACAAGGCCGATGCCTACAAGGTGATCGGGCGCGTATATCGGGAGACCGGGCGCTGGGCCCTGGCGGAGGCGAGGCTCACGACCGCGATCGAGCTTGCCGTCAGCACCGACTCCGTGCTGAGCGAAGCCGAGGCCTCGCGCGAGCTGGCGCTGCTCTACCAGCTGATGGGGCGCAATCAGGATGCGCTTCAGCTGCTGAGCTCCGCGCACCGGCTGTTCGGCCGCCTCGACGCACGGCTGGATCTCGTCGACGTCGCGCGCCGAGTGGAGCGGCTGGAAGAGACCTATCTGGCCGTCGTGCGGGACTGGGGCCAGTCGATCGAATCAGCGGACAGCTACACCTTCGGTCACTGTGAGCGCGTGGCGGGCTACGCACTCGCCGTTGCTCAGGCGCTCGGGATGGACGAGGCCCAGCAGACCACCGTCCGGATCGGCGCGTACCTGCACGACCTCGGGAAGGTCCGCGTGCCCCACGAGATCCTGAACAAGCCAGGCCTCCTGTCGCGAGAGGAATTCGACATCATCAAGATGCATCCCGTGTGGGGGGTCGAGCTGCTCGCCAAAGTCGATTTCCCCTGGGACATCAAGCCGATCATTCGCTGGCACCACGAGAAATACGACGGAACGGGTTATCCGGACCGCCTGCGCGGGGCCGAGATCCCGCTCGCGGCGCAGGTGATCTGCATCGCGGACGTCTATGACGCGCTGACGACGACCCGGAGCTATCGTGCCGCCATGACGCCGGTCGAGGCGATGGCGCAGATGCACGAGTCCCGCCACTGGTGGCGGCCCGATGTGTACGAGGCGTTCTGTCGGAGGGTCCCGGCGACGACGGACTGAACGCAGCGCTTCTGTCTGGAGGCGTTAGCCGAGGTTCTTGGTGTAGACCACCAGGTCGTCGCCCGGTGCGTAGAAGTCGGGGATTCGGGCTGTGGTCCGGTAGCCGCGTGCCCGGTAGAACGCCCGGGTCGCCGCATAGGCGGCACGGCCCGCGGTCTCGACGACGATGAGGCGGGCGCGACCGACCAGACGCCGCTCCATCTCCGCCAGCAGCGCCGTGCCCACGCCGCCGTGCTGGACCCCCGGGTCAACCGCCATCCAGTAGAGATCGTAGGTACCCGCCGTACACGGGGTCGGACCCCAGCAGATCCAGCCGACAAGACGGCCCTCGACATCCGCGCCGAGGGCCGTGTAGTCCGGTTCGGTGTCGGTGGTGCGGGCCCCGATGGTTGCCCCATCGAAGACCTCCAGGGCCACCGGCACTTCGGATTCGTGAAAGATGCCGACGGCCCGGGTGATCGCTTCGATGCGGTCGCGGTCGCGGGGCAGAAGCCCGCGGATCGAAGGGCGGGCCAGCGTCTGTGTCAGGCGGCCGGAACCCCGCTGACCAGCTCGGCGGCAAACCGGCTGGGCTGCATCCGGGTGAGCGCCTCGTCGACGATCCGGTTGACCAGCTCGTCGTAGCTCCAGCCGAACGCTTGTCCCATACGCGCGAGCCCGGCGTTGCTGGACAGGTCCGGCGACGGGTTGACCTCCAGAACGAACGGCTGTCCGTCCTCGGTGACCCGGAGATCGACCCGGCCGTATCCCTCCGCGCCGGCCAGGAGCTCCCACGCCCGCCGCGCCACGTGCGTCAGCCGCTTCGAGAGCTCGGGCGGGACGTCGGCGGGGCAGACGGGCACGGTGCCGAGGTCGTCCAGGCTTCCCGTGCTCCACTTGGCGGCATAGGTGACGATCGGCCAGGCCTCCGCGGGCATCGCGTCGAAGCGGATCTCCGATATGGGCAGCATCTGACGGCCCACGAATCCGACGTTGAACTCGCGTCCGGGAACGTACTGCTGGATCATCACGTCCTCGAACTGCTCGGTCATCTGGACCACCCGCTTGCGAAGCGCTTTGCGGGTCGTGCAAACCGCGCTGCCGTCGATCCCCACGCTGGCGTCCTCAGCGGCGGGCTTCACGATGGCCGGGAGCGGGAAATCGCCCGGGATCGAGTTACCCTGCGTGAGGACAAAGCTGGGGATCGGGACCCCGGCATTTCGGAGCAACGTGTTGGCGACGTGCTTCCGGTGGCAGACCGTGATCGGCCATGCCCGGCAGCCGGTGAACGGGAGGCCGGTGAGCTCGAGCGTGTTGACGACGAAGTCTTCGTACTTGGCGTGGCCGTTGATCCCCTCGCAGAGATTGACGATCAGATCGGCCTTGCGGGCGCGGGAGAGCCAGCGGAACTCGCTCAGGCGTACCGGCACGAGCTCGACCTCGTGGTCGCGGCGGCGGAGCGAGTTGCGGACCTCGTGCACGTTGCTGAGCACGGCGGCCACATCCTGCGGGCTCCATTCTGCGCTGCCGGCGTCGTAGATGATCGCTGCTCTCATGAAGGCACCCCAGCCAAGAGTGAACCGCCGCTGATGCGCCGCCAGGCGATGTCCGCCACGGTGCAGATCAGCTCGTCGTATGACATCCCGGCCGCCGCCGCGGCCTTCGGGAAGCACGAGTTGTCCCGCGGATCCGGGAGGATGCCCGGGAGCGGATTCAACTCGACGACCATCGGGCGACCGGCGGCATCACATCGAAGATCGACGCGGCACCAGTCACGGCAGTCCAGAGCGTGGTACGCGCCCAACGCGGCCTCACGGACCTGCTCGGCGAGTGCTTCGGGTACACGGGCCGGGCACTCGAAGATGTCGAGCGGGTGGGCCGGTGTGTCCCAGAGCCACTTCGCCTCGTACCCGTAGATCGGCGGGGCGCCCCGCGGAAGCGTATCGAAGCGCAGGCCAACGATAGGCAAACACCGTGCCTCATCTCCGTTTCCGAGGATGGCAACGGTGAACTCGCGACCCGGCAGGTAGGTCTCGATGAGGACCGGCTCCCGGTAGGTGGCGAGGAGGTAATCGACCTGGGTGGTAAGCTCACCGCGGTTGTGGCAGACGCTCTTGCTCGAGACGCCCTTGCCGGAGCCCTCGAACGCCGGCTTGACGAAGAGCGGGAACGGCAGGCGCGTGGCTCGGGCGTCGGCGACGCTGCGAGCAAGCCGGAAGGGCGCGGTCGGCACGCCGTAGCGCTCGAGGATTTCCTTGGCGCGGCCCTTGTGGAGGCAGAGGCCCAACGTGAGCGCGTCCGAGGCGTGATAGGGGACGCCGAGGAACTCGCAAATGGCGGGAACGTGGCTCTCCCGGCTCGGGCCGAAGAGGCCCTCCGCGATGTTGAAGACGAAGTCGGGCCGGTAATCGAGCAGCTTCGCGGGGAACTCGGCGTCCGCTTCGAGACGAATCACCTCGCCCACGTTCGCCAATGCGTGCTCGACGGCGTCGATCGTCGCCGGGTCGTCCCACTCGATGTACAGGTCAGGCTGCGGAAGATCGGGCCGGAGGGCCCGACTGGGAGGTTCGTCGGTCGTGGGGGAGTCGATCGTGGGCCCGGCTGCGGCAACCTCGGGCTTCACGTTGAACGCGAGTCCGATCCGAATTGGCAGAGCGTCCTCTACAAAAAAGGCCGTCCGCGGAGACGAGCCGTGACGAGATGACTACATGACGATCCTAAGGTACAGAAAAGATTTCCGACGCACAATAGGTTTTTGGCGAGAAGTGAGGAGTAAGAAGTAAGAAGTAAGAAGGGGGGGCCCCGGGTCTTCGGCTCCTCCGTTCTCCCTTCTCGCTTCTCACGTCTCACGTCCTACCGCTCACACCTTGTGGTAGCCGACCCGCCCCGCCTCCGTCCCGTCCTCTCCCCGATAGAGCTCGATATCGGCGAAGAGCGCCGGTGCCTCGCGGCGGAGGACGTGGAGGCACGCGATCGCCATCCGCCGAATCTCCTGCTCGGCTCCCTCGGCGAGACGCAGCTCGAGCATCGTCCGCCAGGCACGGACGTTCGCGCTGACCACGATCTTCACCTCGGTCGCGTTGGGCAGCACGCTCCGCGCCGCCTCCCGAGCCATCTTCCGCCGATGCACGCGGTCCTCCACCCAATCGTACTTGCCCATCAGTCCTTCAACCGCGGCAACGTAGGCGGCCTGAGCGGCCGAGACCTGGGTCGTCCAGGCTGCCTCGAGCGCTGGATCTCCCTGCATCGCGGGCGGCATCACGAACGCCGCGTGCGACTCGTCGACGTAGCGTTGTGAGAGCTGGGAGTAGCCGAACCCGGCGCGGTGGCGGACCAGCTCGTGGCTGCATGACCGCGAGATCCCCTCGACCAGGAGGACGTACACGGCGTGCTCGAAGACGGAGCCGTGGCCCTGGCGCAGGATGTTTTGGAGGTAGTCCGCGGTCGTCCGGCCGGCCGGGTTGTGCTGGCTCATGTAGCAGAGCCGGCCCGCGTACTCGGCCACCCGCTCGCCGTCGGTCGCATCACCCTTCCACTCGACCCGAAGATGGGGCGGTTCGGTAAAGTGGGGACGGGCGATGAGGGAGACGGTAGGCTGCTTGATGATGTCCATGAAGGCGTCTGGGCTAGTGGTCGTCCGCGATCTCCAGTCGAGACCGGGCGTATCCGCCCCCGCGCTCGATGTCGCGGAGGGCCTCGGCGATATCCGGAGGAAGCGACACGGCGCCGGCGCCGGCCTTGAGCCGGGCGATCGGCGGCTCGCCGGACGGAAGGATAATGCCCGGGTTCAGGATCCCAAGGGGATCAAAGCTCGTCTTCACTCGCCGGAAGAGAGCGAGGATCTCGGGGCCGTAGACCCGCTCGAGAAATCCGGCCCGGAGCCGTCCGTCACCATGCTCGCCCGACGGCACTCCCCCCAGCGCCACGACCGCGTCCGTGATCTCCTCCAGCAGCTCGGCGACCTCCGCTTCCCATCCGGCCCGCTCCATCTCGGGAAGCAGGTTCACATGCACGTTGCCGTCGCCGGCGTGCCCGAAGATCACGACGGCGAGCCCGCGGGCCGCCGAGGCGCGACGAACGGCGGCTACATAGTCGCCGAGGCGTGGGAAGGGGACGCATCCATCCTCGATCACCTGGAGGGAGCGGCGGTCCGGTGGAAGACTGGCCAGGATCGGGCTGGCGGCGTGGCGGAGGTGCCAAAGCCGGTCGGCGCCTTCGCGTGACAGGGCGGCGTCCACCTCGAACGAAAGCGGTCGTGCCACCGCCACCGCGGCCTCCGCCAGCGATCGCAGCTGCTCCGGTGAAGCTGCCTCGAGCTCCACCAGAAGCATTGCGTCGATGCCGCTCCCGCGAAGCGGGCCGTGGTCGGCGCCATGCGCGATCACCAGCTCGAGGAACGTGCGGTCCAGCAGCTCCACCGCGGAGGCACCGAGCCCCACGAGCCGGCTCACCAACTCGGCCATGGTGCTGTAGTCGCGCAGCAGGATACGGAGCCCGGCCCTCGCGGGCGGCACCGGGTCCAGGCGCCACTCCACCTCGGCGACGAGACCGAGTGTGCCCTCCGAGCCCACGAGGAGATCCAGCGTTTCGCGGGAGTCGAGAAAGGCGTCGAGAGCATAGCCGGACGAGCTCTTGGAGACTCGGGGAAAGCGTGAGCGGATCAGCGCCGCAGCGTCGCGGATCGCGGGGGCGGCGTTCCGCTCGAACCGGGCGAACGCCTGAGCCGGAGAGCGTGGCGGGTAGAGGGGAGGCAGCTCGGGACCGCGCCCGAGTCTTACGACCTCGCCGTCGGCGGTGACGACGGTGACGGCATCGACCCAGCGCCGCACGCTCCCGTAACGCACCGACCGCGCACCGGCCGCATTGGTGGATACAACGCCGCCTGCGGTGGCCCAACGCCAGCTCGAGGGGTCCGGCGGAAGGCGGAGACCGAGCGGTGCGGCCGCGGCGGCCAGGTCGCCGAGCGAGGCGCCAGCCCGCATGCGGGCTCGGCGGTCGGACGGCCTGATCTCGATGCCGGGTCCATCCATCCCGGTCAGGTCGACGACGACCCCGTCGCCCACATTGCCGCCGCCCATGGCGCTGCCGGCGCCGCGAGGCACCAGCGGAACCCGTCCGTCCGCCGCCCATCGCACCAGCGTCACGAGGTCGTCGAGGTCCGCGGGCAGGGCAACGGCGCGGGGAACGATCCGGTAGATCCCGGCCGCCTCCGCGTAGGCGGCTCGGGCCCGCTCGTCGCTACGGAACCGGCCGCGAAGCCGAGGCTCGGATGACATGCGGAAAGCTAGGATCGGGCTCCCTTGCCAAGCAAACGAGGAACCATGAGAATTGTCCTTCCGTATGCCAGATGCCCCCGCCGCCTCGCCGGCCCTGCCGCCGGCTCGTGCCCAGCTCATCCACATCGACGTCGATCGCCGGTTGGGCCACGAGTGGGACGAGTGGGACGGTACCCCGCTGCCCGGCGGGGGCGACTACGACTCGCCCCCGTGGCTGTTCTTTGCCTGGTCGGCGCTGGCGATGGCGGTCGGCGGGGGGGTGGTGGCCCTCTTCCTCTATCTATTGGGCCCGCGGCTCGCCCTGATCCAGCCCGATGTACCCCGCGTCCTGCGGGTCGCCGCCTGGTCGGCGGGCGGGCTGCTCGGCGTATGGTGGCTGCTGCTGGCGTTGGCCTACGCCACGCGCAGGCCGCTCCTTCCTGAGGCGCTCGTGGAACGCGGGCTCTTTCTCCGCCTGATGCGGCTCACCTCGAGAGTGGCAACGCGTTTGGGCCGACGGGACTGGGTGGAGAACGCCGCGGTCAAGGTCTACAACACGCTCGCCCTCACCCGGAGACGGAAGGTCGGCAAGGGAGAGCTCCTGCTGCTCATTCCTCGTTGCCTCTCGAAGGAAACGCTCGATGGCGTGCTCGGGATCGCGGGAAAGTACGGAGTGCCGGTGTTCGTCGCCACCCGGGGTCAGCTAGCTCGCCGCGTGATCCGCGAGCGCCGGCCGCGCGCGGTCGTTGCCGTCGCCTGCGAGCGGGACATGGTCAGCGGGCTCCACGACGTGGCAGGCAAGGTGCCGGTGCTCGGGCTCACGATGACGTTGCCGTCGGGCCCCTGCAAGGACGCGCGGCTCAACCTGGGCCAGCTCGAGGAGTGGGTGCGGGCCTACGTGATCTAGTCGGCGAAGCGCTGCGCGAGGCTGTCGAGCGCGGCCTGCACCTTCAGTCTGACGGGGTGGTCCGCGGGAGCGAGGCGCTCCAGCTCGCGGCCCGGGACCGACGGATCTCGCAGCACCCGGTAGGCGACTTCCACCCGCATTTCGCTGTGTCCGTACCTCCCCGGATCGACCCACCCACGTACCCGGACGACCCCTGGACCGAGCGGTGACCGTGCAGTCGGCGCGCCAGTCGCGGCGTCGAACCACGGTGTCTGGAGATATCCGTCGCGGGGCTCGACGCGGGTGACCGGGATGGAGTCGTTGCGCAACGCCTCGGCCAGTCGCTCGGTGGCGGCGGCGGGGCCAAGGTGCACCTCCGCGCTCGCCGCACCCGGCAGCGGGTCCAGGCTGGGACGCGAGGTATACGGGAAGCACGCGGCGATGAGCGCGGCCAGCGCCGCCGTCCACGCGCGCGTCATCGATTCAGTCCTTCTGAGGTGGCGTGCCGGCCGGGTGCGTGTGCGAATGACCGGACGACTCGGCCGCCGGCGTGGTCGCGCCAGCGGAGTCGGCCGGGGAGGCCGCATCGTGGTCGTCGGCGCCGTGGTGATGGTCGGCGTCGTCGTGATGGGGCTCGCCCACGCGGTGCTCATGGCCCTCCGTGCGGTCCTGGAGCTCGGTCCGGAGCGTCGCGTTCGGCACGCCGGCCGCGTGCTCGAACACCATCTTCCCACCGTGGTGACCCGTGTCCACCAGGACCCCGAGGCCGGCGAGCGACAGGACGAAGGCCGCGATCCGCTCGCGGGTCCCCATCTTTCGCTCCCGCACGAGTCGCCACAGTCCCAGGACCGCGAAGATCCCCAGCGTCCAGTAGGCTAGCGTCTCGTGCTCCTCCATCAGGCGATGAATCGCGTTCCCGTGGTCGATCGCGTCCTCGGCCTGGAGTCCGATCAGCACGGCCGCGCCCGCGCCGATCACACCCGCGAGCAGCAGGGCGAAGCCCGTCCGCCGCAGTCCGTCCTTCCGAAGGACGAGCGAGGCGAACTCGAAGAGCACGGCTGTCGTAAGCAGTGCCACGGGGAAGGAGACGATCAGCGCGTGGAAACGAGGCCAGTCGTAGCCGAGCATCGGCGCTCCGGGGTGGTGAAGCGTGAACAGTAAACAGTGAACGGTGAACA
>OEKJ01000028.1_pt1 | contig 28609 bp, 29 predicted proteins | sample 1503081 | NCBI WGS metagenome assembly OEKJ01 (sample SAMEA104379565, study PRJEB20068) | metagenome | biome: 1000743; feature: 77; material: 1998 | place: USA | collected 2012 | depth 25 m | reverse complement strand
ACTTCTTACTTAGCATCTGCAGTCGCAGAAAATACGACAGCAATATCACCCCTGCCACCACGTAGGCCGCGACCATGTACCCGCCGTTCCCCGGCGGCTCAGGTGGCACCGTGGTTCTCCCTTGCCTCCGCCGCCAGGCCGATACCGTACCGCAGTGTGACCAGCCCGACATACAGGAGCGTGAACATGAGCGTCGAGACGAGCAGCGTCCGCAGCATCTCCCACGGCAGCGACGGCGCGCTCGGCTTTAGCACGATGGGCTGCGGGTGCAGCGTCCGGAAGAGGTACACGCTCAGGTGCACGAACGGCACCAGCAGCATTCCCATGATGCCGACCACCGCGCTGAACCGCGCCCGCTCGTGGCGATCGTGCACCGCGGAGCGAAGCGCGAGATAGCCCACAAAGAGGAAGAAGAGGAAGAGGGTAAGCGTAAGGCGGGCGTCCCACGTCCACCAGGTTCCCCAGATCGGCTTGGCCCAGATCGGTCCGGTGGTCAGCATGACGGCGGCGAAGACCAGGCCGACTTCTGCGGAAGACGCGGCGAAGCGGTCGAGCCGCGGGTCGTGGAGCCACAGGTAGAGCACGCTCACGATCCCCACCAGCGAGAACGCCAGGAGCGCGCTCCAGGCGGCGGGTACGTGCAGGTAGAAGATCTTCTGCGCCAGCCCCTGGTGGGCCTCGATCGGCGTATAGCCCAGCGCCATCACGTACACGCCCGCGATCCCGAGCAGGGCCAGGGCGCTGATGGTCCGGCCGCGCCGCATGACGGCGTGAGCACGCTCGATCGAGTGCGGCGAAACGGCGGCGGCGGCGGTCATTCGTCCACCACAAAAGAGAAAACCAGGGCGGCCACGGTCACGAAGACGACATCGTAGGCGGCGAGTATTCTAAGCCACCCGAGCATCTCGCTCAACGGACGGTCCGCCAGCAGTCGTGAGGTCACCTGCACCGCGCCGACCAGCGGCGGGACCATGAACGGGAGCAGCAGCACCGGCAGCAGCAGCTCGGCAAAGCGGGTCCGGACCGCCATCGCCCCGAACACCGTCCCGACCGCGACGAAGCCGATCGTGGCGAGTATCGCGGTGCCGACGATGCCGCCGAGCGCCCGGGAGAGGTCCAGGTTGAAGAAGAGGACGAACAGCGGAAGCGCGACCGCCTCCACCACCGCGACGAACGCGAGGTTGGCCAGCATTTTCCCCGCGAACAGCGCGCCGCGCGGCACCGGTGCGAGCAGGAGCCCGTCGAGCGCGCCGTGCTCGCGCTCCACCGCGAACGCGCGGTTCATCGCAATCATCGCCGCGAACGCGAACGTCACCCACAGGGCGCTCGGCGCGAGGTCGGTCGATGACAGAGCGGTCGGGTCCCGGGCGAAGTTGAAGATGACGAGCACCAGCGCCCCGAACACCGTGGCGGACAGGAGCGCCGTCTTGCTGCGCAGCTCCGCCCGCACGTCCTTCCCCGCCACCACCAGCGCCAGCCGGATGGCTTCACGCATTGGCCAGCGCATGGTAGCGGGGCAGGAACTGATCGAGGTCCCCGCGGCGCGGCTCGTCGAGGGCCCAGCGCCCCTCCGCCAGCACCGCGACCCGGGACGCCAGCCCCCAGGCCTCATCGAGGTGGTGGGTCACGAGCACCAGCGCGAGCCCCGCCGAAAGCCGCGCGCGCAGGAGGGACCGCAGCCGCTCGGCCGCGGGCGCATCGAGACCGGTGAACGGCTCGTCCAGCAGCAGGAGGCGCGGCTCATGCACCAGCGCCCGCGCGATCGAGGCTCGCTGGAGAAGCCCCCGGCTCAGGCGCGGCGGCCGCTCGTCACCCTGCCCCCCGAGTCCCACCAGCTCGAGCGCCCTCGAGGCGGCGTCGGCGGGGTGCGGCACGCCGTACAGCCGAGCGGCGAGCGCCACGTTCTCCCTGACGGTGAGATCGTCGTACAGCATCGACTGATGGGCGACGAACCCGACCGGGCGGCGCGCGTCCGGGTCCGACGGCTCCACCCTCCTGCCCGCGACCCGCACCTCTCCGGCGGTCGGCCGGGCCAGACCGGCGAGGAGACGGAGCAGCGTGGTCTTTCCCGCCCCGTTCGGCCCCGCCACGACCAGAGCTTCGCCGGCGTGAACCCGGACATCGACGCCCCGCAGCACGCGGAGCGCACCGAAGGAGCGTTGCAGACCGACGGCGTCGAGAATCGGGCCGTCAGAGGACGGCATCGATGCGCGCGCCGAGCTCGTCGAGACGGAAGGGTTTGACGATGTAGCCGGAGTGAGGAAGATCCAGCACCTTGAGCTGCGGCTCGATACTCATGTACGCGGTGGTGATGATGACCGGGAGGCTGGGCTGGGAGTGCCTGATCCGGCGGAGGAGATCCACGCCGTCGGTGTCGGGCAGGCGCATGTCGAGCACCGCGACGTCCGGCGGCCGCTCCGCGAGCAGAGCCAGCGCCTCGGCGCCGGTGCTCGCGAAGACGAGGTCGTACAGCGGATTGAAGTGCCGCTCGTAACTCAGGCGCAGGGCTGGCTCGTCCTCGACGAACAGAACGCGCCGCCGAACCTTGTCATCATGCATGCGCAGACCTTCGAACGCGGGTCCGGACGGCCGGACCCAGCGGGTCATCCAAAAGGGGGATGGAACGGACGAACACTAATTCCGCGGCGGGATACCGTCCATAGTGCGGGTGGAATGGCCCGGGGTCAGGCGACCCCGGTTTCGAGGTGAAAGAGGTCTACCAGCTTGGTCACGACGAGGAGGAAGCGCATCTCGTCGTTGGGGTTGCGGAGCACCACCGACTGTCGCCGCTCGGCCGCGCGTCGCTGAATCAGCATCAGGACGCCGAGCCCCGCGGAGTCGACCTGTCGAGTGCGGGCGAGATCGATGATGAGCTGGCCGGTACCGTCGGGCAGCGCGTCCAGAATCTGGACCGCCGCCTTGCGGAATTCCACCCGGGTATCGAGTCCCAGGCGATCGGGCGCAATCAGCTCGCGAGCCGTGCCGTGCGTGGTTTCCATGAAGCCTCCCACACCCGACAAGGCTGGCGCGCAAACCTGCGGCTGGCCTATGTCCACCTTCGGCACCGAGCTATCTCACCCCAGTCCTGCGGCGCGGATGAGACCTCTAGTTTTGCGGCCCCGGATCGCTCCGGGTGTGCTCTTATCGGGCGGATTTTTTTGTTCCGGGACCGCACCATGCGGCCCGCCCGGGGGAAAGGCGAGAGCGGTGCCATCGGTGCTAACACCAACGCGAAACGACACTTCCACGGCACGGTCGGACCCCGAGTGCGAGGCTCTGCACAGTACTTCGCGACAGACTGAGGAGAAGTGCAACCCGGCTCTGGCTCCGTGGCACAGGCGGCCCTACCTTGTGAGTTCCCCTTCATTTTGCGGCCCATGACCGACCAGCTCGACACGCTGCTCTCCGAGTCCCGTCGCTTCCCGCCGCCGCCCGAGTTCGCGGCGCAGGCGCTTGCCAAACCCGATCTCTACGAGCGCGCCAAGCGCGACCGGCTTGCCTTCTGGGCTGAGCAGGCGCAGGCGCTTGACTGGCTCGCACCCTGGACCCGCGTCCTCGAATGGACCCCGCCCCACGCCAAGTGGTTCGTTGGCGGGAAGCTGAATGCGGCGGCCAACTGTCTCGACCGACACCTCGAAGGCCCCCGCCGCAACAAGGCTGCGATCATCTGGGAAGGCGAGCCCGGAGATCGGCGCGTGCTCACATACTGGGACCTTGCGCGCGACGTGTGTCGCTGCGCCAACGCTCTCAAGACGCTCGGCGTGAAGCGCGGTGACCGCGTGGCGATCTACCTGCCGATGGTCCCGGAGGCCGCGATCGCCATGCTCGCGTGCGCACGGATCGGCGCCATCCACTCCGTGGTGTTCGGCGGCTTCTCCGCCGAGTCGCTCCGCGATCGGATCAACGACGCCAAGGCCGTTGCCCTCGTCACCGCCGACGGAGGGTACCGCCGCGGCCAGGTGCTGACGCTCAAGCGCTTCTCCGACGAGGCCCTGGCGGCGTGCCCCTCGGTGCGCAACGTGATCGTGGTGCGCCGGCGATCCGGCAGCGACGCCGACGAAAGCTGGGCGACGATGCAGGAAGGGCGCGACCACTGGTGGCACCGTCTGCTCGACGCAGCCTCGAGTAACTGCGAGGCCGAGGCCATGGATGCCGAGGACCTGCTGTACATCCTTTATACCTCCGGCACCACCGGCAAGCCGAAGGGCATTGTCCATACCACCGGTGGCTATCTCACCCATGTCGCGGCCACCGCCAAGTACGTGTTCGACCTGAAAGACGAAGATGTCTTCTGGTGCACCGCCGACGTCGGCTGGGTGACCGGGCATTCCTACGTGGTGTACGGTCCGCTCGCCAACGGAGCGACGGTGCTCATGTACGAGGGCGCACCCGACTGGCCGGAGCGAGACCGGTTCTGGTCCCTCGTTGCCCGATACGGCGTGACGGTGTTCTATACCGCCCCTACCGCGATTCGGGCATTCATGAAGTGGGGGACCGATCATCCGGAGCGCCACGATCTGTCCACGCTCCGCCTCCTCGGCAGTGTCGGCGAGCCCATCAACCCCGAGGCGTGGATCTGGTATCACGAGCACATCGGCCGCGGGCGCTGCCCGATCGTGGACACGTGGTGGCAGACCGAGACGGGGGGCATCATGATCACGCCCCTCCCCGGCGTCATCACCACCAAGCCGGGCTCCGCCACCGTGCCCTTTCCCGGCATCTCGGCCGAATTGGTGGATACGGCCGGTACGCCGGTGGCGCAGGGAGGCGGATTCCTCACGCTCACCGAACCCTGGCCCGGCATGCTCCGCACCATCTATGGCGACGACGAGCGCTATCGCGAGACGTACTGGACCCGGTTCCCCGGGCGCTACTTTGCCGGCGACGGCGCCAAGCTCGACGAGCACGGCTATTGGTGGCTCCTCGGCCGCGTGGACGACGTGCTGAACGTGGCTGGACACCGCATCGGCACCATGGAGGTGGAGAGCGCGCTCGTGGATCACCCCGCCGTGGCCGAGGCTGCCGTGGTGGGTAAGGCGCACGAGCTCAAGGGACACGCCCTTGCCGCGTTTGTGACGCTCAAGGAGGGCAACCGGCCAACCTCCGGCCTCAAGGACGACCTCAAGGAGCACGTGGCAAAGAAGATCGGGGCCATAGCGCGCCCCGACGACATCCTTTTTTCAGCGGACCTGCCCAAAACCCGCAGCGGGAAGATCATGCGCCGACTGCTCAAGGACATCGCGGAGGGGCGGGCGCTCGGCGATACGACGACGCTCGCCGATCCGAATGTCGTGAACCGGCTGAAGGAGATGTATGAAGGGCAGGAAGGATAGGGGCCGGCTACAACTGAATCTGTGCCCCCAGTTCCACGACCCTATTCGGCGGCAGCCCGAAGAACGACGCCGCCGACTGCGCGTTGCGGGTCATCACCACGAAGAGCTTCTTTCGCCACCGCGCCATCTTCCGCCCGCCCGTGGCGATGAGCGTCTCCCGGCCCAGATAGAACGTCGTCTGCATGAGATTGATCGTGAGGCCGAGCCCGACTGGTGGGGGCTGGCTCAAGGCTTTGACCACGGCCGGCACGTCCGGAGACTCCATGAACCCGTAGTGCGCGATCACCTGGCAGATGCCCTCGCCGAGACCGATCGACCGAAGCCGGTCCCGCTCCGCGACCACGGGAATCTCCTTGGTGACGACCGACAGCAGGATGACCCGCTCGTGCAGCACCTGGTTGTGCTTGAGGTGGTGCAGCAGCACCGGGGGCGCCCCGCTCGAGTCCGACGTCAGGAACACGGCGACGCCGGGCACCCGCGGCGGCTTGCGCCGGGCGATATCCTGGAGGAACAGATCCATCGGCAGCGCGTTCTCTCGCATGATCCCCGCCAACAGCACCCGCCCCTGTTTCCAGGTCGCCATGAGCGTGAAGATCCCCAGCGCCACCACGATGGGGAACCAGCCTCCGTGCGTGACCTTCACCAGATTGGCCGCGAAGAAGGTCACGTCCACGACCAGGAACAGTCCGGCCAGACCGCCCGCCTTCCAGAGCGGCCAGCGCCACCGCGCCCGCATCACCTCGTAGTACAGGACCGTGGTGATCGTCATGGTGCCGGTGACGGCGATGCCGTACGCGGCCGCCAGGTTGCTCGACGACCGGTACGCGAGCACCAGCCCGATGCACGCGACCGCCAGCGCCTGGTTCACCTCAGGGATGTAGACCTGCCCTGCCTCCGTGTGCGACGTGTGCTTGATCGTGACCCGCGGACAGTAGCCCAGCTGCACCGCCTGCTGGGTGAGTGAGAACGCGCCGGAGATCAGGGCCTGCGACGCGACGATCGCCGCCAGCGTCGCCACGACGATCATCGGCAGCAGCAGCGGGGTGGGCACGAGCGCGTAGAACGGGTTCCGCGCGGCCGCCGGATCGTGCAGCAGGAGGGCGCCCTGCCCGAAGTAGTTGAGCAGCAGCGCGGGCAGCACGAGCCCGAACCACGCGATGCGGATCGGGCGCTTGCCGAAATGCCCCATATCGGCGTACAGCGCCTCGCCCCCGGTGAAGACCAGGACGACCGCCCCAAGGACCAGGAAGCCGCGCACGCCGTCTTCCATGAAGAACTTCGCGGCGTACCAGGGGTTCAGCGCCCGGATGACCGAAGCGTCCAGGAGGATCCCCCGGATCCCCAGGAGCGCGATGCACCCGAACCAGACCAGCGTAATCGGGCCGAAGACGGCCCCGACGCCTGCCGTTCCGCGCTTCTGGAAGAGGAAGAGGGCCAACAGGATCGCGACCGTGATGGGTACGACGAACGGGTCGAAGGCGGGCGCCACTACCTTGAGCCCTTCCATGGCGCCCAGGACCGAGATCGCCGGGGTGATGACGCCGTCGCCGTAAAGCAGCGCCGCGCCGAAGAGACCGAGCGGAAGGAGGACTCGGCGGATCCGGGTCCGCCCGGTGATGCCCTTCTGCCGCACGAGCGCCATCAGCGCCAGGATGCCGCCCTCACCCCGGTTGTCCGCCCGCATCACGAGCGAGATGTACTTGAAGGAGACGACGAAGTTGAGGGACCAGACGATCAGCGAGAGGATGCCGAGCACGTTGTCGACGGTCGGGGGGAGCCCGTGCTCGCCGGTGAAGCATTCCCGCAGGGCGTACAGCGGGCTGGTACCGATGTCGCCGTAGACGACACCCAGCGCCGCCAGCACCAGCCCGGCGAGGACCGGCCCCCGTGCCGGGGCCTTGGCGCCTTCCGACACGTTAGCGGGGCGTCAGCGAATCGACGAGATGCGCGATAGCGTCCGAATCGAACCGGCCCTGGTAGAGGCGCCCCGCCACCAGTAGCGTGGGCGTCGCGTTCACGCCGACGCGCACGCCCTCGTCGTAGCTCGCCTGGATGCGACCGGCAAATTTCGCGGCCTTCATGCACGCGTCGTACCGCGTGAGATCCAGACCGCTTGCCCCCGCGTACTGCCGGAAGATCGGGGCCGCGTCCTGGGATTCGGCCCAGTCCGCCTGGCCTTCATAGATCCTGCGGTGCTGCTCCCAATACTTGCCCTGCTCGTCCGCGCACGCCGCCGAATGGGCGGCGACGCGAGAAAATGAATGCTGCTGCAGGGGGAAGTCCCGATAGCGCCAGCGGAGGCGGCCGGTGTCGATCAGCCGCTCCTTGATCGTCGGCATCTGGAGCGTCGAAAATGTTTGGCAGAACGGACATTGATAGTCGGCGTACTCTGTGATCTCGACCTTGGCGCTGTCCGAGCCGAGGACGTACCCGTGGAATCCCGCCGTGTCGGCCGGCTGAACGGTCACGTTGGCCGGGATACTGGCCGGCCGGGGACGCGACAGCATCCAGCCCAGTACGCCGACCCCGATTACGGCAACGCCGCCAAGCACCGTGTAAAACCCTCTCATGCCGACGGGGGTGCCCGCCATGGCTCGTCGTCCTCCGGTTCCTCGAGCTTGAAGGTGCCCTTCTTTTGCTGGGCTTCCTCGACGATCCGCCGGTTCTCCGCCACCTCCGGCGTGTCGTATGTGCTGCGGACTTCGTAATGGAACAGTTCCGACCGGGCGTCGCCCATCAACCGAAGTAATTCCGGCACCCCGCCCAGGAGCTGCCCACCCCGGTCCAGCTCCTGGATTCGAGTGGCCAGCGCACGGAGCAACTCTGCCAGACGCTCCGCCCGACCCTTGTCGTACACCTCGTCGTGCTCTGCCATGCCCACCTTGCGATGCCCCGGAGGGAACCGCCCTCAAGTTCGCGTGGTTTATACCGATGAATGTAATGCGGGCCGTGCATCGAGGGGGGCTTCGAATGTCTTTGCACCCAATGGTGCGACCCTGTTATCATTCGCGCGGCGCGAAAGCGCCCAGACACTCGAACTCCAAGGAAGGTCGATGAGCAAGAAGAAGCCCAGGCGTCTCCCGGCGGCCGCGTCCTCGTTCGATCAGGCCCGTGACGAGATGTTCAGTCACATCCTCCGGTGCGGCGTCATCGAAGCCCTCCCCGAGCACCAGAAGGAGTGGTTCGACGACACCATGCAGTACCTTACGGACCGGTATCCGGACCTGACCGAGGAAGAGGTAGCGAGGCTGCGCACGTTGGGCGAACGGTACTGCCAGCCCGTACAGCGCCGCGCCGAGCCCATCCGTCAGGAGAGCGCAGGCTCAGTCGCGGTCTGACCCACCCGGTCGCCGCGTGCCCGCTCGCCCCGAAGCAACCGCCTCGGGGCGTTAGTGTTTCCGGATCGCCCGGCGCCAGCGCCAACCCGCGGTGAGCCGTACGCCCCCACCCACACCCGCTTCGATCGCCCAGCCCGATCGACCCCCTGGCGCTGCCTCCAGTCCCACCAGCGCCACGACATATCCCTGGTCCACCGCTCCCACCACGCCGGCGATCCCACCGCCGACATAGACGCCTGGGCCTGACTTGGCCGCCGGGCTCAGCAGAAAGTGGGCAAGCAACTCCCCGCGCCCTGCCGCCCGGCCATCCGACACACCCAGGCCGGCCGTGAGCGCGAGCCGCATGCGCGTCGACGCGCGGACCGCCCCGTAGAGGCCGCCCGTCACCAGGGCGGGATCGGCCGTCGTGATCAGCGCTTGCCCGCCTGCTTCGAGCATCGTCTGCGCCGCGGCCGGCCGCGCGCAGACGACGGCGAGAACCGCCAGGCTACGCCAAATGGAGGTCATACTCGACCGCGATGTCCGGCGCGAGCGAGTGCACGACCGAGCAGTATTTCTCGAGGGAGAGATCGATGGCGCGGCGGGCCTTGGCCTCGTCGAGGCCGGTTCCTCGGATGTGGAATGCAAAGCGAATGGATACGAAGCGGCGGGGCACCGACTCGCGCCGCACGCCGGCGACGTCGATCCGCAGCGATTCCAGTCCGACCTGCATCTTCTCGAGGATCGTGACCACGTCCGCGCCGCTGCACGCGGCCGCGGCCAGGAGCAGCGTGAGCATCGGACCCGGTGCCAGCGCGTTGTCCGCGTCCACCAGGGAGGTCGGACCACCCGGCTCGCCGCCGCGGAACCGCATTCCGCCCTCCCACACGACCGCCACCCGTTTCGTCTCAGCGGTCACGTGGCATCCCCCGTCGCCGGATTAGTCAGGACCGACCCCGCCCAGCGGCCGCTTCTCCCGCCCCGCGACCCGGGTGTAGTCCCAGATCGCGTACAGGCCGACAGCCGCGGTCGCCCAGACCAGCTCGTGCAAGAGCGGGGAGTCGAGCAGAAATGCGATCAGCGTAAGGAGCTGGCCCACCGTGACCGCCTTGCCACCGAGACGGGCGGGGATGGCGGTGGCGCGGTGGGACAGCGCCGTGATCGCGAACGCCACCGTCGCCACGATGTCGCGGAGGAGAACGCCGACGACCTCGTACCACGCCAACTGGCCTGACAGGGCGACGACCCCAAACGCCGAGGCCATGAAGAGCTTGTCCGCCACCGGATCCAGCACGGCACCCAGGCGCGACGATCCGAATCGCCGCGCGATCGGTCCGTCCAGCAAGTCCGTGGCGGAGGCTACGACCACGATGCCGACTCGCGCCCAGGTATCCGTGACGAGCGGAAAGAGGATGGCCAGCGGCACCCGGAGAGCCGTGAGGAGGTCGGCTGCGCTCCATTGGCGCTTGGGTTGGGTGTCGGAACGGGGGAGGCTGTCTGCTGCCCTCATGGCCCAAACATACAACGAGGGTCGATGGCGCCGGCGCTACTTGCCGCCGCCCGTCCCTCGCACGATGCCCTCCGCGCGAGCGAGCCCCTTGAGGTGCGCGGCGGCGAGGGCCTGCACCTGCTCGGCAGACACTCGGCGGTATGCGGCTCCCGGATCGGCCAGCTCCCGGAGTCCGTCGCCGACGAGCCAGGCCTCCAGCACCTCGCCGGCAACGCTGGTCGCGTGCTGCCGTCTCACCTCTGCCTGTCCTGACAGGTAGTTCACCGCCTGCGTCAGCTCCGTCGTCGTCACCGGCTCTCGCACGAACCGCTCCAGCTCTTCCAGCATGGCCGCGCGCGCCTCTGCCTCGCGCTCGGGCGACGTCGCGATATAGGAGACAAGCGCGCCGGCACGCCCCTTCTGCCATGACGACGCGAGTACCGTGTAGGCCAGCGACCTCCGGTCGCGTAGCGCCTCGAATATCCGGCCCCCCAGCCCACTCGCGACCGCCGCCCAGACCTCGGCGGTGAAGCGCTCGGGGCTCCGGCGATGCGGACCGCGGAAGACCATCGCGAGTGCGGTCTGGGCCTTGTCCCGGCGCACCACCCGTTCCCGCGGCCGCGAGTCGAGGGCCCACTCGAGCGGGGTGAGCGCCGGCGCGGCAGCCCGCGCCGGGAGACTCTCGAACACGCCGGCGAGCACGTCCGCGGCAGACTCCGGGGTGACATCGCCGACGGCGACGATGACCGGACGGACAGCCAGCAGTGCCTGCTCGTGCCACCGTCGGGCGTCGCTGCCAGCGAGGTCGGCCAGGGTCTCGGGCAGGCCCGTGATCGGGAGCCCGTAGCCCGCGTCGCCGAACGCTTCCGCGAAGGCGAGCTGGAACGGATAGCGGAACATGTCGTCCGCGACCTGCCGCGCCTCTGCGACGAGCAGGTCGCGCTCGGCGACCACGTCTCGATCGGCGAGCGCCGGTGTCCGGTGCACGGCGTCGATCAGCGCCGCCGCGTCCCCCAGCCGTTCCGCCAGCGCCGTCAGGCCCACCCCCACCCAGTCCGAGGTCAGCCCCGCCCCCAGCGTACCGCCCAGCCGCTCGGCCGCGAAGGCCAGGCCGCCGGCGTCGAGGCCGCCGGCGCCGCGGAGCCCGCTTCGCACCGTGAGCGCGCCTAAGCCCGCTTTTCCCGGCGGATCGAACTCCAGACGCGGTATGTAGAGGCCGAGGTTGACAGTGGGAACACCCCGCTTGCGACGGATCAGCAGATCGGCGCCCGGAAGCGCCACGTGCAGCACGTCCGAATCGACGGTCCCGCGCACCGCGCGGCTCCCGGGCGGTGATGGTGCGGAACCCACCGGCGCCGTCGTCGGAGGAAGCGCCGTGACCGCGAAGGTCCGGGCAAGGTGGTCCGCGGTGAGCTCCACCCCGGCGTCCCGCGGGAGGTAGGCGACCGCCGAGACCGCTTCCGGGTCGAGATAGCACGCCGCGACCGTCCTCACGTCGTCGGCCGAGGCCGCGACAAGCGCCGCGTACTCCCGATCAAGAACGCCGACATCCTCGAGCGCTTCCGCCGCCGCCAACGCCGCGGCGCGCCCTTCCATCGACTCAAGCCGACGCGCCCAGCGGGTGAGCAGGAGCGTCTTTGCCCGGTCCAGATCCGCCGCGGACGGCCCGGCCAGCCCCAGTCGCGCCGTGGCCTGCGCGATCCCGTCGACGGCGGCCGGCACGCGCTCCGCCTCGAGATCCGCTGTGATGCCGAAGACACCGAGCTCCGTCGGCGAGTAGTTATAGGCGGCGATCGACGTCACGACGCCGGTCTCCCGGAGCGCCCGCTGGAGCCAGCTGCCGCGACCCGCCGCGAGCACGGCCGCGGCGACGTCGAGCGCGGCCGCATCCGGATGCAGCGGCGGCACCGTGCGCCAGCCGACCGCAAGCTCGGCCTGGCTCACATCACCACGAAGCGTGCGCGCCCGAACGTCTCGTCGGGGCGGCTCGTCGGGCGACGGGTCGCGGGCGCCCGGCGCAGCAGCCCACCCCTGGTAGGCCTCTCGCGCCATGTCCAGCGCCCGCTCCGGCTCGACCGCCCCCACGATCGCCACGATCGTGCGCTCCGGCACGTAGCGCGACCGGTAGTAGGCCCAGAGATCATCCCGCGTGAGGCGGGCGAGGTCGGCCTCATAACCGATCCGCCACCGGCGAATCCGGTGGCGGTCGAACATGATCTCGTGCAGCGTCTCGCAGGCGACCGCGCCGGCGTTGTCGAGCTTGCGCTTCGCCTCCTGGATGATCACGCGAAGCTCGCGGGCCAGCTCGTCGGCGTCGAGCATGGAGTTCCGGAGCGCGTCGCTCTGGATGTCGAGCGCGGCCGCGAGGGCGTCGGCCGGCAGCACGGTGAAATACGCCGTGTGGTCGTAGCTCGTACTGGCGTTCAGATAGCCGCCGGCGGCCTTGGTCTCGCGCGCCACCGCCCCGACGCCCCGACGCCTGGTCCCCTTGAAGAACATGTGCTCCAGCACGTGCGAGATGCCGACCCACCGGTCCGGCTCGTCGAAGAATCCCGCCTTCACGTGCGTGACCACCGCCACGACCGGGGCGGAGTCATCGCGCTGGGCCAGCAGCGTGAGGCCGTTGGGGAGCACCTTGCGCACGGCGCCGGCGGACCAGCGCAGGGTCATTCGCGCGCCCCCCGAGCGAGCGGGCGCCAGCGGAGCAACGCCAGCGCTCCGAGCAACACGAGGGATCCGTACACCAGTACATGAACCAGCGCAGCCCCGTCCGGCAGAGGATCGCCCAGGCGAAGCAGGGGCCGGGGAGGAAGGATCAGGTCGAGCACCACGCCGATGGGTCCCCGCTCCATGCCCATCCCGCGCGCCATGCTTACGAAGGTTTGCCAGGCGAGCAGCGCCGCTACCGCGAGCCAGTCTCCCCGGATCAGCGTGGACATGAGGAACACGAGGCCGCCGATGACGAGATAAAGCAGCGCCAGTCTGGCAAAGAACCCCGGACCGAGCAACGCCAGGTCGAATCGCCTCGCGATCGTTTGGGCGACGACGGTCGTCCCGACGAACACGGCGACGGCCCCGATCAGCCAGCGCTGGAGATAGTAGAGCGGCGGGCTTACCGGCTTGGCGAACAGCGTGCGCTGGTGGCCGATCGCGAAGTCCGCACTGACCAGTCCACCCGCCGCAAGCAACGTGAGCGTGATCGCCGTCAAATTGAGGGCCTCGAGGCACGCGCCCTGAGCTACGTCTCCAACCGGGCCGACCACCTGGATGTTGCTCACGAGCAAGGCGGCGACGACGGTCAGCACCGCCATCCAAATCCCGGCCCCCAGGGCCAGGTCGCGGACCATCCAGCCGGCGTATCGGGTGGGGAGACTCATCGGTCCCCTCCCACCGCGGCGCGGAACTCGCTTTCCAGCCTGCTCTCCTCGGGGGCGAACGCCGTGACCACCGCCCCAGCCGACAGCAGCTCGGCGAGGCCGCGGTTGAGTGCGTCGAGCTCGCCGCGGATCCGCCACTCCGTCTGGCGCCCCTCGAGCGCGGTGGCATCCGGGAAGACGCGGGCCAGTGCCGGATGCGCCGCGCCGAGGGCCAACCGGTACGCGACTGCCACGCCCGATGAGGGAACCGCGCCTGCGCCTGCCGTGACGATCCGCTCGACCCGCCCCTGGTGGAGGATCAGCACCCGGTCGGCGAGACGCTCCAGCTCATCCAGATTGTGCGACGCGATCAAGATCAGGCGAGAGGGGCGCCGCAGCTCGCGGACGGTGTCGCGGAAGCGCTGGGTCCAGACCGGATCGAGCCCGTGCGTGGGCTCGTCGAGGACGACGAGATCGTTGTCGCCGGCCAGGGCCTGGGCGAGGCCGAGGCGCTGGAGATTGCCCTTGGACAGCTCCCGCACACGCTTGGCCCGCTGGTCGGCGAGCCCGAAGTCCGCGAGCAGCGCCTCCACCCGCTCCGGCACGCGCTGGGACGCCACCCCGGTGAGCAGGGTGTAGCGCCGGAGCGCTGCGTCCACCGGCCAGTGCCCCGGAATAGCAACCAGCTCGGCCAGATACCCAACCCCGTGCCGCTCCACCCAGGCGCGCGGCGGAACGCCCTCGACCAGCAGCGTGCCCCGCGTCGGGTACAGGTAGCCGAGGAGCAGCGAGATGAGCGTGGTCTTCCCGGCGCCGTTCGGGCCCGCAACGCCAACGACCTCACCCCGCGCGAGCGTCAGGGTGAGGTCGTCAAGCGCCGGCACTACCCGGCCACCGAGGAGCGAGCGATAGGTCTTGGCGAGGCCCTGCAGCTCGATCACTGGATGATGCGCAGGACCCCCGCCTCGGCGCTGCCGCGGATGAACGCCTCGGCGTCCGTCACCGGAATCACGACCCCGGTTTCCGCGCGACCCCGCCGAGCGAGGCCGACCATGAATTCGGTGAGCGATGCGTCGGCCCACTCGCGGTCGGCCGCCTTCATCTGCAGGAGAATCTCTTCCCAGGTCCCGTTGAACGTGTGCCCGGCGAGCGTGCCGATCGAGTGCGCGTCACCCGGCGGCACCTGGCCCGGGCGCCGCTGCATGGCATGCAGCTCGGTGAGCAGGGTGCCGAACAGCTCCAGCTGGTGCGGGTCGCGGACCGAGCCGTCCGGCTGCTGCGCCTCGACCTCGGCGAGCAGGAGGTCCACGGTGTCCGGATCGCCGGCAACCTCGCCCAGGCGCTGGAGCCACGGTTGCAGCTCCGGGTCGTCGTCGCGCAGCCGATAGACCGACTTCTTCAGCTCGATGTGCCGCCAGATCCCTAGCTCGTCGTAGTGCTCCTCCGGCCGAGTCTTCTCCAGGTGGTGCAGCGCCGCCTCCGATTCCCCCCGGTCGTACAGCATGTTCGCAAGATAGATCCGTGCTTCCGCGAACTCCGGCTCCAGCTCGAGCGCCCGGCGCAGCCAGAACAGCGCGCTGCTGTCGTTGCCCAAGCGGTGATAGGCGTACCCCAGACAGGCGGCCGCGTCGGGTGATTCCGGCTGCCCGATCGCGGCGAAATCGAAGAACCGCTGCGCCGGGCCGATCAGCGACTCGCGAAAGAGCGCCCGCCCGACCTGCAGCATCAGCTCGTGGTCGTCCTTGAAGCCGAGCAACACGATCCGCTCGAACGCCCGGAGCGCGCCGACCCGCTCGCCCAGCTTGAGCAGCGTCTCCCCCAGCCCGGCGAGGCCGTCCTCGTGATCGGGATCGAGCGAGAGGGCCCGCTCGAAGCTGCGTCGTGCCCAGGCATACTCCTCCCGCGCCAGTTGGGCGTAGGCGAGACCGATGTGGAGTTCGACCGCGTGGGGGTAGAGGGAGAGTCCCTCCCGGAGAAGAGCGACCGCGTCGTCGTAACGACCTTCGTTGTAGAGCTGATGGGCTTGTTCGTCGAAATCGTCGGAGCTGCGGAATGCATCCGACATCGGCTGGACCTCCCCGGGTCTTTGGAGTCAATACTAGGACGTCACGGTGCCGGGAGCAAGGGAAACACGTGTTCGGCTGAGGGCGGGATGGCGGACGCCTAATTACCCACCGGACCGCCGGTTAGGCGGCTGCGCGCGAGGTGCGGCTGGCACTTGACGGAGACTGATTCGCCGGTACATTACTGACCGGTCAGTTACTAAACAGAGGTGATCTGCATGTCCAACGAAGCCAGCGCTGCTAGCACCGCCCCCCGGTGGCAACGCCGCCCCGGAGGCCCGGCCGGAAGAAATTCTCGACGCGGCGCTCGAGGTATTCGGGGAGCACGGTTTTGCGCAGGCCAAGCTCGAGGATGTCGCGCGCTTGGCGGGCGTCAGCAAGGGCACGCTCTACCTGTACTTCGATTCCAAGGAAACGCTCTTCCGGGAAATGGTGCAAGCGAAAGCCGTCGCGGCGGTGCGCGAAAGCGAGGCCTTCGTCGAGGCGTTCCAAGGCTCGAGCCGCGACCTCCTGGTCGAGCTGATGAAGCGCAAGTACGCCATCATGCGGGATCAGCAGCTCAGCCGCATCAGCAAGCTGGTGCAGTCGGAGCTCCAGCGGTTCCCCGAGCTGGCGCACTTCTATGTGCAGGAGGTCATCCTGCCGGCTCGCCGCCTGGTAGAGCGGATTCTCGAGCGGGGTGTGGCTGCGGGCGAGTTCCGGCGCACCAGCCACGGGTTCGCTACGCGCGGCCTGCCGATGCTGCTGATCCAGGCGACCCAGACGCAGTGCTTCTTCCAGCAGTTCGATCCCGAAGCGCTGAGCGACGAGCAGACGCTCGAGGGTCTCATCGACTTCGCCCTGAACGGCGTGCTCGCCCGCCCCGAACCCGCACGCTAGCTCCGCCATGCGCCTTGGCACCGCCCACGTCCTGCTGACGCTGCTCGCCGCGCCACTGGCCGCACAGCAGCCGGCCCCTACGCCGGTCGCGTCGGGTCCGCTGACGTTGCTCGACGCGATTCGGATCGGCCGTGAGCGCGGCGTCGCCGCGACGCTCGCGCAGCTCAACGCCCGCGTCGCCAACGACCGGATCGGCGACCGTCGGGCTGATCTGCTGCCCAACATCGCGGGGGCGGCGAACTACTCGCGCCAGACCGAGAACCTCTCCGAGTTCGGGATCACGTTCCCCGGCTTGCCCGAGGTGACCGACCCCTTCTCCCTCTGGCGGTTTCGGGTCGGCGCTTCGCAGACCCTGTTCGACGCGGCCGCGTTCGCCCGGCTGCGCGCCGCCCGCGACAGCGCGGCCGCTGCCGGCCTCGACGCCCGGGCCGTCGGTGAGCTTGCCGGCGCTACCGCCGGCCTCGCCTATCTGCGAGTGTTGAGCGCCCGCGAGACCGTGCGCGCTCGTGAAGCCGACAGCGTCGTCGCCGCGACGCTGCTCGACCAGGCCCGCCAGCTGGTCGCGGCGGGCGTGAGTCCCGCGATCGACGCCACCCGGAGCGAGGTAAGCTATGGCGCCGTGCGCACCGAGCTGGAGCTTGCTCGCAACGCCGTCGACCGGACGCGCCTGGATCTCCTTCGCGCGCTGGACTTGGCGCCGGGCGCCACCCTGGAGCTGGCCGACTCGCTGGGCCTGGGCGCGGTCGATCTGCCCCTCGATCCCGATGAGGCCGGTCGCTACGCGCGCGAGCGCCGAGCCGAGCTCGAAGCCGAGCGGAGCCGCACCGTGGCCATCCGTCGCACGCTCACGGCGATCAAGGCCGAGAACCTCCCGAGTGTCGGGCTGAGCGGGTACTACCAGCAGTCCGGGACGTCGATGGATGATCTCTCCGGGACCTATCAGGTCCAGCTCGGCGTGAGCGTTCCCATCCTGGACGGGTTCCGGCGCCAGTCGCGTGCCCGCGAGCAGCAGACGCGACTCGACGCCCAGTTGGTCCGGGAGCGAGACCTGGGCAACCAGGTCGAGACCGAAGCGCGCCAGGCCGTGCTCGACGTCGCATCCGCCCGCCAGCAGGTGGCGATCGCGGCCGACCGGCTCCGTCTCGCGGAGCAGGAGCTGTCGCAGGCGGACGAGCGATTCCGCGCGGGAGTCGCGGGCAGCGTGGAAACGACCAACGCCCAAAGCGCGGTCATCGCAGCTCGGGACGCGTTGATTCAGGCGCGCGTCAACTACGGCACCGCCCGCGTGAGCGCGTACCGAGCGCTCGGCATCATCGATCACCTGCAGTAACCGGACACGAACCGAGACGCATCCCATGACTACCGATATCGCGATGGATCTTCCCGGCGCCCAGGCCGCCCCCGAGGTGGGCGCTCGCCGGAAGCGCCTCCCGCTCATCCTCGGCGGCGCGCTCGTCATCGCCGTCGCCGTCTGGGGCGGCCGTAAGTACATCTACGGCCTGAGCCACGTCACCACCGACAACGCGCAGCTCGATGGGCACATAACGGTGATCGCGCCCAAGGTCGCGGCATTCGTCTCGCGGGTGCTGGTGGACGACAACCAGCACGTAAAGGCCGGCGATACGCTCGTCGTCCTCGACGACCGGGACCTCCTCGTCCGCCTGCAGCAGGCGGAGGCCGACCTCGCGGACGCGCGCGCGGCAGCCGGTGGGGCGCACCGTCCCGGTCAGGCCGGCGCGCAGCTGGCGTGGAGTCACGCAGAGCAGGCCAGCGCGCAGGCCAACGTCGTCTCGGCCCAGGCGGGCTTCAAGCGGGCCGCCGCCGACCTCGAGCGCATTCGCGGCCTGGCGGCAAACCGCATTGTGCCGCCGCAGCAGCTCGACGCGGCACAGGCGGCGTACGACGCCGCCGCCGCCCAGCTGGAATCCGCGCGCAAGCAGGCCGCCGCCGCGGGTGATCAGGTTTCGGCGTACGGTGCGGCGCTCTCGGGCGCCGGAGCGCGGCTGGCGGCCGCGGAGGCCGCGGCCGACAACGCGCGGCTGCAGGCCAGCTACGCGCACATCCTGGCGCCGACCGACGGGATCGTCGCCAAGCGAAGCGCGGAGGTGGGGGCGCTGGTCCAGTCGGGCCAGACCCTCATGTCGATCGTGCCCGACCACGACGTGTGGGTCACGGCGAACCTCAAGGAGACCCAGCTCGAGCACGTCGCCGTCGGTGACAAGGCGACGTTCACGGTGGATGCCTATCCCGGACACGTCTTCCACGGGCACGTCGAGAGCCTGAGCCCCGCGACCGGCGCTCGCTTTTCCCTGCTCCCGCCGGACAACGCGACCGGAAACTTCACCAAGGTCGTGCAGCGGGTGCCTGTTCGGATTGCCGTGGACGATGCGCCCGACCCTGCGCGGCCGTTGCGGCCGGGCATGTCGGCGGTCGTGGACATCGCCACCCGGTAGATCGGCTGATGGCGACGATGTCGCTGCCGGCCAGGACCGGCGGCCTGCAGCGGGCGGACGTCTACCGGTACCGCTATCTCATCGCGTTCGCGGTGGCGCTGGCGAGCGTGCTGGAGCTGGTGGACACCAGCATCGTCAACGTGGCGATCCCCCACATGATGGGTGAGCTGGGCGCCACCTTGGACGAGATCGCCTGGGTCTCCACCGGCTACATCGTGGCCAACGTGATCGTGCTCCCGCTCACGAGCTGGCTGTCGGCCCGGTTCGGACGGCGGAACTACTACACCGGCTCCATCATCGTCTTTACCATTGCGTCGTTCCTCTGCGGCAACGCCTCGTCGCTCGAGATGCTCGTGGCCGGGCGGGTCATCCAGGGCATCGGGGGAGGCGCACTGATCTCCACTGCCCAGGCGATCCTGTTCGACGTGTTCCCGGTGGAGGAGCGGGCCGCAGGCCAGGCGATCTTCGGGATGAGCGTAATGGTCGGACCCACGCTGGGGCCGACGCTCGGCGGCTGGATCACCGACAACTACTCCTGGCCCTGGATTTTTTACATCAACCTGCCGCTCGGCGTGCTCGCCGGGTTCCTGACGTGGCGGCTCGTGCCGGAGCCGGCGCACGAGGCGGAGCACGAGACCGAGACGGTGGACTGGTGGGGCCTGGCCTTCCTGATTCTGGGCATCGGGGCGCTTCAGATCATGCTGGAGCGCGGAGAAGCCAAAGACTGGTTCGACTCGCGCGAGATCGTCGTGGAAGGGATCCTCGCGGCGATCGGCGTGGTCTGCTTCATCTGGCACGAGCTGCGGACGGATCACCCGATCGTCGACCTTCGCATTCTCCGCAATCGTCAGCTCGCCGTCGGCGTCACCTTTGCCGTGCTGCTCGGCTTCGCCCTCTACTCGAGCGTGTTCGCCCTGCCGGTGTTCCTCCAGAACGTCCTTCAGTTCACGGCCTGGGACACCGGCAAGGTCATCCTGCCCGGCGCGATCTCGAGCGCGATCGCGATGGCCATCGTGGGGCGTATTGCGTCCAAGGTGGATGCCAGACTGCTCATCACCACCGGCGTGCTCATGTTCCTGTGCTCCATGTGGATGCACTACCACTTCACGATCGAAACCGGTCTCTCGGACATGTTCTGGCCGATGGTGCTCCGCGGGTTCGGCATCGGTCTCGTGTTCGTGCCGCTCACGGGCGCCACGGTGGCGGACCTGACACCGGGGCAGATCCCCCAGGGAACCGGTCTGTTCAATCTCTCGCGCCAGCTGGGCGGGAGCTTCGGAATCGCCGTGACCGCGACGCTGCTGAGCCGGTTCACCGATCATGCCCGGAGCGCCCTCTCGGCGCACCTCACCGCCTCCGACGGCGCGACCCGCGGGTGGCTCGACGCGGTCACCCGGTCGATGCAACACCTGGGCGGCTCCCTCGCACAGGCGCAGCTCAAAGCCTCCGCCCTGCTCGATCTCCGGCTCAATCAGCAGGCATCGGTGTTCGCCTTCGAGAAGGTCTTCCTGATCATGGGGCTCGCCTTCACGGCGGTGCTCCCGCTCCTGCTGCTCTTCCGGACGGGCCGAGCGCGCGGAGGCGGGATGGCGCACTGAGGCGGCGCGTTTCATACTTCTCGCCGCTCCCATGACCGTTCAGCGGAAGCTCCTCCTCGGTTTCTCCCTCATGGCCCTCCCCGCCCTGCTCGTCGGCGCCGAGGCCATCCGCAGCAACGCCCTCGAGCGTCGCGCCCTCGAGGCTCTCGGCGAGAGCCTCGCCCGCAACCGAACCTACGCCGACGTCGAGAACGCCATGTTCGACCAGACGGAGGCGATCTGGCGACACCTCACCGGCCTCGATCCCGAAGCCCGCCAGGAGTGGCGGCTCGGCGGCGAGGTGGTCGACTATTGGCTCGATCGCTGGGCCGGCCAGCTCCCGCCCGAGCAGATGGACCTGGCGAACGGCGTGCGCCAGATTCAGCGCGAGATTCGCGCGACGGGCGACAGCGTGATCGCGCTGGCTGACGGGGGCAAGCGGGAAGCCGCGTATGCGCTCGCCCGGAGCGAGCTCAAGCTCCGGCTGCTCCCGGGTCTCGCGCGGGTGAACCGCGAGATCTACCGCCGGACGCGCGAGTCGAGCGTCCAGCAGGCGTTCACCCGCGTGGAGCAGATCGTGGACACGGAACGGCGGCTGCTCGTCGGGATTTTCGCCGCGGCCATCGGGGCGGGCCTCCTCGCCTCCTGGCTGATCACCCGCAGCATGGTGCGCCCGATCAACGAGCTTCGCGGAGCCATGGGCGTCGTCGGGGCCGGCGACCTGGAGCACCCGATCGCCACGCAGCGCCAGGACGAGATCGGCGACCTGGCGCGTGCCTTCGCCGATATGACCGGGCGCCTGCGGCAGACCCAGGCTAAGCTGGTGCAGTCCGAAAAGCTCGCCTCGATCGGCGAGATGTCGGCCGCGGTCGCCCACGGCCTGCGGAATCCGCTCGCGAGTCTCCGCGCGGCCGCGCAGTTCGCGCTCAAGCGTCCCGACTCGCCGGCGTCGCGGGAGCAACTGAGCGCCATCATCGACGAGGTCGACCGGCTCGACCGCCGCATCACGCATCTGCTGAGCTTCTCTCGACCCGCGCCGTTCCACCCGATGCGCGAAGGCGTGGCCCAGCTGGTCGAGGGCGTGTTGCCGGCCTTTGCTCAACTGCTCGAAGAGCGGAAAGTCGGGCTGAGCGTTGATGTGCCGTCGGACTTGCCCGCGGTTCTGGTCGACCCGATGCAGATGGAACAGACCCTGGTGGAGCTGATCTCGAATGCGCTCGATGCGATGCCCACCGGAGGCCGGCTTGCGATCGGCGCGCGGCGCGAAGCGGGCGGGGTCGGCGGCCGGGACAGCGTCGTCGTCAGGATCGCCGACACCGGCGGTGGCATCCCCGAGGAGGTGCTGCCCCGCGTGAGCGAGCCGTTCTTTACCACACGGGCCGAAGGGACCGGACTGGGACTCGCCATTGCGAAACGCTACGTCGAGCAGAACGGCGGCCGCCTCGAGATCGCGAGCCGGACGGGAGAGGGCACGACCGTGAGCGTGCGTCTCCCCGCAGCCGGGGAAGCCCCCGACGCAACCGGGAGGAGCGCATGAGCGGGCCGACCGTGCTCATCGTGGACGACGAGCGCACGCTCGCCCGCGCCGTGAAGGCCTTTCTGGCCGAATCCGGCTATGAGGCCGAAGTCGCCGGGGACGGCGAGACGGCGCTGGCCCTGCTGGAGCGCCTTCGCCCGGACGTGGTCTTCAGCGACGTGCGCCTCCCTGGGATGAGCGGGATCGAGCTGCTCAAGCGCATCCGGGACTTCGACGCCGCGATCCCGGTCGTCATCATGACCGCGCACGGCACCATTGAAGGGGCAGTGGAGGCGGTGAAGCTGGGCGCGTTCGACTACCTCAAGAAGCCGGTCGATCTCGAGGAGCTGAAGTTGCTGGCCGACCGCGCCCGGGAGCAGTCGCGCCGCGAGGGAGAGCTGTCCTACTACCGCCGGCAGGCGGCCCGCGAGGAGGGGTTCGGCGGCGTCGTGGGCGAATCGCCGGCCATGCGTGCCGTGCTCGAACGAGCGCGTCAGATCGCCGCGCTGGAGGAGACCCCGCCGGTGCTGATCACCGGCGAGACCGGCACCGGCAAGGGGCTCGTCGCCCGAACCATCCACGCGTCGGGCAGCCGCTCGGACAAGCCCTTCATCGACGTGAACTGCACGGCGCTGCCCGGATCGCTGATGGAAGCCGAGCTGTTCGGCTACGAGCGCGGTGCCTTCACGGATGCGAAGGAGTCCAAGCTCGGCCTGTTCGAGGCGGCGGAGGGCGGGTTCATTTTCCTCGACGAGGTCGGCGACATCGAGCTCTCGCTTCAGGGAAAGCTCCTCCGCGCGATCGAGGAGCGCACCATGCGCCGTGTGGGCGGAATCCGGGACCGCACGATCGACGTGCGGATCCTGGCGGCGACGAACCGGGACCTCGAGCGTGAGTCCCAGCGCGAGCGATTCCGCAAGGATCTCTACTTCCGGCTCGCGGTCATCCTCCTCCGCCTGCCGCCCCTTCGCGAGCGGGGCGACGACGTGCTGCGGCTGGCGGATCACTATCTGCGCCAGTTCAGCGCCAAGTACGGTCGCGACGTGCGGCGCATCGACGCGCTCGCACGCGAGCGCCTGCTCCGTTACCCATGGCCCGGCAACGTCCGGGAGCTGAGCCACGTCATCGAGCGGGCGGTGCTATGGAGCCAGGGGTCGGTGCTGGAGGTGGAGCACCTGTCCCTCACGACGGCGGCTGAGGACGCTGAGGCGGCCGAGGCGGCCGGCAACGGCGAGCCCGAGCAGGCCACGGGGGGCACACCGGTGCCGGCGGCCTTCCCGCCGCCCGGCGTGGACCTGGCCCAGTGGGAGAAGGCGATGATCGAACAGGCGCTCCGGGAGGCCGGCGGCAACCAGACGCGGGCCGCGCAACGGCTCGGCATCTCGCGTGATACGTTGCGCTATCGGCTGAAAAAGTTTGGCATCCAAGGGTGAATCTGGGGGTGGGTGATATAACCCACTTGGATGAGATCACCCACCTCTTGGTCCCGTCCGAAAACCAGCGACCGATGCCAAACGCTCCGGTAAGAGCCTACGTTCTAATCAGTTAGATCGCACATCCGGCACGCTGGCCGTTTCGGCATGGCATCTGCCTATAACAGGGCGTCGTCGGGTTCTTGTAAGGCCCGACTGGGTGAAGGCACCCAACCCGATCGGGCCACTTGGCCCCAATCATTCACCAAGCGGAGGTTCAGATGCGTTGGACCAAGCCCGAAGCCGAAGTCGTTGCCGTCACGATGGAAGTCACCGCGTACGTCGCGACCCTCTAAGACTGCGGCATCAGGACTGCGGGGGCTCGCGCAAGCGAGCCCCTTAGCTTTTTAGGCCCGCGGTCGCGGCCCGACGATGCAGATCATCCTTCTTGGCACGGCCGCCGGCGGCGGCTTCCCCCAATGGAATTGCTGGTGTCCGAGCTGCCGCGTAGCCCGGTGTGAGCCCGGGCGCGCGCTCGCCCGCACCCAGTCTTCCGCGGCCGTGACCGCGGACGGACAACGGTGGTTCCTGCTCAACGCTTCGCCGGACGTGCGCGAGCAACTCGCCCGCCTGCCAGTCGAGCCGCCGAAGGGGCCACGCCATGTCCCCGTGGCCGGCGTGGTCGCGACCGACGCCGAGCTGGACCACACGCTCGGTATCGTGCTCCTGCGCGAGGGGCGCCGCCTTCAGCTCTATCTGACCTGCGCCGTGCGGCAGGTGCTCGAGCGCGATTCCAGCATTCTTCCGGTCACCCGCGCCTTTGCGGACGTCGAGGTGGTCGAGCTGCCGCCCCAGGGCGGGCCGGTCTCCCTGACCTACCCGGATGGCGCCGCGAGCGGCCTCTCCGTCGAGACCTTCCCGGTGCCCGCCGGTCCTCCCAGGTTCGCGAGCGAGGAGCTTGCCGGCCACACGGTGGGGCTCGTGCTGCGTGACCGGGCGACGGGCGGGTCGTGCGCGTTCGTGCCCGGGTGCGGCGGGCTCGACGACGGTCTGCTGGCTCGACTCGATGCCGTCGATCTTGTCCTGTTCGACGGCACGTTCTGGACCGACGATGAGCTGATCCGGCTTGGCATCGGCGACCGCACGGCGCGCCAGATGGATCACCTGCCGGTCTCGGGACCGGGCGGCAGTCTGGAGCAGCTGGCCGCCCTGCGGACGCCCCGCCGGGTGTACACCCACATCAACAACACCAATCCGATGCTCGTCGAGGACTCGCCCGAGCGGGCGCAGGTCGTGGGTCGCGGGTTGGTGGTCGGCATGGACGGGATGCGGTTCGACGTATGAACGGAGCAACGATGACGACAGCGTCCTTGCAGGCCTCCCAACTCGCGACTCCGCCCCAAGCGCCGTTCCCGCGGCTCGATCGGCCACTCGCGCCCGACGAGTTGGAGCAGGCGCTTCGCAACTTTCAGGGCTCGTACTACGTGGAGCACCCGTTTCACAAGCTGATGTACGAGGGGAAGCTGACCCAGCGTCAGTTCCAGGGCTGGGTGGCGAACCGCCTCGCGTATCAGCGGGTGGTTCCGCGGAAGGACGCCGCCATCCTGTCGAACTGCCCGGACCCCGACGTGCGCCGGGAGTGGATCCAGCGCATCATCGATCACGACGGCACGGCGCCAGGCACCGGCGGCATCGAGCTGTGGATCCGCCTCGGCGTATCCCTCGGGGTGCCGCGCGAGGAAATGGAGGACGAGCGCCATGTCCTGCCGGCCGTGCGGCTCATCTGCGAGTCGTACGTCACGTTCTGCCGCACCAAGCCGTGGGTGCAGGCGTGCGCGTCGTCCCTCACCGAGCTCTTCGCCCCCAAGATCCACCAGCAACGGATCGAGGCGTTTCCCCGGCACTACCCCTGGATTCCACCGGACGGGCTCGACTACTTCAGGAGCCGTCTGGTGCAGGCTCCGCGCGACGTCGCCCATGGGCTTGCCATCGTCAAGCGACACTGTACCACGGTCGACACCCAGCGCGCGGCGTTCGAGGCGCTCGCCTTCAAGCTGGACATGCTCTGGGCGATGATCGACACCATCCACCATGCCTACCTCGACTGAGCGCGCCGTGCCTCTGAGCCCCGACTCCGTCCCCCGCCTCTGGCGGCTTGCCCGGCTCGACTACGACCCGGTCCGGCAACGGCGCATCCTGCTCTATCCGGAGGGCGCGGTGCTGCTGAACGACACGGGAGCCGCGGTGCTCGAGCTGGTGGACGGCAAGCGGACCATAACCGAGATCGCCCGGGTTCTGGGCGAGCGTTACCAGACCGACGTAACCGCCGACGTGACCGAGTATCTATCGGGGCTGGCGGAGAGAGAGCTGATCCAATGACGTCCGACCGTCCCACCACGCTGCTCGCCGAGCTGACCCATCGGTGTCCGCTCCATTGTCCGTATTGCTCGAACCCGCTCGAGCTGATCCGCGCGGATGCCGAGCTTTCCACCGACGACTGGAAGCGGGTCTTCACCCAGGCCCGTCAGCTGGGAGTGCTCCAGCTCGGCCTCTCCGGAGGCGAGCCGCTCGTGCGGAAGGACCTCGAGGAGCTGGCGGCCCACGCGCGCGGCATCGGGCTGTACAGTACTCTGGTGACCTCCGGGCTCGGCCTCACACGCAAGCGCGCCGAAGCGCTGCGCGAGGCCGGGCTCGAGCACATACAGGTTTCCATTCAGGATTCCGATACCGAATCGGCCGAGCGAATCGCCGGGGTGAGCTCGGTGAAGCAGAAGCGCGCCGCCATCGCCCTGGTGAAGGAGCTGGGCTTCGCGTTCTCGATCAACGTCGTGCTCCACCGGGCGAATCTCGACCGGATCGGTGAGCTGATCGATCTGGCCGGCAGCCTGGGTGCCGACCGCCTGGAGCTGGCTAACACGCAGTACTACGGCTGGGGGCTCAAGAACCGGGCGGCCCTGATGCCGACGCGGGAACAGGTGTACAAGGCCAGGGGGATCGCGGAGGCGGCGATCGAGCGGTACCGAAAGAAGATGCAGATCCTCTTCGTGCTGCCCGACTACCACGAGCAGTACCCCAAGGCCTGCTACGGTGGGTGGGGCAAGCTCTATATCGTGGTCGCGCCCAACGGGCAGGCGCTGCCGTGTCATGCGGCGAGCAGCATCACCTCGCTGTCGTTCCCGACGGTCCGGGAGCACTCGCTCGAGTGGATCTGGCAGGAATCGCCGGGGTTCCAGGCGTTCCGCGGGGACGCGTGGATGAAGGAGCCCTGCCGCACCTGCCCCCGCAAGGCGGTGGATTTCGGTGGCTGCCGCTGCCAGGCTTTCGCGCTCACGGGCGACGCGGCCAATCCCGATCCCGTCTGCACGCTCACGCCGTTCCGCCGGATCATCGACGAGGCACTGGCGGAGCCGGCGGGCACGATCGACTTCGAGTATCGGGTGCTCACGGGAGAGCCCCAGCGCGCGTGAGCCCGGCCGGCGGTGCGGCCGCACCGGGCCGGGTGCCCCTGGCGATTCAGGCTGAGGGCCTCGGCCGGGACTACGGCACGACCCGGGCGCTCGACGCGCTCGACCTCCGGGTGCCGGCCGGATCGCTCGTCGGGCTGGTGGGCCCGAACGGCGCGGGCAAGACGACGGCAATGCTGCTGCTCGCCACCCTGCTCGCGCCGAGCCGAGGCTCGGCCCGGGTCTTCGAGCACGACGTGACCCGCGACCGAGCTGGGGTCCGCCGGCTCCTCGGGCTCGTTTTTCAGGAGCCCAGCATCGACGGGCTTCTCACGGTCGAGGAAAATCTCCTTTTCGCCGGGCGGCTGGCCGGCATCGGCGGCGAGGCCGTACGGACCGCGGTGCAGCAGACGATGGCCCGAACCGGACTCGCCGCTCGGGCAGCGCAGCCCGCCCGGCAACTGTCCGGTGGCTGGCGGCGCCTCGCCGACATCGCCCGCGCGACACTGCATCGACCCGATCTCCTCATCCTCGACGAGCCGACGGTCGGGCTCGACCCCGAGCACCGCGATCGCATGTGGAGCCTGCTCGACGCCGAGCGGCGTGAGCGCGGCGCGACGATCCTCTTCTCCACCCACTACCTGTCAGAGGCCGAGCCGGCGGATCGCGTCGTGATGCTCGCACGCGGGTCCGTGGTCGCCGATGCGCCGCCGGCCGTGTTGCGCGCCGAGCTCGGCGATCAGGTAGCCGAGATCGATGGACCGGGCGCGGACGCCCTCGTGGCGGATCTGCGGGGCGCGGGACTCGTGGTGATGGCCCACCGAGCGGAACGGGGCTGGCGCGTGGGACTCGCAGGCTCGCGGGAGCACGTCACCGAGCTTGCGGCAGCGGCTCCGGGAATCGCGCGCCTCGCGATCCGGCCGCCGACGCTTGAAGACGTCTATTTCGGGCGTACCCAGGCACCGGCGGCATGAACAAGGCCGCGACCGTCCGGGGCATCGTCGTGCGGGACCTGATCCGGACCACGCGACAGCGGAGTCGCCTGCTGGCGGGCATCGCCCGGCCTTTCATTTGGGTCTTCCTGATCGGCGCGGGCTTCAACTCGATCGCCCGAATCGAGGGCGGGCTCAGCTATCAGGCGTTCGCGTATCCGGGCGGGATCGTCATGGCGGCGCTGTTCGGGGGGATGCTCACGGCAATCTCGACGGTATACGACCGCGAGTTTGGGATGCTGCGGCTCATGCTCGCGAGCCCGTCGGGCGTGCTCGCGGTGCTGACCGGCCGGGCCCTCTCGGCCACGATCATCGGAGGGGTGCAGGGCGGCATCGTGCTGGCGTGCGCCTCCCTGGCTGTGCGACTCACGCTGCCGCAGTATGCCCTCTCCGCCGCCGGCCTCGCGCTGATCGCGTTCACGAGCGGGACTCTCGGGCTCCTGGTCGCCGCGCGCCTGACGTCGGTCGAGAACTTCGGCGGCGTCATCAACATCGTCCTGTTTCCGCTGCTGTTCGTAAGCGGAGCGCTCTATCCAACCGCCGGCATGCCCGCGCCCCTGCGGACGCTGGCCCGCGTGAACCCGGTGACCTACATGGTGGATCTGACCCGCCACACATTCGGGCAGCCGGCCGAATTTGCGCTGTCGCTCGACGTGGGAGCGCTGGTGATCACCGCCGTGGTGGCGTTCGGGGTGACGATGGCGGTGTTCGATCCGGAGCAGCGGTTTGTCGGGAGGGGAGCGAATAGCAGGTAGCCGTTAGCCGTTAGCCATTAGCCA
>OEKJ01000357.1_pt1 | contig 31664 bp, 31 predicted proteins | sample 1503081 | NCBI WGS metagenome assembly OEKJ01 (sample SAMEA104379565, study PRJEB20068) | metagenome | biome: 1000743; feature: 77; material: 1998 | place: USA | collected 2012 | depth 25 m | reverse complement strand
CCTTCGGGATGAGCACCGTGTCGAGCCGGTGACCCGCCTGCTCCACGACGTCCACGACGTCGCGGTACATGTAGTGGGTGTCGATCCCGTTGATGCGGACCGACACGGTCTTGGCATGCCCCTTCCAATCCAGCGTCAGGAGCGCCTGGATGACGTTGCGCCGGGCCTGCTCCTTGTCGCCGGGCGCCACGGCGTCCTCGAGATCGAGGAAGACGACGTCCGCCTCGCTCTCGAGCGCCTTGGGAAACATCGCCGGGTTCGATCCCGGCACCGCCAGCGTGCTGCGCTGGAGGCGCGGAGTCGCCGGCTCGTGTCGGGTATGGCTCACCGCGCAGCCGCGACCGGCGGCCGGGGGGCCGCCGCGGACGGCTGGGCATCGGGTGCCCTGGGCGGGAGATCACGTTGGTCGAGCGGCTTGGCCGTGCTCCGCCAGTACTCCTCGGCCGCCGCGACGCCCGAGCCCGGCGTCACCTTGATGCCGACGTCGCGCATCGCCATCTCCGCTCCGGCAATCCCCCCCAACAGCATCAGCTCGTTGAGATCGCCCAGGTGGCCGATGCGGAAGAGCTTCCCGGCCATTCGGGCCAGGCCGGCGCCGAGCGCCAGGTCATACCGACGGTAGGCGATGTCGATCACTTCGGCGCCGTTGAACCCGGGCGGGACGAGAATGGCGCTCACGGTATCCGAGTACCACCGCGGCTCCTTGGCGCAGAGCGAGAGTCCCCACGCTTTCACCGCGGCCCGCGTGCCCTCCGCCAGGCGGTGGTGCCGCGCGAGCACATTCTCGAGCCCTTCCTCGAAGATCATCGCGAGGGATTCACGCAGCCCGTAGAGCATCGGCAGCGCCGGCGTGTAGGGGAAGTACCCCGTCGCATTCGCCTTGATCATGTCGCCGAAGTCGAAAAAGACGCGGGCGAGCTTCGCCTTGTCGTAGCAGGCCAGTGCCTTCCTGCTGGCGCAGACGATGCCGAGTCCGGCCGGGAGCATGAGACCCTTCTGCGACCCGGTGACGGCGAGATCGACGCCCCAGTCGTCCATGCGGAAGTCGATGCTCCCGATCGAGCTCACCCCGTCGACCATGAGCAGGGCTGGATGCCGGGCGTCGTCCAGCGCCTTGCGCATGCCCGCCACGTCGCTGGTGACGCCGGTGGCGGTCTCGTTGTGGGTGAAGAGCACCGCCTTGATCTCTTGCGCCTTGTCCGCTGCGAGGGCCGCGTGGTACCGCTCGATCGGAGCGCCCTCACCCCACTCGGCGTCGAGGATGTCCACCTTGAGGCCGAGCCGCTGCGCCATGTCGATCCAGAGATGACTGAACTGCCCAAACCGGGCCGCGATCACCCGGTCGCCGGCCGACAGGGTGTTGCAGAGCGACGCCTCCCAGGCGCCGGTGCCGCTGGCGGGGAAGATGAAGGGCTGGCCGGTTTCGGTCTTGAAGATCTTGCGGAGGTCCCGGAGCACCGGCGTGGCCAGACTGGGAAACGCCGACGAGCGATGGTCCTCCATCGCGATGTGCATCGCGCGGAGGATGCGGTCCGGGGTGTTGGTCGGCCCCGGAACGAAGAGGAAATTACGGCCGGGCATCGCTGGACCTCACGACTAAAGGAAAAGACAACCGTGCGGGAGCGGGGGTGCTCTCGCCCGACGCGGCGCGCGTTTGAACTTGCTGCGTCGTGTATATTGTACCAGCGCCGCCCGTTACACCAGCCTTCGCCCCCGGTCCGATGACCCCACCCCCTGTAGCGGGAGCGCCCCGTCGGGCGCTCCTCGAAGACCTCTATGCGACCGCGGTCGGGGCCGCGGCTCCGGGCCCCGCAATCGCCCGCGCTCTCGCCGACATCGATCTCACCGACAATCGCCGGATCTGGCTCCTGGCCCTAGGCAAGGCGGCCCATCCGATGGCGGAGGCGGCCGTGACCTGGCTCGCCCAGCGGGGCCGTCAGCCGGCGGGCGGCATTGTGGTTCCGCCGGCGGGCGCCCCTGCCCCGCATCCCGCGCTGCCGGTCGTCGTCGGCGATCACCCGGAGCCCGGTCCCGGCTCGCTCGCGGCCGCCGATGCGCTCGGTCGCGCTGCCGCCGGTGTGGGCCCCGACGACGAAGTCTGGGTCCTGCTCTCCGGCGGGGCCACCAGCCTGCTCGGGGCTCCGGTCGAAGGCATCGCCACGGCACACCTCACCGAGCTGTACGCCCTGCTGCTCGGCTCCGGGCTCGACATCACGGCGATGAACCGCATCCGCAAGCGGTTTTCCCGCTGGGGCGGCGGCCGGCTCGCAGCCGCGCTCGCGCCCGCGCGAGTCCGCGTCTTCATCGTCTCCGACGTGATCGGCGACGACCTTGCCTCGATCGGCTCCGGACCGTGCGTCCCGGACCCTACGTCGGCCGGGGAGGTACGGGCGGCGCTCGAATCGTGCGGCCTGTGGGCCCGGATTCCCGCGCCGCTGCGCGACCTGGTCAGCGCCGTCGAGCGCGGCCAGGCGCCAGAGACGCCGAAGCCGGGCGACCCCGCCTTCGCGAGGGTGGAGACCCGGCTCATCGCCAGCAATCGGCTGGCGCTCGAAGCGGCAGCGGCACGGGCGAGGACCTTGGGCCTCGCGCCGCGAGTGATGGAGCCGGTCCTGTCCGGCGAGGCTGGGGACGCAGGCCGGCGGATCGCCGCGACCGTCCTAAGCTACTGCCGGCGTTCCGGCTCGCAACCGGACCCGGGGTCGGTTTGCCTCATCTGGGGAGGGGAGACAACGGTGACGCTCGGCCCGGCGCCAAGCGGCCGCGGCGGGCGCTCGCAGGAGCTGGCGCTGGCCGCCGCCGAGCGGCTGGCGGGCGCGCCGGAGGGCAGCGCGCCGGCGATCCTCGCCGCCGGGACCGACGGTCGCGACGGGCCGACCGATGCCGCCGGTGCGATCGTGGACCCGGGCACCTGGTCGGCGATCCGCCGAGCCGGCCGGGATCCGGCGCGCGATCTGGCCGCTCATGAGGCGTACCCGGCCCTCGACGCTGCCGGTGCGCTGCTCCGTCCCGGTCTCACCGGCACGAACGTGATGGACGTGGTGTTCGGGATTGTTGACGGCTAGGGGTGGGCGTCGGCCGGCGGGCGGTAGTCGGCGCCGAGGAGGACCGTGACGTCGACGCGTCGCAGGGTGTCGGCGCGCACACTCACGACCCCCTGGCCCAGCGCCCGGGCGACGCGCTCGGCGCTGGACCGATCGCCGCGACGGGCGATCACCTGGGTCGAATCCGGCCTGGCGTCGTCGGCGTTCCCGAAGAAGACAACGTCGAGCCCGTCACGTCGCAGCAGTCGCGTCGCCACGCGGGCGAGGCTGGGCCGGGCCGTGCCGTTCAGCACCTCGACCTGAATGCGCTGCTCCGGCGAGGGAATCGGGTAGGCATGCGCGACGATCGCCGCAGCGGGCCTGGGCCGGCCGCGGCCCGCCACCGCTCCGGCGGCGGCGGCCGCGCAGAGCGCGATCAGCGCGGCGCCGGCGTGGCGACGAGAGAGTTCCAAAACCGGAAGGTTGGTTCGAGCACGGGCCAGCCGGACTCCACGGTGTGCGCCAGCCGGCGCCGCGCTACTGCCCGCAACACGCCCCGGGTATCCTCGGGAAATCGACGGGCCAGGTCCGCCCGCGCCGCGCGATCGAACTCGCGTCCGGGCTCGAGGAAGTCGGCCGCGTAGAGCATGCGGCCCACCATGTCCCACTCCGCAAGACCCAGCGAGTGATAGCGGACGGCGTCGAGCACGCCGCGGTCGACCTCGCCATCGGCCTTGGCGCGGGCGGCCGCGGCGGGGCCGTGCTTGAGCTCGACCGGCCCGGGCGTGGACGGCGTCCACCGCTCGAGATCCTCGGCCGACGCGTCACGCAATGCGTCGTGCAGCCACACGGCCCGGAGCCACCGATGCCGCTCGCTGTCCGGCACGCCCATCGACTCCGCCCACGAGGCCGCCAGCTCCGCGACCCGTTGGACGTGCCCGAGGCGCTCGGGCGAGAGAACGGCCCACGTGGGCAGCGTGGGCCGAAGGCCGGGAGGAGTGGGACGCGCCGACGCCACGGGATGCTGCGGCATGCTGCTCCCTATTCCAGGATGATGTTGTCGATCAAGCGGGTCGTCCCCACCCGCGCGGCCAGCGCCACGATCGTTCCCGCGTGCGCCGTCGCCACGGGTCGGAGCCACTCCGGCTCGACGACGGCAATATACTCGGCGCGCACCGCGGGAGCAGCGTCGACACTCGCGCGCACGCGGGCTTCCAGCGCGGTTGCCGAGCGCTCACCGACGCGCCAGGCGGCCTGCGCGGCGTTGAGGCCCCGGCTCAACGCCAGCGCCTCCTGCCGCTCGGCCGGACTCAGATAGGCGTTGCGACTGCTGAGCGCGAGCCCGTCCGGATCGCGCACGGTCGGCACCACGGCAAGCTCGACGGGCCACTCGAGGTCGCGGAGCAGACGCCGCATCAGCGTCACCTGCTGGATGTCCTTCTGGCCGAAGCAGACGAGATCGGGCTGAACCAGTTGGAGCAGCTTCGCGACGACGGTGAGCACGCCGGTGAAATGCCCGGGCCGGGCCGCACCCTCCCACCGCTCCGCCGTCTCGCCCGCCGTCACCCGGATCTCCATCCCCGGCGGATACATGCTGTCGACCGAGGGAACGAACAGCAGCTCGACGCCGCGCGCCTCGCTGAGGGCGCGGTCCCGGGGCAGGTCGCGCGGGTACCGGTCGAGATCTTCGCCGGGTCCGAACTGAAGCGGGTTGACGAAGATGCTGAGCACCACGGCGTCGGTGCGACGGCGGGCTTCGTCCACGAGCGCGAGGTGCCCCTCGTGGAGATGACCCATGGTCGGCACGAAGCCGATGCGGCGGCTGGCCGCCCGCTGGGCGGCCCGCCACGCGCGCAGCCGCGGAATCGACGCCAGTTCCAGCATCGCGCCGCCGGCTCTAGTCGAAACTGTGTTCGGCACCGGGATAGCGCCCCCCGCGCACGTCGTCCGCGTACATGCGCGCCGCGGAGCGCACCTCGCCGGCGAGCTGCGCAAATCGGCGGAGGAACTTCGGGCTGAACGTCTCGTTGAGCCCGAGCATGTCGTGGAGCACCAGGACCTGGCCGTCGCAGGTCGGCCCCGCCCCGATCCCCACGGTGGGGATCGTGAGCGCCTGGGTGATCCGCGCCGCAAGCCGGGCTGGGGTCAGCTCGAGCACGAGCCCGAACGCACCCGCGTCCTCGAGCGCGCGGGCATCCTCGATCATGCGCTCCGCCGCGGCCGCGTCGCGGCCCTGCACCCGGTAGCCACCCAGGGCATGTACCGACTGCGGCGTGAGGCCGAGGTGTCCCATTACCGGAATCCCCCGCTCCACGAGCGCCCGCACCGTCGGCACCATGGGCCGCCCACCCTCGAGCTTGACGCCTTGCGCGCCCGTCTCCATGAGCACGTGCCCCGCGTTGCGGATCGCGTCTTCAATCGAGACCTGATACGAGAGAAACGGCAGATCGACGAGCAGGAGCGCGTCCGGCGCGCCGCGGCGCACGGCGCGGGCATGGTACACGAGCTGATCGACGGTGACGCCCAGCGTCGTCTCGCGCCCCGCCACGACTTGGTTCACCGAGTCGCCCACCAGCAGCACGTCCACCTCCGGGCCGATGAGCCGGGCAAAGGTGGCGTCGTAGCAGGTCAGCATGACGATCTTCCGACCGGCGGCCTTCATGCCGGCGAGATCGAGCGGGGTACGGGGACGGCCGTCGGCGTTCATGCGGTCGCGAGCTCCGAAATCTCCCGCTGCCAGAAGTCGCGGTGCGGCAGCTCGGGATGAGGAATGACGAGGTCCGGATCCTGGATCCGGCGATCGCCGAAGACAACGATATCGAGATCGAGCGTGCGCGGCCCCCAGCGGGCGGTACGCACCCGCTCCCGCTCCTGCTCGATGCGCTGGAGCGCCGTGAGCAGGCGGTGGGGGTCGAGCTCGGTCTCCAGCAGCACCATCTGATTCAGGTATGCCGGCTGCGCCATGCCGCCGAGCGGCGGAGTCTCCTCGATCGCGGAGGCGGCGACGACCCGCGTTCCCGGCAGGCGCGCCAGCGCGGCGCGGGCGGCGGCGAGGTGCGCGGCGCGGTCGCCGAGGTTACTGCCGAGGGCCACGAACACGCGCTCCGCGGCCGTCATGTGCCCACCGCGAAGTGGCGCGCGATCCGTTGCAGGTGGGCGGCCACAGCCTCGAGCTCGCGAATGGCTCCCTCGAGGTCGGCCTGGCCGCGAGCCGCTTCGCCCGCCTGCTCGGCGAGCGTATCGGTCTGCTCGCGTGTACGCGCGGACACCGCTGCCACCTGCTCGATGCGCCCGGTGAGCTGCTCGAAGGCGGACTGCTGCGCCGCCGCGGCTTCCGCGATCTGCTGCGCCCGCGTGCCCGCTTCGCCCGTCGCCTGCAAGATCGCCTCGAGTGCCTGGCCCGCCGCCGCGCTGAGCTCTTCGACGTCCGCCACGGTGTCCTGGCCCCGCGACATCGCCCGCGCGACGCTCGCGACCTGCGCGCCGATCTCGGCGACCAGGGCGGAGCTCTCGCGCGTCACCTCCAGGGCCTGCACCGCGAGGGCGCGCACTTCGTCAGCCACCACGGCAAACCCGCGCCCTTCGCGGCCGGCCCGGGCCGCCTCGATCGCGGCATTGAGCGCGATCAGATTGGTGAGATCGGCAATCTCGCGAATGGTGCTGAGGAATCCGGTGATCCGCTTGGTCACCTCGCCCAGCGCGGTCACCTGGGCCGAGCTGTCGCTCACGAACTGCTTGAGCTCCACCAGCCGTCCCACGGCACCGGCGATCACCGCGCGGTTCCGGTCGGCGACCTCCGAGGCCCGTTTGCTCGCGTCGGCCGACTTCCGCCCATCAGCCGCCATGTCGCGGGACAGCCGGGCCAGGGCCGTCGTGGCCTCGAGGCCCTGCGCGGCGGCGGCACTCTGCTCACCCATGCCGTCCCGCATCGCCAGCGAGGCGTCGGCGAGGGCGGCCGCCGTGGTTCGCAGCGCCTCGGTCACCCGCGCGAGGCCGCCCACCTGCGCCCCGATCTGATCCACCGTGCTCACCAGCGGGCGGCGCAGCTCGGCGATGTGGATCGCGGTGGCGACGTGTGTGGTGATCGTCGCCATGGTGATGAGATCGCGGTCGCCGTACGTCCGCCGCTTGTGGTGCTCCAGCTCGATCGTCCCGAGGATTTCGTCGCCGAACCGGATCGGGAAAACCAGCAGGCTGCGCGCGTCGGGCATCGGCTCGGCGATGCGCGGGTCGTTCGCGGTGTCGCCGACGAGCGCCGGCGCCGTCTCCGCGACCACCTGCCGGCGGAGCGGCTCCACGGCGGGGGACGGGTCGCCCCGGTTGGGACGCCCGAACGCGCCGCGGTAGGCGAGCACCGGCTCCGCGCCGGTGACCCGGTAGATCCGGAAATCGCCCCAGTCGAGGAGCCGGTGCGCGAGACGCTCGATCTGGGTGAACGACTCGCCCAGCTGCGCGTTCCCCAGCACGGTGCTCTCGAGCTGGTGCACCTTGTTCAGGTCCTCCGCCGCGATCGCCTCTTCCAGGATCCGCTTCGTCAGCAGGCCGAGGCCGCCGAGCACGAGCAGCACCGCGAGCCAGCCCGCCGGCGCCAGCAGGTGGAGCGCCGCCACCACGACGGCCGTGCCCAGCACCGTCAACAGGTACGAGATGATCTCCCAGCGGAGGATCAGGATCTGCTCCGCCGCCTCGAGCTTGTCCCGCACGAGCAACGTGAAATAGAAGAGCGCGCGGCTCGTGAGGAAGTACACGCCGACCAGCGTGAAGGCGGCCGGCAGGAAGTCGAGCGACAGCTCGGAGACATGGGTGGCCTGCAGCACGGCGAGGTAGAACCCGTACGCCGCCAGCAAGGCGATGATCTCCCGGCCGGCATTGATCCAGGCCGCGCGCCACGGCTTCCGCACCCAGAGCACATCGCTCAGCACGATGCCGGCGCCGAGCGCGGCCACGGTCGTCGACGCCGGGAGCGTCATGGCTCCCACCAGCGCCGGGATGCCGCTCTGGGTCAGGTAGGAGTACTTGCTGAGCCGGACCGGAGCCATCCGGAGCACGATCACCATGAGCGCGAGTACCAGCGTCGGCAGCAGAAGACCCGTCCACCGGCGATCGACCAGCAGCGCGGCCGCCGCGATGCCCATGCCACCCACGAGCAGAACCTGGGCGTACGCGGGCAGCAGGCGGGAGACGCGGACCGTCACCGCGGAGCCTCCACGCCGTCCACCGCCTCGCGGAGCGACCGCAGGAAGCTCACGGCGGCGCCCACCCCGCCCCGCCGCAGCGCGTCGACGAGCGCGCTTCCCACCACCACGCCGTCGGCAAGCGCGGCCACCGTGCTTGCCTGGGCCGGCGTCGAGATTCCGAACCCGACCGCGATGGGCAGCGGTGTCGCGGCGCGCACGCGCGCGATTGTCCCGGCCAAGTCCGGCGCGAGCGCGCTGCTGGCGCCGGTGACGCCGAGTCGCGCCACCAGGTACACGAATCCGCCGGCGCCGGCCACCGCCTGCGCCAGCCGTCGCGGCTGCGTGGTGGGGGCGACCAGGCGGATCAGGTCCAGCCGGCTCGCGCGGACAGCCGCTTCGACCGCAGGGTCGCCGCCGGCGGGCAGGTCGGTGAGGAGCAGCGCCGCGACGCCGAGCTGCTCCGCGTCCCGGAGAAACCGCTCGAGTCCGTAGCGGAGAATCGGGTTGAGATAGCTGAAGACGACGATCGGGCGGTCCAGCTCGGCCCGCGCGATCAGATCGAGCGTGCCAGCCAGGGTCATCCCCTGCCGCAGGGCCTCGAAGGTGGACCGCTGGATGGTGGGTCCGTCGGCGAGCGGGTCGCTGAAGGGGACCCCGACCTCGATGATGTCGGCGTCGGCCGCGGCGGCGCGAAGCGCGGCGAGGCTGTCGGCGGTCGTGGGGTAGCCCGCCGTGAGGTACGGAATGAGTGCGGTTCTGCCCGCCGCGCGGAGTCGGCTCCACGCGGCGTCGAGCACGGACTCAGACAAAGTAGTCGCCGACGGTGAGGCCGTAGCGGGTGGGATTGGTGACCTTCACGATCGCGCGGAGGTAACCGCCCCCCGCATCCCGCTCGGCGAGGTTGACGAGCGTGCCCGGCGGCGGCATCGCGCTGCCGTCGGCCCCGATAACCAGCCGCACCATCGGCCGATTGAGCAGCGCCGCATCGGGATTCGGCGCGGCCACGATACCCACCTCGAAGGTGTCGAGAATCACACAGGTGCCGACGGGGTAGATGCCGATCAGGTTGATGAGCGCCTTGACCAGCACCGGATCGTAGCCGCGCTTCGGGTTCTCCCACATCTCCCGGAGCACCTGGTCGGGCTCGATGGGGACGGTCTGGTAGGCGCGCCGGGTGGTCGCCGCGTCGAACCCGTCCGCCACGGCGACGATGCGGGAGAAGATGGCCAGCGATCGCGGGCGCACGCTCCGCGGGTAGCCGGTGAGATCCTGCTTCATATGGTGCTCATACGCCACGAGAATGGAGCGATACGGAATCTCGTCGTATCCCCGCAGGCCGAACAGCGTCAGCGCCCCCTGCCAGGGGTGGCCCTGCATCACCTGCCACTCGGTATCGTCGAGGCCCGTGGTCTTGTTCAGGATGTCGATCGGCACGCGCGCCTTGCCGACATCGTGCAGCAAAGCCGTCATCCCGAGGTCGTAGAGCTGAAGCTTGGAGAAGCCCAGCTTCTTGCCGAGCGCCACCGCGAAGATGCACACGTTCACCGAGTGGGTGAACGTGTACTCGTCGTAGTCGCGGATCGTGGTCAGGCCGACGAGGGAGGTCTCGTTGTTCAGGACCTGGTCCACGATCATCTGGACCGCCCGCTTCACCCGCTTCACGCTGGTCGCCCGGCCGAGGCGGATGCCGGTGATGACCTCCTTGGTGACCGCCACGCCCTGGCTGTAGGTGCGCTTGGCGATCTCCCGGGCTTCCTCCGACTCGCGCAGTCCTTCCTGCTGCGGGAGCGCGCGCTCGAGCTCGAGGTGCTCCACGCCGCCCTCGCTCAGCCGACGCTGGAGCTCCACCAGCAGATCGTCCGTGCTCGAGCGGCCGGAGAGGCTGAGCAAGAGACTCAGAAAGATCTGCCACTCCCGACGGTTGGTCCCCTTGTGCACGCGGAGCGTGCCGATCTCGAAGGCCCGGAAGGTCGTCAGGATGTGACTGAACGAGGCGTAGTTGTCGAGCTCGAGCCGGAGGCGGGTGGCGTTGACGAAGATGAAGTCGCCCGCGAGGCGCACTTCGATGTCGCCCTCCGCTTGGCTCAGCCGCTCGGCGGACGCCTCCAGATCGTAGAGCGCCTTCTGCACCGTCGCGTTCTCGACCGGATAGAGCTTGAGGCTGCGCAGCGCCGCGTACAGCTCGAGCAGCAGCCCGCGCCCGGCCTGGCGCAGCCGCGCGTCCTGGGCGGCCGAGCCGTCCGGGGACCCGCGGGTCGCGTCCTGAGGCTGGGTCACGCCGCCGACTCGCGCAACGCGCGATTCACGGCGTTGCGGACCACGAGGTCCTTGTCGTCGGCGGCCTGGTTGAGCACGTCCCGAGCCTCCGGCGTCCGGATCTTGCCGATGGCGATGGCCGCGCAGGCGCGCGTGTCCGAGGACTGCTTCAGCTTGAGGAGCCCGCGCGGCAGCAGGATGGCGCTCAGCGTGCGAAGCGCCGGCGGACCGGCGATCGCCCCGTAGGCCTCGAAGAACGCCATCTTCTCCGTCAGGTCCAGCTCCTTCACGGCCTTGCCCATCACCACCGCCTGCACCCGCCGGAGCGCGCCCTTGTAGCCGCGCGCACCCACGACCCGCACCGCGGCCAGCCGCACGCCGCGGTCGTCGTCGTCGATGGCGCGATCGATGTGCGTCAGGGCGCCAGGTGAGCCGATCTTCTCGAGCGCCTGGACGGTGGCGAGCCGCACGCCAGGATCCGCGTGGGACACGAGCTCGCCCAGTCCGGCCACCGCCTGCTGCAGCGCGAGCCGACCGCACAGCGCCACGACCGCCGGCAGCGAATCACCCGGCGGCTCCCGGAGCAGGCGCATCACCTCGGCCGGATGCGCGGTCGCGAGCCGATCGACCGTGGCCTCCAGGAGTCCCCGTACCGACGAGTTGGCAAGCCGAGGCAGCGCGTCGATCAGCGGCCCCAGGGCCATCGGCCGCAGCTCGCGGAGCACCTCGGTCACGTCCTCGTCCGCGGCGAGGGCCGCGGCTTCATCGAGCGACTGCACCAGCTGCGTCACGATCGAGGGCTGGCTCAGGCGGATCTCGAAATCGCGCAGCCGCTGGCGCTGCTCCTCGGTAAGGTCCTTGACCCGCGACCCCACCAGCCGAGTCTCTCGCATCACCGCCGCGACCGTCCGGAACTCGCCTTTGTTGAGCAGGTTGGGGAACAGCATCTCGAGGATCCCGATGATCTCGAGGCGGATGGCCGCCGCGGACTGCAGCTCCATCAGGTCGAACAGACCGTTGAGCGCGGCCTGCCGCGCGTCGCGGGTATACTCCTCCTCGACCTGCTGCGCGATGTAGTTGATCTCCGCTTCCTCGAGGAAGTAGAGCGTGGAGTCGAAGTCCTCGATGTCCACGATGCCCCTGGGACGCGGCGGCGCTTCCTCCTGCACCTGGCCGTGACGCTCCTCGGCGGTCGTCGCCGTCTCCGCCTCGCCCCCGATGACCTCCAGCGATCCTTGCAGCAGATCGCCCTCGCCGAAGAAGTCGATGAAGTGGTAGTGAATGAGCTGGAAGTCCCGCTCCCAGAGCAGCGTCATGAGATCGTCGCCCGCCTCGGACGGCAGGAAGCGGACCCGGTTCAGCAGCTCGAGGAAGTCGACCAGCTCCTGCTCTTCCGCGCCCTTGCGGATCGTGAGGACGCGCATCCCGTCCTTGAACAGCATCCACGCGAGGGACTCGGACTTGTTGATCTGGCTGTAGACGACGTCCTCCTCCCACTTGAGCTCGGTCTCGCCGACCGTGAGCAGCAGCTCGTCCACCGCATTCCAGATGGGGACCGTCGCCGCCTTCACGTTCAGCACGGCACGCTGGTGGACCGGATTGTTCGGGAGGTACATCTGGAACGCGCGGAGGGCCTTCACCACGGTCTGGAACAGCTCCGCGACTTGGCTGGGGAGGAGGAGCGCCGGCGACGGCGCGCCGGCGGTCATGGGGAGCTCCCCAGCAGGGCCGCGACGTGGGCGACGTCCTTGTCGCCGCGGCCGCTCAGGCAAACAAGCACCAGGTCGTCCGCCTTCCAGCGGGCGCGGGCCCGCAGGATCCAGGCGAACGCGTGCGCGGTCTCGAGCGCCGGGATGATGCCTTCGGTGCGACCGACGCGCTGGAAGGCTGCCAGCGCCTCGGCGTCGGTCGCGGACTCGTAGCGCACCCGCCCCGTGTCGCGCAGCCAGCTGTGCTCGGGACCGACACCGGGATAGTCGAGCCCGGCCGAGACGGAGTGCGCCGGCGCCACCTGACCATCGGCGTCCTGGAGCAGGTAGCTCAGGCTGCCGTGCAGCACGCCGGGGCGCCCCGCGCCGAGCGTGGCGCTGTGGCGTCCGCTCGCGATCCCTTCGCCGGCCGCCTCCACGCCGACCAGCTCGACCTCCGCGTCATCCAGAAAGGCGGCGAAAATACCCATCGCGTTCGAGCCGCCGCCCACGCAGGCCGTCACGGTACGCGGCAGCCGCCCGGCGCGCGAGAGCACCTGGGCCCGGGCCTCCCGGCCGATGACCGACTGGAAGTCGCGCACCATGCGGGGATACGGATCCGGCCCGACGACCGAGCCGATGATGTAGTGCGTCGTCGGGACGCTGGTCACCCAGTCGCGCAACGCTTCGTTGGTGGCGTCCTTGAGCGTCCGGGTTCCCGATTCGACGGGGACGACGGTGGCGCCGAGCAGTCGCATCCGATAGACGTTGAGCGCCTGCCGCTCGACGTCCTCGGCCCCCATGTAGACCACGCACTCGAGGCCGAAGCGCGCGCACACGGTGGCGGTCGCCACGCCGTGCTGGCCGGCACCGGTCTCGGCGATGATCCGCCGCTTGCCCATGCGAAGCGCGAGCAGCGCCTGCCCCACGGTGTTGTTGATTTTGTGGGCACCGGTGTGGTTCAGGTCTTCCCGCTTGAGCAGCACCCGCGCACCCACCTCCGCGCTCAGCCGTTCGGCCTCGGAGAGCGGTGTCGGCCGGCCGACGTAGTCGCGCAGGATGGCTTCGAACTCAGCCCAGAACGCGGGGTCGGTCCGGACGCCGTCGTACAGCGCGGTCAGGTCGTCGAGCGCGGCGATCAGCGTCTCCGGCACGTACCGGCCCCCGTACGGTCCGAAGCGGCCCAGGACGGCGCGTTCAGGCGACAGGGCTAAGGGCACGCACAGCCTCCAGGAACCGGGCCAGCTTTTGCGAATCCTTGATGCCGGGCAGGATTTCCACTCCGGAACTTACATCCACCGCATCCGGCCTCACGAGCCCTGTCGAGATCGGACGCTCCCCCGGCGCGCACGACTCGCCAGACGACGAGCCCGGCGCGGCGGAGCCGCGCCGCGTCTTCGGTGGCATAGGGTCCGTGCAACTGCGCGCCCCGGAGTCCCGTGGCGTCGCGGAGCCGAAGGATCTCATCGACCGTCTGCCGCCCGAACACGCCGAACACCGGGCGAGCCCGCACACCTTCACCTCAACGGCCACGGCGGCGCGCTCCCGCGAAGGCGGTGACCTGGGCCGCGGGATCCGCCGCGGCCGAGAGCGCGGTTCCAATGAGCACGCCATCGGCGCCGGCCGCGGCGGCGCGCTCCACGTCGGCGACCGTCGTCATTCCGCTCTCGGCGACCGCCACCCGGTCCGCGGGCACCGACGCAAGCAGCGACCACGCCGCGGCGACGTCGATGCGGAAGGTGTCGAGGTCGCGGCTATTGACGCCCACGATGTGAGCGCCCGCGGCGAGCGCGGTCTCCAGCTCCGCCGCGGTATGGACCTCCACCAGCGCGTCGAGCTGCGCGTCAGCCGTAAAGCGCAGCAGCTCGCGCAGACGCTGGTCCGGCAACGCCCGCACGATGAGCAGCACCGCGGCCGCGCCCGCGGCCCGGGCCTCCAGGATCTGGATCTCTTCGACGATGAAGTCCTTCCGGAGCACCGGCACCGCCACGCGCTCGACCACCGCCTCGAGATCGGCGATCGAGCCGCCAAAGTATGGACGATCGGTGAGCACGGAGACGGCGGCCGCGCCGTGGCGGGCGTAGCGCTCCGCCCGGTCAGCGGGGTCGAGGTCTTCCCGAATGGCGCCGGCCGACGGCGAGCGCCGCTTCACCTCCGCCACCAGCGCGACGCGATCCCTGGGGAACGCCCGACGCAGCGACGGCGGCGGGGGCGCGCGGAGGGCCGCCCGCTCCAGCTCCGCCGTCCGGGCGCGCAAGGCGCCCAGCCCGGCGCGCGTCGTCTCGAGAATCTGGGTGAGGGTCGTCGCCACCTTGCCCTTCGGCCACTCTTCGGGTACTGTTATTCGGGCTCTATTCGGTCGCACCAGCGCACGCGGGAGACGGGGCATGCCGCTCACCAGACGCCAGAGTGAGATCCTCTCTTATCTGCAGAGTCACATTCAGGAGCGCGGGTACGCACCGAGCTTCGAGGAGATCGCCGAGAAGTTCGGCTTTCAATCACTCGCCACCGTGCACGAGCATCTCACCAACCTCGAGCGCAAGGGGTACATCCGCCGCTCCTACAACGAAAGCCGCGCCATCGAAGTCCTGCCGCCGCGGGGCACCGCGGTCGCCACCGAGATCCCCCTGCTGGGCAAAGTCGCTGCCGGCACGCCGATCGAAGCGCTGATGCAACAGGAATCCCTCGCCGTCCCCGACGCCATGCTCCCCCGCCGCGGTCCCAACTATGCCCTCAAGGTCAGCGGCAATTCGATGATCGACGAGCACATCGTCGATGGCGATTTCGTCGTCGTGCATGGCAAACAGACCGCCGAGAACGGCGAGATGGTCATCGCGCTCGTCAACGGGTCGGAAGCCACGGTCAAGAAGTTCTACCGCGAAGCCGGCGGATGGATCCGGCTGCAGCCGGCCAACACCGCCATGCAGGCCATGCGCTTTCAGGAGCGAGACGTCCTCATTCAGGGCGTCGTCGTCGGCGTCATCCGGAAGTACTGACCGCCGGCGCCGCTGCCCGGAGCCGGTCGAGGGCCGTCGCCCCTGCCCCGCTGGCCAACGCCTCCAACGCTCGTTCCACGGCGTCGGCAAAAGACCAACCCGCACCCGAAACATAGAGCGCCGCGGCGGCGTTCAGCGCGACCGCCGCCCGCTCCGCCCCACCCCTGCCCGTTCTCAAGAGCCGCTCCACGCGCTCAGCGTTCTCGGCCGGCGAGCCGCCACGCAGATCCTCCAGGCCGTCCGCCAGGACCGTCGCATCCGGGCTCATGGTCCACTCGCTCACACGCTCGTCGCGAATCTCCCAGACGGCGGTGTCGCCCACCGGGCTGATCTCATCCATCCCGATCGTGCCGTGGACCACCAGCGCATGCACGGCGCCCAGCCGCCGGAGCGCGTCCGCGACTCGCGGCGCGTGTCCGGAATCGGCCACGCCGATGACCTGACGCCGCACGCCGGCCGGATTCGCCAACGGGCCCAGCAGATTCATGATCGTCGGCACACCGAGCTCGCGGCGGGTGGCCGCGACGTGCCGCATCGCGGGGTGATAGTTGGGTGCGAAAAGGAAGACGAGTCCCGCGCGCTCGAGAACGGCGGGCACCCGCTCGGGCGGGACGGCAATGTCCACTCCCAGAGCCTCGAGCAGGTCCGCGGAGCCGGAGCGCGTGGTGTAGCTCCGATTGCCGTGCTTTGCGACGGGCACGCCCGCGCCGGCGACGACGAACGCCGCCGCGGTGGAGATGTTGAGGGTGGCGACCGAACCCCCACCCGTGCCGCAGGTGTCCACCAGGCGATCGGGATTCGGGATTCGCACCGGCACCATGGCGGCACGCAGGGCCTGCGCGGCCCCGGCGATCTCTTCGGACGATTCCCCTTTGGCCCGGAGGCCCGTCAGCAGGGCGGCGATCTGCCCCGGAGCCGCCTCGCCTCGCATCACGACGCCAAAGGCCGCCGCAGTCTCGGCGGCGGAGAGAGAGCCTCCCGCCGCCAGCCGACGCAGCGCTTCTGCTAGGCCTGCGGAGTCGGAGACGGTGGCTTGGGTCACCAGGAATTCGGGGTCGGAGGGTGGCGGCAAAGCCCCAAGAAAGGGTACCCGCCAAGGCGTCCTTTTGTCAATCCTGACAATGAGTTGCGCAACTTGCCGAGCACCCCGCTCGAGGCTAGATTCCGGCGCGATGCTAGGGACCTTCCTCGCGGTGCTGCATTTCGACGGCGGCCAGTTTGTCGGCTGGCAGCGTCAACGCGAAGGGCGGTCAGTGCAGGGCGAATTCGAGAGCGTTCTCGCGCGGCTGGCCGATGAGCCGGTCGGCGCGTACGCGGCGGGTCGTACCGACGCCGGGGTCCACGCCGAGGGCCTCGGCGTCAGTTTTTCTCTCCCCGACAAGTGGACACCCGGGGCCGCGCACCGGGCGCTCAACGCACTGCTCCCCCCGGACTGCTGGGTGGAATCGGTGGCGCGCATGCAGCCGGGCTTTCACGCCCGCAAGAGCGCGGTCGCGCGCCGCTATCGCTATGACATCGGAACCGACGCCGCGAGCGCTTCGCCCTTCCGCCGCCCCTTCGAATGGGGGTTGGGCCGCCCGCTCGACCTTTCGTCGCTGCGTGCGGCGGCGGCGGTCGTCCGGGGAGAGCATGACTTCCAGTCCTTCTCTGTGCGGGGCCAGGTCAAGCCCCATTGGCGTTGCCGAATCCTGCGCAGCGACTGGATCGCCCGCGCCGAAGGGCGCGGCTTGAGCTTTCAGGTCGAGGCCGACCGCTTCCTGCACCATATGGTCCGCATGCTCGTCGGCACCATGGTGGACATCGGGCTGGGACGCCGCCCGGTCGCCGACATGGCCGCGCTGCTCCAGCGTGGAGACAATCTGGAGACGAGTCCGCCGGCGCCGCCCCAGGGGCTCTACTTTGTCTCGGCCGAATACCCGCCCGAGTGCTACCTGGAACGCGAGGCGGACGGCGCGCTCGAGGATGAATCCCGGGTGACGGCGCCATCCGCATGAGCCCACACCGCTGCGCCCTCGTGCTGGTTCTGACGCTCGCCGGGTGCGGCGACCGGACCACCGCGCAGCTCGCCGATACGATGACCGTCGCGGCTCAGGAGCCGCGCCGAGTCGCCGCGGCTCCGGTCCAGGCCGCCGTGGCCGGCGCCCGGCGCACCGCGCTGGTCGAGGCTACGCAGCGGGTGGCGCCCGCCGTGGTGTCCATCCACGTCTCCTCCCGCGAGCGACTCACGCCGCGCTCTCCCTGGGACTTCTTCTTTGTGCCCGAAGGCGCAGAGCGGGTGGTGGAGGGTTACGGCACCGGCTTCGTCATCCGCCCCGCGGGCATCATCGTCACCAACCAGCACGTGGTCGCCAACGCCGAGCGCGTGGTCGTCACGCTGGGTGACGGCGCGGAGCTGGACGGCAAGGTCCTCGGCGAAGACCCGGTTACCGACATCGCAGTCGTGAAGGTCGATCGCGGCGGCCTGGCGACGGCGCCGCTCGGGCGCAGCACCGACCTCATGATCGGCGAGTGGGTCGTGGCGCTCGGCAACCCGTTCGCCTACCTCCTCGGCAACGCGGAGCCCACCGTGACGGTGGGGGTCGTGAGCGCCACCGGCCGCAACATCCTGCCGTCGGGCGACCAGCCCGGTCTTTACCTGGACATGATCCAGACCGACGCGGCCATCAACCCGGGCAACTCGGGGGGCCCGCTCACGAATGCGCTCGGCGAAGTGGTCGGGGTCAACTCGTCCATCTTCTCCAGCAGCGGCGGCTCGATCGGGCTGGGCTTCGCGATCCCAATCGAGCGGGCCCTCTCCGTGGCCGACGCCATCATCCGCACCGGTTCCGTGCGGCGCGCGTGGACCGGCCTGGACGTCGAGGGTCCGTCGGGCATGCGGAGCTGGCGCAACGTGGGCGGCGTCACCGTCTCGCGCGTGGCGGCCGGCGGACCTGCGGACCGCGCCGGCATCCGTACCGGCGACGTGCTGATCGAGGCCGGAGGACGCCCGCTCCGGAACTATCTCGACTGGGAAGCCGTGAAGCTGGACCTCAAGGTCGGCGACGCGGTCGACCTCAACCTGCGCCAGGGCGGCCGTACCTCCGTCCGGAAGCTCGTCACGGGCGACCTGCCCACCGTCGCGGCGGAGAAGGTCACCGTCCTGCGAGATCTCCAGCTGGTCAACGTGACGCCGGCCATCCAGGCCGAGCGCGCTCTCAGGAGCGAGCGCGGCGCGCTCATCTTCCGGATCACACCCGAGGTCAGCCAGGCCACGGGACTGCAGGCCGGCGACGTCATCGTGGGGATCAACCGGACGCCGGTCCGCACCGCGGCGCAGGTGGGCGACCTGCTGCAGAGCCGCCCGGGCGCGGTCCGGGTGTACTTCGAGCGCAATGGGGAGATCACCTTCACCGACCTGGTGTTCCGATGAGCGAGGAGCGCTACCAGTCGCCGCTGGGCACCCGCTACGCGTCGCCGGCCATGCAGGCGCTGTGGGGCGAGCCCCGCCGAATCGGCCTGTGGCGCCGCCTCTGGCTCGCGCTGGCCGAGAGCGAGCGCGACCTCGGTCTGTCGATCCCGGAGCAGGCCATCGCCGACATGCGGGCGCATCTGGATGACGCCGACCTGGCCGCGGCTGCGCGGTACGAGCGCCGCTTCCGGCACGACGTGATGGCGCACATCCACGCCTTCGGCGATCAGGCCCCCGCCGCCCGGCCGTACCTGCACCTCGGCGCCACCAGCGCGTTCGTCACCGACAACGCGGATGTCGTGATCATGCGGGAGGGGCTGCGCCTGCTGGTCGGACGGTTGCTGGCGGTGCTCGCCGCGCTCGAGCAGTTCGGCCGGCGTCACGCAGCGCTGCCCTGCCTGGCCTACACCCATTTCCAGCCGGCGCAGCTCACCACGGTGGGCAAGCGGGCCACGTTGTGGATGCAGGACTTCGCGCTTGACCTGGAGAGCGTCTGCCACGCGATCGAGTCGCTCCGATTGCTCGGCTGCAAGGGCACGACGGGCACCCAGGCGTCGTTCCTCGAGCTGTTCGGCGACGATCATGCGAAGGTCCGGGAGCTGGACCGGTTGGTCACGGCCCGGATGGGATTCGCGCGCTCGTTCCCCGTCACCGGTCAGACCTACCCGCGGAAGCTGGACAGCGGCGTGCTCGATGCGCTGAGCGGCATCGCGCAGTCGGCGGCCAAGATGTCGAGCGACCTCCGACTGCTGCAGCACGAGGGCGAGCTGCTGGAGCCGTTCGAAGCGGAGCAGATCGGGTCGAGCGCCATGGCCTACAAGCGGAACCCGATGCGGGCCGAGCGGATTTCCGGGCTGGCGCGTTTCGTCCTGTCGCTCCAGGCCAACGGCAGCCACACCGCCGCCAACCAGTGGCTTGAGCGCACGCTCGACGACAGCGCCAATCGGCGGCTCACGTTGCCGGAGGCGTTCCTCGCCACCGACGCCATCCTGATCCTGGCGACCAACATCGCGGCGGGACTGGAGGTGCGCGAGGCGGTGATCGGCGCCCACGTTGCCGCGCAGATGCCCTTCATGGCGACCGAGCGCTGGCTCATGCTCGGCGTCGGGGCCGGCGGAGACCGGCAGACCCTGCACGAGGTGGTGCGACAGCACAGTCTCGCCGTCGCCGAGAGTGTCAGCCGCGGCGCGGCCAACGACTTGCTCGACCGATTGGCTGCCGATCCCGCCTTCCGGGGCGTACCGGCGTCGGTGCTGCGCGCCGAGCTGGATCCCGCACGCTACACCGGACGGGCCGCCGCGCAGGTCGACGAGTTTCTCACGGAATATCTCGCGCCCGTGGTCGGCCGGGCGCGGCCACTGGCCCAGGAGCCCGAAGCGGCGGAGGTACGCGTATGACCCGAACGCTCGCGCAGAGCGCACTCCCGCTCCCTCTACTGCGGAAGGGCAAGGTCCGCGAGGTCTACGAGCTGGACGCCGAACATTTGCTGTTGGTCGCGAGCGACCGCGTGAGCGCGTTCGACGTCATCATGCGCGAGACCGTCCCCCACAAGGGTGCCGTGCTCACCCAGCTCAGCGCGTTCTGGTTCGAGCGGCTCGCCAACCTGATGCCGTCCCACTTCGTCACGGCCGACGTCGGGGCCATCCTCGATCGGCTGCCCCGGCTGGCGCCGCATCGCGGCATCCTCCGGGGACGGGCGATGCTGGTGCGGCGAACCAACCCGGTGCCGTTCGAATGCGTGGTGCGGGGCTACATCTCGGGATCCGCGTGGGCCGAGTACAAGCAGAGCGCCACGCTGGCCGGCGAGCCGATGCCGCGTGGGCTGGTGGAGAGCGAGCGCCTGCCGCGACCGATCTTTTCTCCGGCCACCAAGGCGGAGACCGGCCACGACGAGAACGTCACCTTCACCGCCGTGGCGACGAGCCTCGGGGCCGAAGTCGCGGCGCGGCTCCGGGAAGCGAGCTTCGCCATCTACTCGGCGGGCCGCGATCATGCAGCGACGCAGGGAATCATCATCGCCGACACCAAGTTCGAGTTCGGCTTCGACGCCGCGGGCACGCTCCGCCTCATCGACGAAGTGCTGACGCCCGACAGCTCGCGCTTCTGGCCTGCCGATCGCTATCGCGCGGGCGGCCCGCAACCCAGCTTCGACAAGCAGCCACTCCGGGACTACCTTGCGTCAGTGAAGGCGGCCGGCGCCTGGAACGGCGAGGCGCCGCCGCCACCCCTCCCGCCCGACGTCGTCGACGCCACCAGCCGGCGCTACCTCGAAGCGTACCGCCGGCTCACCGGACGCGACCTGGAGACCGCGTGATCCGGACGGCGCCCGAAGGACGCGGGTTCATCGTGGGGGCGTGGAGCATTGTGGCACTGCTGGTGTTGCTGGCGTTGACCGGCCGCTGGGTCTGGCTGGCGCTGTGGCTGCCGATCGCGGTCTGGGTGGTCGCCTTCTTTCGGGATCCCGAGCGCGCAGGCCCAAGGGGCGACGACGTGGTGATCGCGCCGGCGGACGGCAAGGTGGTGAGCATCGCGGACGTGGACGAGCCGGCGTTCTTCGGCCAGCGGGCGACGCGGATCTCGATCTTCATGAACGTGTTCGATTGTCACGTGAACCGCTATCCGGCGGACGGCTGTGTCGCCTACCGGCACTACAGCCCGGGGCGGTTCATCAACGCGGCCGACGAAAAGGCGAGCCTCGAGAACGAGCAGTCGTCGGTGGGGCTCACCAGTACGCACGGCAAGATGCTCGTGCGGCAGATCGCCGGCCTCATCGCGCGGCGCATCGTGACCGACCACGCCGTCGGCACCGCGGTGCGCCAGGGCGAGCGGCTGGGCATGATCCGGTTCGGTTCCCGCGTGGACCTCTTCCTGCCGCGGGGCACGCACGTCCTCGTCCGTGAGGGCGACACGGCCCGCGTCGGCGTCACTCTGGTGGCCCGATGGAGCTGATCCCCCGTCGTCCCCATCTCCCCCGCCCCAACATGCGGCGGGTGGTCGTGGTCATGCCGAGCGCCTTCACCCTCGGCAATCTGTTCTTCGGTTTCTGGTCCATCGTCTCCGCCTTCAACGGCAACTTCCGCTGGGCCGGCTGGTTCATCGTGTTCGCCGCGATTCTGGATATGCTCGACGGACGCGTGGCCCGGCTCTCCAAGACGAACAGCCGATTCGGCGCCGAGCTCGACTCGCTGGTGGACGTGATCTCCTTCGGCGTGGCCCCCGCACTCCTGATGTACTTCCTGGAGTTCTCCGGCACCGGCCGCTTCGGCTGGGTGATCTGCTACATCTACGTCGTCGGGGCGGCGCTCCGGCTCGCGCGGTACAACGTGCTGGCCGACACCAAGCCCTCGTCGAGCTGGTTCACCGGCATGCCGTCGCCGGCCGCGGGCTGCACGCTCGCCGTCTACTACCCGTTCAGCCAGACCGAGTGGTACCGCGCGTCGCTCGCGTATCTCGACCTCCAGCATCAGGGACTCGTGGTGCTGATCCTGCTGCTGGCCGCGCTGATGGTGAGCAACGTGAAGTATCCCCGGTTCCCCGCGATCGGCTTCCGCAGCGCGCGCGGGCTGTCCGGGCTGCTGGTCCATCTGGCCGTTCTCGCGGGCGGTCTCCTCGCCCCCGAGCACTTCCTCTTCCCCCTCGGCCTGGTCTACATGCTCTTCGGCGTAGGCCGGGCGCTGATCCTGGGCCTGCTGGAGCGCTCCGATGGAGAGGCGGCGTCGCTCGAGCCGCTGCTGGACGCCGGCGCCGACCCCGAGGCATCCGCCGCGGGCCGCCGGCCCTGGGGCGATCGCCGCCGCAAGGAGCCCAACGGATGACCTTTCGCGTGCACGTTCGGGTGGTTCCCCGCACCGGTCTGCTGGATCCGCAGGGCCAGGCGGTCGAGCATGCGCTCGGGGCCCTCGGCTTCGGGGGCGTGAGCCGGGTGCGGGTCGGCCGGGCCATCGAGTTGGACGTCGCCGCCGCCTCGCGGGACGAGGCCGAGGCCCACGCTCGGCAGATGTGCGACCGACTGCTCGCCAACCCCGTCACCGAGGATTATCTCGTCGACGTGGAGGAGGACTGAGTGCAACGGGTAGCGGTGGTCCGGTTTCCCGGCAGCAATCGCGACTACGACGCGTTGACGGCGGCCGAGCGCGCGGGGTGCGAGGCGTTCTTCGTCTGGCATCGGGATACCGATCTCCGTGGCGCCGAGGTCGCGATTCTGCCCGGCGGCTTCAGCTACGGTGACTACCTGCGCTCCGGCGCCATCGCCCGCTTCAGCCCGATCATGCAGGCCGTCCAGCGGCACGCGGCCGAAGGGGGCGGTGTGATCGGGATCTGCAATGGCTTCCAGACTCTGTGCGAAGCCGGTCTCCTGCCGGGGGCGCTGGTGCGCAACGCCCGCCTGTCGTTCGTCGCCAAGCCCGTCGATCTCGTCGTCACTCGCACCGACACGGTCTTCACCTGCGCGTTCGAGCCGGGTGACCGCGTGCGGGTCCCCGTCGCCCACGGCGACGGCCGCTTCGTCGCCGACCCGCACACGCTCGACCGGCTCGCGGGAGAAGACTGCATCGTCGTGCGCTATCTGCCCGCCGCTGCGGGGGTCGAGCCCAATCCGAACGGCTCGGAGCGCGACATCGCCGGCATCTGCAACCCCGCCGGTACGGTGGTGGGGCTGATGCCGCATCCGGAGAACGCGATCGATCCGCTGCAGGGACCGATCGACGGCCGGGGCTTTTTCAAGTCGCTGGTGGCCTGGCCGGCGCTCGCGGGGAGACGATGATGCGTCTCGCCTGGCTGCCGGCCGTCGCCGCGCTGACCCTGAGCGCTTCGCCGCTCGGGGCGCAGGGCGTCCAGACGATCCGGCCCGGTATGACCGAGGCGGAGGTTCGGGCAGCTTGGGGAGCCCCGGTGACCAGCCGCAAGGTGGGCGACTATGCCTACCTGTTTTTCGAGAACGGCTGCCTGCGCGCCTGCGGCACATACGACCTCGTGGTGCTCCAGGGCGGCCAGGTGGTCGACGCGATCGGGCGCGGCAAGAATCACAACTACGACGGCGTGTCCTCGTCGCCGGCTGATCGTGCGCCCCGCTACACCCCGCCGAGCGACTCGGCGCGGAGGTCGTCATGACCTTGGAAAAGCCCAGCAAGAACGAAGACGAATACTTCACGCTCCGGGAACAGGAGCTGCTCCAGAAGCAGCGGCAGGAGGCCGAGGCCGCACGGGTGGCAGCGGAGCGCCGCACGCATTTCATGAAGTGCCCCAAGGACGGGTACGACCTCGTGTCTCAGCAGTACCACGGCGTACAGATCGAGACCTGTCCCCACTGCGGCGGCATCTGGCTCGATCCGGGCGAGCTCGAGACGATCCAGAAACACGAGGATCGTCCCGGCCTCCTGGGCCGCATCGTGCACGACGCGCTCGAGAGCATGGGCGGTGGCCGCCGGAAGGCCGGGCGTGGCTGAGCCTTCCGTCGCCGTGCCGCCGCGCGGCAGCGCGGGTCCACTGACCGAGGCCGAAGCCTTCCCCGGCGACCGTCCGGTCACGCCTGAGGTGGTGCGCGAGCACAACCTCAATGATCTCGAGTACGCGCGCGTCGCGGCCATTCTCGGCCGGGCACCGACCTTCACTGAGCTGGGTGTGTTTTCCGCACTCTGGTCGGAGCACTGCTCCTACAAACACTCCAAGCCGATCCTGCGCCTCTTCCCCACCGACGGCCCCTACGTGCTCCAGGGGCCCGGCGAGAACGCCGGCGTGCTGCGCCTTCCCGACGGTTGGGCAGTGGCGTTCAAGATCGAGTCGCACAATCACCCCTCGGCGGTGGAGCCGTACCAGGGCGCCGCAACCGGTGTGGGCGGCATCCTTCGTGATGTGTTCACGATGGGCGCGCGTCCGGTCGCGGTGCTCAACAGCCTCCGCTTCGGCCCGCTCGACGTCGCCCGGAACCGCTACCTGTTTGCGGGCGTCGTCCACGGTGTGGGTGACTACGGCAACTGCGTGGGCATCCCCACGCTGGGTGGGGAGGTCGGGTTCGCACCGGGCTACACCGGGAACCCGCTGGTGAACGCGATGTGCGTGGGCCTGCTGCGGGAAGAGGACCTCACCCGGGCGCGGGCCCACGGCGTCGGCAACGTGCTGCTGGCGGTGGGCTCCCGGACCGGTCGGGACGGCATTCACGGGGCCAGCTTCGCGTCCGAGGAATTGTCGGCGCAGAGCGAGGCGCGACGTCCGCAGGTGCAGGTGGGCGACCCGTTTACCGAGAAGCTGCTGCTCGAGGCGACGCTGGAGCTGATCACCTCGGACCTGATCGTCGCGATCCAGGACATGGGGGCGGCCGGCCTCACCAGCTCGTCCGCGGAGATGGCCGCCCGCGGCGGCGTGGGCGTCGAGATCGACACCGGCCTTGTCCCCACGCGAGAAGAGGGGATGACACCCTACGAGATTTTGCTCTCGGAGTCGCAGGAGCGGATGCTCGTGGTGGCCGAGCCGCGCCGCATTCCCGAGATCCAGGCCGTGTGCGCAAGGTGGGAGCTCACCGCGACCCCGATCGGTCGGGTGACCGACGACGGCATCTTCCGGGTCCGGCACGGCGGACGCGTGGTGGCCGCGATCCCGGGGCAGAAGCTGGTCGACGACTGTCCCATATACCATCCGGAGGCGCGGGAGGCCGACGACGCCCGGGTCCGGCGCGCGGCCCTGCCACCGCCCGGCCGCACGGCACCGGAACCGGAACGCGCGCTCGAGCAGCTGCTCGACAGCCCCAACCTCGCGAGCAAGCGCTGGGTGTACGAGCAGTACGACTCGACCGTCCAGGGTGAGACCGTCCTGGGCCCCGGCGGCGATGCGGGAGTGCTGCGGGTGCCGGGCACCGATTTCGGACTCGCGGTCACGGTGGACTGCAACGCGCGCCTGGTATCGCTCGACCCGCACGAGGGCGGCAAGGCCGCCGTGGCGGAGGCCGCCCGGAACATCGCCTGCACCGGCGCCCTCCCCATCGGCATCACCGATTGTCTCAACTTCGGGAACCCGGAGAAGCCCGAGGTGTTCTTTCAGTTCCGCGAGGCGTGCCGAGGCATTGCCGACGCCTGCCGGGCGTTCGAGACCCCGGTGACCGGCGGCAACGTCTCCTTCTACAACGAGAGCCCCATCGGCGCGATCGACCCGACGCCGACGATCGGCATGGTGGGCCTGCTCCGGCCCATCACCGCCCGGGTGCCGAGCCATTTCCGCGAGCCGGGCGACGTGGTCATCCTGCTCGGCGATACGCGGGGAAAGCTGGGCGGCTCGGCGTACTGGGCCGAGCTGCTCCAGTTCGTCGGCGGGCGCCCACCGGCCGTGGACCTCGACGCCGAGCGTCGGCTGCAGCTGTTGCTGGTTGCGGCGGCGCAGGCCGGACTGCTCCGCTCCGCCCACGACTGCGCGGAGGGCGGGCTGGCGGTGGCGCTCGCGGAAGCGGCGATCGGCGGCCCCTATGCCGCGCACGGCCTCGGCGCCAGCGTCGACTTCGGCGACTACGCGGCGGGCGTCCCACTCGAGGGGTTGCTGTTCGGCGAGGACGGCGCGCGCGCCGTCGTATCGTGCCCCCCGGCGGCAGCGGCCGGCCTGCTGGCGCTGGCCGCGGAGCGCGGCGTCCCGGCGCTCAAGGCCGGGCTGGTCCGTGCCCCCGAGGGACGCCTGGAACTCCGTGCCGGGGGGCGGCTGTTGGGGTGGGACACGAAGGCGCTCAGGCGGGTTTATTTCGAGGCGATTCCCCGGCGGATGGCGCACGCCAACCTCGATCGCTAGCGGAAGAGGCGAGACATGTGCGGGATCATCGGAGTGTCCGGGCTGGCGGACGCGGCCAAGCTGACTTACCTCGGTCTGTACGCGCTCCAGCATCGCGGCCAGGAGAGCGCGGGCATCGTCGCGATCGACCGGGACGGCTGCCCGCGCTCGCACCGGGGTATGGGCCTGGTGTCGGAGACGTTCGACGAGACGGTGCTCGCCAAGCTGCCCGGCGACGTCGCGGTGGGGCACACCCGCTACTCGACCACCGGAAGCACCGTGCTCGCGAACGCCCAGCCGTGCAACGTGAGCACCCGGTCAGGGCCGCTGGCCATCGCGCACAACGGGAACCTCACCAACGCCGCGGAGCTCAAGCGGGAGCTGGTAGAGCGCGGGGCCATCTTCACCACCTCCACCGACACCGAGGTACTGGTCCACCTGATCGCCCGTTCGGAGGCAGAGACGGTGGACGGGCAGCTCCGTGACGCGCTGGAGCAGGTCGAAGGCGCCTATAGCCTGGTGGTGACCGTCGGGCGGACGATGTACGCCATCGTCGACAGCCGGGGCTTCCGCCCGCTCGTCCTCGGGCGCCTCAACGGGGGCGTCATCGTGGCCTCGGAGACCTGCGCGCTCGATCTGGTGGGCGCCACCGTGATCCGCGAGCTCAAGCCCGGGGACTTCGTCAAGATCGAGGACGGAAAAGTCACCGAACTGCCCCGGCTCTTTCCCCGCCCCGTGAGCCGCTGCGTCTTCGAGCTGATCTACTTCGCCCGGCCGGACAGCCGCATCTTCGGCGAGTCGGTGGACCGGGTGCGCCGGGAGCTCGGCCGCGAGCTGGCGCGCGAGCGGCCGGCGCCGGGCGCGGAGGTGGTCTTCAGCGTCCCGGACAGCTCGAACGCGATGGCGCTCGGCTTTTCGGAGGTCTCGGGCATCAAGCTGGAGAACGGGCTCATCCGCAACCACTACGTCGGACGGACGTTCATCAACCCCACCCAAGCCCTCCGGATCGAGAAGGTCCGCATCAAGTTCAACCCGGTCCGCGACGTGATCGCCGGAAAGTCGGTGGTGGTCGTGGACGACAGCCTGGTGCGGGGCAACACGAGCCAGGGACTCGTCCAGATGATCCGGGCCGCGGGTGCGCGCGAAGTCCATCTCCGGCTCGGCTCGCCCCCGATCACCGGTCCGTGCCACTATGGCATCGACACGCCGACCAAGGAAGAGCTGATCGGCGCCACCCATTCGGTCGAAGAGATCCGCGCGTTTCTCGGCGTCGACTCCCTCGGCTACCTCTCACTGGACGGGATGCTCCGAGCGGCCGGAAGCCAGACCGGGTTCTGCCACGCCTGTTTCTCCGGGCGTTATCCGACACCGGTGAACGACGAGCTGGTCCGGCTCCGCCACGCATCGCCGCTCGTCGCCACGCCGGCATGAGCGGGTCCTTCACTCAATCGCTCGTCCACTTCTTCGGCCAGGGCCGCGCCGACGGAACCGCGGCCATGAAGGACCTGCTCGGCGGCAAGGGTGCCGGCCTCGCCGAGATGACGACCCTCGGCATCCCCGTCCCCCCCGGCTTCACCATCGCCACCAGCGTCTGCAACACCTACCTCGAGAGCAAGCAGTTTTCCCCCCGCCTGCGTACCCAGGTCGAGCAGAGCCTCCAGCGCCTGGAGGCGGCGACCGCGAAGCAGTTCGGCGGCGCGGACCATCCGCTGCTCGTCTCGGTCCGCTCGGGTGCGCCAGTGTCCATGCCGGGCATGATGGAGACCATCCTCAACCTCGGCCTCAATGAGACGACGGTCGCCGGACTCGCCACGCTGAGCGGCAACCCGGGCTTCGCCTGGGACTCGTACCGCCGGTTCGTCCAGATGTACGCGACGGTCGTATTCGGCCTGCCCAAGCGGCCCTTCGAGGAGCGGCTCGAGGCGGCGCGCCGCAAGTCCAGCGCGGCCCGCGATATCGATCTCCCCGCCCCGGTGCTGCAGGCGCTGGTGCGCGGCTTCAAGGACCTGGTCAAGCAGGAGTCGGGAACCCCGTTCCCCGACGACCCCATCGCCCAGCTCTGGGGCGCGATCGCCGCGGTCTTCGAGAGCTGGAACACCCGGCGCGCCCAGGACTACCGTAAGCTGCACGGCATCCCCGACACGATGGGCACCGCGGTCAACGTGGTGGCGATGGTTTTCGGAAATCTGGGCGAGGACTCGGGCACCGGCGTCGCCTTCACCCGCGATCCGTCCACGGGTGAAGCGCGGCTCTACGGCGAGTACCTGCTCAACGCTCAGGGCGAGGACGTGGTCTCCGGCAGCCGAACACCGGAGCCGATCGCGTCGCTCCGGGAAAAGATGCCGCACGCCTACCAGGAGCTGGAGCGCACCGCGCGGATCCTCGAGCGCCACTTCCGCGATGTGCAGGACCTGGAGTTTACGATCGAGCACGGTCGCCTGCATATGCTGCAGACCCGGCGGGCGCAGCGCTCCGGCGCGGCGGCCGTGCGTATCGCCTGCGACATGGTGGATGAGCGTCTTATCACGCAGGAAGAGGCGGTCGCGCGCATCCCGCCGAAAGACCTGGACCAGCTTCTCCACCCCACCATCGATCAGGCCAGCAAGCTCGATCTGCTGGCCGTGGGACTGCCGGCGTCGCCGGGCGCCGCCTGCGGAACGGTCGTGCTCGACGCCGACCGGGCCGAGCTGCTCGGCCGGAGCGGCCAACCCGTCATTCTCGTGCGCCGCGAGACCTCCCCCGAGGACTTCCACGGTATGGTGGTCGCCAAGGCGGTGCTCACGGCGCGTGGGGGAATGACCTCACACGCCGCCGTAGTCGCGCGCGGGATCGGGAAGCCCTGCGTAGCCGGTGCCTCGACCGTGGAGGTGGACGAGCAGGCCAAGCTCTTCAGTGTGAACGGGCGGGTGGTCCGCGAGGGAGAGTGGATCAGCCTCGACGGCGGCACCGGCAAAGTGTTTGCTGGCCAGGCCCGGCTGATCGAGCCCACCCTGGACGAACACTTCAAGCGGCTCATGGGCTGGGCCGACGGCGTCCGCCAGCTCCGCGTCCGGATGAACGCCGACACGCCGGCGGACGCGCACCGCGGGCGCGACTTCGGCGCCGAAGGGATCGGCCTGTGTCGCACCGAGCACATGTTCTTCGAGGGTGCCCGCATCCTCGCGATGCGCGAAATGATCCTGGCCCAGGACGAAGCGGGACGGCGGCGGGCGCTGGACAAGCTGCTGCCCATGCAACGGGGAGACTTCGAGGCGATCTTCCGCGCGATGGAGGGCTACCCGGTCACCATCAGGCTGCTGGATCCGCCGCTCCACGAATTCCTGCCCAGGACCGAGGCCGAGATCGAGACCCTGGCCCGGGAGCTGAAGCGGCCGGCGGACGACATCCTGCGCGTGGTGCGCAGCCTCCTCGAGGTGAACCCCATGCTCGGGCTCCGGGGTTGCCGGCTGGGCATCATACACCCCGAGATCACCCAGATGCAGGCCCGGGCGATCTTCGAGGCCGCCTGCGCGGTCGCCGCCCGGAAAGGACGGGTGCTGCCGGAGGTGATGATCCCGTTCACCGCCTCGGTCGTCGAGTTCCGGAAGCAGGCCCTGGTGGTCCGCCGCGTGGCAGAGGACGTCTTCAACGAACGCCAGCTGACCGTCCCGTATCTGCTCGGGACGATGATCGAGCTGCCGCGCGCCGCGCTCACGGCCGATGAGCTGGCCCTCGAGGCCCAGTTCTTCTCCTTCGGCACCAACGATCTCACCCAGACCACTTGGGGGCTCTCGCGCGACGACGCTGGGCGATTTCTCCCGCGTTACATCGAGCTGGGTGTCGTGAGCAGCGACCCGTTCCAGGAGCTGGACTTGGCCGGCGTGGGCAAGCTCATCCAGATGGCCTGTGAGCTGGGACGCAAGACGCGCGCGGACCTCAAGCTCGGCATCTGCGGCGAGCACGGCGGGGAGCCCAACGCCGTGGCCTTCTGCGATCGGCTCGGCATGAACTACGTGTCCTGCTCCCCATTCCGCGTTCCGATCGCCCGGCTGGCGGCCGCACAGGCGGCCCTCGCGGCGCGCGGAACGATGGACCGCACGAAGGCGACAGTGTAGGAAGCCGTTAGCCATTGGCCATTGGCCGTTAGCGAATGGCTGCTAAACGGCTAATGGCTGATGGCTGATGGCTAATGGCTAATGGCTTAGCAGCTAACGGCTCTCCTCAACCGGACTCCTCATGCCCACCCCCCTTGTCGGCATCCTCATGGGCAGCGATTCGGATTGGCCTGTCCTCCAGGTGGCAGCCAAGCGCCTCAAGGAGTTCGAGGTGCCGTGGGAGGCACGGGTTCTCTCCGCTCACCGGACGCCCGATCTCACCGCCAGCTACGCGGAGGAGGCCGCCGGCCGCGGGCTCCGCTGCATCATCGCGGCGGCCGGCGGCGCGGCCCACCTGGCGGGCGTGCTCGCGGCCAAGACCCAGCTCCCCGTCCTCGGCGTTCCCATGCCGAGCAAGCATCTTCAGGGCTTGGACTCGCTGCTGTCGATCGTGCAGATGCCGGCGGGGATTCCGGTCGCCACCTTCGCCATCGGCGAGGCCGGAGCCGCCAATGCCGCCTTGTTCGCGGTGGCGATGCTCGCGGGCACCGACGCGGCGCTCGCCAAGCGGCTCACCGAGTTCCGCCGTGCCCAGTCGGAGCGGGTCCAGAAGATCGTGCTGCCCGACCCGGCCTGACCCATACAGAGACATCCATCATGCTGACGATTCTTGGCAGTCTGCTCGTGCTCGGCGCCCCGAGCCCCGGCCTGGCGGTGCCGCCGCACCCGTGCATCACGATGAACACGAAGCAGCTCCCGCTGGCCACCCGGAAGAGCCCGCTCGATTCCGTGTCGTTCGCCGTGAGTGGAGCCGAGGTGAGGGTGTGCTACGGGCGGCCCTCCCTGCGCGGCCGGAAGATGCTGGGCGCCGACCCCGTCCCCTTCGGGCAAATCTGGCGCACCGGCGCGAACGAGCCCACCATGATCCACACGACGGGGCCCATCACGCTCGCGGGGATCAAACTCCCCGCCGGGAGCTACTCGCTCTACACCGTCCCGGGGCCGAAAGAGTGGGATGTGATCGTGAACCGGTCGATCACCCAGTGGGGGGAGGAATCCAACTACACCGACGCCGTGAAGGCCCAGGAGGTCGGGCGCGCCAAGGTCAGGGCGGAAGGCCTGAGTGGTCCGGTGGAGCTCTTCACCATTCGGGCGGATCCGGCGTCGGGCGAGACCCGGGCGCTGGTGCTGGAGTGGGACCGGACCAGGGTGCGAATCCCGGTCAGTAAGTGAGTGAGAAGTGAGAAGTGAGAAGTGAGA